>Ga0335082_10008096_pt1 | contig 11415 bp, 8 predicted proteins | sample Lox_Sample_41_FD_206718 | JGI IMG/M metagenome (GOLD analysis project Ga0335082, IMG submission 206718) | Soil microbial communities from Loxahatchee National Wildlife Refuge, Florida, United States - Lox_Sample_4.1 | ecosystem: Environmental > Terrestrial > Soil > Wetlands | place: USA: Florida... | reverse complement strand
GTCGCCGACCCAGCACGCCCCGTGGCCAAGGGATAGCCGATCCGTCTCGCGGCATCAAGGTGCTGGCCGATGCAGTGCTCGTCGCGCATGCCACGTACGTGGCCTTTGTTGTCGTCGGTTTGGCGGCCATCTGGATCGGTGCGTGGCGGGAATGGGCTTGGGTGCGCGGGTTCTGGTTCCGCATTGCGCATCTGGCCGCGATTGCGTTCGTAGCAGTGGAGGCACTGATTGGGATGGCATGCCCGCTGACCATCCTGGAAGACTGGCTGCGCCTGAACGCGCAATCACACGGCGGTTTCATCGAGCGCTGGCTGCAGCGTGCGCTGTACTGGGATTTCCCTGCGTGGGTGTTCACAGCTGCGTACGTGGGTTTTACAGGCGTGGTCGCGCTCACCTTTATTCTGTTTCCTCCCCGTCGCCGTAAATCCCGCTTCGGCTGAAAACAAACGGGCAGACCTTATGGCCTGCCCGTGCCAAATCTGCGACCAGTGAGGACCCGCTCAGGTTGCTACCGGCGCCTCGGGTGCCAGATCTTCCGCCGGATACTCCAGCCGGACCTTGCCTTCACTGTCGACATCCACCAGCACTTTCCCGCCCGCAGCCAGACGGCCGAACAACAGCTCGTCGGCCAGGCCGCGCCGGATCGTGTCCTGAATCAGGCGCGCCATCGGTCGTGCGCCCATCAGCGGATCGAAACCGTGCTTGGCCAGATGGTCTTTGAGCGCTTGCGTGAAGCTCGCTTCCACCTTCTTCTCATGCAGCTGGTCTTCGAGCTGCATCAGGAATTTGTCGACCACGCGCAGGATGACTTCGTGCGACAGCGGCGCGAACGAGATGGTCGCATCGAGACGGTTGCGGAACTCGGGCGTGAACATGCGTTTGATGTCCTGCAGCTCGTCGCCGTGGGACGCGCTCTGGGTGAACCCCATGCTGGTCTTGGTGAGCGACTCGGCACCCGCGTTAGTGGTCATGATCAGCACCACGTTACGGAAATCCGCCTTGCGCCCATTGTTGTCGGTCAGCGTGCCGTGATCCATCACTTGCAGCAGGATATTGAAGATATCCGGATGCGCCTTCTCGATCTCATCGAGGAGCAGCACGGAGTAGGGATGCTTGGTGATCGCCTCAGTGAGCAGCCCGCCCTGATCGAAGCCCACGTAACCGGGCGGCGCGCCGATCAGACGCGAGACGGCATGCCGCTCCATGTATTCCGACATGTCGAAGCGGATCAGCTCCACACCCATGGTGTAGGCGAGCTGCCGTGCAACCTCGGTCTTGCCCACGCCGGTGGGGCCGGAGAACAAGAAGCAACCGGTCGGCTTCTGCGGGTTGCCCAGGCCGCTGCGCGCCATCTTGATGGCAGAGGCCAGAGCATCGATCGCTTTGTCCTGACCGAACACCACCGCTTTGAGATCGCGGTCCAGATTCTGCAGCTTGCTGCGGTCGTTGGAAGAGACGTTATGCGGCGGGATGCGTGCGATCTTGGCGATGATGTCTTCGATCTCGTGCTTGGTGATCACACGGCGCTGCTTGGACTTGGGCAGAATGCGTTGCGCAGCACCCGCTTCGTCGATGACGTCGATAGCCTTGTCCGGCAGGTGACGATCGTTGATGTAGCGAGCCGACAGCTCCGCGGCGGAGGTCAGCGCAGAGGTGGTATACCGCACGCCGTGGTGAGCCTCGAAGCGGCTCTTGAGCCCGCGCAGAATCTCCACGGTCTCCTGCACGCTCGGCTCGACCACGTCGATCTTCTGGAAGCGCCTAGAGAGCGCATGATCCTTCTCGAAGATGCCGCGGTACTCGGTGTACGTCGTGGCGCCGATGCACTTCAGCTGCCCGGTAGACAACGCCGGCTTGAGCAGATTCGATGCGTCCAGTGTGCCGCCCGAGGCGGCGCCCGCACCGATCAGCGTGTGGATCTCGTCGATGAACAGGATGGCGTTGGGATTGTCCAGCAGCTGCTTGAGCACCGCCTTCAGGCGCTGCTCGAAGTCGCCGCGGTACTTAGTCCCGGCCAAGAGCGCGCCCATGTCCAGTGCGTAGACCTGACAGCGGGCCAGGATGTCGGGCACGCTGCCCTCGATGATTCTGCGCGCCAGCCCCTCGGCGATTGCGGTCTTGCCCACGCCGGCCTCGCCAACCAGTAACGGATTGTTCTTGCGGCGGCGGCACAGCGTCTGCACCACCCGCTCGAGCTCGCGCTCGCGGCCGATCAGCGGGTCGATCTTGCCCGAGAGCGCCAGCGCATTGAGATTCATGGTGTAGGTCTCGAGCGCACCGCCCTGATTCTGCTCCTGCTCGCTCTCCGCCTCGCCCTCCTGCTGCTTGGCCGGCCCGGCCTGCGGAACCTTGCTGATACCGTGCGAGATGTAGTTCACCACATCCAGGCGGGTCACACCCTTCTGGTGCAGGAAATACACGGCATGTGAATCCTTTTCGCCGAAGATCGCCACCAGCACGTTGGCGCCGGTGACTTCCTTCTTGCCCGAGGATTGCACGTGCAGAATGGCACGCTGGATGACGCGCTGGAAGCCCAGCGTCGGCTGTGTATCGACCTCGTCGCCGGTGACGATCGGGGTATGCTCGTTGATGAAGTCGGTGAGCAGCTTGCGCAGCTCCTCGATGTTCGCCGCACAGGCACGCAGGACCTCGGAGGCCGACGGGTTGTCGAGCAGCGCGAGCAGGAGATGCTCCACGGTGATGAACTCGTGGCGCTTCTGCCGGGCGTCCATGAATGCCATGTGCAGGCTGACTTCAAGCTCCTGCGCGATCATTACAATTCCTTTGCTTCGAGTCCTGACGATTGTGCGGCTGGCTGCAACTTCAAGTCTCTTCCATCAAGCATTGTAGAGGATGTTCGTGTTTGCGGGAGAAAGCGATCACCTGCTCCACTTTCGTGGCCGCAATGTCCTTAGGATACACGCCGCACACACCCATGCCCTCCCTGTGCACCTTGAGCATGACCTGAGTAGCTTGTTCACGGCTCATAGTGAAGAACGTCTGCAGCACCGCCACGACGAAGTCCATGGGAGTGTAATCGTCGTTCAAGAGTACCACTTTGTACATGGGCGGCGGCTTAACCTTGCTCTTCTGAGTCTCGAGCAGAACACCGTCGCGATTTCCACTAGCCATTGGCACTTCGCAAACGCCACGCCGGACCGAGGGTTGCTGTAGCTGTAATTTTGCGCATAACGGGGAAATTTACAAGTGTGCGGAGAAGCATTTTGCGTACCGGTGTGGCGGAGGCGACGGCAATTCCTTGACTTCTCGCCCACGATAGCCTAAAAAGAGGATCGGCGTTTGTTTCCGAGCCGGCTTCGAGGTATGCCAGTGGCCGCGATCCACTCGTTCTCGAGCAGGCTTGAGAAGCAGACAGTCGGCGGGGCGAGTGAGCCCGTGTCTTTTACAAGGAAAGGAAGTATGGCAACTGGTACGGTAAAGTGGTTCAACGACTCCAAAGGCTATGGGTTCATCACGCCCGATGACGGCGGTGAAGACCTGTTCGCCCATTTCTCGGCAATCAACATGAGCGGGTTCAAGACGCTCAAAGAAGGCCAGAAGGTTTCGTTCGAGGTGACGCAGGGCCCGAAGGGAAAGCAGGCTTCGAACATCCAGGCCGCCTAAGAGCCGGACGATCCCGACAGATCAATGTTCCGCCAGGAGCTCTGAAGTCAGGGAGGATACCGGGGAAAGCACGAGTTAGGATTCGAGGGTGCAAGCAGGTGAGGCTGTTCGCCCGACAAGAATAATCCAAACCCGCCCAAAAGGCGGGTTTATTTTGCCGGGCGCTTGGATGAAGCACGCTCCCGGCAGGGAGCTAAAGGAAGCGGCGGGCGCTGCTCGCACCGCCCGCTTCGCGGAATGCGAAGGGTGTTCTCATACCCGGCAGGAGGGTTGGAGGAGAACACTTCACCCTTCACTCGCGCTACGCGCGCATCCGCTCGATCATCGCATCGCCGAAGCCGGAGCACGACACCTGCTTGGCGCCCTCCATCAGCCGGGCGAAGTCGTAGGTCACGACTTTGTCCAGGATGGCCTTCTCCATGGAGGTGATGATGAGATCAGCGGCCTCTAACCAGGCCATGTGCCGCAGCATCATCTCCGCGGACAAAATAAGCGAGCCGGGATTGACGTAATCCTTGCCTGCGTATTTCGGCGCGGTGCCGTGTGTCGCCTCGAACATCGCCACCGAATCGCTCATGTTCGCCCCCGGCGCAATACCGATGCCGCCCACCTGCGCAGCCAGCGCGTCGGAGATGTAATCACCATTTAAATTCAGCGTCGCTATGACGTCGTACTCATCGGGGCGCAGCAGAATCTGCTGCAGGAACGCGTCGGCGATCACGTCTTTGATGATGATGCCGCCGGGCAGCTTCATCCACGGTCCCCCGTCCAGCAGCTGGCCGCTGAACTCACGCTGCGCCAGTGCATAACCCCAGTCGCGGAAGGCGCCCTCCGTGAACTTCATGATGTTGCCCTTGTGCACCAGCGTCACAGAGCGGCGCCGGTTCGCAATCGCGTACTGAATTGCTTTGCGCACCAGCCGCTCGGTGCCTTCGCGTGACACCGGCTTGATCCCGATACCGGAGCTCTGCGGAAAGCGGATCTTCTTGACGCCCATGTCCTCGATCAGAAACTTGATGACTTTGCGCGCCTGATCGGTCTCGGCCTGCCATTCGATACCCGCATAAATATCCTCCGAGTTCTCGCGAAAGATCACCATGTCGGTCTTCTCGGGCTGCTTGAGGGGGCTTGGTACGCCCTTGAAGTAACGCACCGGACGCAGGCAGACGTACAGATCCAACTCCTGACGCAACGCGACGTTGATGGAGCGGATCCCGCCCCCGACCGGTGTGGTGAGCGGGCCTTTGATCGACACCACGTATTCGCGGGCCGCCTGCAGCGTTTCCTCGGGCAGCCATACGTTCTCGCCGTAGACTTTGCACGATTTCTCACCCGCGTACATCTCCATCCACTCGATACGGCGCTTGCCGCCGTACGCCGTCTTGACCGCCGCGTCCACCACCTTCTTCATCACCGGCGTAATGTCCACTCCGGTGCCATCGCCTTCGATGTAAGGCAGGATCGGTTGGTCGGGTACCTTCAGTGAAAAATCGGCATTGACGGCGATCTTCTCGCCCTGGCCGGGCACGCGAATGTGCTTGTACATGGTTCCTCTCGTGGCGGATGCGACACAGGCGTACCGCCCTCGGCCTTATCGCATTGAAAGAAGGCGGAATCTTACATCAACACACACGCCTTGTGCGATGCCAGAAGCGCGGCGCTGCCACCTGATTACGGCCGTGGGTTCGCAAACCTGAGCCGCACCGCTTTTGTGCGACAATTTGCATCCTCAAAAGCACCGCCGCAGTCGAAGGAGACGACATGAAACGCGAACAGCACCTGCCCGAAGGCGTCGCAATCCGCGGCCGTATGACGCCCGAATACGCCGACATCCTGACGTTCGAGGCCTTGAGTCTCCTTGCCAAGTTGCATCGCAACTTCGAAGTCCGCCGGCGCGAGCTGCTGGAGGCGCGCGCGATCCGGCAGAAGCAGATCGATAGCGGTGCACCCCTCGATTTTCTGCCGGAAACCCGGGCCATCCGTGAGGCGGACTGGAAGGTCGCACCCGTGCCGGCCGACCTGCAGGACCGGCGCGTGGAAATCACCGGACCCACCGACCGCAAGATGGTGATCAATGCGCTCAACTCGGGTGCCAACATGTTCATGGCGGACTTCGAGGATTCGAGCACGCCCACCTGGGACAATCTGATCCAGGGCCAGATCAACATGCGCGATGCGGTGCGCGGGACCATTTCCTTCGCGAGCCCGGAAGGCAAGAGCTACAAGCTCAATCCCAAGACCGCTACACTGTTGGTACGGCCCCGCGGTTGGCATCTCATCGAGAAACACATCGAGATCGATGGCGAGCCGATGTCCGGGTCGCTGGTCGATTTCGGTCTATATTTCTTCCACAACGCGAAGGCCAGGCTGGCGAAGGGATCGGGCGTTTACTTGTACTTGCCCAAGATGGAGTCGCATCGCGAGGCGCGCTTGTGGAACGACGTGTTCGTCCTCGCGCAAAATGAGCTCGGCGTGCCGCAGGGAACGGTCAAAGCCACCGTACTCATCGAGACGATCCTGGCAAGCTTCGAGATGGATGAGATTCTGTACGAGTTGCGCAATCACTCGGCTGGACTCAACTGCGGACGCTGGGATTACATCTTCAGCTGCATCAAGAAATTCCGTAACCGCGACGGTTTCATTCTCGCCGATCGGGCGCTGGTCACCATGACCGCGCCGTTCATGCGCGCCTACTCGCTGCTCTTGATCAAGACCTGCCACCGCCGGGGCACCTTCGCCATGGGCGGGATGGCTGCTCAGATTCCGATCAAGAACGATCCGGCGGCAAATGAAGCCGCGCTTGCCAAGGTGCGCGCGGACAAGGATCGCGAAGCTACCGACGGCCACGATGGCACCTGGGTCGCTCATCCGGGCCTGGTCGCGCTCGCAAAGGAAGCATTCGACAAAGTCATGAAGACACCGAACCAGATCCACCGGCAACGCGATGACGTGAAAGTGACTGCCAAGGATCTGACCGACTTCCAGCCGCAGCAGCCGATCACGGAAAACGGCTTGCGTATCAACATCAATATCGGCATCCAGTATCTGGGCGCGTGGCTGGCCGGCACCGGTTGCGTGCCGATCTACAACCTGATGGAAGATGCAGCCACCGCGGAAATCTCACGCGCGCAGATCTGGCATTGGATCCGCAGCCCCTTGGGCGCACTCGACGACGGTCGCAAAGTGTCGCGCGAGCTATTCCGCGAGCTGGTGCCGCAGGAGCTCGCGAAAGTACGCGCGATGCTGGGTGAGCAGCAATATGCCAGTGGCAAGTACCAGGAAGCGGCAAAGATGTTCGAGGAGCTCACGCTGGCTGACAGCTTCGCCGATTTCCTGACGCTGCCGGCGTACGAGTACGTTATTGCGCATGAACACCGCTGAACGGGCCGTGAATCGTGACTCGTGATTCGCGAATCCCGGGAACGCGGCACACGAGCCGACGGATGTCGCTATAGGGCGACATCCGTCGGCTCGAATCTCGGAGACTTCGTTGCGCAACCGGTTCGGGCGGCCAGGAGTGTCGGGTCGGCTAATCTCTGGCCACGGCAGCGCGTGATGGCGGCTGATGCTTTCAAATGACTGACAAGTCATGTCAACCGACCACAAAGGATGGCGTTAAATTGGCCGACGCATCGCGTGCGTCACTTCATTAACCCCCTTTTGGGAGGAAATATGCGTAAGTTGATTATGGCCATCATCGCCGCTGCGTTTGCGGCCGTGACCGTCTCGGCATTTGCCGACGATACGGTAAAGGTTGATCCGGCCAAGGCCGCCGCAAAGCCGGGCCGTCAGATTGACGACGGCACCGTGAAGACCGACCCGGCCAAGGCCGCTTCCAAGCCCGGCCGGCAAGCGGACGAGGAAAAGGCACCCGCGAAGAAGTCCAAGAAGAAGAAGAAGAGCGCGGATGCTCCTAAGGCGGACGCTCCAAGCAAGTAAATTCCTGGTGTTGGAAGTCAGGAAACGAAAGGCAGGAAATCATCCCTGCCTTTTTTGTTCTCCTCGGTTGTATCCCATCAGTTGAGCCTCGCCGGTCCTGGCACTTAGCCGCCTCTCAAGGGATTTTCTCCAGTTCTGCGCGCAAGTCACGCAGATGGGCCAAGGTGTCCGGGTCCTTGACTTTCTTCATCGCCTTATCCATTTTCATCGCGAGATGGTTGACACCGGCGTGCACCGAAGCCCGAAACTCGCTGGGCCGCCCGCGAGCCGCCGTGTACTGCCGTGCGGTGTCGGCCAATGGCGACGAAAAGTACGCCAGATCGCGCGATGGCTTGCGGCGGCCCATGCTGCCTGCGTCGGGGGTGCTGTCGTCGATATTGTTAGTGGCCTCAGCCGGATCCTCGATCGCGCCTGACGAGACCATCAACAAGGTGACGTAGTTACGCTGCAGGGCACGCCGATACAGCTCGATGGTGGGCTGCGGATGATCGAGCTCACCGAACAAGCCGTCGTTCAAATCCTTCAGCAAATCGATGCCCGTGTAGGAGCCCTTGCCGGAGGCCAGCATCTTCGCTTCCGCCATACGGGTGAAGACACCCGGACGCAGCAGCTTGGACATCACCTTGACGTTCGAGCCCTGCAAGGGGTCCATGCCGCCGGTCGGCACGATGCGCATCAACACATTGGGGTCGAGCAATGCCTTGGGGGTGGTGAATGCTCGATCCAACAGAAACTTCACGGCCTGGCGTTGCCGCTCCGCCGGCACCGGCGCGAACGGCGCCGTGCCGCGGCCGCCCTGATAGCGGGTTTCCTGCACACCGCCGACGAGCTTTGCCACCGCGCCGAGCTCGTTGTCACGCGTAACCAGGAGCGCCTGATACATCTCAGCCAAGCGTGTGTAGTCTCTGCCGGTTTGCGTCGTGGCCGGCAACAGCAATCCCATCACCCGATCGATATTGCGCAAACCCATGTCAGCGGCGGCAATCGGATCCGAGCCGAGCACCTGTGTAGTAATTGATGGATCGAGCGAGGCTACCGCGTCCTCGCCCCCGAAGCGCAGCATCGGATCTTCCAGCTGTTTCGCGGCGAGACGGTCCAGCAGCGGCCACTCGTCGTCGAAGGTCATGCCGTTGCCATACTGGCGATAACCCCAGTCGATCGCGAAGTAATCGTAAGGGCCGAACTTCGGGATGAGATTAGCGTTGTCACCCGGCTGAGCAACATAGTTGAATCGCGCGTACGACATGATCGAAGCTGAGGTACCCCATTGCTCGGTCCATGCCGGGCTGCGCAGCTGCTCCACCGTGTAGGCCGCCGGCGCCTTGAAATTATGCCGCAGACCCAGTGCGTGACCGACTTCGTGGGTGGCCACATAGCAGAGTATTTCTCCCATCAGATCATCGGGCAGCGGCAGCTTCTGCGCACGCGGATCGAGCGCGCTCACCTGCGTGAAATACCAGGTCTCCGCCAGCCGCAGCACGTCGTGCCAGAAAATCGCGTGCGATGAGATCACCTCTCCGCTGCGCGGATCGACTACCGCGGGACCCATGGCGTTCTGCCGGCCGCTCGGCGTCCAGCGTATAACCGAGTAACGCACGTCCTCCGGGTCCCAGTCGGGGTCTTCCTCTTCGCCCGGCGCGTCGCGGGCGATGATGGCGTTGCGAAACCCGGCTTTCTCCAATGGTTTCTGCCAATTCTCCACCGCCCGCTTCAGATAGGGCCGCCACTTCTCGGGCACTTCGCCGCTGATGTAGAACACAATCGGTTTCACCGGCTCGGATATCTCGGCGGCTGCGTCTTTCTTCTCCAAGCGGTACCGGTTGATGAAAGCACGGCGTACCCGGCCGTGCTCGGCCGTGCCGTAATCGTCGAACGGCGTCGCGTAGTAGCCGACGCGCTCGTCGTAGTAGCGCCCGCGCATGGGCGTCTCCGGCAGCAGCAGCATGCTGCTATGAAAGATGAAGCCCAGCGTTGTAGGCACCGGATCCTCGTCGTTCGGGCGCAGCAGATCCTTGGGATCGGGCACCCAGGTCTGGTAGAAGCGGATCTCGATGTTGTAGGGGAAGCTTTTCACACTCTGGATGTAGGAGCGCTTCGGGTCTACGCCGGCCATGCGGAAGTGCTGTTTGAACTCGCGTCCGAAGCCATCGGGCACGTCGGTGGCGAACAGACCGGTAACGTCGATCACCGGCGCCCCGTCGTCGCCTTCCGCAACGGCGTCGAAGGTGCGGATGACGGTGCGCAGAGATGCCTGCTCCACGCCGCGCTGCAGACTCGGCATATTGGGCGCCCACATCTCGTAGCGCACTTCCTCGAGATACACTTTGTTTCCGCGCCGCACCCAGCGCACCACACGGCTGTCGACCACGGACCCGGGAGCCACATAATCGCTGCCCGTGGACAAGGCTGCGAATTCGGTGTTCACCAGCATGTCCCGCTCCAGCATCTTCGGCGGGATCTCCCAGAGCACGTGATCGCACACTACGTGGACCGTGAACAGCCCCGGCAGGGAACTCATGCGCTCCGGCATGTTGGGGCGGCAAGGCGCCACCTCGCTTGCCTTCATGCCCGGGGCCGCAAGCGCATGCGAACCCAGCAAACCGAACAGAACCCCCATCCAGACCAGTGACTTCATAAACTCCTCGCTCAATGCGCGATACCAACGCTCCGCCATGATACTGAATGGCCGCGCCGGCGTGGAAACACAGGGCGCGCCCAGAGGCATCGACACGCTGTATACGCAGGTCGTGCTTGATCGGACGCGGCCCAAAGCCGTATGCTGATTGCTCTTGTTCAGCTCATACCGGGGCGTCCTCATGAATTATCCAGGCTAGCCTCTTGGTCGAGCAGCGACCTTTCCCATGACGGTAATCAGCGTAACAGTAGCGGCAGTGCTGGAGCGTGACGGCCGCTTCCTGATGGTCGAGGAGCAGACCGACGAGGGGGTGCGCATCAACCAGCCCGCGGGCCACCTCGAACCCGGCGAATCGATCATCGCGGCGGCTCAGCGCGAGACGCTGGAAGAAAGCGCCTACCGGTTCGAGCCGCGCGCGCTCGTGGGTGTATACCGATGGCATCATTCCGGCAGAGATGTCACCTATGTACGCTTCGCCCTGTGCGGTGAGCCCGGCAAGCGTACGGAGTTCAACCTGGATCAAGGCATTCTACGCGCGCTCTGGCTTACGCCCGAACAATTGCGCGAGTGTGCGAGCGTGCACCGCAGCCCGCTCGTCATGCGCTGCGTAGACGACTACCTGGCCGGACGCCGCTATCCGCTCGCTATTCTGGTCGATTCAGTCTGATGCGCGGGCAGAAAGTCGTGGTCGGCATGTCGGGCGGGGTCGACTCTTCGGTCGCCGCCTGGCTGTTGAAGGAGCAGGGTTTCGAGGTCGTCGGCCTGTTCATGAAGAACTGGGAGGACGACGATACCGACGAATACTGCACCTCCCGCGAAGATCTGATCGACGCCGTGGCGGTAGCCGATCGCATCGGCATCGACATCGATGCCGTGAACTTCGCCGCGGAGTACCGCGAGCGGGTGTTCGAGAATTTCCTCGCGGAATATCAGGCGGGCCGCACGCCCAATCCCGATGTTCTGTGCAACGCCGAGATCAAGTTCAAGGCATTCCTCGATCATGCGCTCGGTCTGGGTGCAGACTGGATCGCCACCGGCCACTACGCCAGGGTACGCCGCACGCCTCGGGGGGTCGAGCTGCTCAAGGCCACAGATTCCAGCAAAGATCAAAGCTACTTCCTTTATCGATTGAACCAGGCGCAGCTTTCACGCACGCTGTTCCCACTCGGCGAATGGCACAAGCACCAAGTGCGCGAGCTTGCCCGCAAGCTCGCGCT
>Ga0335082_10008095_pt1 | contig 11416 bp, 9 predicted proteins | sample Lox_Sample_41_FD_206718 | JGI IMG/M metagenome (GOLD analysis project Ga0335082, IMG submission 206718) | Soil microbial communities from Loxahatchee National Wildlife Refuge, Florida, United States - Lox_Sample_4.1 | ecosystem: Environmental > Terrestrial > Soil > Wetlands | place: USA: Florida... | reverse complement strand
GATTGAGCATGAAGTCCTTCTTGCCTTGGAGCGGCACGCGCTGCGAGAAATCGCCGGCGACCGCCGCCTTGACCATGCCGTCGACCTCGGCCTCGATCGCCTTCTCGACGGTTTCGTTGCGCCATTCCACGACCGTGCCGGCGCGCTTGCCGCTCTGGTCAATGACCGGCGTTGCCACCAGATGGAATTTCTGGCTGCCGATCGCGATGTGGGATTCGTGCGTACCGGTGAGCGAATCCAGCAGCTTGCGCTGAAGGGCCGGGTTCTTGTCGAACACGTCCATATTGGCGCCGAGCAGCTTTCCGACTTCGAAATTTGGCAGCACCTTGCGCAGTTCGGTCTCGGCCTCCTGCATCATCTCCTTCAGCGTCGCGTTCATGTACATGATGTTGTAGTCGCCGTCGGCGATCATCACATTCGACCTCACCACATCGAGGCCGGAGCGCACCCTGAGGTTGATCACTTTTTCGGCAATCGACTGCTTGAACACCTCGGTCGCCTTGGCGATATCGCCAACCTCGTCGCCGCGCGCGGTGAAAGGAACGTCAACGATCCGGTCGTTGGTGAGATCGACCAATACGCCTGCCATTTTGCGCAGCGGCCTGCTGACGCTCATGAATCCGAATACAGCCGAGCCGATGAGCGCCAGAACAACCGCCGCCCCGACGGCAAGGCCGATATGCTGGCTGGATGTCATCTCCTGCGCGGCGACCGCCGCGCTCGTATTCATTGCCGTTTGCACGGTGCTCGCAATGTTACTAATCAAAGCTTCCATTTGCTCGGCCATGGGCATCGCCTCCTGGCGCGCAATGTCGGCTGCTTGGTAGTCGAGCATAGCGACACGCATGGCCGCCGGGCTGGTCCCCGAATCGTTCTCCGGCCGCCTAGCTTGGATATCAATCATCTCCTTGTTGGTCGCGGCGATCTTGCGCGCTGCGGTGACGTATTTGCCGACGGTGATTATCAATCCTTTCAGCCGCTCGGTCGTTTCAAATTTTTTAGACAGCTGAATGGCGTGCTCAATGAGCTGGATTGAGTTTTTCTCGCGTTCGCCGAGCGTTGCCTCAGCCCTTTTTAAATCGTCAGGAGAATTCGCGATACGGACGTCGCGCGCGGAGATTTGCAAACCGCGAAGCGACGCCTTGATGTCGAGCGCAGTCTGCGTAAGGGCGGCTTGGCGCGTGGCATTTTCGCTCGAACTTCTAACCACGGCATTGCCCAGCATTTGGGTGACCATCATGACTGCCACCAGCAGCACGCTGGCTCCGGAGATCAGCGCGAGCTTGATCCCAATCCGGATATTGGACAGCCGAAGCATGATTGCGCTCCTTCGAGTGTTTGGATGTCTATGTCGCAGGGCGGGATGTGTTTGGCTGGATTCCGGGGTCGCCAAAATTCCGGTGTGTGATCCGAAGGCAAGCTGAATCCTGCACCGCGGGAAACAGCGCACTGCAAAAATAAGCCGCAGTTATTAACGCCGCCTTGCCTTCGCGTCCGCATCGCGGTCTTTGGAAGGCCGGCGTCTCAAAAGATGGAGGCAACGATCGACTTTGGTTATATCCAAGATCGACTTGTAATTTGCACGGGCCGGTCATCGCCGGGTCGCGACGCGTATGACTCGCTTATGGCTCGCTTAAAGTGCGCCTCGGCATGAACGCCGACGGAGACGTCTGCAAAATTTATAGGCAGCTACCGCGCGCCGGCGAGCGACTCGGCCATCGCGGCGTCGAAGGACTTGGAATCCACTTTCAGATAAGCGAGCCTTTCGTCGGCGATCACCACCGCTTCCGCGACGCCCGGCACTTGGCGCAGCCGCGCGGCGAGACCGTCGGCGTCGTTTGCCTTGCCGTCGCCGATCGGCACCAGCCGTGTCGTCAGATAACTCGGCTGCGCCATGGTGGCCGCCGCAATCAGCCAGACCAGCGCCAGTACGGCCGTCAACGCGAATACCGCGGCGGTGCCGCCGACTTGGTTGGCCCAGCCGCCGACCACACCGCCGACGAAAATGCCAAGGAACTGCAGGCTCGAATAAATGCCGGTGGCCGTGCCTTTGGCGTCGGGCGGCGCCGTCTTGGTGATCAGCGACGGCAGGCTCGCTTCCATCACATTGAAGCCGGAGAAGAAGATCGCAAGCGCCGCGAGCAGGACGTAGAGGTTGCCGGCGCCGAAATAGAGCATCACCTGGCTCGCCAGCAGTCCGGCGACCGCGCCAACAAACACGCCCTTCATGCGGCGATACTTTTCGGCGACGATAATCGCCGGCACCATCACCGCTACTGAAATCAGCAGCACCGGCAGATAGACCAGCCAGTCATTATGGACCGACACGTCGAGCGTGCCGCGCAACAGGCCGGGCACCACCAGGAAGCTCGCGGTCAGCATGGCATGCAAAACAAATATGCCGATGTCCAGACGCAAAAGCTCTTTGTTGCGCAACACCATACCGATCAGGCCCGGAATGGTTTCGGCATCGCGATGGACGCGGATCTGCCGCGGACTCGGCACGACGAATTCGGTGATGGCTATACCAATGAGAGCAAGCGCGACCATCAGCCAGAAGATGCCAGAGACGCCGATGAATGCCGCGAGGATCGGACCGACGACCAGCGCGACCATGAAAGAGCCGCCGATGGTAATGCCGACCATGGCCATCGCCTTGGTGCGGTTCTCCTCGGTGGTGAGGTCCGCGACCAGCGCCAGGATCACCGAGCCGACGGCGCCGGCGCCCTGCAGCACGCGGCCGAAAATGACGCCGCCGATCGAGGTGGAGAGCGCCGCCACCGCGCTGCCGAGGCCGAACAGCAACAGACCGACGACGATCATCGGCTTGCGGCCGAACCGGTCGGACAAGAGGCCGAAGGGAATCTGCAACAGGCCTTGGCTCAATCCGTAGATGCCGAGCGCCTCGCCGACCAGATAGGGCGTCGCGCCGGATAGATGCTCGGCATAGGCGGCAAATACCGGGTAGATCATGAACAGGCCGAGCAGCCGCACCGAGAAGACGGCGGCGAGCGAGGTAGCGGCGCGGAATTCCTGTCGTTCCATTCTGTCTTTTCCCGACTTTGCGCCGATGGCGGTACCGGTTAAGCGGCCTGCAGGCCATCGTGCGAAGGCCGCCGAACTGAACCGTCGGCGGCCTTTTCGGTACCGCATCGCCGGTCGTGCCCGGCGCCCCCAAATGAGCCTGCACAATGCCCCGGAGCCTTGATCTCGGTCAATTGCGGCGGCTTGCCGCTTGCGCCCGGCTCCTGTATAGACCCGCCAAATTCAGCCCTATCCGGCGCGTCCGGCGCGCCCGCAACGGATTTAAGACGATGAAGCAGGATACCCATCCCAACTACCACACCATCAAGGTGGTGATGACCGACGGCAGCGAATTCACCACCCGCTCGACCTGGGGCAAAGAGGGCGATGTCATGCATTTGGACATCGACCCGAAGTCGCACCCGGCCTGGACCGGCGGCCAACAGCATCTGGTCGACCGCGGCGGCCGTCTGTCGCGCTTCCAAAAGAAGTTTTCGGGCTTTCTCGACAAGGCGACCGAGAAGAAGAAATAACGCGGCGCTATCGGCCAACGACGTTGTGATGCCCGGCCTTGTGCCGGGCATTGTCGTTCACGACGTGCGGGCTAAACGCTCTCGGCGCCGAAGGCCGCTTTGAGCAGGCCGAGCTGGCGCTCGACCGGGTTGCCCGCCGCAGACTGCTCAGGCGCCGTCTGATTGTGAATGGTGGCGTCGAGCCGGCGCACCTTGCCTTGCAGCGTGTGCGAACGCTCGATCAGCTCGCGCAACGCTGCGGGCAGCAGCTCGAGATTGTGCGGCTCGTGGTAGTCGGAGGCCGACAGCTTGACCTTGGCCTTTTCCTTGTTGGCCTGGGCAAGCGACATCTCGCCTTCCTTCACCGCGCGATGCAGCAGCAGCCACGACGCCAGCTGCATCAGCCGCGTGGTCAGCCGCATGCTTTCGGTGGCGTAAGCGAGCGCGGCTTGGCGCTCGAGCTTCTTGGATTCCTGCCGGCCGGCGCCGTCGAGGTAGGTCGCGGTCTCTTCCACCAGCGCCATGCCGTCGCGGAACAGATCGGCGAAGACTTGCGAATTGGCCAGCCGCGCGCCGAACGACACCGGCTGCGTATCGTTGATCGACTTCTCACCCATACGCGTACGCCTTACCCTTGCACCGGAACTGTTAAGCGTTCCGTGTGTGGGGTTAAGCATGGCGCGCTCCGGGCCGGTATGTCCAGACGCCGATGCGCAAACTTTGCGACATAGTTGCCGGGCAAGCTTAAGAGCGCGGCGACCATGCGCGCGGCTTTTGTCCCGGAATGGGACAAAAAAGAGCCGCCGTTGCCGGCGGCTCGAAGTTGATAACAGGGAGGCGTCAAACAGAGTGGACAGGAGCCACTCAATGTCCATGAAGATGGACGTCCACAGTAATGATCCAGAAGGCTTAACGACAGGTTACCAAATCCGGGCAAATGCAAGTTTTTTGGCCGACCGCGAGCCCAAAATCTGCAAATTTATCGTTTGAAGAACTGATCGGCTGCGGAGCGGACTGCGCGTTTGCTCGTAATATCCGCTTCCAGCCGCGAAATCTCGTCGTGCATGAGTTGCACCCTCGCGGCCAACTCCTCCACCGACAGCAGGCTTAAATCCTGCCCGATCTCATGCACGATTTTCTTTTTCGGTTTGTCGTCGTCGTCGTTGATCGGCATGGCGCGTCTCCGGGAATTCCCGCGAATCTAGCCGCGCCCGTGCGGGTTGTCACACCGCCAAGGCCGACTTAAACAGACGCGTCACCCCCTGAAAATACCCCGAGGATTCCATGACCGCAGTTCCGACCAGCATGACGGCAATCGGCATCAAAGCCCCCGGCGGTCCGGACATGCTGGTTCCGGAACGGCGTCCGGTTCCAGCCCCCAGCGCCGGCGAAATCCTGGTGCAAGTGGCGGCGGCCGGCGTCAACCGACCGGACGTGATGCAGCGCAAGGGCCTCTATCCGCCGCCGCCCGGCGCGCCAGACATTCCGGGCCTGGAGATCGCCGGCGAGATCGTGGCGCTGGGCGCCGACGTCAAGCGCTGGAAGATCGGCGACCGGGTGATGGCGTTGGTCAGCGGCGGCGGCTACGCCGACTATTGTCTGGCGCATGAGAGCCACGCGCTGCCGGTCGGTGGCTTGTCGATGGTCGAAGCGGCGGCCATTCCGGAGACCTTGTTCACTGTCTGGCACAACATGGTCGAGCGCGGCGGGCTGAAAGCGGGCGAGACCTTTCTGGTACACGGCGGCACCTCGGGCATCGGCACCACGGCGATCCAGCTCGCCAAAGCGCTCGGCGCGCGCGTCGTCACGACCGCCGGGTCGGACGAAAAATGCGCGGCCTGCCGCAAGCTCGGCGCCGATGTCGCCGTTAACTATAAGACCGAGGACTTCGTCGCCGCGACCAAAGCGGCCTCCGGCGACAAAGGCGCCGACGTTATACTCGACATGGTCGGCGGCGATTACATCCCGCGCAATTACGAGGCGGCCGCGGTCGAAGGGCGCATCATGCAGATCGCGTTCCAGGGCGGGCCGAAGGCGGAAGTCAATTTTATGCGCATGATGCTCAAGCGGCTGCATCACACCGGCTCAACGCTGCGCTCGCGCTCGGTCGCCGACAAGGGCGCGATCCGCGCCGCGGTCGAGGCCAACGCGCTGCCGCTGATCGGCGCCGGCAAGGTGAAGCCGGTGATCTACAAGACTTTCCCGCTCGAACAAGCCGCGGCGGCCCACGCCCTGATGGAAAGCAGCGCGCATATCGGCAAGATCGTGCTAACCCGTTGAAAACGCTTTCGATCTCTTGCCCGCGCCAGGCTGGGCCGGTAGTCTCCGTGAGCCGCATGGGCCGCGAAATCGGCGCATTGTCCCAGCACAACGGGCGCGGGGGAATTGGATCGCAGTTGCCGCCGGCGGAACCGCAATAACACCATGACGGACACCGCTGCGGCCGGGGGATTGAGATTGATCTTGCAGCGCTGCGCAACGGTGCTCGCGCTCGCCGCCGCATTGCTCGCGGCGCCTTCCGCGCGCGCGCTCGAAGCGGTCAACGTGCGGCTCGACGTCGCGGCGATCGACCTCACCGCCGCGACCGACGTGCAGAAGACCGAAGCCGACCGCATCCAGGTTTCCACCGCGCCCGGCCCCGACGGCATCGTCCGCCGCATCGAGGTCCGCGCACGCGAGGCCAACACCAACTGGGCGGTGTTCGCGCTCACCAATAATTCCGACGAGCAGATCGATCGGCTGATCGTCGTGCCGCACTACCGCATGGTCGGCTCCGGTCTGTTCTGGCCCGATCTCGGCCTGTCGCGGATCGCCGCCATCACGCCGTCGTCAGGCGACCGGCCGGTGCGGCAGGAGAACACGACGGCGGACATCTTCCGCGTCACTCTCGACCCAGGCACCGTCATCACCTTCGTCGCCGAATTGCGCACCGACAAACTGCCGCAGATCTATCTGTGGGAACCGGACGCCTACAAGGACAAGGTCAATTCCTTCACGCTGTACTACGGCATCGTCATCGGCATCGCCGGCCTGCTGGCGCTGTTTCTCACCATTCTGTTCGTGGTGAAGGGCTCCGTGATGTTCCCGGCCGCCGCCGCGCTCGGCTGGGCGGTGCTCATCTATATCGGCATCGACTTCGGCTTCTGGGGCAAAGTGTTCGACATGTCGGCGGGCGCCGAGCGCGTCTGGCGCGCCTGCGGCGAAGCCATCCTGTCGGCGACCTTGCTGGTGTTCCTGTTCGCCTATCTCAATCTGTCGCGCTGGCACGTGCGTTACGCCCACATTACGCTCGCCTGGCTCGCCGCGCTCACCGCGCTCACCGCAGTCGCGGTATTCGATCCCGCCGTCGCCTCCGGCATCGCCCGCATGTCGCTTGCCGGCATCGCGGTGTTCGGGCTGGCACTGGTGATCTATCTCTCCACCCACGGCTACGACCGCGCCGTGCTGCTGATCCCGACCTGGCTGCTGCTGGTGGTTTGGACCTTCGCCGCAGCCCTCGCCGTCACAGGCGTCGTCACCAACGACATCATCGGCCCGGCGCTGCTCGGCGGCCTGGTGCTGATCGTGATGCTGATCGGTTTCACGGTGATGCAGCACGCGTTCGCCGGCGGCATCACCCACGGCATCGTCTCCGACGTCGAAAGACGCGCGCTGGCGCTCACCGGCGCCGGCGACCTGATCTGGGATTGGGACGTCTCCGCCGATAAGATATTCACCAGCCCGGAAACCGAACAGTTGCTCGGCTTGAAGCGCGGCACGCTGGAAGGACCGGCCGCCGCCTGGCTCGAAGTCCTGCATCCGCTCGATCGCGACCGCTTCCGCGCCTCGCTCGATTCGGCCGTCGATCAGCGGCGCGGCCGCCTCAATCAAGGCTTTCGGTTGCGCGCCAACGACGGCCACTATCTGTGGTTCACGCTCAAGGCGCGGCCCGTGGTCGGCTCCGACGGCGAAGTGGTGCGGCTGGTCGGCACGCTCACCGACGTCAACGACTTCAAAAAGGCCGAAGAGCGGCTGCTGTTCGATGCCGTGCACGACAATCTCACCGGCCTGCCCAATCGCGAATTGTTCATCGACCGCATGGAGGCGGCCTTTGGCTTTGCCCGTTCCGAGCCGCAGATCCGTCCGTCGATCCTGGTGATCAACCTCGATCGTTTCAAGCAGGTCAACGACTCGGTCGGCATGTCGATCGGCGACTCGGTGCTGCTCACCATCGCGCGTCGGCTCGCCCGTTTGCTCAAGCCGCAGGACACGCTTGCACGACTGTCCGGCGACCAGTTCGCGCTCATCCTGTTGTCGGAGACCGAGCCCGCGCGCATCGTCGCCTTTGCCGAGACCATGCGGCGCACCTTGCGCGCGCCGATCGGCTTCAATGATCGCGAGATTTTCATCACCGCATCGATCGGCCTGGCGCTGCCCGAGAGCGAAGCGCGCAGCTCCGAGGAGGTGCTCAAGGACGCCGAGCTTGCGATGTATCACGCGAAACGGATCGGCGGCGACCGTATCGAAATCTTCAAGCCGGCGATGCGCTCGCGCAAGACCGACCGGCTGACCATGGAATCGGAATTGCGCCGCGCCATCGAGCGCGAGGAGATCAAGGTACTGTACCAGCCGATCGTGCGGCTGGAGGATCGCGCCATCGCCGGCTTCGAGGCGTTGGCGCGCTGGGATCATCCTAAGCTCGGCCGGCTGTCGCCGATCGAGTTCATCACCACCGCGGAGGAGATCGGCTTGATCGTCGATCTCGGCCTGTTCGTGCTCGAACGCACCGCCAAGCGTCTGGCGAGCTGGCAGGCGGCAAGCCGTTCGCGCGAGCCGATCTTCGCCAGCGTCAACGTGTCGTCGCGGCAGTTGCTGCGCCACGACCTGATCCAGGATCTCCGCAGCGTGCTGTCGCGCGCGGCGATCGCACGCGGCACCTTCAAGCTGGAGATCACCGAATCGCTGGTGATGGAGAACCCCGAGCACGCCGCGCAGATGCTCACCCGCATCAAAGAGCTCGGCGTCGGGCTGTCGCTTGACGATTTCGGCACCGGGCATTCCTCGCTCGCCTATCTACAACGCTTTCCGTTCGACACCATCAAGATCGACCAGTCATTCGTGCGCACCACCGCGCATGGCACGCGGCCAGTGATCCTGCGTTCAATCATCGCGCTCGCCCACGATCTCGGCATGGACGTCGTGGCGGAAGGCGCCGAAACCGACTCCGACGCGGTCGAGCTCTATCAGATGGGCTGCGAATACGCCCAAGGCTTCGCCTTCGGCGAACCGATGAGCGCGCAGGCGGCCGGCGGACTCTTGAGCGGCGAACGGCTCGAGGTCGCGCCCTGATCGCGCGGCGCCTGGGATTACGATGACATCGCTGCCAAAAAACACCGATCGGGCGACGGTCGAAGGCTTCGGCCGCGAATGGGCGACCTTCACGCAGTCGGCCCAGGCGTTCAGCGACGCCGACCGCCGCGCCATGTTTGACGGCTATTTCGCGATCTTTCCCTGGAACCAATTGCCGCAAAACAGCGTCGGCGCCGATATCGGCTGCGGCAGCGGACGCTGGGCCATGCTGGTCGCGCCGCGGGTCGGACATCTGCATGCGGTCGATCCCGCCGCCGCTGCTCTCGCCGTCGCGCGCAATAATCTCGCCGGCCTCGGCAATGTCACCTTGCACCAAGCTTCTGTCTCGGCGCTGCCTTTGGCCAAAGGCTCGCTCGACTTCGCGTATGCACTCGGCGTGCTGCACCACGTGCCCGACACCGCGCGGGCGATCCGCGACGTCGCCGCCAAACTCAAACCCGGTGCACCGTTCCTGCTCTATCTTTATTATGCTTTCGATAACCGCGCGGCCGCCTACCGGATACTCTGGAAAATCTCCAATGCCGGCCGGCTGATCCTGTCGCGCGCGCCATATCCGCTACAGATCGCCGCAACAACGATAATCGCCTATACTATCTACTGGCCGGTCGCGCGCTTGGCCGCGTTATTGGAAAAGTTAGGCGTGCTGCCGCGCTCCTGGCCGCTCACTTACTACCGCCATCGCGCGCTCTACGTGATGCGCACCGACGCCTTCGACCGCTTCTGCACGCGGCTGGAGCAGCGCTTCACGCAAGCCGAGATCACCGACATGTTGCACGCGGCGGGCTTTGACAACATTAAATTTTCGGACGAAGAGCCGTTCTGGGTCGCAGTCGCCCATAAGACTTGATTTGTGCGCGTGATCTGTTCCGAAAACCCGTACCCACTTTTCGGGATCACGCGCTAGGCGTGGCCCGCTTCGCTCGACAGCATGGCGGGATCGATGCCGATCTTGCGCAGAGCCTTCTCGTATTTGTGGTCGGTGTCGGTGCCGAAGATCAGCTCCGGATCGGCGGCGCAGTGCAGCCAGCCGTTCTGCTGGATCTCGTTTTCCAACTGCCCGGGCGCCCAGCCGGCATAGCCGAGCGCGAGGATGGCGCTTTCCGGTCCATTGCCGCGCGCGATCGCCTTGAGGATGTCGAGTGTCGCCGTCAGGCAGATGCCGTCGTCGATCGGCAGCGTCGAATTCTCGATAAAGAAATCGGCCGAGTGCAGTACGAAGCCGCGTCCGGTCTCCACCGGACCACCCTTGAGCACCTTGACGTCTTCGGCCCGCACCGGCAGCTGGATTCGCTCACTCGCCGGGATCACCTCGAGCTGCACCAGAAGATCGGGGAATTTGATATTGCCGGCCGGCTGGTTGACGACAATGCCCATGGCGCCTTCCGAGGAATGCGCGCAGACATAGATCACCGCGCGCGAAAAGCGCTCGTCGCCCATCGAAGGCATCGCGATCAGCATTTGCCCGTCGAGGTAGCCGCGCGCGGGCGGCTTGCCGGTGGATTTGCGTGGAAGCTTCATGGTGAAAGGTTACCCAATAGCGCCGCCTTTGCAAACGATACCGCTTGCGAAAAGTTCAATCATCTACCGTCATATTTAGAAGCGGAATTGTGGCGGAATCTCCGCTCTGCCCGCAACTTGTTCATCTGTTGCTCACAATGAATTCAATGGCGGAACGTGCGGTAACCGATTAAACCGAGCGCTATGAGAAATATTTTCTGCCAAATCGGCGCGACCCTGGCCGCTTGCGGTCTTGCCGTGCTGACCGGGGCGCCGGCGCGCGCGGCCGACGCCTCGCCATGGGTCGAAGACAATTACTCGGCGATTCGTCTGATCGTCGGCGCCAGCAAGAGCGGCGCCGAGGCGTTGCGCGCCGGTGTCGAAATCAAACTGCAGCCCGGGTGGCATACCTATTGGCGCTACCCGGGCGATTCCGGAGTGCCGCCGCGCTTCAATTTCGCCGGCTCGGATAATCTTGCCGCGGCGAAGGTGTCGTTTCCGGCGCCGCACGCCTATACCGACGAAGCCGGCACCACCATCGGCTACAAGGGCGGCGTCATTTTTCCGGTGCGCGTCGTGCCGCGCCAGAAGGACAAGCCGGTGACGCTGCGCGGCAAGATCGATTACGCCGTATGCGATAAACTATGCGTCCCGGTCGAAGCCAAGGTCGAATTGACGATTCCACCGGCAGGCAGCGCCGACAACGCCGCTTTGGACGCGGCCGAAGCCCGCGTGCCGAAGCAGGTCACCGCCGCTGCCGCCGGGTTCAGCGCAAAGCGTGCCAGCGACGACAAGGTAAAGCCGCTCATCTTCGTCGATCTCGCCGCGCCGACCGGCGCGCCGGTCGAGCTGTTCGTCGAGGGCCCGACGCCGGAATGGGCGCTGCCCATTCCCAAGCCCGCTCCGGGCGCACCGCCGGGCCACCAGTATTTCGGCTTCGAACTCGATGGGCTGCCGCCAGGCGTCGATCCCAAGGCGCCGTTCGAGTTGACTTTCACCATCGTGCAGGGCGACCGCGCGACCGAGGTCAAGAC
>Ga0335082_10008094_pt1 | contig 11416 bp, 14 predicted proteins | sample Lox_Sample_41_FD_206718 | JGI IMG/M metagenome (GOLD analysis project Ga0335082, IMG submission 206718) | Soil microbial communities from Loxahatchee National Wildlife Refuge, Florida, United States - Lox_Sample_4.1 | ecosystem: Environmental > Terrestrial > Soil > Wetlands | place: USA... | reverse complement strand
TCCTCCGAAGGCGAAGCGATAATCGCGCCGCGATGGAACTGAACGACCACCTGCGCGAGATGCTCAAGGAGCTCGGCCAGGCGATCAACGAGTCGATCTCGGGCTCGGATCGCGTGCACGACTCCATTCAGAAGATCCGCGACGAGGGGTACAACCTGTACATGGTGCTCGACGCCAAGGTGGGCGTGAATCGCCGCGAAGCGCGGGCCCGGGAAGGGCGGGCGCCGCGGCGCCGGTCGGCGAGCGTGGAGCCCATCGTCGAAAAAGTCCAGACCGGCGACGCGCGCGCCGCATTCCTGATCAACGTCAAGGACGTTCGGATCCTGAAGTCTCTCGGCATCGATCCCACCCGCAAGGTGCGCCTGCGCGCCACGCTCGTGCGTCGCGCCCCCCGCGCCCTGCGCCGCGCTTCCTCCGCCAAGTAGCCTTCCGGGCAGCCGCCCGGCGTTTGAGTAGACTCCCCGGCGTGACGGCTCCTCTCGATCCGCTCGGCCTGTCTCCCGCGGGCTTTGAGTCGCTGGCCCTCGCCTGGGGCTTGCCGCGATACCGGGGAGGACAGCTGTTCGACGCGGTGCACCGGCGACGCGCGCGCGACTACTCGGCTCTTGCCGAGCTGCCGAAGAGCCTGCGAGAGCGGCTGGCGGGCGAGCTGCCGATCCGCCTGCCCGAGATCGCGCGCCGCGAGGCCGCCGCCGACGGGAGCGTCAAGTACGCGCTGCGTCTGGCCGATGGCGCCCTGGTCGAGGCGGTGTACATGCCCGGCGACGCGAGTCGCTCGGCGGCCAACGAGTTCGATGATGCGCGCAGGGAGCCGACCGGGCGGGGTGGCGGGGCGACGGGACGACGGCCGAAGGACTCGCCGGTGACGCGATTCACCGTTTGCCTCTCGTCGCAGACGGGATGCGCGGTGGACTGCGTCTTCTGTGTGACCGGACGCCTGGGAGGAGGACGGAATCTGACGGCGGGCGAGATCGTGGGTCAGCTCTACGCCGTCCTGGACGACGCGCGGAGACCCACGGAAGGCCTGCGCATCGTCTTCATGGGCATGGGAGAGCCCTTTCTCAACCCGGACGGTGTCCTCGATGCGCTCGAGGTGCTGTTCGCGCTGGTCTCGCCGCGGCGCGTGACGGTCTCGACCTCGGGGATCACGCCGGCTTTCGGCCGGTTCGCGGGGTTGTCCCGCCGGCCGAACCTCGCCGTCTCGATCAATGCCCCGGACGAGGAGACGCGGGCCCGGCTGATGCCGATCACGCGGACCTATCCGCTGACGGGCCTGCTCGCCGCGATGCGGGCGTGGCCGCTCGAGCCGCGCCGGCGGATCCTCGTCGAGTACGTCCTCATCGCCGGAGAGAACGACACGCCGGAGGCCGCGAGGAAGCTGGCCAGGCTGCTGTCGGGCTTGAGGGTGAAGGTCAACGTGATCCCGTTGAACGAGGATCCCGTGCACCTGCCGGGCCTGTCGCGCCCCTCCGAGGAGGCCATCGAGCGCTTCGTGAAGGTCCTGGCGGATGCCCGGGTCACGGTCACCGTGCGCCGCAGCAAGGGGCCCGACGTCGCCGCGGCATGCGGGCAGCTGAAGGGCCGGGCCGAGGATGTTCGGAAGGGGAGGAAGGAGCGACCTCTCCTGTCATCCTGAGGAGCGGAGCGACGAAGGATCTTGCTGCTCGGAGCTTCAAGATCCTTCGCTTCGCTCAGGATGACATCAGGTTGCCTCGTTTCGGCCGCTGGCCTCGAGCGGTAGGTTCCGGCCGAAGAACTCCTTCCAGCGCCGCTCGTACTCGGCCGGCAGGACGCTGGACGTCTGGTCGTCGTGGTGGCAGTGGCCAGCAGGCGTGCGCCAGACCTCGCTGCCGGGCGGCAGGGCCGCGACGAGGCGCCGCACGAAGCGCGGCGGAACGAGGCGGTCCTTCTCGCCGTAGACGAGCAGCACGCGGGCCGAGAGTTTCGCCAGGGTGCGCGCCGGGTCGAGCAGCTCGAGCTTGCCCTCGCCGCCGCCGAGGTCGCGGCGGATGCGCTCGAGCGCCCGGCGCACCGCCCAGCGGCTCGTTAAGTGGAGCACGGCGCCGGGCAGGCGAGTGGCCCGCGACAGGTAATGCCGGGCCATGGCCTCCGGCTCGGCAAACGGCGACTCGAGCCACAGGGCTTTGACGCCCGGCGCGTGCGCCGCGAGCTCGAGGGCAATCGCGGAGCCCGCGGAACAGGAATGAACACCGAGGCGGTCCCGGGCGACGCCGTAGCGCTCGCCGACCCAGGCCACCGCGTTGGCCAGGTCCTCCTTCTCGAGCAGCCCGTAGGTGACGAAGGCGCCGCCACTCGGGGCGTGTCCCCGCAGCTCCGGAAGCAGGACGTTGTATCCCGTGCCGAGGGCGCGCAGGGCGTCAGGCTCCCATTCGGCGGCGTTGCCGCCCTTGCCATGCGTGAAGACGATGGTCGGCCGCGAGGCGGGATCGCCCGGGGAGGCGAACACGGCCGCGAGCTCGACCGGGTGGCGCGAGCTGCCGGCGTGGCGGAAATCCTTGACCAGCGGGGCAGCGGCGTTGAGCGCCGACAGCAGGTTTTCCCGCCGGGCCACGGCGGGCTTCAAGCCCTGAGCCGAGACCAGCCTGCGGGAGAGCGACCGCGCGGCCAGCCACGAGCCGCCGAGGTAGGAGAGGCCGGACCCGGCCAGGAGGGTCAGGCCCGCTTTGGTCCGGCTCTTCACTCCTCGAGCCCGTGCTGTCGGCGCTCGGCCCGGCCGGCGCTCCCGAGCACGCCCACGACCTCGACGGGCCCGCGCACGTACGCCTGGCAGGCCAGGCGCACGGTGCGGCCTTTCCACCGCTTACGGACGAGAGCGAGAGGCTTGGCGAACCACAGCCCGAGCGAGAACCGCTCGAGGCCGGACGGGGCGGACAGGTTCTCGGCGCCTGCGATCGGAATGACCGCGCACGTGGCGCACTGGCCCTGCCCCCCGCACCACTTCCAGAGCCGGGCGTCCGCGTCGAGAGCGGCGTCCCAGAGGCGGTAGCCCTCCCACACGTCGATGGGCTTGCCGTTGATCACGCAGCGCACGCGCTGGGGCTTCGGCTTCGGGTTGCTCGCCATGGCCGGAATTATAGGGGCGCTCACGGAGACGCGGCGGCCTTCCAGGCGTCGGCCAGGAAGACGAGCACGATGCCCTCCCGGCGCTCCCCGGGGCGCACGTCCACGAGCACGCGGCAGGGATCGTCGGGCTCGGAGGTGATGACCGCGCGGCCGTCGCGGGACAGGAAAAAGGCGTACTGCGCCGGCGCGTAGAGCGTCAGGACGAAGCGGCCCCCGGAATCCGTGGTCGCCGGCGCGGGCCAGACGATGTCCCGCCCCCGCGGTATGGCGGTGACCGAGATGCCGGCCACCGAGCGTCCCTCCCGGTCCACGACGCGGCCCTCGGCCGAGGCGCGGGGGTTTCTGGCGAGCTCGAGGGCGCCGGGCGTGGGCTTGGGCGGAGAGGCGCAGGCCGCGCCCAGCAGCGCCGCGAGGGCGCCGAACGCGCGGAAGCCTGGCTTCACCATCCTGCTAGTCTCATACCACGGAGGCGGACATGGCAGAGGCCGAAGAGGTCCAGCACTACGCGGTCTTCGCGACCTGGTCGGGCGACGGCAAGGGCTGCGGCACGATGAAGCTGCCCCAGGGGGACCTCTCGATCCCGATCGGGGGCGCGAAAGCCCTGGACGGCTGCGGCCTCGGGACCAACCCCGAGGAGCTGCTGCTCGCCGCGGTGGCCGCCTGCTTCGTGAACACGTGGGCGATCTTCCTGAAGAAGCTCGGGGTCGGATACGCCGAGCCCTCCGTCGCCGTATCCGGAGAGCTCGGAAAGGACCCCGCCGGCGGCTACAAGATGCTCTCGACGGCGATCACCGCCCGCGTTCCCGCCCCCCTCTACGCCGAGAAGCGGGGCGCGGTCGAGAAAACGGTCGCCCTGGCCGAGAAGTACTGCATCATCTCGAAGGTGGCCCGGGCGGCCATGCCTCTCACCGTGACGATCGAGGAAGTGTAGGCAAGCCCCGCGCTCGTGAAGACCGTTCCGATCGAAGATTCCTTCGACCTGCACTCCTTTCAGCCGGAGGACGTCTCCTCGGCCGTCGCCGAGTACCTGCGGGCAGCCCGGTCGGCCGGCTTTCGCGAGGTCCGGCTCATCCACGGGAAGGGCATCGGGGTGCGGCGCGCCGAGGTGCGCCGGCTGCTGGCGGGCCTTCCCGACGTCGAAGCTTACTTCGATGCGCCGCCGGAGCGCGGCGGCTTCGGGGCAACCGTCGTCCTGCTCGCCTCTAGCCCAGAGTGACCCGCAGGTTCTCGTCCCTGTCGCCGCCGACGGCGGAGGGCTCGGCGGGCAGAGCGAGCTCCTTTCCGCACACGCAGGGCGCCGAGAACGAGCCGTCGGCCGCGCGCTGGCCCGCCGGAACCTCGAACTTCCTCCCGTCGTTGACCGACCGGTTTGCGGACCAGCGGCGGACCGAGCCCGAGACGCGGTCGGGATAGACGCTGACGCTGACAGCGAGCTGGCAGTGACAGGCAGGGCAATCGAGCCAGTAGTAGTTCACGGTCTCTTTCCCTTCACCGAGAGTTCCGCCCGGGCACGTCGCGGGTCGGCACGCGCCGCGAGTCGGTCGTGCCCCGCATCTGCTTGTGGGCTTTCTTGCGCTCGTACATGAGACGGTCGGCCGACTCGATCGCCATGTCGAACGGCACGCGGGTCGAGAAGGGCGTCACGCCGACCGAGGCCGTCAGGAACTTGCGGTACGCCCGGACCGCCCGGGGGGACTGGCGCACTTCCTCGATCTTGCCCGGCAGCATGTAGAAGCGCTTCTTGGCGACTTCCTCGTCCATGCCCGGCAGCACGACCAGGAACTCGTCTCCGCCCCAGCGGATCAGGTAGTCGTCGCCGCGGATCAGCTTCTTGATCGCCGCGGCGACCGTCCAGATGGCCTTGTCGCCCTCCTCGTGACCTTCCAGGTCGTTGATCGTCTTCAGGCCGTCCACGTCGATCAGGACGATCGCGCCGCCGAGCGGCTCGCGCGCGAGCTGGGGGCGGAGTTCGTCGAGGAAGAACCGGTTGTAAGCCTCGGTGAGCGGGTCGATCTGCGTGCGGCGCTTGGTCCGCTGGGTGTCGTCCACCGCGCGCTGGTGAATCGAGGCGAGCTTGGCCTCCGTGTCCTCCATCGCCCAGATGATCAAACCGATGCCGAAGAGCATCTCGAGAAAGAGATCGTAGAAGCCGGTGTAGGCGAGGAAAGGGGAGGTCCGGTTGCTCATGCTGGCCGACACGGCGAAGAAGACCACGTAGGTCACCTCCGCCAGCGCCGTCAGCAGAGCGAGCGCCTCCGAAAACCGCTTTCCGAGACCCGTGCCGCGGCTCATGAAGATCAGCGTGGTGATGATCGTCCAGCCGACGGCGAGGAGGCCTGCGTGGATCGCGTAGAAGAGGGAGCCACTGCCGGCAAAGAGGACGATCACCAGGGCAACGGGCAGGGCCGGGATGGCCACGCGCACGAGCGGCTTGGCCAGCGAAGCGTCGTTCTCCATGCGCTGCGCCGCGACGATGAGACAGGTGATGGCGAGGATTTTCAGATACAGGTAGGGCGCGCCGCCGAAGGGGATCTCGGTCAGCTGGAAGGATACGAAGAGGCTCGCCAGCGACACGAACAGCAGCAGGTAACCCCAGCCTGCCGCCTTGAGGACCCGATTGCCCTTGCCTCTCGACAGGTAGAGAAGGATTACCGCCAGGAGAAAGGCGCCGATGGTCTGGACGAGCAGCCCGAGGGTGGAAAGCTCCATGAGAGGGTCCGCAGAGACTAGAGATTCCGGCGGTCCCGAGTCAACCCGATTCTCCTGCTAGCGCGCATTCATCCGCCCCCCGACCCGGTGAAAAGCCTCGGCCGGGCCGGCCGGCTCGCAGCTCCAGGCGCCCCGCTGGCCCGAGCACCGGACCGGCAGGCGTCCCAACCCGTTGCCGCCCCGCAGGGCGAGCGCCCATGCCGGGGAAGAGCCGTCCCGGGGGGCGAGCAGGACGTCGGAGCCGGAGGGGACGGGGTCGAGCAGCACATCGAGCTGCGCGCCGCGCATCTCCACGGCTCCCAGGACGCCCGGGACGAGGTTCATAGCGAGCTGCTCGCCCCGCTCCGACGCCCAGAGGCCCACCAGCACGTCCGAAGCGACCTCGTCCTCCGCGCGCGCGAAGATCTCGATCCGGCCGCCGGCGAACCGGTTGGCGGGCCCGTAGACGGCGTCCCAGCGGGGCGAGAGCCCGGAGACGATGATCTTCGTGACCACGCCGTTCTGGACGACGGTCCGGAGCGCCGTCGTCATTCCGCCGTTTGAGACCGAGAGCCGAACCTCGCCCGCCTCGCCGCCCGGGCCCGTCGCGGCCACGGGCGCGACGAGCTCGCCGGTCTTGTCCGTGAAATGGAGCGCGAAAACGCCGCGCGGGCGATCCGCCTCGATCCAGAGCCGCGGCGCCGACCGGAACTTCGACAGGTCGTACCGGCTCTGCAGGATGTCGAGCGCGCCCCGCGTGTAGAGGACGCCCTCGCTCCAGGACGGGATCTCGACGCTCCCGACCGTGCTCGAAGACCGCGCGGCATCCAGGTCCAGCGCGAAGCCCGTGAACGCGAAGACCTCGCGCTCGTGGTGCGGTCCCGCCGGGGTCTCGCGCGTTCGCTCGCGGACCAGGACGGAAGGGGCGCTCTCCGCCTGGCGCTCCCAGCGCACGGTCCAGCCCTCCTCCGGCCCGCAGTCCGGCAGCTTCCGGGAGCCCTGCTGGAGCGGCAGGCGCGAGAGGGAGTCGCCCTTGAAGCGAAAGACGCTGTGGCACTGCTCGCCGGTCGTCGAAGCGGAGACCTCCAGCAGGACGCCCGGTGTGCCGAGCGGCCCGCCCGAGAGCGCGACGGCAACCGGGCCCGACGGATCCGCCGGCGCGGGCGCATCCGCCGCGGCCCGGCGCTTGCCCTTCGCGTCCGCGATCTCCACGCGGACCGTCTTGCCCGACAGGTGCGCGGTCGCGGTCTGCGTCTGCCCGTTGCCGTCGAAGTCGGCGGTCAACGAGACCGGCGGCCTCGATGCCGCGGCGGCCAGAATGGCGATCGCCGGGAAAAGAGAAAGCACCGACGGTTCCCGCGCTACGTCTTCTTGATGAAGGGCTCGTCCGCCGAGAAGCCGATGCGCCCGTGCGTGCCGTCGCAGAAGGGCTTGTTGGCGGAGCCGCCGCACCGGCAGAGGGAGACGGCGCGCCCCTCTTCGATGGACGTCACGTTGCCTTTGGGATCCTGGACCTGGAAGGGCCCGTTGACCCGGTAGGGCCCATTGGGAATGCACTTGACGACGACGTCGGCCATGAAAATGTCCTCCGAGCTGTAATCGAAACGATCATTGTAGCCGCGATCGTGCTACCCTTGATGGGAGCGCAACGCGATTGACCGCGTTCGAGACAGCCCCACCCGACATCCAGGAGATTCTCAAGAAGCCCATCAAAGAGCTGGGCTTGAGACTCGAAGGCTCGCCGCTCGAGCGCTTCGTCCAGAAGCTGTACCGCGAGATCGAGGCCAAGGGCCTGAAGAAGTTCCGCCCTCTCTGCTACCTGACCGACGAATGGGGCTGCCCCTCGGGCGAGCCCGTGATCGGCATCCCGTTCTACCTGGCCAATCCCAAGCTGGCGCGGCTCGAGAAGGAGATGAACGATCTCGAGGACGCCCGCGAGATCCTCATGTATCTGCGCCACGAGGCGGGCCACGCGTTCAACTACGCTTACGAGCTGTTCAAGACCTCGGAGTGGCGAAATGTCTTCGGCCCGTTCCGCCGCGCCTATCGCGAGCGGTACCGGCCCGTGCCGTTCTCGCGCCATTACGTGCGCCACATCGCCGGCTGGTACGCCCAGAAGCACCCCGACGAGGATTTCGCCGAGACCTTCGCCGTGTGGCTGACCCCCCGCTCGAACTGGCGCAAGCGCTACCGGGGCTGGGCGGCGATGGCGAAGCTCAAGTACGTGGACCGCATGGCCCGGAAGTTCCGCCTCGTCGAGCCCGTGCGCCCCCAGGGCCGCACGGACGTCACGGTCGAGGAGATGGAGACGACCGTCGCGGACTTTTACCGCAAGGCGCTCGAGGAGCAGGGCCCGAGCATCGACCTGCCGCTCGAAACCGACCTTGCGGACATCTTCAAGACGTCGCGGAGAAAGAAGAAGGGCGTCCGGCCGGCGGCCGACTTCCTGAGGGAGAACCGCAAGACGATGATCGACAAGATCACCTACTGGACGGGCGTTCAGCGCCCGATCGTCAAGTCGCTCGTCGAGGCGATCGGAACGCGCGTGGCGGACCTGCATCTCGCCGTGGACGTCGCTGTGGAGAAGGAGCAGCTTGCGGAAGTGACCGTGTATGCGACCGCGCTGGCGATGAACTACCTGACGCGCGGCAAGTTCGTTCAATCATGAGGAGCTCATGACCGCCGCGTCCCGTTCGCAGATCGTGATCCTCTACGACGACTGGGGGGCCGACGAGGCTCCGCCGGAGCCCGAGGTCCCGATCAAGCCGAAGAAGACCCGGAAGAAGCGCAAGAAGGAAAAGCACGACCGCGAGGAGATCTTCGAGGCCCTCGTGAAGCTGGGCTACGAGCCTTCGTACCACGTGCTCGACGGCCGCCTCCAGTCGCTGACGGCCGCGGCCCGGCTGGAAGCGGACCTCCTCTTCAACCTGACCGAGTCCTACGCGGGCGACGACACGATGGACATGAACATCGCGGCCTACCTGGACCTCGTGGGGAGGGCCTACACGGGGGCCGGGCCTCACGCGCTGTACCTGGCCCAGGACAAGGCGCTCGCCAAGAAGATCTTCGCTTTCCACGGGATCAAGACGCCGTACTTCGCAACCTCCTACCGGGGCAAGCTCGACCACTCTCACGACATCGCGTTTCCCCTGATCGTCAAGCCCGTCTCGGAGGACGGCTCGATCGGGATCGACGCGACCTCGGTGGTCGGGTCCGTCAAGGAGCTCATGGAGAAGATCCACTACATTCACGAGGAGTTCGACTCGCCCGCCCTGATCGAGGAATACATCGAGGGCCGGGAGATTTATGCCGCGCTGCTCGGCAACGAAAGCCCGGAGGTCCTGCCGCTGATCGAGCTCGATCTCTCCAGGCTGCCCGAGGGGATGGCGAAGATCGCCGGCAAAGAGGTCAAGTGGGACAAGGACACCGAGGCCTACAAGGTCACCAAGTCCGCCCCCGTGGAGGACCTCGACGAGCCGACCGTGGAGCGCCTCGAGCAGAAGGCCCTGGCCGCCTACCGGGCCCTGAAGCTGCGGGATTACGGTCGCATCGACATGCGCCTGACGCCGTCGGGAGACGTCTACGTCATCGAGGCCAACCCGAATCCATGGCTCTCGTCGGCGGCGGAGTTCGCCATGGCCGGACGCAAGTCCGGCCGGACATATACTCAGCTCATCGGGGAAATCGTGGATCTGGCCAAGGCGCGATACTCCCCGGCCTAGCGAGGAGGCCTCCCATGAAGCGACTCCTGGCGATCCTGGTCGGCGTGGCCGTGGCGGCGTCCGCTCTGGCCGGGGAGGCGGCGGGCGTCAAGATGCCGGACACGGCGACGGTCGAGGGCAAGACGCTCAAGTTGAACGGCATCGGCCTGCGCAAGAAGATGCTGTTCAAGGTCTACGTGGCGGCCCTGTACGTCGAGACCCCGTCGCAGGATGCGGCCACCCTCATCCGCTCGGACCAGGTCAAGAGCATCACGCTGCACATCCTGCGCAGCCTCGACGGCGCCCAGATCGGCGAGGCGATCTCCGACGGCTTCTGGCACAACTCGAAGGAGAAGATGAGCGAGTTGAACGACCGCCTCCAGAAGCTGATCGGCATGTTCCCGGCGGTCACGAACGGCGACGAGATCGTCCTGACCTACGTGCCCGGCAAGGGTCTCTCGGTTACAGCCAAGGGCAAGGCCATGGGTACCCTCGAGGGCAAGGACTTCGCCGACGCCCTCTTCGGCGTCTGGCTCGGCGCCAACCCGGTCCAGGAGGACCTGAAAGCCGCCCTCCTCAAGGGCTGAATCAGGCGGGCGCGCCGCCCGGCCGGCGCCGCAGGCGCTGCGTGACCCGGTCGAAGCCGACCACGAGAAGCATGAGCTGCGTCCAGAACGTCTGGACGAAGGGAGGGTTCTCGACGCCTCCCGCCAGGACCGTGGTGACGGCCTTGCGCATTTTTTCCGGAGGGTCGGGCGTGCAGAAGCCCTCGAAGAAGACGGGGTCGTAGAAGCCGTAGACGAAGCGCCGGAAGCGGGCGAAGAGCTTCTTCGCCTCCTTCTCGTAGGCGGCCAGGTCCCGGGCGTCGAGGCGCCCGTGCCGGGAAAGAGCGTCGTCCACGGCCGCGGCGGCGCGCTCCCCGGTCGCCAGGGCCAGGAAGACCCCGGTCGAGAAGACCGGATCCAGGAACGTCGCCGCGTCCCCGACGAGGACGTAGCCGTCACCCCGCATCTTGCCCGAGGTGGCCGAGTAGTCGGAGATCGCGAAGACCTTCGAGGTCCGCCGGGCCCCGCCGAGGAAGTCCAGCATTCGCGGAGAGCGGGCGAGCAGCCACTCGAAACGCTCCTCGAGGCTCGGGGCCCCCGACTCCTTTGCGAGCGCCGGGTCGTACACGGCGCCCACGCTCATGCTGCCATCCGAAAACGGGATGACCCAGTACCACACACCCTCGGCCACGGGCAGCAGGATGTCTCCCGGGCGGGCGTCGGCGGGCCACCGGATTCCTTCGTAATGGGCAAAGAGCGCGGCGCGCTTCAGCTTCGAGTCGAACCGGCGTGTGCCGAGCCTCTTCGAGAGGAATGCCCCCTGGCCGGAAGCGTCCACGACGACCCGGGCCCGGATCTCCTCCTCCCGTCCGTCCTTTCCGCGCGCGCGGACCCCCACGGCGCGCCGGCCTTCGAAGAGCACGTCCTCGACGGACGTCTCTTCCCGCACGTGGGCTCCCGAGGCTGCGGAGTGCGAAAGCAGCAGGGCGTCGAACTCCGCCCGCTTGACCTGGTAGGCCATCGGGTGCCGGTCGTCGAGGGCGTCCGCGAAGATCACAGGGCGCGTGCCGCTTCCCGTCACGTCGTTCCAGAAGAAGGCGCCGAACTTCTTCTGATAGCCGGCGGCGCGGATCTTCTCCGCCACGCCGAGGCGCTCGAAGATCGGAAGCGAAAAGGGCAGGAGCGATTCGCCGACGTGAAACCGTGGAAACTTTTCCTTCTCGAGAACCAGTGCGCGGCGGCCGGCGCGTGCGAGCGCGGTGGCGACCGTGGAGCCGGCCGGCCCGCCGCCGATCACGATCGCGTCGTAAGATTCCGTCATGGCCGCATTCTAGCCGCGGGACGATGTGAGCGTTCCCGCCGTCGAATTTCGCGACGTCTCGAAGAGCTACGCTCCCG
>Ga0335082_10008093_pt1 | contig 11417 bp, 9 predicted proteins | sample Lox_Sample_41_FD_206718 | JGI IMG/M metagenome (GOLD analysis project Ga0335082, IMG submission 206718) | Soil microbial communities from Loxahatchee National Wildlife Refuge, Florida, United States - Lox_Sample_4.1 | ecosystem: Environmental > Terrestrial > Soil > Wetlands | place: USA: Florida... | reverse complement strand
GTTTTGACGACATGGTTCGCCTCGATCTGCGGTATGCACGGCAGAGTTCGCCATGGCTCGACCTGAAGATTTTGCTCCAAACTCCTAAAGCAATTATTGCCGGGGACGGCGCCTGTTAGCTGTTCCTCTCATTTCGCTCTAACACTCCCCCTGATTCGTTCATCAGCAGCGTGACTCATCTTCTATTTCTCTTTCATCGGGATCGAAACAGGTCCTGCATCAGGGTGAATTCTCATGCTTAGGTTTGGAGTGATTGGTTACGGCTACTGGGGTCCGAACATTGTTCGGAACCTGCGGAGCCTGGAGGGCTGCCAGGTCGTGGGGATCTGTGATCAGAGCCCCGCCGCCCGGAAACGCATGCAATCTGCAAACCCTGGAATCCCGGTCTATTCGGATCATAAGGAACTGATTGGTTCACCGGACGTGGACGCAATCGCGGTCATAACGCCGGTCTGGACGCACTACGAACTGGCCAAGGCGGCGTTGGAAAACGGCAAGCACGTGTTCGTGGAGAAACCATTCACCAGCAACGTAGCCCAGGCTGAGAGCCTCATTAATCTTGCAGAGCAGAAGAATCTCAAAATTATGGTCGACCACACCTTCTTGTTCACAGGAGCGGTGCGGAAGATCCGCAAGCTGCTCGACGAGGGAGTTCTGGGCAGGCTTTATTACTACGACTCGACGCGAGTGAACCTCGGTTTGTTCCAGCATGACTGCAACGTGATCTGGGACCTGGCGCCGCACGATCTGTCGATCATGAATCACCTGCTCCGCGAGGACGCCGAGGCTATTTCCGCTAATGGGCAGACCCACCTGAACGGGCATGAAGACATCGCTTTTATTACTGCCTACTTCCCGGAAAAGATGATCGCGCACGTTAACGTGAACTGGCTTTCGCCGGTAAAGGTGCGCACCACGCTGATCGGCGGCGAGAAAAAGATGCTGGTGTGGAATGATCTCGAAGCGGACGAAAAACTCAAGATCTACGACAAGGGTGTAGACGTAAAGAGTCAGGAGGGTGTCTACAACCTTCTGGTGAGCTACCGCTCAGGCGATATGTGGGCGCCGCAGGTGGAGCAGGTCGAGGCTCTCCGCCTCGAACTCGGGTATTTTGTCGAATGCATTCAGAAGAACCAGAAACCCATTAACGACGGATGCGCCGGCCGGAAAGTGGTCCGGATGCTGGAAGCGGCCAATGAATCCGTCGCCAAACGAGGAGCACTGGTTTATTTGTAGTTTCGGTTCCTCATCGCAACTCTCCCCTCGCGGTTTCGCGTGGCCCCGATGAATTGTCCATCGTCTGCATGGTAGTCGGCGTTCAGCGTTGCCGGTTCGGCAAGTACTTAAGAGTTAACAAGGGACAAGCAATGGATACCTACTTGTGTATCGCTCCGAGCGTCAAGCTTGGACGGGACGTCAAACTCTCACGCTTCATCAATCTTTATGGCTGCGAGATCGGTGACGAGACGAAAATCGGCGCCTTCGTCGAAATCCAGAAGAACGCATCGGTTGGAAAACGCTGCAAGATCTCAAGCCACACTTTCGTCTGTGAAGGCGTGACCATTGAAGATAACGTTTTCGTCGGACATAACGTCGCATTCATCAATGATTCCTACCCCAGGGCAACGACCGGAGATCAGCTGCAAACCGATACAGATTGGAAAGTCGAGAAAACGTTAGTGAAGAAAGGTGCGTCCATAGGTTCCGGCAGCACCATTCTGGCCAATATCACGATTGGGGAAAACGCCCTGGTTGGCGCCGGCAGCGTCGTCACCAAGAATGTTCCGGCTAATGCCATCGTCGCGGGCAACCCGGCACGCATTCTTCGCTACGTCGAACAGACCACGGAGGTAGCAAAGTGAGTCATACCAGCATTCCTTTTCTCGATCTTGTTACTCCCCATGTCGAGCTCGAGCAGGAGCTGACCCAGGTCTTCCAGCAGGCCTTGCGAACCGCGGGCTTCATTGGTGGTCCTATGGTCGAGAACTTCGAGAAGGCGTTCGCATCCTTTTGCGAGACCGGACACGCGGTTGCGGTCAGCAGCGGAACGGACGGGCTGCGGTTTGCTCTCACGGCCGCGGGTGTTCGTGCGGGCGACGTGGTTGTGACAGTTCCGCATACCTTCATCGCGACGACTGAAGCTATTTCGCAGGCTCGTGCCCTTCCGGAGTTCGTGGACATCGACGAGCGCACATACAACATGGATCCCGCGAAATTGCGCGAGTATCTCGAACACAAATGCACGAAAGATGCTGCTGGCAAGCTGGTGAGCCGCCGCAGTGGACGTCCGGTGACGTCGGTAGTGCCAGTTCACTTGTACGGGCAGATGGCGGACATGGACGCAATCGTCGAACTCGCGGAGCGATTCAGCCTGATCGTCGTAGAAGATGCCTGCCAGGCCCATGGGGCCCGGTACTTCTCACGCAAGCAGAATCGGTGGCTGACCGCTGGCTCGATCGGCCGCGCCGCCGCCTTTAGCTTCTATCCGGGAAAGAATCTTGGAGCATGTGGTGAAGCGGGAGCCGTGACCACCAACGATCCGGCCCTTGCCGCACAGATCAAAATGATTCGTGACCACGGCCAGGCGAAGAAGTATTACCACGATGTTGAGGGGTATAACGGTCGGCTAGATGCTATTCAGGCAGGACTCCTTCATGTAAAGCTTCGACACCTAGCAAGGTGGAACGAGCAGCGCCGTGAGCGGGCCGCCGAGTACAACCGTATGTTAGAAGCGGAAGGTGGACCGGTTGGTGTTCCGTTCGAACCATCCTGGTCGCGGGCGGTGTATCACCTGTATGTCGTGCGCACCGACGACCGCGACGGACTCATGGCCTACCTCAAGGATGCAGGCGTCGGCACCGGAATTCACTATCCGATTCCGCTCCACTTGCAGAAGGCCTATTCCCACCTGAACTATGTGCCCGGGGATTTTCCCGTGGCGGAGCAAATTTCCGCTGAGATTATCTCGCTACCTATGTTTCCGACGCTGACCCCGGAGCAGCAAGGCTGGGTGGTTGCCTCGATCGTACGGCTTGCGGAAGCGCGGGCGGAACGCGACAGCAGCGAAGCTCTGGCGACCGCCCAACGGTCTTAGGCTCCTAACATCTCGATACCAGGAAAGAACCCCATGAAGATCTCAGTAATTGGCGCTGGATACGTCGGGTTGACCACGGCGGCTTGTCTCGCGCAAATCGGACACACCGTCTGCTGTGCCGACAACGACGAGGGCAAGCTCAACCTGTTGCGTAAAGGGATCTTGCCATTTTTCGAGCCGCACCTCGAAGAACTGGTCACGCAGACCTGCGCCGCGGGCCGGCTACGGTTCGACACGACTGAAGTCGCAGTGGATGACTGCGAGGTAATCTTCATCTGCGTCGGCACGCCACCCCTGGATAACGGGGATGCTGACCTATCCGCCGTCGCCAATGTTGCCCGGACGATCGGGCAGTGGGCGCGTGGGCACCGGATCGTCATTGAAAAGAGCACAGTGCCGGTGCAGACGGGACAGCAGTTGAAGCGTCAGCTTCAGCTGTATGTGTCGCGAGGGCTCCGCTGCGACCTCGTCTCGAACCCTGAATTCTTGCGCGAGGGCTCCGCGATCGAGGATTTCTTTCATCCCGATCGTATTGTGATCGGAGTGGAGAACGACGAGTCGGCGGAGCGGCTCCAAGAAATCTATCGCCCGGTGCTGGAGCAGGAGTTCCAGTGTCCGGTTCACTCGGCCTGCGGGGCACGCAAGAAGCCCTCCTGGGTGGTCACGGACACCAACTCCGCCGAACTCATCAAGCACGCTTCGAATTCGTTCCTGGCTATGAAGATTTCCTTTATCAACATGGTCGCGGACCTGTGCGATGCGGTGGGAGCGGACGTCACCCAAGTGGCGCGGGGCATGGGCATGGATCCCCGAATCGGCTCGGCGTTTCTCAATCCGGGCGTTGGATTCGGCGGGTTCTGCTTTCCGAAAGACGTGCAGGCCTTCGTGCGAATCGCGGCCAAGGCTGGATGCGACTTCTCGTTGCTCAAGGAAGTGGAGAACATCAACAAGAAGAGGATCGAGCATTTTGTTGAGAAGATTCGCAAAGAGCTGTGGGTGATCCGCGGACGGAAGATCGCGATGTGGGGGCTCGCCTTTAAGCCCAATACCGACGATGTCCGTTTTGCTCCGGCGCTCGAACTGCTGCGAGTGCTGGTGCGAGAGGGCGCAGAGGTGAGCGCCTATGATCCACAAGCCATGGACAAGACCCGGGCCGTGTTCCCCGAGGCTCGTTACTGCAGCAACCCCTACGAGGCGGCGCAGGATGCGGAAGCCGTCCTCATCCTGACGGAATGGGAGGAATTTCGGAACATCGACTGGGACCGGGTACGCGGATTGGTGGATCGTCCTCTGGTGCTGGACGGACGAAACGCGCTAGACGGCGCGGAACTCAGCGGTCGCGGTTTTCACTACGTCAGCATCGGAAGGCCGACGCTGGCCTCTCATTTGGGAGAGCCGGAGGCGGAAAATCCTGCGGCGGTCGAGCGCGGGCGGATGGCGGAAGCCCTGTGAAGATCGTCACGATCGTCGGAGCCCGGCCACAGTTCGTGAAGATTGCGGCGGTGAGCCAGAAATTGCGCCGACGTCACCAGGAAATCCTGGTCCATACAGGGCAGCACTACGACTACGAGATGTCGGGAGCGTTCTTCGACGGACTCGATCTACCCAAGCCCGACGTGAACCTCGGAGTGGGTTCGGGATCCCACGCGGAGCAGACCGGGGCGATGCTGAAAGGCATCGAAGACATACTACTGGCGGAAAATCCTGATTGCCTCCTCATCTACGGCGACACGAATTCCACCCTGGCCGGCGCCCTTGCAGCCTCGAAGCTCGCCATCCCCGTTGTGCACGTGGAAGCCGGGCTGCGCAGCTTCAATCGCAGCATGCCGGAAGAAATCAACCGCGTATTGGCGGACCATCTGTCAGACCTGCTGCTATGTCCAAGCGAAACGGCGATGACCAACTTGGCGCTGGAAGGCATTACACGCAACGTTCACCTGGTCGGCGATGTGATGCTCGACGCACTGAACTGGGCGAAACGACGGAGTGCCGGCGCCGAGACGGTGTTCTTGAACCGGTTCGCGATGCAGAAAAAGCAGTATCTGATTGCAACCCTCCACCGCAGTGAGAATACCGATGATCGAGCGCAGTTTCTGCGGATCTTGGACACGTTTAACTTGCTCGATGAGCCCGTCATTTTCCCGGTTCATCCCCGTGCGCGGAAGATCATGAACGAAATCGGTTTTCGTCCGAAGCCGGATCTTCACCTTATCGATCCCGTTGGCTATCTGGAGATGATCGCCCTGGTGGCTTCGGCGCGACTGGTGCTCACCGATTCTGGCGGCCTCCAGAAAGAGGCGTACTGGCTGGGAGTGCCTTGCCTCACACTCCGGAACGAGACGGAATGGGTGGAGACCGTCGATGCCGGATGGAATGTCCTGGTGGGTCCTAATCCCGAGAGGATCTCCGACACTGTGAAGTCATATGTTCCGCCGCAAAGTCGCCCTCCCCTTTACGGGGATGGCACGGCGGCGGAAAAGTGTGTTGATCTTATCGGACTCAAATCAGAGCCAATGGCTCTTGTTGGAAGGGCTTGACATGGAAACTGCATCGTCCAAGAAAGCGCGAACCAGAGTGGCAGTCGTAGGTGTCGGTTATTGGGGCAAGAACCTGGTTCGCAATTTTCACGAACTGGGTGCCCTGGGAGTCTTGTGCGACGCGGATTCATCCATGGAGGCGACCTGCAGGAGTCGCTACCAGGGAGTCGGGTTCACCTCTGACTACGCCAGAGTTCTTTCCGATCCGTCCGTCGATGCCGTGGCTCTGGCCACGCCGGCCGTCACTCACTATGAGATGGCCAAAGCCGCACTGGAAGCTGGTAAAGATGTCCTTGTTGAAAAGCCCCTCGCGATTGATGTGAAACACGGCGAAGACCTCGTGCGGCGAGCTGAGAGCAAACGCCGGATCCTGATGGTGGGACACATTCTCAGGTATCACCCGGCTATTCTGAAGCTGCAGCAGTTGATCCGCGATGGGATTCTAGGAAAGATCAATTATGTGTATTCCAACCGGCTTAATATCGGGAAAATCCGGACGGAGGAGAATATTCTCTGGAGTTTCGCTCCCCACGATATCTCGGTAATCCTGTCACTGCTTGGTGAAATGCCCGTCCAGGTAACCTGTCAGGGCAGCGCTTATCTGAACCAGGACGTGGCGGACGTTACCTTGAGCCACTTCCAGTTCCCCAGCGGAGTACAGGCCCATATCTTTGTTAGCTGGCTGCACCCCATCAAGGAACAGCGTCTGGTGGTGGTCGGATCGGAAAAAATGGCGGTGTTCGATGACACGGCGGAGAACAAGCTGGTTCTGTATCCACATAGAGTGGAGTGGAAGAACCGAATCCCGACAGCGGTGAAGGCGAACGCAGAGGCTGTTCCCCTGGACGATCGCGAGCCACTGCGAGCCGAATGCCAGCACTTTCTGGACTGCGTGGAAATCCGAACTACTCCAGTCAGCAGTGGAGCGGAAGGCCTGCGGGTTCTGCGCGTGCTGGATGCCTGCCAGCGGGCGCTGCAGAATGGCGGTGTAACTCTCGAAGCCCTCGACGCAAATGGCAAGAAGCCGGAACGTCCCTACTTTGTGCATGAATCGGCGTATGCCGACGAGGGCGCCGAGATTGGTGCGCGCACAAAAATCTGGCACTTCTCGCACGTGATGAAAGGCGCGCGTATCGGAGAGCGTTGCGTCATCGGACAAAACGTGAATGTCGATGGCGGCACCGTGATTGGAAACAACGTCAAGATTCAGAACAACGTCTCGGTCTACACCGGCGCGGTAATAGAAGACGACGTGTTTCTGGGCCCCTCGTGCGTGCTGACCAATGTCAGCAATCCCCGGTCCCAGGTGAACCGGCACTCCCTGTATGAGAAGACCCTCTTAAAGCGCGGTTGCACAATCGGCGCGAACGCCACCATCGTATGTGGTGTCACCGTTGGCCGATACGCCTTTGTCGGAGCTGGTTCGGTGGTGACCAAAAACGTGCCCGACTTTGCTCTCGTGGTTGGCAACCCGGCCCGTCAGATGGGATGGATGAGCCGCCACGGTCATCATCTCGATGTGGCCGACGCCGATGGGATCATGCGTTGTCCCGAAAGCGGCTATCGCTACCAGGAAGTGGCTCCCGGCGTCCTGCGCTGTCTCGATCTTGATGAAGAAAGTCCGCTACCCGCCGATCTCAGCGTGGGCAGCAAGTCCTACCGGCAAATCAAAGAGGAATCAAATACCAATTATGAATATTCCACTGCTCGATCTTAAGGCGCAGTACGCAACGATCAAAGACGAAATCAACAAGGCCATTGGGGAAGTGCTCGAATCGCAGCACTTCATCCTGGGGCCGAAAGTGGACGAGTGTGAAAAAGCAATTGCCGTCTATTCGCAATGCTCCTATGGGATTGGCGTCTCGTCCGGCAGCGACGCGCTGCTTGCCTGTCTGATGGCCGAGAACATTGGCCCGGGTGACGAAGTCATTACCACGCCATACACATTCTTCGCGACTGTCGGCGCCATCTCGCGGCTTGGCGCCACGCCCGTTTTTGTGGACATCGACCCAGCTACCTACAACATCGACGTGGCGCAGATCGCAGCCAAGATCACGACAAAGACGCGCGCGATTATCCCCGTGCATTTGTTCGGACAGATGGCCGAGATGGATCCGATCATGGGATTGGCCGAGAAGCACGGATTGGTGGTGATTGAAGACGCTGCCCAGGCAATCGGCGCCGAATACAACGGCCGCCGGGCGGGTTCTATCGGACACTACGGTTGTTTCTCCTTCTTCCCATCCAAGAATTTGGGTGCAATTGGGGATGCGGGCATGATCGTGACCAACGACCCCGAGCGTGCTGAGAAACTGAAAGTCCTTCGCGGCCACGGCGCCAAGCCGAAGTATTATCACCGGGTGGTCGGTGGCAATTTCCGCCTAGATGCGGTTCACGCCGCCGTCGTTTCAGCGAAGCTGCCACATCTGGATTCGTGGACCGCAGCCCGCCAGCGCAACGCGAAGAGATATGATCAGCTCTTTCGCGAGGCGGAACTTCCCATCAGTCTGCCCGTGGTGGCGACCAATCGCCACATCTTTAACCAGTACGTAATTCGCTCCTCGTCCCGGGATCAATTGCAGGCATTTCTCAAGAAAAAGGGTGTGGGCAGCGAGGTTTATTATCCCGTGCCGATGCACCTGCAGGATTGCTTCGGTTATCTCGGCATAAAGGTCGGCGCGTTTCCCGAGAGTGAGCGCGCCGCCCAAGAGTCGCTGGCCATCCCGGTTTATCCGGAACTGAACGACACCCAGGCGCGATATGTCGTCGGGTCGATCGCGGAGTTCGTGGGCCAGACGGCGGCCGTTCCGGCGGAACTCAGCCGGGCGTAGCGTCGAGTCAAATCGCTTGATCGGCGTTATTCCCAAACCCGGCCAGATGGATGTGGTGGAAGAGTTCTTTCAACTCTTCAAGACGCCCTGGGAGTTCCACCGTCCTGGTGGCGTCTACTCCGCCGTGATTGCCACCTGCGGCGACGTGTCGAACGTCAGCGCCAAGTTGCTTGTGCTCTATGGTGCGGAAGTTAAAAGCATAGACGCGCGCGTTGGAATCGTCCGCGGCGGGCCTCCGCAGACCGATTGCCTGAGCGGTTGCGACACTCTGGTTCCAATCTACGGCGAGGCTTGCACATTCACAGGCGCGGGCAATGGACGCTCCTGTGTTATGGCGGGTACGGAAGTTGTAGGCGTTAAGGCCATTGCGTCCGGATCAACCATTATTCGTCTTGGCTATGACTTATTCGAAGAGGTTGGACTCCTTCTTTCGAAGGCTCAGCCTCTCGAACATGCAGCTGTTCCCACTCTCGATACTCACATCGACATGCTGCGGAGATGGATTCTTGACGAAGGGATCCGCCTGGTCGAGATTCCTCCCGTTCCTTCCGGCTACAGTTTCACCACTTGTTTGACCCACGACATCGACTTCATCGGGATCAGGAGCCACAAGTTCGACCACACGATGTTCGGCTTCCTGTACCGTTCCACAGTCGGAGCCGTGAGGAATTTCCTTCAGGGGAAGACTACCGTCCGACGCTTGCTTCAGATATGGCGGGCCGCTCTATCCCTCCCCTTGGTTTATCTGGGTTGGGCAAGAGATTTCTGGGAACCTTTCGAGTGGTACTTAAAGGTAGAACGGGGTTTGGCGGCCACCTATTTTCTGATCCCATTCAAGCGCCAGGCGGGCGACCTTGTTCCCGGCCCGCACGCCTCGCGGCGTGCGACTTCCTATGACGTAACGGATCTCAGGGACTGGGTTGCCGTCCTGCAGAAGCAAGGTTTTGAACTGGGTGTGCACGGCATCGACGCATGGCACAGTGCGGAGAAGGGGCGCGCAGAACTTACTCGCGTTGTCGAGGTCTCAGGCCAGGTCGCTACCGGTGTTCGGATGCACTGGTTATTGCAGGATTCCAGAACCATCGGCGCGCTGGAAGAGGCCGGTTTCGACTACGACTCTACGGCGGGATACAACGAAACCGTCGGCTACCGGAACGGAACCGCGCAGGTTTTCCGGCCACTCGGCGCCCGCACTCTTCTTGAACTACCAATGCACATTCAGGATGGAGCACTTTTCTTTCCCGGAAGACTCGATCTTTCCGACGTGCTGGCGGAAAAACTATGCCAACCGCTTATTGACAATGCCATCCGGTCGGGTGGAGTCCTGACCTTGCTTTGGCATGACCGAAGCCACGGTCCAGAGCGGTTCTGGGGCGATTTTTATGTCCGGCTGCTGAACCGGCTGAAATCTCTCAACCCGTGGTTTGGCAGTGCCGGGCAGGTAGTGGCCTGGTTCCGCAAACGCCGCGAGGTGCGCTTTGAACGCATGGAGACGCCGGAAGGTCTACGCGCCCGGCTTCGTTACGAAGGCGGGGAGGTGAACCCGCCCCTCTGCGTCCGAATTTACGGGCCGGCTTGCGGCAGTAGTAATGGTGCCATCGCAGACTGCGTGGACATCCCCTGGAACGGTCAATCCTTGGAAGAGCTCGAACTCCAGATTCCCGCCCACTTTTCGAGCACCCTCGCGAATCCGGCGCTTTCCTGAACTTCATGAAATCTGTCTGCCAGGTTGTTCAAAATGTTTACGACATTGACCCGCGAGTGCGCCGAAAGGCGGAAGCGCTGGTCGCTGCCGGATATTCCGTCGACGTACTCGCGCTGCGCGCCGAAGGCGGAAGAAAGAGTTACTGTCTGAACGGCGTCAATGTTCGTACGCTCGCCCTGGGCAAGAAGCGTGGTTCCCTGGTGCGCTACTTCTTTGAGTACACCGCGTTCTTCCTTTGGACGATGGTCCGCGTGCCGCTGCAGATGTTCAGCCGCCAGTACGCGGTGGTCGACGTCAACTCTCTGCCGGATTTTCTGATCTTCGCCCCCGTGATCGCGCGCTGGATGGGCGCCAAGCTGATCCTTGACCTGCATGAGATTACACCCGAGTTCTACATGTCGAAGTACGGCATCGGCGGCCGCTCTTGGACGATTCGGCTAATGACTTACCTGGAGAAAATCAGTGTCCGGTTTGCCGACCGCGTGCTCACGATCAACATTCCCATTGAAGATCTTCTCGTCAGCCGCGGACTCGATCGCTCGAAATCAACAGTCGTGATGAATGCCGTGGACGAAGCTCGTTTTGCGGTCAGCGCAACCTCATCCTCGGTCGTACCGCGGCCCGCGTCGACGAAGTTTGTGATGATTTACCACGGAACCCTCACCGACATTTATGGTCTCGACATTGCCATTGAGGCGTTCGCCCTGGCGCAGGGCGAAATGCCGGGCGCTGAGTTATGGATCCTCGGATCGGGATCGGAAAAGGATAAACTCGCCGCCCTGGCAGAGGCACGCGGACTGACCACGAAGGTCAGGCTGACAGGCCAGGTGCCAGCCACCGAGATCCCAGCCTGGCTCAGTCAGAGCGAAGTCGGCATCCTGCCCATACGCCGCGACGTGTTCCTGGATTTTGCGTTCCCCAACAAGCTGCCAGAGTTCATCATCGCCGGCAAACCGGTGATCGTATCGAGGTTGAAGGCGATCCGGCACTACTTTAGCGAAGATGCTCTCGCTTACTTTGAACCCAACGATCCCGCCGACTTAGCGCGGGAAATGGTCCGCATGTATGGCGATCCTCAAGCACGAACTCGGCTGACGGCCAGGGCAAGAGAGGAATATGTTCCCATACGCTGGGATCTCATGAGAGATCGCTACCTGGTGGTGATCGGGGATCTCACAGACGTGAAGGTGAACGCCGCCCGGCAGTCTCGTGCTTCCGCAGAGGGAGTGAATCTCTGATCGGCCCGCGTG
>Ga0335082_10008092_pt1 | contig 11419 bp, 7 predicted proteins | sample Lox_Sample_41_FD_206718 | JGI IMG/M metagenome (GOLD analysis project Ga0335082, IMG submission 206718) | Soil microbial communities from Loxahatchee National Wildlife Refuge, Florida, United States - Lox_Sample_4.1 | ecosystem: Environmental > Terrestrial > Soil > Wetlands | place: USA: Florida... | reverse complement strand
GCGAGGCAGCATGTCCCGTGCTGACAGTCCGCGGCGAGGCTGAGGAGAATTCGTAAGGAGAGAGAATGTTAAGCAAGTCAACACGAACCCATACTTTATCAGCAGCGGTGCTGGAGCCGGACTTGGTGGCCGACGTAAAGAAGGCGGAGAGGAAGCAGGCGATAGTGGAGCGCTTCGCGTACCGCCCCAAGGCTGCGACTCCGGAGGCCAAGCCCAGGAAGCGCTCTCCCTACTGGCAGTCGGTCGACGAAGAGTGCTAGGCGGCCGGGCCCGGCAATACTCTATTCGACATTTCTCTTCCTTGCAGCGCATTCGAACGAACGTTATTTCTACCGCCTGCCTATTCCCCATTCATTGGTGTTTGGAGGACTCTTCGCACTGCAGGCCGGAGGAATTGCACGCGGATGTCAGGTCGTGCAGCGTTCGTGGCTGGGCGCCTTGGGGATCAACTATAAGGATAGAAGATGAAGAACAGCAGCGACAGTGCGGTCAGAAGCCACAGCCCGGGCTTGAGTTGCTGCAGCTTTCCGGCGGCGACTTTGCAGATTGGATAGAGCACGAAGCCCGCACAGATCCCAATGGCGATGTTAAAGGTGAACGCCATCAGTACCACAACCGCGAAGGACGGAATGGATTCGGAATAGTCGGCGAAGTCGATACGCGTGACCGGCGACAACATGAACAAACCTACGATGATGAGCGCCGGTCCGAAGGCCTGCCCCGGAATGGCAGCGACAAACGGCGCGAAGATCAGCGTCAGCAGGAAGCAGGCTCCGGTCACCAGAACGGTGAAGCCTGTGCGGCCCCCGGCTTCGATCCCCGCGGCTGATTCCACATAGGCGCCGGCGGTTGTCGTCCCCAGTACAGGAGCGATGCTGGTGGCCACCGCATCCACAAGCATCGGGCGTTCGATTTGCGGCAACTGTCCCTGCTCGTCCAGAAAGCCCGCCCGTGCGGAGAGCCCGATGAGCGTGCCCATCGTGTCCACAAACGCCATGATGAAGATGGTGAGAACAACGGGAAATGCGCGCCACGTGAATGCGCCTCGAAAATCGAGCTGCCCGACGATGGGCGCGACGCTCGGCGGGGCACTGACGATGTCATGCGGAGGGGTCGCAGTCCCAGCAAAAAAAGCAACCACTGCGGTAATGACGACGCCCAACAGGATAGCGCCGGGGACTTTGCGTATCACGAGAATCGCGATCAGCACGAAGCCAAACATGGCCACCTGCGCGGAATGCGAGGTAAGATTTCCGGCCTGCACTGGCGCGCCCGGTATGCCCAGCCTCACCAGACCTGTTTCGTTAAGGCCGATAAACGTGAGAAACAATCCGATGCCGACGGCGAAGCTAAAGCGCAGGGATGTCGGCACGCCGTCCACGATCCACTGCCGCAGCCGGAAGACGGTCATGGCGATGAACAGCACTCCTGCTATGAAGATCGCCGCGAGCGCCGTCTGCCAGCGGAATCCCAGGACCTTGCACACCGTGAAGGCAATGAATGCGTTTTCGCCCATGTAGGGTGCGATAGCAAACGGCCGGTTGGCGTAGAACGCCATGAAGCAGCATCCGATGGCAGCAACCAGCACGGTTGCCACAAAAGAAGGGCCTTCGGGAATTCCGGCGGCCGATAAAATCGCCGGGTTGACGACCACGATGTAAGACATCGTCGTGAATGTGGTCAATCCGGCAACCACCTCGCGACCCAGCGTCGTGTTATGCCGGTCGAAGGCAAACAGTGCGTTCAACCAGCTCACGCGGCGCACCTCGGGGAGACAGGCTGTGCAGGCTGTTGTAGGTGACAAGCACGAAAAGACACATTTTTCGTTACACGCAAATCCCGCATTGCTGTGCTCTTGGAGGCGCTCATGGCCGACGGAGCGGCCGCTTACTCGCTGGGTCTCTCCTTCGGTGGCGCGGAGGCGAAGAAGTCCTGGCGGAAGCGTTGCGCATAGGTCCATATCAGCTCTTCCACCCGTTTGGGATCCGGCGACTTCACGATCAATCCGACGTGGTGCTTTTTGTCATCCATGCGCCATACAATCTCTGGATCGTTGTAGGCGGAGGTGTCAGGTTGTTCCTGGCGCGCCAGAGAAATCAACAACCCGGCAGCATCCTTGCGCGGAGCGGGAGGCTGATATGGTGTCTTGCCGCCTGCAATCTCGAGCTTCGCCCACTCCCGCCACAGGTTGAGACCGGTGGCAGCTTCGATCAGGTCGGCAATGTGCGCCCCGCCCACTCGGGCCGAGGTCTCCAGGAAATACAGCTTGCCATCATCGCGCCCGCGAATAAACTCGCTGTGTGAGACGCCGCGCACTAGCCCGAAGGCTTGCAGCACCTTCTCATTCAGCTCAATCAGGGGCCGTGCTTCCTCCGAGTCGCGGGGTAGGGTACGGGTGGTGAAGATGTCCCCTTCATGTGAAACGTCCATCGGAGGGCGTCCGTAGCGGCTGGCGGTGGCAAATAGCAGTTCGCGGTCGTTGAAGATCGAGTCCACATGATAGATGTCACCGGGCACGTATTGTTCCAGCAGAAAGTAGGACTGCTGATCGCCGAGCTTTTCCAGGGCAGCCCAGAACTCATCCGCGGAATGGATCTTCTTGATGCCGATCGACCCCGCGAACGAACGCGGTTTCAGCACCCAGGGCGGAGAAACGCGATCGAGGAACTCGCGCAGCCGGGCATAGTTTAGAACGTGAATGAAGTCGGGAACAGGCAATCCTTCATCCCGGGCCTTGGTGCGCATGGCCAGCTTGTCGCGGAAGTAGCGCGCCGTAGTGTCGCCCATTCCGGGGGTTCGCAGATGTTCGCGCAGGGTGGCAGCGGTTTCTACGTCGAAATCATCGAGTGGAACGATGCGATCCAGATTCTCCGTGCGAGCCATGTAGCTGACACCCAAGAGTACATCCTCCATCTTCCACTTCTTGTCGACATCCGGGATGTAGAAGGTCTCGTCAATGCTTTCGCGTGGCCAATCGGCATTGGCCAGGCTATGCGAAGTCAGCAACAGAACCCGGCAGCCTTGCTGCCGGCACTCGCGGATGAAATCGAGGCCCTTGAAGTAACTGGCGAGGCAGAGTATTGTCACGGGGCGCGTTGCCGAATCCTGAGCGGTCGATGGGGACGACATGTTGGCTCCCTGGCACACGGTGGTGAATGCCAACAATGTACCACTTGCACCAATGAAAACAGCGTCCCGATGATGCTGGGACGCCGTCTTCTCTATCAACCTCGTGGATGGCCCTCGGGCAGCGGGTGTGGCGGGATTCGGGCCTCTCCCATCGGGAAAACCTAGAGCCGGGTCATTGTACGAATGGCTCTTTCCTCCAGTTGCACCGAGAAGTCACTCTTTACACTGAAGACTCTATCTGCCGGGAATACTCCGGTGGTGAATGAGCGGTGAAAATTCGGTAACAAGACGATTGCGACGGGTTGCTTGATGTTCTCTTCGCATGTCGAAGGACAGGCGTGTAATTCAGTCCTCCAGCAGGACTTAGCCATTTTCGTGCGGCATCTCATCCCGGAGGTCAATCGGACGAAACTGGTCGATCAGGATGAACACGATCAAGACCGCCACGGGAATATAAAGGGCACGCAGCTCCCATCGATATTTCGTAAAAGCCCCCAGGGCGGCACCCACGAGATAGCAGAGCCACGCGGAGGCCAGGAAGGCAGCATTCCGCAGGTCCTGCTGCTGCGGTATGAGTCTGACAGTGTCGGATATGCTTCCGGCGAGCCGAAAATGGTCATACCCCCAGAACAGACCGCGGGTGAAGGACTCGGCACACTTGGTGAGAGAGCCGGTAACGAACGTCGTGTAAACCGTGAGTGCGCCGATGTGTGTAAGTGTGGCTGTCTGTATGCCCATGGCGATCGCCAGCAACGCGATCAGCGCGAAATAGAACGGCGACTGAAGATCGACAATCTGACCGAGATGCATGGCTGGCCGAGCCTGTGCGAACGCGAGAAGCAGCAGCGCCTCCGCCGCCAAGGTCAGTGAGGCAATACTCCTAATCCCGCTTCGCCCAGCGACCTGGACAACGATGCGGGTCACGACCATCGCGCCAAAGTAGGCTGCAACCGCGCACGCCGGACGGAGGAACCCCGACCAATCGCCATTGGCGAGATCCATGCCGAGGTGAATGCTGTTTCCGCTCATGTTGGCGGTGAATATCTGGAAGAGTGCGATATATCCCACGGCATCTACGAATCCGCCGATGCCGGTGAGGCAGAGCGCTATAGCGGTCTTCTTTCCGGCGCCGAGTTGCTCTGAGTTGGTCACAGGTGGGAGAGCGCCATCCTGGCGGCATTGTAACCGCACATGCCATGTACGCCGCCGCCCGGTGGCGTGGACGAAGAACACAGATAAACACCTCGGGCTGGGGTCGCATAGTGCCGCCGCGTGGGGCGGAACAGGAATTGCCGCAAATCAACCGCACCGCCACCAATGTCGCCACCGACCAGATTTGCGTCCATCGCCTCCAGTGCCGCAGGAGAGAAAACTCGCCGCTCCAGGATGCAGTTGCCAAAGCCTGGCGCAAAGCGCTCGATCTGTGCTTCCAGCCGAGGAAGCATGTCGAATGTGGAACCATTCGGGACATGGCAATAGGCCCACGCTACATGGCGTCCCTCCGGCGCGCGGGATGGGTCGAACAACGTCGGCTGGGCCAGAAGGATGAATGGGCGTTCGGCATGATGCCCATGCCGCATTGCCTCTTCTGAAACAGCTATCTCTTCCATCGTGCCGCCAAGATGAACCGTTGCCGCCCGCAAACACTCGGGCGCCTTCCATGGAATCGGAGCCAATAAGGCATAGTCAACTTTGAACACGCCGGGGCCATGGCGAAAGCGCTCCAACTTACGACGGTACGCCGCCGCGAGACGGTCGCCCGCAATCTTCAGCAGTTGACGTGGCGCAACGTCGCACAGGATCAAGTCACGATCCGCGACTTCGTTGAGATTCTGGACACGGTAGGATGTTCGTACTGTGCCACCGAGTGTTGCCAGATGTCCGCACAAAGCGCTGGTGATCGACTGCGCACCGCCGCGCGGGATAGGCCATCCGACGGCATGAGCCGCCACGCCGAGGACGAGACCGAAGGAGGCGCTCAACGGTTCGTCCAGTGCAAGAATGGAGTGCGCCGCCAGTCCCGCGAATAGCGCTTGGGTTCGCTGATTGTGAAACCAATGTTGCGCAAGCGCCACTGCGGATGGAAAGCCCAGCAACCCAAGACGGGCGAGTAGAAGCGGATGCGGGGTCAGCAAATGAACCGGGCGCAGGATCTCGGGCGCCACCTCGGTCCAACGCTCCGCAAACGGGCCCATCAGCCTTCGCCACTGTTTGCCGTCTTCGCCGAGCACGGCTTCCGCGTCGCCGAGATCACGCTCCAGCATTACCGCTGTGCCATCATCGAGCGGATGCGCCAGCGGCGCTGGGGAGTGAATCCACTCCAGTCCGTACTGGTGTAACGACAGAGAAGAAAAGAATGGCGAGCCAGCAGCCATGGGATGAACGGCCGACCCGAAATCGTGGAGGAAACCCCGTAGCGTCAGCGGCAGGGTTCGTGCCGCGCCGCCCGGTTGCGGTTCAGCTTCGAAGACTTCGACCTGCAACCCGGCCTGGGCCAGAACAATGGCTGCTGCCAGACCGTTGGGACCTGCGCCGATGACAGCCGCGCGCCGGGGCGTTGCAGGCATAGGCCTCAGTTTAGCCCGCCCGTCCCGCGGATCCAAAAGAGAACGAACCAGCGTCCCCTACTGGCACTTTGGCTGGGAAGAGACTAGGATTTAGAACACGCTGTTCCTCAGGGCTCTTCCGGAGCTGACCCTGTGTGCGTGTACCTTAGATTTCCGGTTGTGCCACGCAGCATGTTGTATCAGGCTTTGACCTATGCCATTGCTTTCGTAGCTTTCGCACTTTGCGCTGCGGTAGCGCACGCCCAGCAAGCCGTCACACAGGCAGAGACAGCAACTCAGGGCAACGGCAAGTCTTCCTCTGCGCCGCTGGCGGCCAACGAAGCCGGGGCGCCAGCCACTCAAAAACCTGACAAGGACACTCCTGAATTCTCGGCCCAGGACACCGCGACGACCTTCAAGGTTAGAGTGAACCTGGTAGAAGTCCGTGTTGTGGTCCGCGATGCGCAGGGGCACGCAGTAGGTGACTTGAAGCAAGAAGACTTTCAGCTCTTCGACAACGGCAAGCCGCAGATTATCAGCCGGTTCTCTGTTGAACAGTCAGCAGTGAAACCCACCGTCGTCCAACAGGAGGCTCCACCGGGCACCGGCGCCACACTGGTCATGCCTAAACGATACGTAGCGTATCTATTCGATGACATCCATCTCAAGACTACCGATCTGCCCCAGGTGAGGAGCGCGGCTGAGCGACACCTTCAGAGCTTGCAGCCCGCCGATCGTGCCGCCATCTTCACCACGTCAGGCCAAGTGCAGATCGATTTCACCGACGACCGTACTAAATTGGTCGAGACACTCAATCAAATCAAACCGAACCCGATAGCAGGTTCGGGCCTGGCAGAGTGTCCGGACGTGACCTACTACATGGCAGACCTGATTGTGAACAGACATGACGATGAAGCACTACAGGTGGCCATTCAGGAAGCCATCGATTGCGGCGCAGTCGCGCCGCCGCAATCCCTGGACGCAGCCGCTATGCAGGCTGCTACAACGGCGGCCCGAGCTGTAGTTGTGAGTGCCGCTCGTCGCCAACTGAATTTTGGGAGCCATGAAACCCAGCTTTCCTTGAGTTCTCTCCGAGATGTGGTTCGCAGAATCGCCGCCATGCCCGGTCAGAGGAGCATCCTCGTCATCTCTCCGGGTTTCTACAATCCGGACCGGCTCCAGGAGCAAGCAGAAGTCGAGGAACGCGCACTGCACTTATACATAACCATCAATACTCTGGACGTCAGGGGCGTTTACGACAACACGATGGACGACATCTCCAAGCGGACTCCCAGTCCCGGAATCTTGTCACAGTATGTGCGCTACAGGACTGAGCAGGCGGTAGCCGAGACTGATGTTCTGTCCGGGCTTGCATATTCCACTGGAGGCTCGTTCTTCCATGGGAATAACGATTTCGATAAGGGCTTCCGGCAACTGGACATGCCACCGGAGTATTCCTATCTCTTGGCTTTCTCTCCGCAGAACCTGAAGTTCGATGGCCATTTTCACAATGTAAAAGTTACAGTCAGAAGCCCGCAAAAGCTGACGATTCAGGCGCGCAAGGGATACTATGCTCCCAAGCAACCCGTGGCTGAGGCGGAACAGGCTAAACAGCAAGTCGAAGATGAAGTTTTTTCCCAGGAAGAAATCCACGAACTTCCGGTTGAGATGCACACCCAGTTTTTCAAGACTGGCGACGAGCAAGCCAGGCTTTTTGTTCTGGTCCGGCTTGACGTGCGTCACCTTCGCTATCGCAAAACCGAGGGCCGGAACAACAACAACCTGACGGTGGTCTCGGCATTATTCGATCGTAATGGCAACTTCATCACGGGCATTCAGAAGATCGTCCAAATGCACTGGAAGGACGAGACCCTGGACACCAAATTGGCTTCGGGAATCACTTTAAAGAACAACTTTGACGTGAAGCCGGGCAGCTATTTGGTGCGGTTGGTGGTGCGGGACGAAGATGGACAATTGGCCGCACAGAACGGCGCAATCGAGATTCCGTAGGTGGGTTGAAGTGAGGTGGATATGAAGTTGCGTTACCTTTGGCTATTGTTGCTGGTTCTCGCCACCGCCGGGGCAGGCATCAGGTTCCTGGGTGCGCCGATCAAGGCTCATGCTCAGCAAGAGCAGGCGCAGCCCCAGACCCCGCCTCCCGCTGCCGACAATTCCGCGCCTGTCTTTAAGGCGGAGAGCCGCCTCGTCCTCGTGGACACGATCGTCATGGACAAAAAGGGCAGCTACGTCACCGACCTGACTGCCAAGGATTTTAAGGTCTGGGAAGACAACAAAGAACAGGAGATCAAGAGTTTCTCGTCCGAGTCCGGCTCACCGGCTGGGTCGGTGAACAGCCGCCACTACCTGGTGCTGTTGTTTGACAACTCCTCCATGAGCCTCACCGACCAGAGCAGGGCGCGTGACGCAGCGGCAAAGTTTGTCCAGGCTAACGCGGGGCCCGACCGCTACATGGCGGTCATCAATTTTGGCGGCACCGTGAGTGTCACACAAAACTTCACGGCCGACGCAGAACGACTCAAACAAGTCGTGCGGAACCCGAAATTCTCCAGCGTGTCTCCCAAAGGGCCTGGTCCGCAACCGGTCGAGGTTGCATCGCTTGCCATGCCGCAATTGAGAAAAGCGGAGGCCAATTTCGGAGCGCGTACCCTGCTCCTGGCGTTACGTAGCGTCGCCCAAAGCCTGGCCTCCGTGCCCGGCCGCAAGAGCCTGGTTCTGTTAACCACGGGCTTTCCGATCATGCCCAGCGATCCCGATGCCGTCGAGCGCCAGGCTGAACTGACTGCAGCCATCAGCGCGTGCAACAAGGCCAACGTGGCGATCTACCCGATCGATGTTCGCGGCCTGACTTCCGCTATAACCCCTGATTCGGATACATCGCGCTTGGAGACACTTCCGGACTTGGGGGAAGGCCGCCTCGTAAGCGCCACGCTTACCTACGTTGAGGGTGAGCCGCCCGCCCACCTAGTTTACGTTCAGCGGGGTGGAACCGGTGGCGGCGGGGGACACGGTGGCACAGGAACCGGAAGCGGCACCGGTGGCGCAGGAACCGGCAGCGGTACTCGTGGCGGCAGCACCGGAACCGGCGGTTCACGCGGTGGGGCGACGAACACTGGGGGCACTCGCCTTGGCGTTCCCCCACCCTCCATGTACAGCACCTACAATCCCTACGACCAGAGCCGTCTGCTCATTCCGAGCATTACCAATGTCGTCCAGGACCAGCAGGTTCTCTATCAACTGGCACAGGGTACCGGGGGATTCGTGATTGTGAACTCCAACGACCTGCTCGCGGGAATGCAGAAAATCGCAAAAGAACAAACTCAGTACTACAGCCTCGGATATACGCCTCCTTCATCGGAGGAAGGAAGCTGCCACACGTTGAAGGTCAAGGTCGAGCGCGGCGGAACCACAGCCCGCTGGCGCACCGGCTACTGCAACGTGAAGCCCGCCGACGTTCTCGCCGGAAAGCCGGAGGAAAAGCAACTGGAGGATCGCCTCGCCGGTTCCCAACCGGGTACGATCCAGGCCTCCATGCTGGCTCCTTTCTTCTACACCTCGGCGAATACGGCGAGGGTAAACCTGGCGCTCGAGATTACTCCCAACACCATAAAGTTCGAGAAGCAGAAAGGGAAACAGCACGCAACGGTCAACGTTTTCGGGGTCGCCTACAAGTTGGACGGAACGGTTGCGGCCCGGTTCAGCGACAGTGTCAACCTTGAATTCGAGGACAAGAGAGATGTGCAGGAATTCAACTCGAAGCCCTTCCATTACGACACCCAGTTCGATGTTGCCGCGGGCCATTACAACTTGAAGGTTGTGTTCAATCCTCAGGGCGTCGACAGCTTCGGCAAGCTGGAGATACCGCTGGTCATTGACCCGTACGATGGCAAGCAGTTCACTATGAGCGCCGTGGCGTTCAGCCGGGATATCCACCCCGTTTCCCAGATGGGATTGAGCCTGGATGCGGCGCTGCTCGAAGATCGCACGCCGCTGGTGACTCAGGGGCTTCAACTTATTCCTTCCGGGAGCGACCAGTTCAAGAAAAATGTCCCCGCTGCTTTTTATGTCGAGATCTACACTCCGACAGCCGCTGGGCCCAATCCTCCCGACATCGCGGTCAACGTAACAGTCGTCGATCGCAAGACTGGGGAGAAGAAGGTCGAGACGGGAAGCCCGGCTGCCGACGCCAAAGCTGGCAGTCCTCTGGTACCAGTGGGCTTGAGGCTGCCAGTGTCTGAGCTTCCACCCGGCTCCTACCGGCTGGAGTTGAAGGCCGTGGACTCGGCTGGGAACGTCACGCCGCAGCGCACTGCCGACTTCGAAGTGCAGTGAGGCAGGTAGCGGGAGTGCATCTCGCGTGCACTCTCGAAAAAGCTAATCGCCTCTCGCTCGCACAGCCCGTAGAACCGCCGATACCGGCCTACGGCAGGGTCGGAGTGTAAAGGTCCTGCTGGCGATAACTGCGGTACGAATACCGATCCACTTGCAGTTGATACACAATGTTGCCGTTGGCGTCCACGGTCACCGCTTGCGCCGAATTACCGGGAAGGTTGAGCAGACCGTTGCCAAAGCTGGAATAGACGTTGTTGGGCGGGGCTGCCAACAGTTGCGCACTACCCAGAGCCGCCGAGAACTGGCCAAGGTCGGCCAGGGTCGCAATGTACATTGTGCGCGCCGCTTCCGACACGTACAAGACCATGCCCCGGCTATTGCCACCGTTACAGAGTTTGTGGCGCAAGTTGCCGTCATCGAAGACAGTAAATATCTTCAAGGCGTTGGTCTGAACCTGAAACGCCGCGTCGTGCTGGTGCGTGAACCAGGGGAAGACCTGGGGATCGCCGCACGGGTTCTTAGGCGGATTCAGAACTTGAAAGTCTCCAAACGGCCCCATCTTCCATATCACACTGCCGTCACCGAGCCCGTTGTTGTAGTTGATCTTGAGGACCCAGTCCTGGTTGCGTTCGGAAAGCAGAAGGTTGCCGTCCGCTGTAAGCTGCACGGAGTTGGAGTGCAACCAGTCGTTGGCTTGAGTGAAATCCTGGCTGAACGCGGGACAACCCGCCGAACTGTGAACACAAAACTCGCCCATCGTAGCTTCGCGGCTCAGGTCCTGGTGCGCAAAGGAATCCCAGGCCCATAGGAGCTGCATATTGTGGTCCAGCACGAGGATCATGTCGCCCAGAATGTCAACCGGATTGTCCTGCGTCCCACCCTGATACATGGTGGACGCCACATCACGCGCACCCAGCAGCAGGATATTGCCGTTGGGTAACCTTCGTGTTTCATGGGCGTTGAACGAACTCATGACTGGGTAACCCTTGGCAACCAGTTGCTCGTTCAAGATTTCCATGTTCGTGGCGAGGGTCAGGTGCCCGGCCAGGTCGTATTCAGTGACGCTAAAGTCGGACATGGAGAAGTAGTTGCCGCCTACCTCGGTGCGCGTAATGTCCAATTCACCGGGGTAATACCAGATAACGTCACCGTTCAGGTCCGTCGCCATCGGCCAGGCAACAAACGGTTGACCAAGTGGAGGCAGAAGCTGGAACAGCACAACGGGGAAGGACTGGTCGCTGGGGGGCACGAGAACGGTTGTGTGCAATCGCGGAAAGTCCGAGGGCAGGGGCCCCGTAGTGAACGAGAGATCCGTTCCGTTGTTGTCGTAATTGTTGGCAAACTCCTCCCAGTGCATCAAGTACTGCGTCGAAGGCAACATCCCCGCAACCAGA
>Ga0335082_10008091_pt1 | contig 11421 bp, 11 predicted proteins | sample Lox_Sample_41_FD_206718 | JGI IMG/M metagenome (GOLD analysis project Ga0335082, IMG submission 206718) | Soil microbial communities from Loxahatchee National Wildlife Refuge, Florida, United States - Lox_Sample_4.1 | ecosystem: Environmental > Terrestrial > Soil > Wetlands | place: USA... | reverse complement strand
GTCTTGAACTGATTCAGATGGCTCTTGAGGCGGGTCAACTCTTCGCTCACGTCCGATCGCTCGGCAAAAAGCGCCACTTCCTGGGCCAAGCGGCCCGGATCCAATTTTACGCCTTGGGTGAGGCGTTCGATGCGATCGTGGAGACGGGTCTGGTAGCCTTGAACCATCGCCGGAATGCGCGTCTGGATGCGACGCAACCCCTGTTCGATCACCCGAAGACGGTGACGAAGATCGCGAACCAAGGCCCGGCCCTCCTTACGGCGCATGACTTCCAAGCGGTCCATGGCCTCTTTCAAAAGGGCCTGAACCTGCGCCGCCAGGGCGTCGGTCGTCTCGGCCAGCTCCGCGGTCGTGATAATGTCCCTGAATCCCATTAACAGGGCGAGATCCACCTGGCCCGGCAATTCAAGTTTGGTCTTGAGGTCTTTCAAGATCCGGGAATACTGACGGGCCAGTTCAAGATCGACATCGAGTTGCTTCGGCTGCTCGTTGGCGCCGTTGATCGATACGGCCAGTTCCAGGCGGCCGCGGGTAAATCGTTGCTGCAATTGTTTCTTCAGAACGGTTTCAAGGGGGAGCAAAAGCTTGGGCAGCCGAACCGTGATGTCGCAGAATTTATGATTGGTCGACCGAAGCTCCGCGACGATTGTCAGGTCGCGGTAACTTCCCTCGCTTCGGCCGTAGCCGGTCATGCTTTCGATCATCAAATCTCGCCCAGTTTATAAACCCGTCATTATATAGATAACGGTCCGGATTGTCAATCAAACCGGCGGGCCGGCCGGGATCAAGCGGCCCCGCCGTTCTGTTTGAAATAGCTGCAGATCGGCTTGAGGTCGCAGTCCGGACAGTCGGGTTTTTTCGCCGTGCAGCGGTAACGACCGTGCAGCAGCAGCTGAAGCGATACGCGGCTCCATTTCTTCTCGGGAATGAAGCGACCGAGCTCCGTCTCAATTTCATCCGGATCATCCGATCGGGTCAATCCAAGGCGTTGACTGACCCGACGGACATGGGTATCCACAACGATGGCCGGTCGACCGAAACTGTTTCCAAGGAGGACATTGGCCGTCTTTCGCCCTACACCGGGAAGCGCGGTCAGCTCCTCCATCGTTTGTGGAACCCGGCCGGCGTGTTTTTCGACCAGGACCTGACAGCACCGGATCATGTTCTTGGCCTTATTTTTATAAAAGCCGGTGGATCGGACCTCCTGTTCCAGCACGGCCGGATCGGCCCCGGCGTAGTCTTTTGCGCTCTTGTATTTTTTGAACAGATGCGGCGTGACCTTGTTGACGCGTTCATCCGTGCATTGGGCCGAAAGGATCGTCGCGATCAGGAGTTCGAGCGGGGTCGTATAACGGAGCTCGACCTTCGGATCCGGAAATTCGCGGTCGAGGACTTTTATCAGATGATCGAGTTTGTTCAAGAAGTCCCCCGTCAATCGTTGAGGCCATTGTAGCAACGATCGTGACGCGGGTCAATGGAGAGTCGTGGCCTGTAGCCGTGTTTACGGATTAATTCATCTCACATTTGAATCCGAATAGCGAGCGCAATCCCCGTCTGTGAAGGCGGGGTTAGCGAGCGAATTAAAATAGGGCTTTCTCCACCCGGATCGAAGAACCCGGTCTTCGCGAAACTGGAAGGCCGGGGTTCTTCAATTGACATTCAACCTATAATACGGTATTTTTATAGTACACGAAACTAATTGAAAAACGTACTTCTAAAAGGAGGTTTTCGATATGAAAGCCAAGTTCGCCGAGGATGTAACGCCGGTAACCGATTTCCGCACCCAAGCGGCCGATCTGCTTCAGAAGATCAAGAAAACCCGGCGGCCGCTCATTTTGACCCAGCGGGGCCGGTCGGCCGCGGTGATCGAAGATGTAAGAGAATACGAGAATAGGCTGGAGCGGCTTGAATTGTTGGAAGCGATCGTTCGGGGACTTCAGGCCGCCGAAAAAGGAGAGCGGGTCCGCCACAAGGAAGCCATGCGGCAACTGGACGAACTCCTGAATGACTAAGAAACTTCACGCCGTTGAGTGGACCGTTCCGGCCCTGCGAAGTCTGTTGGAAGTGGTTCAGTACATCAAGGCGGATGATCCGGAGGCCGCTCAACGCTTCGGGAAAGAGATCAAAAAGAAAGTCGCCCGGCTCGCCCAATTTCCAAACTCCGGACGGATGGTTCCAGAGTTCCCGACTTCCGGTCTTCGGGAAGTGATTGTCGGAAATTACCGCATCATCTACCGTCTTGTCTCCAAAAAATCACGCGTCGAAATCCTGACCGTGCATCACGGCGCCCGGCGGATCGAAGAAGGGTGAGAGTCACCATTCTCCCGGGGGCCACTCATTAAGCCAAAAAGCCGCGGCGATGCGGATTTGCCGTCGGCTCTAACGCTGGGCGTGAGCGGCGCGCCGCTTTTGCGCGTACGCCCCTACGGAACGATTCAACAGCCGGAGCATGAGGCATTAAAAAGAAACCTTCCTGCTTACATTGTACAACGCCACCCGCCGGTCACGGAAGAGGTTATTGTATCGGTTCAGCGTCTTATGCCGTGCCTCGCGGGGGTTGATCTCCAAAATCTTAAGCGTCTCCTGATTCCGCGGCGCACGGAAAAGGATGCGACCCTTGGGGTCGACGACTTCGCTCTGGCCGATATAGGTCAGCCGTTTTCTGCCGCCGCGCCGCTCGGAGCCGATCCGGTTCGCGGTGATCGCAAAGACGCGGTTTTCAAGACACCGTGTGACCATGGCTTCGGGACAATACGGCAGAACGAGATTGGCCGGATGACAAATGATCTCGGCGCCGGCCAGAGCCAGGGATCTCGCGGCCTCCGGAAAAAACCAGTCGAAGCAGACCATGATTCCGATCCTCGCCTTTCCGATGTCGTACGAGCGGAAGCGGTTCATCCCCGGTTTGAACCAAAGTTTTTCTTCATAGAACAGATGCACCTTTCGATAGGTCGCCCGGTAACCTTTGGGGCCGATCAACACGGCCGAGTTATAAAATGCCTTTCCGGCCCGTTCGGGAAGACCGGCCACCAGCCAGAGTTTTTTGTCCTTGGCGAACTCACACAGACGCCGTGTCGTAAACCCTTCCGCAACCTCCTCCGACAATTCGGACACTTCGCGTCGTGAGATAAATTGGTAGCCGCTGTTGAAAAGCTCCGGAAGGACGATCAGATCCGCTTCGTCCCGATCGAGCCGGTTAAGCCGCCGCAGGACCGATTCCACATTTTTCCGAACTTCTCCGAACGCCGGCCTGAACTGATAAAACCCCGCGCGAATCATTTCGGCGAACCGCCCCGTGCGGCTTCCGACAACAGTTTCATAAGATCCTCTTCATCCAAAACGCGAACGCCCAGGTCCCGCGCCTTGTCGAGTTTGCTCCCCGCCTCCGCGCCGGCGATGACATAATCCGTCTTTTTTGATACGCTGCCGGCCACCTTGCCGCCCAGGGCTTCGATCTTCTCCTTGGCCTCATCCCGCGTCAGGCCTGGAAGCGTCCCGGTCAGCACAAACGTCTTTCCGCGCACCGGCGAGGGCTTTTCAACCGTCCCGGCGCTCTCGGTAAACGTCAGACCGAGATCCAGAAGTTGCTTGACCCATTTTCGATTTTTAGAGTTTCGGAAATATTCGACCAACGACTGGGCCGCATTCGGCGCGAGGTCGAACGCTTCCCTCAGCGCCTGTGCGTCGGCTTCCATCAATCGCTCGATGCCCCCGGAACTCACGGCCAGGCGCTCGGCCGTCGACGGTCCGATGCCGGGGATTTCCAGATGGGCGATGAACTCCGCCAGCGTCGTTTTCTTCGGCCCCCCCGTTTCCCGTTCCCAGCGCACGCCCGCGGCCCTCAACTGCGCGATCACCTTCCGGTTGTGCGGCTCCGAAAAAAACTGGAGAATGGACTGGGCGACCTCGGGTCCGATGTCCGGAACGTATCGGAGCGTAAGCTCCTCCGCATCCATCAAAGGATCCAGATCGCCGAAAAAACGGGCCAGCTCCTTTGCCGTGGCCTCCCCCACGTCCGGGATACCGAGCGCATAGATGAACCGCGCAAGCGTCGTTCGTTTGCCGGCTTCGATCGCCTTCACCAAGTTGCTGGCGGACAGCTCGGCCATCCGTTCCAGCCGGGCGACGGTGGAAACATCCAGACGATAAAGATCCGCCGGCGTTTCCACGAGGCGGTTGTCCACCAATTGATCCACCAGCTTTTCGCCCAGACCTTGGATGTCCATCGCCCGGCGGCTGGCGAAATGCAAAAGAGCCTGTTTCCGCTGCGCCGGACAGTACAGTCCCCCGCTGCACCGTGAGATCGCCTCACCCGGAAGCCGGACGACTTTCGATCCGCAGACGGGACAGACTTGCGGCATGACGAATTTCCTCGCGCCGGCCGGCCGCCGATCCGGCACCACGCTCACTACCTCCGGGATGACGTCTCCGGCCCGCCGGACGATCACGGTATCGCCGATCCGGACGTCTTTGCGACGGACCTCGTCTTCGTTGTGCAGCGTCGCATTGGTCACCGTCACACCGCCGACGAAAACCGGCTTGAGTCGCGCCACCGGTGTCACGGCCCCCGTCCTTCCCACCTGAACGTCGATGTCCAAGATTTCCGTCATCGCTTCCTGCGCCGGGAATTTATGCGCCAGGGCGAAGCGCGGCGCGCGCGCCACGAACCCCATCCGCTCCTGCTGGGCCAAGGGGTTGACCTTGTAGACCACCCCGTCGATGTCGTACGGCAGCATCTCTCGTTTAGAACCGATAAACCGGTAGTAATCCAGAAGCCCTTGAACCCCGCGAACGACTTTGCGCTCGGGGCAGACCGGAAATTTCAGCCTGACGAGGAAATCCATCAGCGCGCTGTGCGTCCGGGGCAAGGCCAGGCCCTCGGCACCCTCAAGCGCATAAGCGAAAAAGGTGAGATGCCGCGTGGCGGTGATGCGCGGATCCAGCTGCCGGAGGGCGCCCGCGGCGGCGTTGCGCGGGTTGACGAAGACCTTTTCACCCTTGCGGGCCTGCTCCCGATTCAGCCGTTCGAAATCGGCCTTGAGCATCAGAACCTCGCCCCGGACTTCCAGCCAGGCCGGCGGCGGCTCGATCGGCAGGCGCAGCGGAATCACCTTGACGGTCCGCAGATTGGCCGTGACGTCCTCCCCCGTGTAACCGTCCCCGCGGGTCGCCCCCCGCATCAGCAGGCCGTTTTCATAAGACAGACTGACCGCCGCGCCGTCGAATTTCGGTTCCACGGCGTACTCCACCTCTTCGACGTCCAACTGCTCGCGGATTCGGCGGTCGAAGGCGACGACTTCCTCGTCCTCGAACGCGTTATTCAGGGACAACATCGGCGTGCGGTGGGTGACCGGCGAGAACTCGCTCAGGGGGGCCCCCCCCACCCGTTGCGTGGGTGACTCGGGAACGACCAGCTCGGGGTATTTCCTCTCCAGCTCCTGCAGTTCACGAAACAACTTGTCGTATTCGGCATCCGGGATAATGGGGGCATCGAGCACGTAGTAACGGTAATCGTGGCCCTCGATGGCCTCGCGCAATGCACGCGCCTGCTTGATCATGTTCGCCGGCACAGACATCCCAAGCGTCGCTCCCGGTGATCTTTCCAACGACCCGACTGTACCGTGTCGCCCTCCGTCCTGTCAAGCGAACGGGCGAACGCAAGCCCTTCACTTTTTCCTTGACAAAAATCACGGCGGTGATGTAAAAATGTATGGTTTCCATTCAAGAAGCTTTCCGAATGCGACCGCCTGGGTTTGCACCTTCAACCATGCTCAACAACACCAGTTGGGGAAAGCAGCGATAAAGGAGATATAAATGACAGGACAGGATTTTTTGTTCACTTCGGAATCCGTAATCGAAGGACATCCCGATAAAATTTCAGACCAGATTTCCGACGCGATCCTGGATTCCATCATCGGCCAGGATCCGTATTGCCGCGTCGCGTGCGAAACCTTGGTCACCACCGGCCTGGCCTTCGTCGCGGGAGAGATCAGCACCACCTGCTACGTTGAGATACCCGACATCGTGCGCGAAACCATCAAAGAGATCGGCTACACGCGGGCCAAGTACGGCTTCGACTACGAGACCTGTTCCGTGATCACCTCGATCCATTCCCAGTCTCCGGACATTGCCCAAGGCGTGGACACCGGCGGCGCCGGCGATCAGGGCATCATGTTCGGATACGCCAGCAACGAGACGCCGGAGTTCATGCCCACGCCGATCATCCTGGCCCATAAGCTGACGCGGCGGCTCTCGGAAGTCCGGAAAAAGGACATCCTGCAGTACCTCCGGCCGGATGGAAAATCACAGGTCACCGTGGATTATCGGGACGGCAAACCGGTCCGGGTCACGACGGTCGTCATCTCCGCGCAGCACAGCCCGGAGGTGACGTTAAAGGAAATCCGGGAAGACATCATCGAGAAGGTTATCAAGCCCATCATCCCGCCCGAACTCATGGATGAGGAAAAAATCATTTATCACATCAACCCCACCGGCCGTTTCGTCGTGGGAGGTCCGCAGGGGGATACCGGCGTGACGGGGCGGAAAATCATCGTGGACACCTACGGAGGCGTGGGGAGCCACGGCGGCGGGGCCTTCTCCGGAAAAGACCCTTCCAAGGTCGACCGCTCGGCGTCCTACATGGCCCGGTACATCGCCAAGAATATCGTTGCGGCGGGGCTCGCCGACCGCTGCGAGATCCAGATGGCCTATGCCATCGGCGTTCCGGAGCCGGTGTCCATCCTGGTCAATACCAAAAACACCGGCAAGGTTCCCAGTCAAAAGATCATGAAGCTCGTGCAGAAACATTTCCCGATGACGCCCAAGGGAATGATCGATCACTTAAAATTGCGACGACCGATCTACAAAAAGACCGCGGCCTACGGTCACTTCGGCCGGACCGAACCGGAGTTCACCTGGGAAAAGACCGACATGGCCGAAACCCTTCGAAAGGAAGCCGGAATATAATGGATTACGATATCAAGGATATTCGTCTCGCGCAAAAGGGCCTGCTCCGGATGGAATGGGCGCAGCAGGAAATGCCCGTCCTGGATCTGGTCAATCGACGTTTCAAAAAAGAGCTGCCGTTAAGAGGGACCCGGGTCTCGGCCTGTCTTCATGTCACGACCGAAACGGCCAACCTGATGACCACCCTGAAGTCCGGCGGGGCCGATGTGGTGCTCTGCGCCTCCAACCCGCTCAGCACGCAGGACGACGTCGCCGCCGCATTGGTCGAGTACCATCATATCCCGGTCTTCGCGATCAAAGGGGAAGACAACGAGACCTACTACCGCCATATCCAGGCGGCCCTGAATCACCGCCCCATGATCACGATGGACGACGGCGCCGACCTCGTCTCGACGCTTCATTCCAAGCGGAAAGATCTCATGAAGGACATCATCGGCGGCACCGAGGAGACCACGACCGGCGTGATCCGCCTGAGAAGCATGGCCGCGCGGGGCGTCTTGAAATTCCCGATCGTCTCGGTCAACGACGCCAACACGAAGCACCTGTTTGATAACCGTTACGGCACCGGTCAGAGCACCGTGGACGGGATCCTGCGCGCGACCAATCGCATGGTGGCCGGAACGGTCTTCGTCGTCAGCGGCTACGGCTGGTGCGGCCGCGGCCTCGCGATGCGGGCCAAGGGAATGGGCGCCGACGTCGTCGTCACGGAAATCGATCCGCTGAAGGCGATCGAGGCCGTCATGGACGGTTTTCGCGTCATGCCCATGGCCGAGGCCGCCCGGATCGGCGACTTCTTCGTCACCGTCACGGGCGATATCAAGGTCCTCCGCCGGGAACATTTCGCCGTCATGAAGGACGGGGCGGTCGTCTGTAATTCGGGTCATTTCAATGTCGAGATCGACATCCCCGCGCTCGAGAAAATGAGCAAGCGGAAGCGCGCGATACGCGAGTTTGTGGATGAGTACACGCTCTCCAACGGACGACGGATCAATCTGCTCGGCGAAGGCCGCCTCATCAACCTGGCGGCCGCGGAGGGCCACCCGGCCAGCGTCATGGACATGAGCTTCGCCAATCAAGCCCTCTCGGCCGAATACATGGTGAAACATTCCAAGAAACTGGAGCGAAAGGTCTATCCCGTTCCGTCTGCGATTGACCAGGAAATCGCCCGGCTGAAGCTCAAAGGTATGGGGATCCAAATTGACCGGCTCACCAAAGAGCAGGAGAAGTATCTCGCCTCCTGGGAGATGGGGACCTAGCCGCAGAATTTCCCGAGATCTTCACGTCCCCCCAACCCATAAAAACGCCGCAATTTCGACCTCCCTTCCCCTTCGGTTGGCTTACGAATATGGTATAATAGTTCCATGACGAATCAACAAATCGCGGACGCGTTCCGGGCCATCGCGGATCGATTGCAGCTGGCGGGGGCCAATCCCTACCGGGTCCGGGCTTACCGGATCGCCGCGACGAATCTTGAACGCTCGAGCGATTCGGCCGCCGACCTCGCCGGTCGCGGACAGTTAAAAAAGATCCCCGGGATCGGCAGTGATCTGGAACGGAAAATTATTGAAGGGCTGAAAACGGGAGCCATCCGCGGACCCGAAGTCAACGGTCCGGCGGCCGAAACGGTTCCGTTCGAATGTCCCGGCCTCGATCCCAAACTGGCCCTGCTGCTCTACAAACGATTTCGGATCGAAAACCTCCAGGATCTTGAACAACTGGCCCGATCCCGTCTTCTTCGAACGCTTCCGGAACTGGGGACCGAACTGGAGCACCGGATCTTGGCGGGATTGGAGAATTTAAAAAAGAACGAGCATCCTTTGCAATCTCCTTAACGGACGGGAAAGGGGGCTGTGATGGTTTCAAGACGTTTTGGAAAAGAAAAAGCGATTGTCCACGGTTTGCTGGCGCTGGGGATCCTGACGATGACGTTGGGGAACCGCCTCGCCTATGCGCAGGAGAAAACCGCGCCGCCCCTCACCGTCGAAGAAGCGATGATTGCATCCCGCGTCGAGAATCTGGCCCCGGTCGACCCCGACGTCGCGTTCGACGCGAGCGTGGGGAAACTCTACTGCTTCACCCGGATTAAAAGCGTTCAGCCCCCGACCGTCATCAAGCATCTCTGGTTCCAAGGGGATCGGATGGTGATGGAGGTGACCCTCCCGATCAAATCGGCGAGCTGGCGCACCTACAGCACGAAGACGATCCTGCCCTCCGCCACCGGACCCTGGAAAGTGGACGTCACTTCCGAGGACGGGACCGTCCTGAAAACGTTGAACTTCACGATCCGGTGACGATGAGCGCGGCGCATTTCGTCGCGACGATCCAATCGTTCGAACCCTCCCCAGACAATTCTCCGATCGCGAAAACTTGACAATTGAATTTTTGTTACGCTATATTACTTTTTCAGCCATGAAAAACATGTTTTCCTTCCGGTTCATTCCATTGTTCGCCGTCAAAGACTCGCCGAGATTTTACCGCGGTGGTTGATTCCTTATATTGAGGAAAGAGATTTTGTGCCGGAGAAAAAACAGAGCCTTCGATGATTAACGTTCAAAACCTTACGAAACGATACGGCGATCTCACCGCCATCGAGGACGTGACGTTCAACGTCGAGAAGGGCGAGATCCTGGCCTTCCTCGGGCCGAACGGCGCGGGAAAGACCACCACGATGCGCATCCTCACCTGTTTCATGCCGGCCACCGCCGGAACGGCCACCGTGGCCGGTTACGATATTTTCGAAAATCCCCAAGACGTCAAGAAGCACATCGGCTATCTCCCCGAGTCGCCTCCCCTTTACACCGAGTTGACGGTCACGGAATATCTCGGCTTCGTTTCCAAGATCAAGGGCATCGAACGGAAGGATCGCGCGCCGGCGCTGACGCGGGTGCTCGAGCGCTGCGCGCTGACGGATGTCCGTCATCGCCTGATCGGCAACCTTTCACGGGGATACCGTCAACGCGTCGGTCTCGCCCAGGCCTTGATCCACAACCCCGAGGTCTTGATTTTAGACGAACCGACCACGGGCCTGGACCCGAAACAGATTATCGAGATGCGTCAGGTGATCAAAGAGCTGGCCGGACAGCATACGGTCATTCTCAGCACGCACATTCTTCCCGAAGCCACCGCCATTTGTCAGCGCGTGGTGATCATTCACAAGGGCCGGATCGTGGCGGTCGACACGCCCGACACGCTGTCGGCTCAGCTTCGCCAGTCCGAAAAGGTTCGCTTGACGCTCCGGACGCCTTCGCCCGATACCGCCGACAAGTTGAAAACCGTGGCGGGCGTCGTTTCGGTCTTCGAGGAATCCTCGGCCGACGGGCAGGTGTTCATGGTGGAATGCGAGCTGGGCCGAGACATCCGGACCGAGCTGGCCGCGCAGGCGGTCCGCGGCCACTGGGGGCTGATCGAGTTGACCGCGGTCCGACTGTCGCTCGAAGATGTCTTCCTCCATTTGACCCGGGAAGAACCGAAGCAGGAGGAATCAAAAGAAGAAGTCCTGAAAGGAGAAACATCGTGAGGAGCACGCTCGCCATCATGGGAAAGGAGCTCCGTATTCTTTTTGCCTCCCCGATCGCCTACGTGGTGGCGGCGATCTTCGTTCTGATTTCGGGTTACTTATTCTACAGCATCGTCATTTACGCCAGCAGTCAGAGCATGCAGATCATGCGCGTGCAGGGCGCTCTCCCGCAGATCAATCTGAACGATTTGGTCTTCCGCCCCACCTTTCACAACATGGCCGTGATCCTGATGCTCACGCTGCCGCTGATCACGATGCGGCTGCTGGCCGAGGAGAAGAAGATCAAAACGATCGAGTTGCTGCTGACCTCCCCGGTGCCGCTGACGGCCATCGTGATGGGGAAATATCTGGCCGCGCTGTTGGTCTTCACCCTGATGCTGGCCCTGACCGCTTATATGCCGTTGTTGCTGTGGTATTACGGATCCATCCAGTGGATGCCGATCCTGACCGGCTATCTCGGAATCTGGCTGCTGGGCGGCGTCTTTATCGCGGTCGGCCTCCTGGCTTCGTCCTTGACCGAAAATCAGATCATCGCCAGCTTTATTTCGTTCGCTGCGGTCCTCCTTCTGTGGCTGATCGGCTGGATCTCCCAGGCCGTCGCCGACACCTCCATGGGATCGGTCTTGACGTATCTTTCCATCGGCGAGCACACCGAGAACTTCATCCGGGGGATGATCGACACCGAGGACTTGGTCTACCTGGCCACACTGATCATCGTGGGACTCTTCGTCACCCACCGCGTCCTGGAGTCGCAGCGGTGGAAATAAAAATGAAAATCCCCGAGAAAATGATTCCATCATGTTGAACACCGTAAGCAAAGGCGCCGGCTGGTTGGGGTTTATAACGGCGATCGCCGCCGCCGTCGCCTATCAAATCAACCCCGAATGGAAACCCTACGTCTCCCTGGCGGAGTTGACCGCGCTCGGACTGCTGGTCTT
>Ga0335082_10008089_pt1 | contig 11424 bp, 12 predicted proteins | sample Lox_Sample_41_FD_206718 | JGI IMG/M metagenome (GOLD analysis project Ga0335082, IMG submission 206718) | Soil microbial communities from Loxahatchee National Wildlife Refuge, Florida, United States - Lox_Sample_4.1 | ecosystem: Environmental > Terrestrial > Soil > Wetlands | place: USA... | reverse complement strand
GCGGCGCCGCCTGATGCCTGGCGTTGGGCGTCATGAAAGAGGAAGGTGGCTCGGCATACAATGCTATTTCCTGCGGATCGATGAGCTGACCTCGTGAGTCGCCGTCTTGTGCTGCTGGCTTTGGCGTTGAGTCTCGCGTCTGGGCTGTTCGTGCTCGACTCCCCCTGCGCGTCCGCCGCAGAGCTGGCGCAAAGAATCGTGCGTGTGGGTTTCGTCGATCCTGAATCGCCTCCCACCCGCGCACGTAGCGTTGATGGATTCTGGCAACGTCTTCGCGAACTGGGCTGGGTGGAAGGTCAGAACTTGGTCGTCGAGTCACGCTGGGCTGACGGGCGCGTCGACCGGCTTCCCGCGCTTATGGTCGAGTTAGTGGCGCGTAAGGTTGACGTACTCGTCACTTATGGAACGCCTGCCGGCGTGGCAGCAAAGAATGCCACGAGCGAGATTCCAATCGTCGATGTGGGGTGGCCGATCCCGTAGCCAGCGGAATTGTCACGAGTCTGGCTCATCCTGGTGGCAACCTGACTGGGCTGTCGCTAGGATGGACCGAGGGGATGCTAGGCAAGCGGCTGGAACTGCTGCAGGAAACAGTTCTACACCTGACAAACGTTGCCATAATCGCGAACCCGGACGATCTGGTGGTCCGAAAAATGGCAAAGGAGCTTGAGACGAGCGCGCGATCGAGGAGCATCAAGATCCGGTTCATCGGTGTGCGCGAGGGGGAAGCGCTCGATCGCGCCTTCAAGCACGCACAGCAAGAGGCTCAGGCCATTCTGATTCCAGGGGGCCTGTTCATGTACGAGCACCGACGGCAAGTCACGGCGCTCGCGGCCAGGTACCGGCTGCCCGCCATGTACCCGCTTCGCGAATACGTGGATGCTGGCGGACTGATGGCGTATGGTGCTGATAGCGCGGTTCTGTTTCGCCGCGCCGCTGACTATGTCGATAAGATACTCAGGGGCGCCAAGCCCTCGGAGCTTCCCGTCGAGCAGCCAACCCAACATCAGCTCATCGTCAACCTCAAGACCGCCAAGGCCCTGGGCCTCACGATGCCTGAGTCGATCCTGCTACGCGCCGACGAGGTAATCAGGTGACTGGCGCATGACGCCCAACCAACGAATGCAACGGACGGTCCAACAGCGTCGCTTCGCGCCGCTGGTGTCCCGCCGCTGATTCTTATCACGTTAGGGCGCGTAGAAACACCGATGGCGAGTCTCGAGCCGACGTTCCGCAATGCAACAAGAGACGATGCCCTCTGCATCAGCGTGCTTGCAGCACACGTCTTCGTCCACACGTACGCAACGTTTGGCATTCGCGAAGCCATTGCCCGTGAAGTAACGGAAGAGCTGTCTACGTCGGCCATGGCAGCCTTGCTCGCCAACCCGGACGTCCGGTTCATCGTCGCAGAGGTGGCCAATCATCTTGTGGGCTTCGTGCAGTTGAAGCTCCATGCCGAGAACACTGCGGTCGCCTCTCACAACGCAGTGGAGGTGGTGCGACTCTATGTGTTGGAGCGCTTCGCTTCGAGTGGCGTTGGAACGGGCCTTCTCGCCAAAGCCGAGGCTCTTGCAGCTGCCCACGGAGGGCAGCACACCTGGCTCACCACCTGGGTTGGCAATACTCGGGCATTGGCCTTCTATCTGCGCCGTGGCTACACAGAACTCGGGCCAACGACCTACATCTTTCAAGGCGAACACATTGAGAATCGTCTCTTCGTCAAGGCGCTCGCTGACCGGAATCATGCCTAACGGTTGCGTGCAGCGGACGCGGAACAGCGTCATCTAGCTTTGCTGGCCGTGTACCGGCGCGCCGCTGACGCAAGACGTTCGGCACCTTGGAGGGCCTCTGGTGTTGTCTGAATTGACAACACATGCTGTGTGTTGGTATTATCGCCAACATGAAAGCGGTTGGGCTCCTGCGCATACGTATCGCCTTCTCAGAGACTGCATTTGCCGACCTAGTACTGTGGCGGGTTCCCAAACCAGTGGCCGGTTCCACCCACGAGTTCAAGTATCGGCTGGCCTACGTGGTAAAGGGTGCTTGCGTTGTGTGCTACGACAACGAGGTTGGAAAGGGCGATCATCGGCACTTCAATGAGAAGGAGAGCGCCTACAAATTCCAGACGCCAGAGAAGCTCATCGCTGACTTTCAACGCGACATTGCGAGGTGGAATCGTGAAAACCGTAACTCTTGATGTTCGCGCTCCAGGCGAAGCGATGGAGGATTTCGTCCGTGTCTGGAAGACCGGAAGGCCGGAGAAGTCGGCGCGTATTAGCTTTGCTACGCCAGAGCTTCTTTGGAAGGTACTCACCGCGAAGCGCTGGGAGCTACTCAAGGCGATGTGCGGAGCTGGTCCGATGTCAATGCGCGAAGCGGCACGCCGTATCGGACGTGACGTCAAAGCAGTGCACAGTGATATCACCGCGCTCTTGAACGCGGGGGTGCTGGACCGCGTAGAGGACGGTCGGATCGTCTTCCCGTTCGATGCCGTGAAGGTCGAATTCCTTCTCCAGGCTGCATAGGGCGCCGGGGAGGTGCCGAACATCGCGTTCCCCTGAACGCGGGCGTTGGGCGTCACCAGGGAGGCAGGTGTGAGATCGAATCGCGTGCGTGCTGCGTTCCGATGAGGTAATCCGGTAAAACCGAAGCCTTGCCCTGCTTGCTCTCGCATTCAGGCGGCAGTGGGCAACGACAAAGTCATTCAATAAACTACGGGCTCAATTTGCCGCTCGCAGCTGACGCCGCGCGGGCTAGAACTTAAGTTCACTGGTTCTGATGTGGGCGCAGGAGGATTCTACCAATGCTCGTGCGTCTCGCGGATGAGATTGCGGTACGTCATATCCGCGTGAGCATTGCGCCGCCAACTGCGCGCGTCGCTGGCTAACGACCCGGGGACGCAAAATTGCTCTGCTGGCACCACAAGGCTAGAATCTTCCAGCTTTAGGCTGGCGCGCGCAAAGCGAGATCGCTGCATTCGCAGCGCCCGCATGCGGTGTACTGACTAAGGACGTCTCGTGGTCACAAGAACGCGGGAGTCACACTTCCCGGATCTGGCGCATCTCAATCTGATCGGCATATCGCCTGCGTTCAAGAGTGCCATCGAACGCATTCAGCGCATCGCACAATGCGATGCCGCGACACTGATCGAAGGCGAGACCGGAACCGGGAAGGAACTGGCCGCACGCGCCATCCATTATCTGGGAGAGCGGCGTGGCGCGCCGTTCATTCCGGTGAATTGCGGCGCCATCCCCGACGCGCTGCTGGAGAACGAGCTTTTCGGACATGCACGCGGCGCGTTCACCGATGCGCGCGAGGCGGTCAAGGGCGTCGTCGCGGATGCGCAGAACGGCACGCTGTTCCTCGACGAAGTCGAGGCGCTGTCGCCAAAAGCGCAGGTTACGCTGCTGCGGCTGATCCAGGAGGGCACCTACCGGCCGCTCGGCGCACGCCATCTGATACAGAGCAGCATCCGCATCGTTGCGGCCAGCAACGCCTCGCTCACCCAGCTCGCTGGCCAGAATCGGTTTCGCTGGGATCTGCTGCACCGGCTGCGCATCATGACCCTCGAGATGCCGCCGCTGCGTGAACGCAGCGGCGATGCGCTGCTGCTCGCGCAACATTTCATCCGCCGCTTCGCGAGCCAGTATAAGCAGCCGGAGAAGATACTCGATGAACAGGCGATGGTGGTGCTGAACCGTTACTCCTGGCCCGGCAACGTGCGCGAGCTCGAGAATCTGATCCATCGCGAGCTGTTGTTGAGCGATGGCCCGCTGCTGCGCATCCGTTCCTCCGACCTGCTCGGCCCGCAGCCAGCGTACCCGGATACCGCGGACGCTGCGCTCGAGCAATCGAGCTTCACGGTCGGCTTCGCCCGCGCCAAAGTTCAGGCGATCGAACGCTTCGAGCGCTTGTTTCTGCACTGGGCATTGTCGCGCAGCCAAGGCAACGTATCTCAGGCGGCGCGGCTATGCGGCAAGGAGCGCCGGACGCTGGGCAAGCTGCTCAAGAAGCACGGCATCGACAAGGCCCAGTACCTTACCTGACCGCCTCTCACGGTCTCCGGTTGTCGTCTCGCTGCTTCAGCAAGACGCTTGCGCTCTAACGCGTATTCCCCGAGCAATCTCAAACCAGCACGCCTGAAATCCGTAGTGGGGCGACCACGCCCCAGGGTGGGTCGCCTTCGATCCATTCAAATGGAATGTCCTCAACGAGTTGTCTATTCGTCGCCGGCAATGAGCGGGGCACCGACGCCCCGCTCCACGTGCTGTGCAATATCACTCGTCTTTGCGCCTCAAGGAGTTACGCAGCCGCGAGAAGCGAGTACGCGAATTGCTGTTGCAGTAGGTTGGATCGGCGCCGCACGTCGGAGTGTCGGCCGCACAGAAGGGACGCAATCATGGACGTCGATGAAGCCGCGCGGCGCATCCTCGAATACCTGGCTGAGCGTCCCAATGCGTCGGACACCTTCGAAGGCATAGCGCAATGGTGGCTGGGCGAGGCGTCGCTGCATGCGTCGTCACAGACGGTGCAGCGCGCGCTGGATCAGCTGGTACGCCAGGGTCACCTGGCTGCCAAGAAAAGAATCGATGGAACGATCATCTACGTCAGAGCGCAAACGCCCGACCCGGATCGCGGTGCTTGACCTTTCTCACTCCGGCTCATGCAAAGGATGAACCATGCCCGTAGCCCTCAGTTATCCCGGCGTATATATAGAAGAGCTGCCCAGCAGTGTGCGCACCATCACCGGTGTGGCCACCTCCATCACCGCCTTCGTCGGCCGCGCGCTACGCGGTCCCACCGACCGGCCGGTACGCATTCACAGCTTTGCCGATTTCGCACGCGCGTATGGCGGCCTCTGGGTGGACAGCACGCTCGGGTACGCCGTGCAGCAGTTCTTCCTCAACGGCGGCGCCGACGCGCTGATCGTGCGCGTCCACAAGAACGCCGACGCCGCGGTCATGCAGATCAACGCCAACTTCACGCTGACCGCAGCGAGCGAGGGCGCCTGGGGTGACCAGCTGGCGTCGCGTGTCGACTACGCCACCCGCGACCCGAGCGACACCAATCTCTTCAACCTGTTCGTGAAGGATAACGGCACCGGCTCCCTGGAAACGTTTCGCAATGTCTCGATTGCAGCCAGCGATCCACGGTTCGTGACGCATGTGCTCGAGCAGCAGTCGCAGCTCGTGCGCTTGACCACGGTTGGATCGCTCACCCGCCCCGCAGTCAATACCGCAGCACCGGCCGGCACCGATCCGTTCACTTCGGCCGGCAACGCGTATGTGGTCACAACCAATGGCGATGACGGGGATCCGATCGGCGACGCAGAAGTGGCAACCGGCGCCAGCTTAGAGGCGAACAAGCAAGGCATCTGGACCCTGGAGAAGGCGGATCTGTTCAACCTGCTCGTCCTGCCGCCGCCGACCCGGGATTCCGACTTCATCAAAGCAACCTGGGATGCCGCCGCCAAGTATGCACACGATCGCCGCGCGTTCGTGATCATCGACGCGCCGGCCACCTGGACCGATCCGAACAGCATCCAGGACAGCGACATCACCGCTGTCGCCACCCGCAGCGACAGCGCCGCACTCTATTTCCCGCGCGTGTTGCAGTCCGATCCGCTGAAGGAGAACCGCCTCGACACCTTTGCCGCTTCCGGCCTCGTCGCCGGCATCTATGCTCGGACCGACGCGCAACGTGGCGTCTGGAAGGCACCCGCCGGCATCGAGGCGACCATGGCCGGCGTTTCCGCTCTGTCGATCAACGGCCAGGCCGCGCAGCTCACCGACGGCGAGAACGGCGTGCTCAACCCGCTCGGCGTCAATTGCCTGCGCAACTTCCCGGTGGCGGGCATGGTGGTCTGGGGCGCACGCACGCTGGCCGGCGCCGACGCGCTCGCTTCCCAGTGGAAGTACGTGCCGGTGCGCAGGCTCGCGCTCTACATCGAAGAGAGCCTGTTTCGCGGCACGCAGTGGGTGGTGTTCGAGCCCAACGACGAGCCGCTCTGGGCGCAGATTCGCCTGAACGTCGGCGCCTTCATGCAGACGCTGTTCCTGCAGGGTGCATTCCAGGGATCGACGCCGCGCGACGCCTACTTCGTCAAATGCGACAGCACGACTACTACGCAGACGGACATCGACAACGGCATCGTGAACATCATCGTCGGCTTCGCGCCGCTCAAGCCGGCCGAGTTCGTCGTGATCCAGATCCAGCAGATTGCACCGCAACCTTGAGGATATCCGCATGGCACAGTTCACCGTAAACCCGACGCGCTTCGATCCTTACAAGAACTTCAAGTTCCGCGTGAAGTGGGACGGGCGTTACGTGGCCGGCATCTCCAAGTGCAGCGCGCTCAAGCGCACCACCGAGGTGGTCGAGCACCGCGAAGGCGGTGATCCGTCCACGTCGCGCAAATCGCCCGGCCGCAACAAGTTCGAGGCGATCACGCTGGAGCGTGGTGTCACGCACGACGTCGAGTTCGAGCGCTGGGCGAACAAGGTGTGGAACTTCGGCTCCGGGCTGGGCTCCGAAGTCTCGCTCAAGGACTTCCGCAAGGACCTCATCATCGAGGTGTACAACGAGGCCGGGCAGCTGGCGGTCGCGTACAAAGTGTTCCGCGCCTGGGTGTCGGAGTATCAGGCCCTGCCGGATCTCGACGCGAACGCCAACGCGGTCGCGATCCAGCACATCAAGCTCGAGAATGAAGGCTGGGAGCGTGATCAGGACGTGACCGAGCCCAGCGAACCGAGCTTCGTGAATCCTCCGGCCTGACGCGCATCGGGTCACGCATGCAGGCGCTGTCGGATCCCCAGCTGCTCGAGGTTTGGGAGCGAGGGCATCGCAGGAGCGCGGTTGCGCGCGCGGTGCTGCTCGCCGCTCAATGTCCCGGGATCGCAGACCGCGATGCCAGAGCGCTTTGCATCGGCGAGCGCGACACCGCCATCCTGCAGGTGAGGCGCGCCACGTTCGGTACGCAGCTGCAAGGCTCGTTGCAGTGCCCAAATTGTGCGCAGCCGCTGGAGTTCGATTTCGACTGCAGCGCGCTGCCCGAAGATGTGATTTCACCCGAGCGTACCGAGTTCACTGCTCACGACATGCGCTTTCGGCTGCCGAACAGTCATGACTTGATGGCCGTCGCCCAGACGGATACGGCCGAAGATGCGGCGCAGGCGCTGTTGCGCCGCTGCTGCCTGGAAGAGTCGGCCACTATCGACTGCAGCGAAGCCCTGGTCGCCGAAGTGGAGGGTCAGATCAGCGCGGCCGATGCGGCCTCCGATATTCGCTTCGGCTTCACCTGCACGAGCTGCGCCCATGCGTGGGAAGAGCGGCTGGACATCGCGGCCTGGTGCTGGGACGAGGTCGAGCTGCGCGCGCAGCGCCTGCTGAGCGAAGTGCATCGCCTGGCCTGGGCGTACGGCTGGAGCGAGGCGCAAATCCTCTCGCTCGGCGCTGCCCGCCGCCGTGCCTACCTCGAGCTGTGCGAGTCATGAGCGGCCTGCTGCGCAACCTCGCGGCGCAGGCGTTGAGCCTGCCGCCCGCCATGCGACCCGCTGCACGGTTGCGGTCTGCAGCGACTTCGGGCCAGGACGAAGTCATACAGGAGCACGAGCCAATCATCGCGTCCAAGCCCGCTGCAATCGAGCGACCCCGAGTCGAGGATGTGCAGGAACGCACACCTAACGCGCTGCCGCCGTCCTCAACGATTCAGTCGACCACGTTCGATCGCGAAGCGCCTCAGACACAGCGCGTGAGTGATCACGCGCTCGCAACCTCGCTCGCAACGCGCGAAGTGACGGACCACGGCGATCGACTCAAGGCCGCGCCGGTTGCCGCGATCGCGGAATCGAGCGAGGCGCTGGTCATCACCGACGCACCTGCCAAAACTGAGAATCCGCGCGGGGCATCACGGGAGATTGACGCGGACCACATCTCCAAGGTCAGGCCAAACCCGATTCCTCCGGCGCGCGAGCATTTGCGTAGTCGCGAAGCACCAGCGAGATTCGACGTTTTGGCACGCGTTCGCGAGCGGATCGTGGAGGAGCACGCCGCCGCCGATGTCCATATCCATATCAATCGCGTGGAGCTCACCGCGCTTACTGCGCCTGCACCGTCAGTCCGCGCGTCCGCATCCCGGCCGAACAAGCCCATGTCGCTGGATCAGTATCTGCAGCAGCGCAAACGGAAGACGCCATGAGCACCGCGCTTGCCATCGCCGGGGTCAGCGCGGTTCTGCAAAGCATCCTGACCGGGCTGAAGAGCGAGTTGTCGACCGCGCTCGGTGTGGCGCCCGATATCACAGCGATCGCGCCGGAAGACGTAACTCAGACCAAAGACGCGAAGCCCTGCCTGAACCTGTTTCTGTACCAAGTTACACCGAACCCGGGCTGGCGCAACGTCAATCATCCGTCGCGCGACGCCGCGGGCAATCGCATCGCCAATCCGCCGCTGGCGCTGGATCTGCACTATCTACTCACCGCCTATGGCAGCGCCGATCTGCAGGCTGAAGTGCTGCTCGGCTACGGCATGCAGATGCTGCATGAAACGCCGGTGCTCGCACGCGATCTGATCCGCACCATACTGAATCCAGCCGTACCGCCGGTTCTGCCGATCTATCAGGCGCTGCAGACGGTCGGGCTCGCGGATCAGATCGAGCAGATCAAAGTCACGCTGGCGGCGATGAACACCGAAGAGTTGTCCAAGCTGTGGACCGCGCTGCAGGCGCAGTATCGTCCGACCGCGACCTACATTGCGACCGTGGTCCTAATCGAGGCGAACGCCGCTGCGCGCTCTCCGCTCCCCGTGCTCTCACGCGGCAAAGTCGATTCCGTTACCCATCGCGAGGCCGGGGTGGCGGTGCAGCCCGATCTGCTGCCGCCGTACCCGTTCATCGACACGATCGCACCCGACACCGGGCAGATCGCAGCGGAGCTGGGTGACACGCTGATCGTCTCAGGTCATAACCTCGACGGGGTAGCCGGGCAATATCACCTGTCGCTGGCCAATGCGTGGCGAGGTATCGAGTTCGATATCTTCCCCGAGGTCGGCGGATCGGCCTCGGAGTCCTCGGTGCATTTTGTGCTGCCGAATGATCCCGTCAACCTCGCCGCAGGCACGTACAGCGCCAGCCTGCGACTGCAGAAGCCAGGCGAGCCGCGCGCACGCCAGACCAATGTGCTGCCCTTGACGATCGCACCGAAGATTCAATCGGGCAGTCTCCCGGCCGTGATCAACATCGGCGGCAATCCCAGCATCACGCTCACACCGACCTGCTCCCCGCAGGTGCGGCCCAACCAGCGCGTGTCGCTGCTGCTCGGCGGTACCGAGGTACTGGCCAATGCGTTCACGCTCGCAACTTCTACGCCGAGCTTCACTTTCAACGATCCGATCCCGGACAAATACTGGGTGCGTCTTCGCGTCGACGGCATAGACAGTCTGCTGGTCGACCGCAGCGTATCGCCGCCCAAATTCACCGGCCCGCAAATCGACGTGCAGCCATGAATGACGTGACGCATCTGCAGGATTGGACCGGGACGAATCAGCAATTGCTGGTCGCGGAGTTCACGCGATTGCGCGCCCGGTTCACAGACGAAGTCGACGCTGAGCAAGCTCGCGAGCAGGTCGCCATCGCCCAGGCCGCGATGCTGATGCCGTCCGCGATCGATCGACTGGTCGAGGCTTTCGGGCTGTCTTCCTTCGAGCGCGATCTGCTGCTCCTGTGCGCAGGCGTCGAGATGGATTCCAAGCTGGCCTCCGCCTGGGCGGGTGCAGCCGGGCGCGAGGCCCATGCCAGCGTCACTTTCGGTCGCGCGCTGGCCGCGCTCGACGATCCCCACTGGAGCGCGACGACGCGCGCGCGTCCGCTGCGCCGCTGGCGGCTGATCGAGCTCGAGCCGGGGTTGCTGCTGACCGCTGCGCCGCTGCGCATCGACGAGCGCATCCTGCATTTCATTGCCGGCATCAATCTGCTCGATGCGCGGCTGCAGCCGCTGCTGGAAGCGCGTGGCGTGCCGTCATTGATCGCCGCGCATCAGGAGGCACTCGCCGAAACGATCGCCACGTCTTGGGAGCGCGGCGGTCCGCCATGCCCGCCGATCCATCTCGCAGGTGACGATGCGAGCGGTGCTGAGGACATCGCCGCAGCGAGTGCCGCCCGCTTGGGTATGCAATTGCTGGTGGTTCGCGCCGACGATCTGCCCGCGAGCGCAGCCGACATCGACAGCTTCATCGTGCTGTGGCAGCGCGAAGCGGCGCTGCTGCCAGCGGCGCTGCTCGTTCAGTGTGGCGAAAGCGCACCGGGCCCGGCGGTTTGCGCGCTCGTCGAGCATGTCAACGCGCCATTGTTGATTGCTGCGCGCGAGCCGCTGCGCCTGTGCCGCGCGATTCGAACCCATGAGCTGCGCAAACCCGACATCGCAGAGCAGAGGCGCCTGTGGCGTGCAGCGCTCGGCGGGTCCGCCGACGCACTGAATGAAGCCCTCGACGGCGTCGTCGCCCAGTTCAGCTTCAGCGCTCGTGTCATCGCTTCCGCTGCCGGGCTCGTTCGCCAGCGCGTGGCTGCAGGTGAAGCGCAAGCCGAGGCGCTCTGGAGCACGTGCCGGAGCACGGGGCGCAGCAAGCTCGACGAGCTGGCGCAGCGCATCCCGCGCGGCGCAACCTGGGACGACCTCGTGCTGCCGCAGTCGCAGATTGCAGCGCTGCGCCAGATCGCGGCTCAGGCGCGTAACCGTCTGCGCGTGTACGACGACTGGGGCTTCGGCCGGCGCTGCGCGCGGGGTCTGGGCATAGCGGCGCTTTTCTCGGGCGAGAGCGGCACCGGCAAGACCCTCGCGGCCGAAGTGCTCGCGTCCGAGCTGAACCTCGACCTCTATCGTATCGACCTGTCGTCGGTGGTTAGCAAGTACATCGGTGAGACCGAGAAGAACCTCAAGCGCGTGTTCGACGCCGCGGAGGACAGCGGCGCTGTGCTGCTGTTCGACGAGGCCGACGCGCTCTTCGGCAAGCGCAGCGAGGTCAAGGACAGCCACGATCGTTACGCCAACATCGAGGTCAGCTATCTACTGCAGCGGATGGAAGCCTACCGCGGCCTTGCGATCCTCACCACCAACCTCAAGTCCGCGCTCGATCCCGCATTCCAGCGCCGTCTGCGCTTTATCGTGCACTTTCCCTTTCCCGACGCGCAGCTGCGCGAGGCGATCTGGCGGCGTGCGTTTCCACCGGTGGCGCCGACTGCAAACCTCGATTTCGTCAAGCTCGCGCGCCTGCACCTGCCCGGCGGCGGCATTCGCAACATCGCGCTCAACGCCGCGTTCCTCGCGGCCGACCAGTACGCTCCAGTCACGATGTCCCATCTGTTGCATGCCGCGCACGTCGAGGCCACGAAGCTGGAGCGTCCGCTCAGCGAAACTGAGACGCGAGGATGGACAT
>Ga0335082_10008087_pt1 | contig 11425 bp, 10 predicted proteins | sample Lox_Sample_41_FD_206718 | JGI IMG/M metagenome (GOLD analysis project Ga0335082, IMG submission 206718) | Soil microbial communities from Loxahatchee National Wildlife Refuge, Florida, United States - Lox_Sample_4.1 | ecosystem: Environmental > Terrestrial > Soil > Wetlands | place: USA... | reverse complement strand
CGGCTGCGCCCGCGGACGTCGAAGCGGTCCAGGCCGAGGTCGGCGGGGTCGACGATGTCCGTCGAGCCCTCGAGCAGCAGGTCGGCCGCGGCCCGAGCAAGGGCCGGCCCCCACATCATCCCGTGCCCGCCGGCGGTGGCCACGACGGCGCCGCCGATCTCCTCGCCGCCGGGTCCGAGCGCCGGACCGATGATCGGCAGGTGGTCGGGCGTGTACTCGATCGTCGCCGCCCATGCCTTGCGCAGGCCGAGGCCCTTCGTCACGGGCACGACCCGCGCCAGCCGCCGCTGCATCTTCTTCAGGTAGGCCTGGTCGATCTCGGTCGCAGGCCCGGGCGGTTCCGCGGGGTTGCTCATACCGAAGAGCAGTCCGCCTTCCTCGAGCCGCCAGTACAGACCGGCCCGCAGATCGAAGACCATGGCCTGGCGCTTCGCGCGGAACGCCGGATGCGGCTCGGTGACGGCGACCTGGTGTCGCACGGCGCCGACCGGAACGCGAAGCCCGAGCCGCCGGCCGAGGGCGCGGAACTCGGGGCCGGCGGTGATCAGGACGCGGGGCGCGGCGATGCGGCCTTCGCTCGTCTCCACGCCGGTCACCGTGCGCGCCGAGCCGCGCCCCGCCGTCGTGATTCCCAGGACGTCGACGTGCTCGCGGAGCTCCACCCCCGCCTGGCGCATCGCGAGCGAGTATGCGCGGACGTTCCGCGGCGGGTCGATGCAGCCGTCCGTCGCCCGGTACGCGCCCCCGCGCAGGCCGGTCGGCGAGAGCGTCGGATTGAGCCTGCGCGCCTCCGCAACGCCGATCCACCGGACGTCCTCGAGCCCGGCCGCCTGCTGGATCTGGACGCGCGCCCGCCCCTCGCGTTCGTCGCGCGCGTCGAGCGCGATGATCAGATACCCGAGCTCGCGGAATCCCGAATCGGTGCCGAGCAGCTCCTGCTGGTGGTTGTAGAAGTCGATCGTCCAGCTGCCGAGCGCGATCGTCGCCGCGGTGCCGCCCTGCGCTCGCACCATGCCCGCCGCCCGGCTGCTGGCGCCCTGCCCGGCCAGACCCTTGTCGAGCACGACGACGCGCCCGGCCCCGTCGGCGGCGGCGAAGTACGCGGCCCATCCGCCGATGGCTCCCGCTCCGACGACGACGACGTCCGCGCGTTCCCGAGCCATGGTGCCGGGGAGTCTACTCGGGCGGGCTTGCCGGAGCAGGCCGCCAAGGTGCTCGTCACAGACGTGCGTACAGTTGGTAGTCGGCCTCGACGCGCGGGACGAGACCGGTCACGTACGTGCCGCCGGCGCAGCCGTGGCACCACATCGACGCGTTGATCGCGCCCGCCGTGACTCCGGGGTCCGCGCACTGCGAAAGCCGGTAGAGGATCCAGCCGTAGCCGTAGGAGACGGCGCCGCCGCGGAGCGTGGCGACCGTTGCCGTCAGCCCGTCGGCCAGGCTCGCGTAGTTGCGCACGCCCACCGAGTTGAACGACGTCGCGCCGGGCATGTCGTAGGTGGTCGCGAGCGGATTCCATCCCGCCTGGGTGAACTCAGCGGCCTGCCACGCGACGAGCGCGGTGAGGTTGTTCTGGCACGCGGGCGCGCCGAGTTGCTGCAGGAGCAGGGCCGCCCACTCTCCGTACGTCACCGACTCGGTGCCCTGCACCGCAGCCGCGAGGGACAGCAGCGCGGAACTCTGCGCGCTGCTCTCCAACGCCGCGATGAGCGCCAGGGCTTGCCGCCGGATCGATTGGAGGTGCCGCATCAGTCGCTGAGCCCTGAAGACGTCGGAGAGCGGTGGTGCCGAGGCCACGAGTGCGGTCTCCCTGTCCTTCGCCCTCCCCAGGAGGTCCTTGAGCCGGGCGTCGAGTGCCACGTATGCCTGGACCCGAGTGGGCTGTGTCGAGCCCGATGTCAGCGTTGCGTGCAGGAACTTCGTTCGCTCGCGAAGCCGGGTGATGCGATCGAGGGCGTTCGAATAGCGATTGGACCACGCGATCACGACGCTCTCGACGTGCTGCTCCTGCGCCGCCGCGGCCTGGATCTGCGACTTGAGGTCGGCGAGCTGTGCCTGGATCGTGGCAACCGCCCCCTCGACCGTGACGGCCGCCGGCGCCGACGGGGAAGTTGTCGCGCCGGCGGCCGTCGCCGGGAGGAGAAGGAGCGCACCGGCCAGCGCGGCAACCGCACACCGTAGGGGTCGGAGGGAACGGGGGCGGTGCTGGGCGGCGAGGGGCCGGACGCGCTCCATGAGGGGACGCTAAGGGGCGGGCGTGACGGGTCCACGACCTTCGCGTGAACGCCCGGAGAACGATCCAGCGTGCCGGACCGGGGAAGGGCCCCTCTCGTCCTCGACCTGCGGATTCGGGTACGTTGGGCGGAGCCGATGAAGCTTCCCGTGATGCCGCCGGTCGCCCCGATGCTTGCCAAGCTCGAGCCGGAGATCCCGCGCGGCCCAGGATGGCGCTTCGAGCCCAAATGGGACGGATTTCGCGCGATCGTCTTTCGGGACGGCGACGAGATGCAGGTGGAGAGTCGCGACAACCGGCCCCTGGCCCGCTACTTCCCCGAGCTCGTGGCCGTCCTCGCCGAAGCGCTCCCCGCCCGGTGCGTCGTCGACGGCGAGATCGTCCTCGCGCGCGACGGCCGTCTAGAGTTCGACCTGCTGCAACTGCGGCTGCATCCCGCCCAGTCGCGCGTGGACAAGCTCGCCGCCGAGATCCCGACGTCGTTCGTCGCGTTCGACCTCCTGGCGGAAGGATCCGAAAGCCTGCTCGACCGTCCCCTCGCCGAGCGTCGCGACGCGCTCGAGCGGGCGCTTCGCGGCAAGGGGCGGCGCGGAAAGCAGGCCGACGTGGAAAGCCTGGTGTCCGACCGCTCGCAGGTGTTGCTGACGCCGCAGACCGACGACGCCGACGAGGCGGCGCGGTGGTTCGTGGCGCTCGAGCCGGTGGGGCTCGACGGGATCATCGCCAAGCGCGACGACTCCCGCTACTCGCCGGGCAAGCGAACGATGGTCAAGGTGAAACACCGTCGGACGGCCGATTGCGTCGTCGGCGGCTACCGGTTGTCCAAGAGCGGGGACGGCATCGGGTCGCTGTTGCTCGGTGTGTACGACGACGGCGACACGCTCCACTACCTCGGCCACACGTCGTCGTTCAAGGCGCAGGAACGCCGCGACCTGCTGAAGATGCTCCGGCCCCTGGAAGGCGGGGAGAGCTACGCCGACGGCAGGTCACCGGGAGGGGGCAGCAGGTGGACCGGCGGGAAGGAGGCGGAATGGGTTCCGCTACAGCCGGTCCTGGTCTGTGAGGTCTCGTACGACTATTTGCAGGGCGACCGCTTCCGTCACGCCGCGACGTTCGTCCGCTGGCGCGACGACAAGCCGCCGAGCGAGTGCCGCTTCGATCAGCTGGAGCGCCCGGGCGAGCGGCCGCGACGGCGGTAGACCTCCCGGTCTTCCTCCGTCCACTCGACGCCTTCCCACGGGTCGTAGTCGACCTCGAGCTCCTCCTGCGGCGGCCGGTCGGCCTCGGGGACGCCCCGCAGGTTCACCCGGATTCGCGTCCATGTGGTGCTGCGTCCGCGCATCGAGTCCACCAGCACGTCGTCGATCGCCAGGTGCCTCGCCGCCTTGGGATGCTTCTTCCGCCAGCGCTCGAGGCCCTCGCGAGCCTCCGCCTCGGTGGCCGCCCGCGCGACTTCGATCAGCGGCATCGTCGAGCGCCGCCGCCCCGTCGGTCCCGCGCGCTTGCCCGGCGCGGGCGGGGCGACCACGCCCTCGCGCTTCGCCTTCGCGCCGCGGACGCGTGACGGCTGCACGCGCGGTGGCTCGCCCGGCGCCTTCGGGTAGTTGGGCGGCCAGGGCGCCTCGCCCAGTCCTTCGCGCTCGTCGCGGAGCGCGAGATCCAGCAGCGAGTCGAGCGATCCCGCACGGTCGTCGATGGCTGCGCCCGGGTCCCCGTCCCGCGCGAACCGTTCGGGCACCGTCCGCACCGTGAGATCGGCCGGCTCGACGGTCATCACCTCGTGCCACTCGATCGGGCACGAGACGCGCGCGTCGCCGGTGGGCCGCACCGAGTACGCCGACGCGACCGTCCGGTCCCTCGCGTTCTGGTTGTAGTCGACGAACACGCCGCGGCGCTCCTCCTTCCACCAGGCCGTGGTCGCCACGCCGCGCATGCGACGCTCCACCTCCCGCGCGAAGGCGAGCGCCGCGCGCCGAACCATCGTGAACTCCCATCGCGGCTCGATGCGCGCGTTCACGTGGATGCCGCGCTTGCCGGAGGTCTTCACGAATCCCACCAGCCCGTGTTCGTCGAGGACCTCGCGCGAGACGAGCGCCGTCCGACGGACGTCGTCGAACGCGATTCCGGGCGTCGGGTCGAGGTCGATGCGGAGCTCGTCGGGATGGTCGACGTCGTCCGCCCGGACGGGCCAGGGGTTGATCTCCAGACAGCCAAGGTTGGCCGCCCAGACGAGGTGCGCCGCGTCGGCGACGACGAGCATCTCGGCGAACCGGCCGCTCGGGAACGTGACCGTCGAGGATCGGATCCACTCGGGACGCTTGGCCGGCAGCCTCTTCTGGTAGAAGCCGTCGTCGAGCACGCCGTTCGGGAACCGGTGCAGCGTCGTGGGGCGCTCGCGCGCCCCGGCCAGCACGCCGTCGGCGACGGCGAGGTAGTACCGCACCAGATCGATCTTGGTCACGCCGATCGCCGGGAAGAAGACCTTGTCGGGGTTGGAGATCTTCAGTTCCCTGCCGTCTGCCTCGAGCGTCACCGCTGCTGCGCCGCTCATCCCGCCGGCGAGTCTATGCTGCCCGCGTGCGAAGGCGTGTCGAGTGACCCTTGCACAACACACGATCTGGCTGTTCCTTCTCGCGGGTCTCGGCGCAGGGGTGTTCGGCGCGATGCTCGGGATCGGCGGCGGCATCCTGATCATCCCCGTCCTGGTCCTGGGGTTCGACGTCCCCGTCCACATTGCAGTCGCGGCAAGCCTCGTGGCAGTGATCGCGACCTCGTCGGCCGCCACCAGCGTCTACGTCGGCCGCGGACTCACGAACATGAGGCTCGGCATGACGCTCGAGCTGGCGACCACCATCGGTGGGATCGCAGGGGGCCTCATCGCGACGCAGCTTCCGTCCTCCGCCCTGCTCGTCGCCTTCGCGGTGTTCCTGGTGCCGATCGCGATCCTGCTCTTCCGGGGCCGCACGGAGCGCGGAGAGGCCGTCGAGAACCCGGCCGCGGCGCGCGGAATGAGCACCGACACGCGGCGCGGACTCCGGGGCGTGTACTACAACCCGCGGACCGACGAGTTCCTGGCATATCGGGTGCGGCGTCTGCCGCTCGGCATGGCCTTGTCGCTCGTCGCGGGCGGCCTCAGCGGGCTCCTCGGAGTCGGTGGGGGCATCCTCAAGGTGCCGGCGATGAACCTGGCGATGGGCGTCCCGCTTCGGGTCGCAGCGGCCACGAGCAACTTCATGATCGGCGTGACGGCGGCCGCGAGCCTGGTGATCTACGTGCAGCGGGGGTACCTCGATCCGCTGATCGCCGCGCCCGTCGCGCTCGGGGTCATGGGCGGGGCGTTGCTGGGCACCCGCGCCGCCCCGAGGGTCCCTGCCGCGACCCTCGCGCGGGTGTTTGCGGTGGTGCTCCTCGTGATAGCCGTTCAAACCTTCCTGCGGGGAATCGGAGTCAGCGGTGGCTGAAGTCTCGAACGAGCGGAGCGAGGAGCGAGCGGTCCAGCTCCTGCTTCGTGGGGGGCTGATCCTGAGCGCGGCGCTTCTGGTTGCCGGCCTGGCCTGGGCGCTCGCGGCGAGCAGGTTGCGACGCCACGGCGTGTCGTTCCGAACGGTCCTCCACTACCTGCTGACGGGGCATCCGAGCGGGCTCATGGCGCTCGGCCTGTTCGTCCTGCTCGCGCTCCCCGTCGCCCGGGTGGTCGTGCTGGCGGTGGACTTCGGACGTGAGCGAGACTGGCGCTACATGGCCGTCGCGCTCACGGTCCTCGGGTTCCTGGCGCTCGCGGTCGTCCTCGGCAGGGCGTGACCCCCGGCCGTTCACCGAGCGGCCGCTCGGCGGTCACCTGCCGTTCGTATTCGGCTGCGACCATCCACCATCCTTTGACCCTGCACTCTTCCAACCCGCCGCAGCCCACCACCTCCCGGCGCGCGAATCTCGGCGCACGGTCGACCGTCGCAATGGTCGCCGTCCTCGCCCTCGTCGCGCCCTCATGCTCCTCTCACAGCGGTATGAGCACCTCCGACGCCCAGGATTGGGCGACGGTGAACACGGTGAACGCCCTGTACGGACACCTCCTCGACTTCCTGGTGGTGGCCGAATCCAGCATTCGCACCCTGAGCCAGCAAAAGGATCTGCAGACACGCCGGGCGAAGAACTACCTCAGCGGCGCCCAGACCGCCTGGCAAAACGTCGTCGCGCAGCTGACCAACTTCACTTCGACGCAGGCGAAAGCCGTCCCCACGCTCGCAACCACCATCGGGATCCTGCGCCTCGCCTCGACGCAGTGGCTCGACGCTCTCTACGCAGCGAACAAGAAAGTGCAGAGCGGCGAGGCGAAGTCCTTCTCGGACATCGCGCCGCTGTTCCACAAGGCGCAAGTCGCCGAGGCGCAGGTGCGGGCGCGCCTGCGGACGACCGCGGCCGCTATCGCGACCCAGCTCTGCGACATCGAGACCCGCAATCCGGGTCTGACGACCACCGGCTCCCCCTCGGGTGACTGCGCGGGCGCCAGCCAGCTCTCGTCCTGAGGGAATCGTGTCGGGGCGATCCGCCTAGCGCCAGATCGTCACGAACGTCCACACGCCGATGGCGGTGCACGCCAGTGCATAGAGCACCCACTGGCGCATGTGTCGCTGACCGCGGCGATGTCCGCGTTCCGCGACGACGGCGGCCACGAGCGACGGGACTGGCGTGAGGACTCCAACGGCGCCGATGAAACCCAGTGCGAGGATCGCCAGCCAGGTCTGCGGCGCTGCGCGCCGCCCTTCTCCGTGGGCGTTCGACGATCCGGGGAACGAATCGAAGGCCGCGTCCGAGTACTCCGCCCGCTCGGGAGGATCGGTCATCTCGGCACGAGCGTACTCCCGCCACCGGACGCGGCCAGAGGGGGGAGCCGAGCGAGAAGAAGAGGCCCCCGGCTCTTGTCGCCGGGGGCCTCTTCCAAGGACGCTGACGCGCGTCCATTCGTGCGTCTCGGGTCAGGTGCCGAGGGTGAAGCAGTAGTTGCCGCCGCTCTGCGTCACGAGCGGAACGAACCCGGCTGACGAGATGGTGTCCGGGATGTCGCCCGTCGGCTGCCCGCCCGAGGGTGCGCCACGGAACGGGTTGCCGGTGAGCGGGTTGATGTCCAGCACACCGTTCGTCTTGTGCTTGTTCTCGCTCTTGCAGATCCAGCCCTGCGGGCCGACGTAGCTGACCGTCGGAGCCTTGGCCTTCTTGGAGTTCCCGCACTTGTGGGCGTTCAACGGGTCGCCGACGCAGTACACGTTGAACAGGTACCGCCCGAACGGGTACGACAGGTCCTGGATCGTGTTGATGTTGTCCGGAATGCCGTTGACCTGGCCGAGCACCGAGCCGTCCGGGTTGGTGCCCGAGGGGCTGTAGGCGTTCTTCCAGCGGCCGAACTCGATGTAGTAGATCGCGTTGCCCTGGTCGGCGAACCCGTTCGCGGGGTTCGTGATGTCGATCAGGGTGTTGTCGTGCTCCTCAGCGATGTGCGACCCGGGAGCATTGGGCTGCCCCTGCCGTGGCGGCGGGATGCAGTTGTACGCGTTCCCCGTCGTCCCACCGACGAATCCCTGCCACGTGGAGAGCGTCCCCGAGCCCGGCTGCGCCTGGTACACGTCGATCGGGACGTTGGCGCCCCCGACCGTGTTCCAGTTGGTGATCGAGCAGGTCACGAAGATGTTCTTCAGCTGCGGCTGCGTCAGGTTGGTCACACCCGGGCAGCCCGGGGTGGTGCCGTCGGTGGTGGTCGGCCAGCACTCCCATGCGATCCCCCCGCGGGCGTAGCCCACGAAGTTCAGGCCCGTGCAGTCGCTGCCGCCCGGAACGCGGGACGAACGCCCGAAGCTGATCGCCGCCGCGCCGCCCGAGGTGCCCGTGCAGATCTGGTTGATGCCCACGCTCGAGCCCATCGGGTATGCCTCGCTGACCTGGTCGTGCGCGTAGTTCTCTGCCGTCTGCGTGCTGCCGAGGTCCGGGAGACACGAGAAGTCCAGCGGCTGGACCTGCGGCGGCACTGCCACCACCTCGCAACCCGGGCTGAAGTTGTACAGCGAGTCGAGCTTCACCATCATCGGGTACGTGGTGTCCGACCCGGATCCCAGGACCTTGGTCGGTGTCGTCGCGAACGCGGTGGTGGCCACGACCGTCAGGCCGAGCGCCATCAGCGCGGTCACGAGCGCCAGTCGTATGAGCTTGCTCATTCCGGTGGTTCTCCTCTCTGAGGCGAACGTCGAAGCGGACGGCGCGAGCACGCGCCGGGTTTCCCCGAATCCCTCCCTTCCCCGTGCACCTGAGCCGACGAGATCACAGGTCCCCCTCGGACCCGCGACCGTTAGTTGTAGTCAAGGCAAGTGGCGCCAGTGGGAACGAAAGGGGCCAGCGAGGTGAACGGAGATCGACACTTCCAGCATTCACTAGGCCGAACGGACTATGTGGAGGTAGGGAACGGCTGCACGGGGGCGATCTGGAGGTACCCCTTGGGCGACGGGCGGTCCACGAGCGCGTAGATCAGGCTGAGCGTCAGATTCGGTTTGAATGCCCAGCTTCCTCCAGCGGGGATCACGGGGGAAGCGAGCGGCGATCCGGCGTTCAGGAATCGGATCTGTTGGGGCTGGGAGGTGGCATTCCAGAAGACGACCGGCTTGTTGACGCCGGCCACCAGATGAACCGGGGCGAACCCCGAGTCGGTGATGTAGGCGGTGTGCCCGAGCGCGTACTGGGTGTTCCCTCCCGTGACGACGACCTTCGGTGTCTGTCCGGGGCTCGGCGGCGTGGCCGTCCCCACGACTTGGAGGGATGGCCCGGTCGTTCCACCCTGGGATTCCTGGCCCGAGGATCCGCTGGAGGAAGTGCATCCGACGAGAAGGAGCGCGGCGAGTGGTACGAGGACTCCCAGTCGCGTCACGCGGGCTGCTCTCATGCGGACGGTGGGAGAAGGCGAGCGAGGTTCTCGAACAACAGGTACAGGCTCGCGACCAGGATGGGCGTCGTCAGGACGTACGCGGGGACCGGCCGCCAGACGCGATAGAGGATGCCGGCCGCGATGAGGGTGAGCAGGAAGAGCTCGCCCCAGATCAGGATCGGCGCGAGCGGCGTGACCCAGCTGGTCAGGCCGGGCTTGGCGCCCGGGATCCGAGGCCGCAGATTCTCCGTCGACGCGAGTGGCTTGGACTCGAGGAGTCCGACCACCACGAGTTCGCTGCGCCACAAGTATTCCGGGTTGGCGGTGATCAGGGTGATCCGGTCGTCGGTGGACGGCGCGGTCACCGATGTCGACCCGAGGGGAACGACGGCAGAGCCGACGACCTTGTACACGAACCTGCCCTGCGATGTGTACACGACGATCGGGTCTCCACTCTTCAGTTGGTCGAGGTTCCTGAACGGGGCGCCGTACGTGGAGCGTCTGCCGATGACGACGACGTTGTTGACCTGTCCCGGCAACGGTGTCGTCGGATCGTGCCCGGGCCCCCGCTTGGTCTGGTCGGCCGTGACGCCCTGGACGAGAACCTTCTGGAGCCCGAGCGTCGGGAGCTGCAAGATGCCGACGGGCGCCCCGATGGGCGGCTGCCGGTTCTGGGGCGTCGACGGCAACAGCGACGCCTTGAACTGGCCCAGCAGGATGGACTGACTCCTGGCTTCGGTCACGAACGAGGCCGAGTAGAGGTACGCCAGGAACAGGAGCGCGATGAGGCCGATCCCCACGACCACCGTCCGGAAGACGCGCCATCTGCGGGACCGGGCGGGCCGCCGGTGTCGGTCCGCGCGCCGCGACGAGGGCGCCGCCTGGTCGGGTCCGGCGCCGGCCTCGACGCCGTCGGCGTCGCCCTGGATCGTCACGTCGTCGATCGTCTGACTCATCTTCGCCTGAGGAAGTGCGCCCTCATTCGGGCGTGGTTGGCGGCCCCGACGACGGCGATGGCCCCTTCGGGCCGCCTCTCACCCGCGAGGTGACGCTCTTGGCGGACGAGCTGACCGCCGGCGCGATCTTGTCGATCGCCAGCAGGAAGGGGCCGAGCAGGAGGCCGAGGATCGCGAGGATGGCGAGAATCGGGACCAGGATGCTCGACCTCGGCGAGGAGATGTCCTTCCCCGCGGCGATGTAGGTGACCGGCGTCGCCGATGGCGACGGCGACGACGAGCTGGGCGGGCTCGACGACGGGGGTGGAGTGGTCGGGAAGGTCGAGCCCCCCGTCCCGGTGCCCGTTCCCGTGCCGGTGCCGGTGCCCGTTCCGTCGTTGCCGTTCGATCCCGACGATGCGCTCGTGGGGATCTTCTTGATCGCGGCCGCGGTCTGCGCCTTCTCCTTGGCCGACAGCGGCCATGACCCGATCGGAAGCGTTCCCTGACCCGTATCCGAGACCGCATAGGTCAGAAACGCCTTGAGCACCTTTCCGTCCTTGGCCTCGAAGCTGTTCTTGAGGGGTTTGGTCGTGGAGAAGAAGCTGGTGGGGACCGTCGCGTACGACTCGAGCGGCATCGGATACTGTCCGGGGTCGGTCGTCTTGTAGTTCGGCGTGATGGTCACGCCGTCCTTGTTGACCTTGGCCGCCGCCACCGCCGCGGCAACCGTCGCGGGCGTTGCCGTCACGTAGTCGGAGTTCGACCCGTTGACCTGGATCTGAACGGTCGGCAGGCCGTCGAGTGCCGCCACCGACGAGTCCATGACCCCGATGTACCCGTTCTGGGTGTAGTCGGCCGAAAGCGGCGCAGCCACCTGAAGCCCCTGGTCGAAGGGATCGGTGATCGGCTGCACGGTTCCGGTGGGATCGACGCCCGTGTCGGCCCAGACTTCCTTCGGACCCTTCGTGTAGATGGAGGGAGCGACGGCGGTCATCCACTGGGTGAACTCGAGCGTCTGACCCTGAGCCCCCGCGAGGACGAACGCGTACACGTTGGGTGGGAAGTGGACGCCGGGGTTGAGGCTCCCGATGAGCGGGTCGCCGCCGTTCGACGAGTCGCATGTCCAGCAGAAGACTTTCTCCGTGAAGATCTTCGTGAGGACGCTTGCGGGGAGCTTCAGGTTGGTGACCTGCTGACGCGTCTGCTGGTCGTAGATGTTGTACGCGAAGACCAACGCGCCGCTGGTGAGCGGGGCGTACGTGTACCCCCGCTCGTCCTTCTTCATCTTGTTCTGGTCGGCGGTCGACAGGGGGAACGACGTCGCAGCGAAGTCGGTGGAGCCGTCCGCGA
>Ga0335082_10008086_pt1 | contig 11425 bp, 10 predicted proteins | sample Lox_Sample_41_FD_206718 | JGI IMG/M metagenome (GOLD analysis project Ga0335082, IMG submission 206718) | Soil microbial communities from Loxahatchee National Wildlife Refuge, Florida, United States - Lox_Sample_4.1 | ecosystem: Environmental > Terrestrial > Soil > Wetlands | place: USA... | reverse complement strand
GTCGCAAGCTCTACCGATTCCGCGCCCACCCGCCTCGGTGACCCGCAATATCACCCACAAATTCCGCCGACGAGGCAGATTTATGAAAAGCGCGCCCAAGAGAAGTTTTGGAATGATCTCAGCGGTCTTACTTCCTCGCTGCCCTATCCCGTGGCAGCGCCGTTGGCAAAATATCTACGCGCCGAGCCCGCGAGACTGGTATCGGCGGCCCGCGAGTTCACTGAGGCTGCCCTGACCGTTGCCGCTTATCTCGCCTACATTGAGTGTTGCACTCGAAAACGGTCGGGGGCTTCCCACTTATTCAAGGGTTTCACGCAAAGGTCTGCTGGGCCCCTATGGAATCTGTTCAGAGAGAGCATTCGGCAAGGTGGTAAGGGCATGGTCTTCTGCGCCGATCTGAGAGAGCTCACGGAGGCACCACTGTTTGGCCCGGTGGATCGCTTCGTCACCGAAATCGCCAAGGAAAAGCACGGCAAGATAGATGAGCGAGAGATCGACACAATTCGGCCGGTGCAGATTCTGGCAAACATTCTTCAAAAGGTTTTCGCCGAAGCCAAATTCGGCGTTTTCCAACAGGTACAGAAGCCGAGATTTGGCAAAGCGTTTCGGGGCCTCTTTCGCCACGCTGTCGGGCGCCCGCCCTTCGTTATGGTCTCAGAATACGTAGGGGAAACTTCATTCGCACAGGATGAAGCTTTTGTCGTCCGCGGGACGTCTGGGTTACCACTGCACCCCTTGATCTTCTGGAACCGCTGCCCTCACCACCCTGAACTAGATGGTGGGCATTGCTATTTGTTCGATTGTGTCGAGTCACCAGGGGTGTTTTCGTTCAAGGCGGCCGGTGCCACCTGCACGTGCATCGCGTCGCTCGGCAACGAACTGTCCTCGCTAGCCGAACAACTGATCGAGTTTTCTAAAGCTGACCCGACCATCGTGCTTTCGGATGTTGGCGCATTGGCGGAGATAGAGGAGAGCAGGTCGCCGCTGGTGTTTTAGCTCACACCCATTTACGGGATCGCAGGTGCTGACGCTGCGGAGAGTGTCGGCGCCAGGGTGGTGAACCACCCTGTCATAGCACTGCGGGCGGCCAAGGTCCACGAGTCTTGGGGTTCTGAGGGGCGATTTGGTTCCGCGTGAGAGCCTTCTCGAAGTCGTCCCAAATCAGCGACGGCAAGGTCTGCTCGCCCTCCTCCATGCGATTCATGGCCATTCGTTTGGCGGTGTTCACCAGAGCCTGGAGATCCGCCGGCGAAATGCCTCTCAGCCGGGCCAGGAGGTCGTTTCTGGTCAAGTCCGCAGCTAGAGGAATCGGCCCCAAATACGTCTCGATCAGTCGCAAATACCCACTGTCGTCGGGCACGCAGATCTCGATCTTCTCTGTGAACCGGCCCCCTCGAAGTACGCGTGGGTCGATGTCCTCGATGTGATTGGTGGTCCCAACCAGGAACACCTGGTTGGCAGGATCGAGTTGGCTCATCAGCATGAGCGCTTGTTCTACGAGCTGGATCTGGTGCTGGCCCTTGTAGTAGCCGTTGTCACCCCGGGGCAGCAGGCCATCGAGTTCATCGATAAACAGGATGGAGGGACTGTTCTCTCGTGCGCGGCTGAACGCCAGAGCGAGCTTGTCTGGCGTGGGTACGTCCGCCGGAGCGATCGGGTAGAAACTCCGGCGCGTCTGCGTCGCAAGGAGGTGCGCGATCGAGGTCTTGCCATTGCCCGGCGGACCGACAAGAAGCAACCCAGTCGGCAGCGGCACCTTGAGACGTTCCGCCTCACCGGGATTCATAAGCCGGATCAGATTGCGCAGGTCCCGCTCGACCGGTGGAGACAGAACCAGGTCGTCCCAATCTACGGGCTTCAGAAGCGGACGGTCCGTGCCGCCTGTATCGTCGAATGCCCGCTGCAGGTCCCGCTCCTCTATGCGTCGATTCTCCAGCGCCGCGGAAGAGGCAGCCTTGTTCACCAGGGCGGCGAGCCTCGCTGCGCTCCATCCCGGCGTCCGCTCGGCAACGGGCTTGACCGGAAACGGCGTCCAAAGCCGTTTCGCGAGTTGCGCCGTCAGGATCTGCTCCCGTGCTGTCGCATCGGGCAAATCCACTCGGATTTTCTCGTCGAACCGTAGGTCCCGCACCAGCGCTTCATCGAGGCCGTCGTAGAAATTGGTGGCCGCCATCAAAATGAACCCCGGCTCGGAACGATAGCGGTCAACGCATTGCATCAGTTCCGTAACGATGGCATTGTAGGCCCGGGCGCCGCCGCCGACGTCGTCGAGCCTGCCGAGTTGTTGGCGCTGGGTTCCGATCGAATCCAGCTCGTCGATGAAAAAGAGAACAGGCCGAAACTGATGTGCCCGCTGAAACGCAGCCCTAATGTTCGCCTCGCTGGAGCCGATCTGCCCGCTGACCAGCGACGTCGGTTGGACGCAGTAATAGTTGATCCGGAACTCGCCGGCCGTGGCTTCAGCCAGAAACGTCTTGCCGGTGCCTCGGGGGCCGTAGAGCAGTATCCCGTTCTGGGTGACTCCGTGTCGCTGGAACCTCTCAGGGTGCAAGCGGTTGTTCACAACCGCCGCAATACGCCGTTTCTCCGCGTCCATCCCGCCGACGTCGGCAAACGTGTGAACTGGGACGTTGGCCCACTGGACCGGTCCGGTTTGCCCGGATCCAGCCTTCGCCGTCCCAACCGGCACGTCGGTAGCCCGCGGCTTGTGCCGAATCACGGCGACAAGACCGATGCTGGCTGCGACGGCAATGATGAGACCGGAGCCGATTTCGAACGGCGATGCCCTGTCACGCGCCAACAGAAGCCCGGTGACAGCATCCTCATGAAACAGGAATTCGCTGATGGCGTTGAACCAGTGCAGAACAGGTAGTAGGGCGAAGAAGTAGAGCAGCCCGCGCCAGGTCCCTTGCATCCGGGTGTGCCACGTGAGCAACAAAAGACCGCTGGTGACCGTAAACCATGCCAGCCAGGGACTAATCCCAAAAGCGACCACCCCAAATATGAGGAGAATGATTCCGATTGTGACGTGCTCGCGCGGCGTGCGGGCACCGATCCACTTGAAGCGGGTCGCAAAGGAGTCGGCGATGGGCGAAGAACGCTGCCCCGTTTCCACGGGCCCCTCCCCTTACGCCTAATGTACTGCACTGTTATGCAAGGCGGGGTTTGGCCCGGTGTTGGCGGGCAGGTCCGTGAGGAAAATCACTGTTGTTGCGCCGGCCCCGAGATCTTCGTCGCGGCTGCCTGTCCATACATCCTGTTCAGCTCGGCCTTCAGGTCCATCAACTCGCGAAGTTCCTGAGCCGATGGAAGGGACGAACTCCCGTCGGCCGCGATCTGTGTTGTGTTCCGCAACCCGCCAGGCAGGGCTTTGGGATCTGGCCTCTCTCCAGCGTCTTGCAGCAGCACGAGGAAGAACCGAGTGTTGCCGGGCACCGTAATCACGATGTTCTCGTTATACGCGAGGCTCGACATCTCCTGTTCACCTGCCAGCCCGGCGTTCGAAGCAATGCGTTCGCGAAGCAGGACGCTGTTGTTGAGCTGGCCATTAATTCCGCCGAACCCACCGGGACCACCCACCAGATATGCCGCCATGGTTCCGACTCCGGTCATGGATCGCACCAGAAGCCGCTTCGCTGCGTTGCTGCCCGAAACGGAACCCTTCAGCGGGCCATATGCCAGACTCATTGCGGTTGCATCAATCTTCTCTGTGGTCCCATCGGGCATTTGCAGCGTGTGGAACCGAATCCCGATGTTGCCGTTCCTGTTGGCCTGCTGCAGGTCGCCGAATGCCTTCGTACCGGCCGGGATGATGATCTCGCCGTCCTTCTCGTAGTTGTACTCGATCGCGGCAGCAACCGGCGATTTGACCGCCGTACTTACTGCGGCCTGCAGGCGCGCCACCAGCCGGCTGCCGTTGGGCAACAGTCCCGCTTTTCGTTCGAGAAGCGCGGGTTCGGAACTCAGGGAAGCCGGACGGATGGTCGATTCGGAATTCGCCGAGTTGTTCCGAACGAAGACAAGAGACGATTTCTTGAGTGCATCCGCTTCGTTGCGCACTGGCGCGACGGGCGGAGCGGGAGAAGGGGCGCTGGCGACCGCCGTGGGTGGCGGCGGGGCCGAGTAGCCTCCCTTGGCCTTGCGATACGCCTCCAACGCAGGGTCGTCCATCGGTGGCACGTTCGCGAGCGTCTTTGGGGTCTTGGGTGGCGTGTTCATTCGCATACGCCCTGTGGCCTTAACGTCCTCCGGGCTGATCTGGTCGCCGTTGCTGTCCTGGTTGCTTGTGTCTGCGGCAAGCAACGGAGTCACGGAGCCCTGGTTCTGACCCGCCGCGGCTGGTATGTCGGGGCGGCCGAGATTCGGTTTGTTCCTAACGGCCGTATGCTCCTTGGTCGCGTTGGAACTGGAGAACATCGCCAGGAACCCGAAGATCATGATGACCACTGCGCCGGCCACGACCAGCAACCCCTTGCTGCGGTCCACACTCTTTGCCGTCCGGGGCTGCGTTGCCGCTGCCTGCCTCCGTCCGTCCCGTGCCCGCTCATACGCTTCCCGGAGCGAGCTTATGAGTCCCTTGGGCTGTTCCGGCTTGGTAGCTCCGATGGGTTCCTCTACTTCACGATGGATGCGCCTTGTCTCATCCGATTCGCCGTCATCCGGTCGTGTGTTCTCGCGATGGAGTGGATCCGGTGCCATTTATTCGCCTCCTTCTTTCCGAACGTTGCTGATCCCGAAACCGATCGGCGCCAATGCCGGCCGATCGACGGCTCCCGAATCCGCCATCTGAAGCAGCAGGGTCTCCGTGGACTGCTTGAAACTCGGACGCCGAAAAACCAGAACGCCGTCGGCGCGCTCGCCTGGGCCGATCCGCCGACGGCTCAAACGGAAATCCTCCACCGGCATCTGTTCCGATGTGGACCACACCATGTGGTGCACGATCTTCCCCTTTCTGACCTTGCCGCCGAGTTGTACTTGCGGCGGCATGAGTTCGACCGAATACTCCTGCAAGTTGACGACAGAGAAGAGGACCACGACTTCCTTGCCATGGTCAAGGACCTCGCTCACGCCGGCTTTCAGGATCTCGCTGCCTGGAGGCACGATCCCGGGCTTCTCGCCGTAGAGCACTGGCATCGGAGCCCGTCGCTGGCGCTCCAGCAGGGCATCAAGGCCAGCAGGTGGGTCTGCCGCTGGCGGGTCATTCGGCGTGCCTGATACACGAACCTCCGGCGCCTTGGCGGTCGAAACGGGCACCACGGCGATGGGATCGCTCGACACCGGCCCTTGCGCCTTTGCCGGCCTAGCGGCGCCTTCCAACGGTGTGGTTCGCGCGACCAACGCCGATGGATAGCTCGGGGCAATGATGAACTTTCCGGCTGGCCGGTACCGCATCATGAAATCGATATCGGGTTTTGCGCCAGCTTCGGGCTCGCCTCGACTGATCAGTAGCAGATTCGCTTGGTAGCCCTGGCCAGTTGTGATCAGGAGGTTCGTTTGCGTCGGTTTGGTCGTGATTGGCTTGACGACAACGATCCGGGGTTCGCGATCCGAGTGCTCCGCGGAAAATGCATCCGGGTCGCCCAGCACGACAGAATTGATCGCATCCGGCATACGGATGGCCGTTGCAAAACGCGGCGCCAGATAGACGACTGTCACCTGGCCTTCCTGGACCGCCCGCCCTACCACTTGCGGTGTGATCTCTGGGACCTGCGCCGTGCAGATGCAACAGGCGCAGAGAATCCCCGATACGACGTTGATTCCTTTCATCGTTGCCATGCTCCTTTCACGACTCCGTTCCGGTCGCGCTCTATGGCGGCCAGCCTGCGTTTCCGATAAAACCGCTCCACCGTCGCCACATACCGGCAGATGTCCGGGTCGGCGCAGTCGAGCCCTAGCTTCTGGATTCGCGCCTCGCCCGCGTAGTACGCAGCGGCGACGAGCCTCAACTCGCCGTTGAAGAGCCGCATCAGGTGCGCCAGGTATGCGACCCCTCCGCGAATGTTCTCGTCAATCCGGAACCGGTTCGTCACTCCGAATGTGAACGCTGCCGGCGCCGTGAGTTGCATGATGCCCGCCGCGCCTTTCGTCGAAATGACATATGGTTGCCAGCCCGATTCAGCGTCGATCACCGCCTTCACGAACTCCGCGGGGACTCTGTAGGCTCGCGCATAGTGCTCGGCCAAGGACGACGCCGTCTCATGGGGGGCCTGCGCATTGACTTGGCCCAGGCAGAGCAGCGACATCAGGGCCGCCCGCTTCATGGCTGAACTCCCACTAGGTCAGCCGTCTGCACCCTTGCAGCCTGCGCTTTTGCGTTCAGTACGAGCGACGCAAACCCGTCCTGCAGCGTCAACCGCTTCCTGTCTTCCTTGGTCTTCGCAAGGAACGGCAGGAGAAAATCGCGCATGTCCGGGTGCAGTTCGTCGATGCCCATGATCGCCAGCACCTGTTCGAGTTCCAGAATCTCCGCAATCGACGGTGGCTTTTCCATCCGGTAAGCTCGTAATGCGTAAGACAGGCCTGCAATCTGCCGGTGCAGACTTGTGTCCCCGGTTTGGCTCCTCGCCTTTAGGATCTCGGCCTCCCGTTGCGCGGTGGGAAACTCGGCGCGAAAGTACGCGCATCGACGCCGTAACGGATCGCCGATTCGCCTGACCTCGTTTGAAGTGAGCACGACCAAGGGAATTGTCTTGTGCTGCACCGTCCCCAACTTGGGAACAGAGATCTGCCACTCCGAGAGCACCTCGAGCAGCATCGACTCAAACTCTTCGCCTACCTTATCCACTTCATCGACGAGCAACACACACGGCTTGTTCTCGTATTGGAGCGCGCGCATGAGCGGCCCTTGGACGAAGAAATCCAACGTGTGAAGCCGTCGCCGGATCGCGTCCCAATCCGTTCCGAGGCTGTCCGACTGTGTTTCCAGGAAAATCTTCTGCAGGGCAGTGTCGAACCTGCCAATTGCCTTCTCCTCCTCTATGCCCGGGTAACATTGGAGTCGCTCTACCGCGGTATCGAGGGCGAAGGCTAAGGCCTTGGCGAGTTCCGTTTTGCCGCAGCCCGGTGGTCCTTCGACCAGAATCGGCTTTCTCAGCTCACCGGCCACGAAGACCTGCGAGATCGTAACGTCATCGACGAGGTATCGGGCCTCCTCAAACTTGCGTCGCAGGTAGCCAGTCGATGGAAACACGTGGGCTTCAATCCTCAAGAAGGATTCTAGGGCTGGGAGCGCATTTCGCCGAAAAGCGGAAGGCGATCCGATCTAATCACGAGGTAGCTCTGATCACAGTCATGCGGGCTGGGCACACATTCTCGGATTTTCCTAGGGCGATTCGCTGCTTTACGCTTGCAGGTATGCGAACTCCGGCAGCACAGCAAACGGTTCTACACTACGGGGCAGTTGTTCCGCTAGCTGGATGATCCGCTCCGGCGCTCCATTGCCAAGAAACTCGGCTGCCTGCGCCAGGTGGGGTACGCGCAGCGGATTGAGTCCCATCAGTCGCGCGCACGTGAAATCCGCAGCTACGGGATCATCTGCCAAAACGATCCGACCGAGGTTTCGTGGAGTCCCGTGTAAGGGCCCGTTGCCGTCCATGCCAACGATTCCGTCGGCGATCACGAAGTGCGCCTGAACGGCGGCGTTGATATCCAGGATGCTTCGATCAATACCCTTCCAGTGCAAGACGTTCTTGGGCCAGCCGTAGGCGATGCCCGGCACAACTCCGAAGAGGTTCTTCATGCTCAGTGTGACGCCCGCCCAATGGTGCGTCTTCACCTTGGGCATTGACACCACAAAGTCCGCAGCCAAAACCGTGTGCGGCAGCCATAGATGATCGAGCCCGGTGAAGCGCGTTGCCAACCGCCGCTCCGCAATATCGTCGCGGTTCAAATCGACAAACCGGATCCCACGCTCCCTGAGTTCCCTCGCCAGGCCAGTCTCCTCAAGTACGAGTTGCGTATCCCGCTGGTGGCCAGGTCCCTCGGCCACGACAACGCTCCCGGCCCCCAGCGCAAGAAACGCTGTCGCAGCAGCACCCACCAACCGGGGATTCGTGTTCACCTCTGCACCTGGGATGGATTCCACGAGGTTCGGCTTTACCAGCACGGTCTTTCCACGGAAATCCAAGTCGAACAAGCTGATGCCTTCGGTCAGCATGCGGTCGAGTCGGCCGGAGTAAACCGCTTCGTGAAGAATCGCGACCCGAGATCGTGGTTTGCGGCGATCCGGGACCAGACCGGCTGAGCGCATTCGGTGTACAGCCAAAGCGCCGGTACCAGCGAGGAGCACACCACCAAAGATTCTGCGGCTGACGGGCGTGCTCACCCGTTCACCTCGAAGGGGTTGTTGGAAGGGCCAGCTCCGAGCGCGAGCGCCGCCAGCGCAACCGTGGAGGTGTCCTGGATCCCCTGGGGGTCATCGACCAGTGCGGCGAGACGATCGCGGGCCGCGGCGAGGGTCGGTGTGATGCCAGACCTCACTTCCTCGTATGTGCTGGCAGCGAGGATCAGCCATGCCAAGCTGTAAGCGGACGGGCATTGAACGCAGCCCAGAAGCCAGGTCAAGGAGCTGCGCACGATCGGCTGCTGATACTGAGGTCGGAGCGCGGCCAGTGCGATTGCCGTAGCATCAATATGCGGGCGCAATGGAACACCGTACACGAAAGAGTTCCCCGCGTTCCACCCACCTCCCGCGCAGGCACGATCGATAAGCATTTCCGTTCCGAGCCTCAGCCTGGTCTCGACTTGGGTTCCGCCGACAAGTCCGCGTTTCTTTGCACGCTCCAAAGCGATCAGCGCCATGGACGTCGGCAGTACCCAACTCACGGTGCAGGGAACCCACGGCCAGCCGTACTTCCTTGAGTCGAACCGAACCCGCCGATCTGAGAATCGGAACTTCAGTCGGACGAGCCACGAGGCCTCCAGGGGGCAGCCATGAACAAGCGCATCAACCGATGAGGCGAGTGTCTTCGGTTCGGCGTCCAAAATCATCAGCGCGTTGACCGCTACCGCGGTCGTCCAGAAATTCACATTCGCCCGATCGCCAATGGCTGGCCAAAGGCCGTCCGAACGTCGACGCAATATCAGTGCTCTGCATCCTCGTTCCGCAGCGATCGAGGCCCAAGTAGAAGACCGCAGTGCGAGCAACGCCAACGCCGTCGGTTCCGTCGCGATTTGCGTGCCGTCATGACTCCAGCCGCCAGGGATTTCCCGACGAACAAGTTCTTCTGAAAGACGCCATCGTGCCAATCGTTGCCGTTCCGTCTCTCCGATTGACAAGTTCATTGTTTCCGAGTCCGCCTGGCCTCTCATTTCTCTTTACGCCGGGTCGTGTCGTGCAGCAAATGGTTGTGATGGCTTTTGGCGAATTGCGCCGCCCGCCGTACCATTGCTCTACGGCGGGTAGCCGTCCCGCCCGGGGAAGAGGGTTTATGAGCTTAGAAGTCATGCGCCAAATCATCGAGACCATCGAAGCTGATGTAACGTCGCGACCTTCAGCGATTGAATTTGAGATGGCCTACCAAGCTCGCGTCGCTATTGATCGGATCAAATTCGCCATCAGACACGCGGAACAGTTTGCCAAACCTTGTGATGCGATGCACGAGGCGGGAATGCAGTTGCTCGATGCCCTCCAACGTCTCGAAGCCCTTGACCGGCGCTTCCAGACGCGGTCTCAAATCATCACGCCCCACCAGAACAGAAACCTGGCGGGGGCGTGCCATAAGAGCTAAGCCTGCGGCCGGAAGTGTCCTGCATGGGATGGAATCAATGAGTGACGAAGTTCTGATCAACTGCAAGGACGCTGCGGCTTTGCTCGGGATCAGTCCGCGGACCCTGGAGCGTTACGTTGCGGAAGCACAGATTCCGTACATTCGCCTTCCGCAGCGCGGCGAGCGGGCGCCGATCCGCTTTTCGCGATCGCAGTTGAGGCGATGGCTCGACCAGCACACGATAAAACCGTCGGCGCTCTCGAGGTTGAGGGAAAACACGCATGGCGAACAAGTACGTGAAGACGAAATATCGGGGCGTCTTTCGGCGTAACGGGATCGCCTACATCCGATATGCGGTCCCCGGGAAGAAGAGGGGCTCAGTCGTCTGGGAGAGCACAGGCCAGAGAAACGCCCAACTTGCCGCCGAGAGGCTACAACAACGCAAGACCGAGATTGCTGAGGGACGCTACTTCCCGAATCGTCGTTTCGAGAAGGCCCCATTTAAGGAACTTGCCGAGTACTGGTGGGAGAATCGTGGGAAGAAAACGAACAGCAAGTTCGAATACCGCTATCCCAGAATCCTCGAACACTTCAAGGAGTTGTTGGCGCGCGATATCACGCCAGAGGCCATCGAGAGTTTCTTGAATAGCCTTCATCAAGTCGAGTGGGTGCCCATCGAGGGTTCGACCAAATACGACCCGAAGGCAAAGCGCACGAAAGTTGCCAAGAGGCAAGTCGAGACGGATGCCCCACTCTCGGCGTCCAGCAAGAACCAGTACCGCACGATCCTATCGAGCATCTTCTCGTTCAACATCAAGCGAGGGCGTTACGACGTCAACCCGGCCACGGCCGTTCGCGAAGAAAAGGAACCGGCCGGACGCGACTCGCTCATGATGCCCGACGAATTTCGCCAATTTCGTGCAAAGTGCCAGGAACTGGGTGACTACGAACTGGACTGCTTTTCCGTCTTGGCCACGACGACTGCCCTTCGGAAGGGGTCGCTCTTGCCCCGGAAGTGGACGGACGTCCACGATCTAGAAAGCGATCAGCCCTTCATCATGGTTCCGATCACCAAAAACGGTGAGCCCCAGGCCGCAGTGCTTTCCGATGAAGCTGTTGAGGCTCTCAAAAAGCTCCCGAGCTATGGTACGTCAGAGTACCTTTTCCCCGCCAAGCCCAATCCCAGGTTCAAAGGCGACTTCAAACGACCGTATGCGTGGGATCTTGGCAAGCGGTTTCGCCGAGTCTGCCGGCTCATTGGCATTCGGAGTGGGACGATAGGAGAGGTGGGTCCGCGTATTCACGATTGGCGCCACTTCTCAGCATCGGTGCTCCTGGGAAAAGGAGTGCCTGACAACGTAATTGCCAAACACACCGGCCATAAGAGCAAGGCATTGGAACGCTACAAGCATCTCTTTCCGCAACTTCGTGAACAGACGGCGCAGCTGATCGATAGCGAAGTCAAAATCCCAAAGAAAAAGACGTGAAGGACGAACTGTAGCACGTACTGTAGCACCTGAAAAACAGGTCTCCGAAGCTCTCGGCAAGTCTTTTAAAACCAAAGGCATGCAGGCCAAGAATTTTGAAGACGTTCGGCCTGTCACGTCGGAGGTCGCGGGTCGTCACCGACCTTCTTGTTTTCAAATCACTTAAGCTTTCAGATCGTAGGTCTCTGGCGGGGTGTTTGTCCTGCTCAGACACGCGGCTCCAGACCGCTC
>Ga0335082_10008085_pt1 | contig 11426 bp, 10 predicted proteins | sample Lox_Sample_41_FD_206718 | JGI IMG/M metagenome (GOLD analysis project Ga0335082, IMG submission 206718) | Soil microbial communities from Loxahatchee National Wildlife Refuge, Florida, United States - Lox_Sample_4.1 | ecosystem: Environmental > Terrestrial > Soil > Wetlands | place: USA... | reverse complement strand
AGCTATAAGCTCAGGGCAGGAACTAGCGGTGAAAAGCTGTTACGGCCAATAACAGTTCCCCACACACGTCTGGCAAATCGCAACGATTATCTTCTACAAACCCGGAAATTATTTTTTTTTTGTAGTAGGTCATGGCTTCAGGCAGCCACTGCTTAATTTGCGCAATGCGGGTCTCGTCGCTCGGGTGCGTGGACAAAAACTCGGGCGGGTTCCCGCCCTGTTGGACTTTGGACATTCGCTCCCAAAATCCCACGGCTGCGGAAGGGTCATAACCGGCTTTCGCCATCAGAATGAGACCAATGTGATCGGCTTCGGATTCCTGCGCCCGGCCCCAGGGAAGAATCACGGCGACGTTAACGCCTAGCCCATATGCTTGGGCAAAACTTTCAGACCACCCTGGATTCGCCAGACCTACGCCTGCAGTGAGAATTTGTCCGAGTGCCGCCGCCCCCATGCTTTGACTCATGCGCTCCGCGCCATGCCGGGCGAGCGCGTGAGCCACTTCATGCCCCATAACAACAGCAATGCCATTATCATCCTGAACAACCGGCATGATCCCTTCCCAAAAGGCAACTTTACCCCCGGGAAGACAGAATGCATTGATTTCTTTTCCCTGCAAAACATTGAACTCCCACTGATAGTCAGGCTTCGCCGCCGCGGCGGAGATCCTTTGACCGACGCGCTTCAACTGAGCTTGCCACGCCTGATTTTTGGAAAGAGGATTTTTTTTAAGAATGTCTTGGTATGCGTCTACACCAAGTTTTTTTTCGTCACCCTCGGAGACGAGATTAACTTGGGAACGACCGGTGTATTCCACGGTTTGACATCCCGCTAAAGTTCCACACAGTAGAAAGACGCCCCAGCCCAACCTTCTTGTAGCCGTGTTCATTTATTTCCTCTTCTGACGAACCAATACGTGGCCCAATCTGCAAATGTCACTATACGCGACTATCGTCGTACATTTGCTTCCAGAACCTAACCGAGGTCCTATTATCCTGTCAAACTTAAATGGCCCGGGAATAAAGCTTTATGCTAGATGTTGTGTGTTCATGTCATCCGTGCACTATTGCTGGATATGTGAGGGGGGTAGCCCAAGAAAAAATGACCCAATCTTTCCTATTTTTTCTCTTGACAAGGTATTCTGCTTGTACTACTTTGGCCGAAATTCCGTAACCAAACTTAGGGGGGAGAGAGATGCAAACAAATAAGTATCTTGCGTTGACGGCACTCGGTTTTTTCATGTCCGGCTGTACCGGAGTCATGACTAAAGAGACAGCCGCCATCGTCGGTGCGGCTACATGCGGTGCTATGGGTGCTGGTGGTGGAGCAGCGATAGGAAGCCAACATAACGGTCATGGCAGTGGAATAGGAATAGGAGCCGGTGTTGGCGCAGTCACTGGCGCGTTAATCTGCGGTGGTCTTGCCTATCTTTTAACCGAAAATCCGAAACCACCGCCACCGCCACCGCCACCGCCACCGGAAAAACCAAAACCGCCACCGCCTCCTCCGCCACCACCACCACCGGCAAAACCCAAGCCGCCTCCGCCTCCTCCGCCACCGCCGGCGCCAAAGGTAGAGCGGACAATTATTTTGGATGACGTTCTGTTTGACTTCGACAAGAGTGCTATCAAACCGGAAGGCGCAGCGATTCTTGATCGCTTGGTTGCCTTCATGAACGAAAACAGAGATAAGAAGGTCAGTCTATCTGGATACACGGATAGCATCGGAACCGACGCTTATAATATGAAACTTTCCGACAGGCGTTGGATGTCGGCTAAGGATTATATTGTCAAGAAGGGCGTTGATGCCGGACGTGTTTCTGGCGAGGGTTTCGGCAAGACCAAACCGATCGCCGACAACAAGACTGCGGAAGGCCGGGCGAAGAACCGCCGCGTCGAACTCAAGGTTAACTAGTATTTAAATTGGGAACAGCAGATGCAAGCAAAAGCGAAAACGGTATTGTTTCTACTCTTGATTGCTCTGCTGTTCCCAGCATTTTCCGGGGCTCAAACACTCACCTTCAAAGCGATCGAGTCGCAAGTCGCCGAATATCGGAAATGGTTAGACCAGGTCGGAGCTAACGGTTCGCATTACTGGGTTAGACTCGACAGCTCCCATAGGCCTCATCGGCTTTACGTGGGAGAGGGTTTCTATCAAGCGACCTATCAGGAAAAAGAAGACTTTGTTGAAATTTTCTCCCGCTTTTTAGCCGGGCACCCGGAAAAAAATATGCTAATCGATATCTATGATTCCTCTTCTGGTAAATACATCGGAGAGTATGGCTTCGGTGGATTTAGACTTTTCTAGATTTTTCCTCGCCTGATTTTTTCGCATTCCCAGTTTTTCCCGTTTCGCAGCTATCGGTTGTCTCTGATAAAACGTAATAGGCGTTAGCCGAGTTACGTAGGTAGAAGCAACGTGCAAGGAACAATAACAAGGCCGACTGCGTTACTTCCGCCGGCGAGCGGTGTTCGCTTTTAATTACCCGATGCGGTCGTTAACGCAGTTGCGGGAAGACGCGCGCGTGATCTTCGACGCCGGCCTTCGAGCCGTCGACCCGGCCGAGCTTGTCAAACGACAGGTTAGAAACCAAAACGGTGTGCTTGAGATTGCTGGCCGCCACTACGACCTATCGAAGTATCGCGACCTTTACGTGGTGGGCGCAGGTAAGGCTTCAGGCCGAATCGCAAGCGCCATCGAGGAGATCATGGGCGAATCGCTTCGCGCCGGCATTGTGATTGTAAAGTATGGTCATTCAGTTCCCTTGGAAAGGGTTAAAATTGTCGAAGCCGGGCACCCCGTGCCGGATGAAGCTGGAGTCAGCGCGACAAAGGAAATCGTTGCCTTGCTATCCCAAGCCGGCGAGGACGATTTGGTTCTTTGTCTTCTTTCGGGCGGTGGGTCCGCCTTGCTGTCGTGTCCTGCCGAGAACCTGACTCTACGAGACAAACAGGTAATGACCCGGTTGCTGTTGGACTGCGGCGCGGCCATCCAAGAAATCAACGCGATCAGAAAGCACATCTCTAAAGTCAAAGGCGGTCGATTGGCCCAGTTGGCCTATCCTGCTACGGTCGTCTCGTTGATTTTGTCGGATGTTGTCGGGGACCCCATTGAAAGCATCGCCTCTGGCCCAACGGGCCCGGATGGAACCACTTTTTTGGATTGCTGGGGTATCATCGAACGATACGGTCTTGTGGAACGAATCCCGGCGACTGTGCGAGATCTTCTGGAACGTGGCATCAAGGGAAAGGTTGCCGAAACAGCCAAACCGAATGATCGAATCTTCGAAAAAGTTCAGAACGTCATTGTCGGTAACAATCGGACCGCGCTATCAGCCGCCAAGCATCAAGCCGAGGAATTAGGATACCACGCGCTCGTTCTATCGAGCTTTGTCGAAAGCGAAGCCAGAGAAGCGGCGCTTTTTCACGCGGCCATCGCCAAAGAGATCCTTAGCACGGAAAACCCAGTGCGCCGGCCAGCTTGTGTGATCTCCGGAGGCGAAACTACGGTGGCGATCCGGGGCGATGGTAAAGGCGGCCGCAATCAGGAATTTGCCTTGGCAGCGGCCATCGAGATTCAGGGAACGGAAAGCGTGGCGATACTCAGCGCAGGCACCGACGGCACGGACGGACCAACAGACGCGGCAGGTGGAATCGTCGATGGCACCACAATTCAGCGCGGCAAGAGCAGGGGGCTAGATCCGAGCGATTATCTGAACAGGAACGACTCCTATCATTTTCTCCAAGTCGTTGGTGATCTGCTGATCACGGGTCCGACATTGACCAACGTTATGGATCTGCGCGTGATTCTCGCCACGTAAGAGCGCCGTCCCGGCAAAGCTCTTCTCTCACTTCCCTTGACAGGCAACAAAACTTTACGATACCAACGAACTACGCCGCTGCATTTGTTTGGTTAGCGGCCACCAATTTTGTTGTTGGGAGAGTTGCAGGGGAGTGCGCAAAACCTGTCGCTAAGGCAAAAGGCATAGCGCAAAGTATTTTTACTTTATCCCTTCTGCTCTTTGCGATTTCTACGCAGCGGAGAAACAAAGTGATATTTAATGATTTGCGGCATTACATCTCGACATTGGAAAAGCAGAAGCAGCTGACAGTGATTGAAGGAGCCAGCTGCGATCTGGAGATCGGAGCGATTACCGAGATCGCGACTTCTCGCCCTAACTCGCCGGCGGTTCTTTTTGATTCGATTCAGGGATTCAAAAAGGGATTCAGGATCCTGACGAATTTTCTCGCGCATAAAACCAGAGAGCGTTTGGTTTATGGCGTCGCCGAAGACCTTACCGACGCCGAAGCAGTCCGATTTTGGAAGAACAAACTGAAAGAAGTCAGGCCGATCGAGCCGCTGCACATGGACCATGGCCCGGTGAAAGAAAACGTAATGGAGGGGAACGAAGTCGATCTCACGCGCTTTCCCTGGCCGAAATGGCATCAGCGGGATGGCGGCCCGTATATCTGTGCCACGTCGGCCGTTACGCGCGATCCGGAGTCGGGGTACATTAACGTGGGGTCGTACCGGTATATGTTGCTGAGTAAAAACACGATGGTGGCCCATATCGGTTCCGGCCATCACGGGGACGTGATTCGCAAAAAGTACTGGGCAAAAGGCAAGTCCTGTCCGGTTGCCATTTCTCTTGGCCAAGAACCGGCGCTGTTTGAAGCCGCCGGAACGAACCTGAGTTGGGGAGTGTCGGAGTATGGTTTTGCCGGTTGGATGCGCGGCGCTCCGGTGGAAGTGACTAAAGGCGTCGTCACAGATCTGCCGATCCCTGCGAGCGCCGAGGTCGTCTTAGAAGGGGAAATGATCGCGCCTGAGCAAGGGATGGAAGTTGAGGGACCCTTCGGCGAAATGTCGGGCTATTATGGCGGCGGCGCGCGACCGGCTCCGGTAACGGTGATCAAGAGTGTGTTGTATCGAAACGATCCGATCGTTCTCGGGGCGCCACCCTTTCTCGGCGCCAGTCGAGGTATTCTCTCATCGCGGGGCATTCTGATATGGAATGAACTCGAGGCTTTGGGAATTCCCAACATCGTCGGGGTCAATTATTCGTGGGGCATGACGATCATTGCCATCAAGCAAGCCTACCCGGGGCACGCCATGAGAGCGGCTCATGGAGCGTTAGGAGGAACCGCCGGCTATCACGGTAGGTTTGTCATCGTGGTCGATGAAGATATCGACCCCTTCGATCTCGAAGACGTTTTGTGGGCTCTCGCTACGCGGTGTGATCCGGAAACTTCGCTGGACGTTTGTCGCAGAATATGGAGTTACAAAATCGATCCGCGTTTGCCCAAACACAAGAAGGAAGTTGGCGATTACACGGGAGCCGTGGCGATCATCGATGCCTGCAAGCCCTATCACTGGATCGACGAGTTTCCGCGCACCACCAAGATCAGCGAAGAATTATTGAAGACAACCGAAGAAAAGTGGGGAAAGTTTTTCAAAGAACAACCGTAGAACAAGGGAGAACTTATCATGTCCATGGCCGAGCGATAGGGGATTCCGTCGACGTATCGGTCATCACCCTTGGTGGAGGGGATCATGCTGAAAATCGACCCGGGTGTGAAGGAAGAACTGCTAGAGAGAATTGAAAAACGCAGTCACGAGAAATCGCCTCGGGGAGGTGTTGTCAAAGTCAAATCGAGGGTCCTTCACCACTTTCAGATGAAGGCCGAAGCGGATGGCTTTGCTTTCATCTCGGACGAAGGCGAGCGCGTTGGCGGCTACGGCGCCGGGCCGGCGCCGCTTCGGTATTTCCTGGCGGGAGTGCTGATGTGTCATCAAGTATGGTGCGTCAAAGCCGCGGCGTTGTTGGATGTTCGCCTCGAATCTGTGGAGGGGAGCATCGGCGGGCACATGTCTGCCGATGGCGCTTATTCCAAAGAGGACGTGGAGAATGGGTTCGAGAAAATTTCTTATGAAGTCGTCATTTCGAGTCCGGACGAGCCTGCGAAGATCATCGCGGTCGTCGAAAAAGCCGGTCTACGCTGCCCTGCTTTCGGAACCGTGAAACGCGCGGTTCCGATAGACTTGAAGGTTATTCATAACGGCAAAGTAATAGCAGAGAAAAATCTAAACCCGAGCAACGCTAGATGTTGAACTATACCTTCGACTTTTCTCGATCTAGTTTCAGAAGTTGTGTGGCAATATCTGCGGATCGACTCCTGTCATCCCGAGTGAACGCGAGGGATCTAGATTTCTCCCTCCGGTCGAAATGACAGCGGATTTAACCGCATCTGATCTCCGCCACTACGGCACAGCGTAGTAGAGAGGAAGTATTAAAGAACCTATCGCCATGGAATTTCCCATCAATCCTCCCATCGGAGAGCGCGTTCGAAGAAAAGAAACTCTGCGCTTTGTTGCCGGCACAGGACGCTATGTGGATGATTTGCTTCCTCCCGGGACTCTTCATGCGGCGTTTGTTAGAAGTTCTTGTGCTCACGCGAAGATCAGCAGCATTGACGTTCAATCAGCGCGGTCGATGCCCGGAGTCCACGCTGTTTTCACGGGGAAAGATATTGCTGCGGCCCTTAAGCCACTGAGGATTGGCGGCAGTTCGCGCGTGCGTCAAGTAAAACTTTATCCCCTGGCCGTGGACAAGGTTCGATACTTCGGCGAACCGTTGGCTGTTGTGGTAGCAGACACGCGCTATCTCGCCGAAGACGCTGTTGAGGCGGTCTTGGTGGATTATGAGCCGCTGCCGGCGGTTGTCGATCCGGAGCTTGCGCTCCAGCCGGACGCGCTGCCCGTGCATGAGGACGTCGGCAGCAACCTGGTCTATGAATATCATTTTGCCACGGATGGGATTGAAAAGCTCTTTCAAGAAGCGGACTGCGTGATCAAAGAAAGAATTCGCAGTCATCGCATCACCGCTTGCCCCATCGAGCCGCGCGCCTATCTCGCGCACTATAATCCGCAGGAAGAAAGTCTCACCATGTGGTCGGCGACCGCGAATCCACATTCACTCAGAACGCGAATCGCCGATATCCTGAGCTTGCCCGAAGGGAAGGTTCGGGTCATCGCCCCAGACGTGGGAGGATCGTTTGGAGTGAAGATTCAAACTTATCAGGAAGAACTGCTGCTCCCTTATCTGTCCGCTAAACTTGGGCGTCCCATTAAGTGGTGTGAGACTCGCGTCGAGCATTTGCGCAATGGCCGCCATGGCCGCGACCAGATTCACTATATCGAAATGGCCTTGAAGAAAGATGGCACGATGCTCGGCATCAGAGACAAGATCATCGCCGATATGGGCTCTACCTACACCGTCGATCATTCGATCATGGCGAGCGCGTTATACGTGCCGGGAGTGTATCAAATCCAAAATTATTCCGTGGATGCCCTTGGCGTTTCCACTAACAAGACCACTCACGGTTCATTACGAGGCATCGGCAAAGCCGATGCGTCTTACATTCTCGAACGCCTGGTGGACATCGTTGCCCGGGAATTGAAGTTGGATCCGGTGGAAATCCGGATGAAGAACTTCATCCCTGCCGAAGCGTTTCCCTATCGGAATGTTACCGGCGCCCTTTATGACAGCGGTCAATATCATCTTTGCCTCAAGCGCGCCTTGGAAATCGCTGGCTACGAACGATTGAGAAGAGAACAGAAGGACTTACGGCAACAAGGCAAGTACCGCGGTATCGGCGTTGCGTTCGTTATGGAGCCCACGAGCTCCAGCCGGATACATGCAACGGGTGGATACGCGTCGTGCCGCATGCGAATCGAACCGTCGGGAGCCGCCACGGTTTTTTCAAGTATGGGCGAACAGGGACAAGGCCACGAGACCACCATCGCGCAGATTGTCGCCAGTCAGATAGGGATTCCATTTGATAAAATCCAGGTGATTCACGGCGACACTCTGCCAACGCCCTATGGCTTTGGCACGGGCAGCAGCCGGTCGTCCGTCGTACTGATGCCGTCTGCATGGGTGGCGGCGAAAAAGATGCGCGATAAACTCTTAGGAATTGCAGCGCGAAATCTAGGGGTGATCCCTGAGAAACTTGATATCGCGAGTGGCAAAGTCTTCGCCAAGGAAGATGCCAATCGCGCCGTTGATATCATGGAGATCGTGCGCACGGCCTACGGCGCCATTCATCTTCTGCCCGAGAACATGGAGCCAGGGCTGGAGACGATAGGATATTTCGTCAATCCCAATATCGATTACACGCCGGACGAGAAGGGGCGCATGAATACTTTTTCGAGTTACCCCTATGCCGCCATCGTGGCCGTTGTCGACGTGGATGTGGAAACCGGATTTATCAAGATCGTAAGATACTGCACGGTTCACGATTGCGGCAATATGATCAATCCGCAGATCGTCGATACCCAGCAGCAGGGTTCCATCATGCAGGGCATCGGCGCAGCGCTCTACGAAGAGTTGCGTTACGATGAAGAAGGCCAGTTGCTTACATCGACGTTCATGGATTACCGCCTGCCGTCGGTGGAAGAAGTACCGGAGATCGTCCTGGATCACATCATTACGCCCAACCCTTTCACGCCATTAGGGGCAAAGGGAGCAGGCGAGACCGGAATGTTGGGCCCGCCGCCCGCGCTTTGCAATGCGGTGGAAGATGCGTTGAGCCCATTGGGCGTGAAAATACGCGAAACACCGCTTACACCGGAACGAATCTTGGACTTGATCGAAAAAGAAAAGGCGGCGAAGCCGGCTCATGCTTAAGACCCTTTCACTGACCGTTAATGGGAAGCCGTGCTCGGGAGAGGTAGAGTCGAGAATGCTGCTCGCTCATTTTCTCCGTGACACGCTGCGATTAACCGGCACGCACGTCGGATGCGTCGTCGGCAGGTGCGGGGCATGCACCGTGATGTGGAATGGCACACCAGTTAAGTCCTGCATGGTGTTTGCCGTTCAAGCCGCAGGCGACGAAATCATTACTGTTGAGGGATTGGCACAGGATAAGAGATTGCATCCGTTGCAAGAAGCTTTCTGGAAAAATGACGCAGTCGAATGCGGCTACTGCACGCCGGGAATGCTTATGTCGGCTTACGGTCTTCTCAAAAAGGTCAACAAACCGAACGAGGAGCAAATAAAAAAGGCTATCTCCGGAAATCTGTGCCGTTGCACGGGTTATCGAAACATCGTGGCGGCCATTAAAGAGACGGCGAGCAATTTTGGAGGATAACCGGCGGTCAATGTCATTCCGAGGCGGAGCGAGGAATCTTTCTTGCGGTGAGGCTACAGATAAGAGGAAGACCATGGTCAACATTCTAAAAGATGTTCTCATCGAAAACAAATAATTTAGGGCGAATCTTTGCTGGGCCGAGGGCCGGATGATGAACCAATTTCCCTTGGACCGGCTTCAAAAAAAGGGATTCGTATGCGGGTTACTATTTTCCCTGCTTTTCTGGTTTGACTTTAGCCACGTTGCCGCTGCGCAATCCCTGAAAAAAATCCGCATCGCTTCGAAAGGGTCAGGGGAGCCTTTGATTGCTTATGCTATTCCGCAGCGCCTGGATTTTTACCGTGAGGAGGGTCTCGATCCGGACATCATTGTGACGCGCGGTACCGTGACGACCCAAGTGGTGATCAGCGGCGCGGTCGATTACAGCAACGGCGGATCGATTCCGGCGATTTTGGCCGGAGCGCACCTCAAGATACTGCTGATTAACACCGATAAGCCTGCTCAGTACCTCGTAAGCTCGGCGAATATATACAGCATCAAACAGCTGAGCGGCAAGACAGTAGCGATCTCCGACAACGCCGGCAATTCGACATTGCTTTTTTATGATCTTTTGAAAAAGAATGGAGTTCCCATAGATAGCGTCCGGATGAGATCTCTGGGCGAGCAGTCAGTCAGGTTTGGCGCGCTGCTAAGTGGCGCTGTGGATGCCACGCTTATCTCGTACAGCCTGGTCGTGCCCGCTCAGGCCAAAGGATTTCGCATCCTGGCGTACACGGGCGACTATGTCTCGGCCCTCAGCGCCAACCTGGAAACCACTGATGACAAAATTCGAAACTCTCCCGACGAAGTTTATAAAGTCGTAAAGGCGACCCTCAAGGGCCAAATGTTTTTCCATCGAAATCCTAATGAAGCGGTCAAATTCGTCATGGAGGTCCTCCGTTTGTCTGATCCTAATCAGGCGAGGGAAATCTGGGCCGAGCGCACCAAGCAGGCTTCTGAAATTGCGAAGATGGGCCGGGCAACCGACGAGGCGATGACGACAAATATTGAGCGGGTGCGGGAACAGATGCGCATGGCGGGCGCTCCAAGCAAGATCAAAGGGCCTGTGGCTCTCGACCAGGTTTACGATTTCAGTTTTGTGAAGCGCGCCTACGAAGAGATTAGAGCCAGCAAGTGGGATGCTAACCGCTACGAATACAGCAAAAGGTAGCTAATGTATCCCACATCTTTCGAATACCTCGCGCCGAAGAGCATTCGCGAAGCGATCGAAATGCTTACCCATTATGGTGAAGATGCGAAGCTTTTAGCCGGCGGCCAGAGCTTGGTGCCGATGATGAAATTACGCGTGGCTCGACCGACGTATTTAATCGACATCAACCGAATTCCGGACCTGGCATACATTCGCGAGCAAAACGGACAACTCCATTGTGGCGCGATGACGCGTCATGCGCAGTTAGAGGAATCAGCTTTGCTCAAAGAGAAAATTCCCATGCTCGCCGAGGCGGCGAGTGTGATCGGTGACGCGCAGGTGCGCAATCGCGGCACCTTGGGCGGTAGCCTGGCGGAAGCGGATCCATCCGGCGATTGGGGACCGGTGGCATTGGCTTTGAATGCTCAGGTGAAGTGCGCCGGGCCCAAAGGGGAAAGGCTGATCGCAGCGACGGACTTTTTCACATTTGCCTACACGACCGCTTTGGAAAGTAACGAGATCCTGACCGAGATCATTTTTCCTGTGCCGGATGCGAGCGCTGCTGGCACGTACGCAAAGCTTGAGCGCGTGGCAGGGGATTTTGCTATCGCAAGCGCCGCGGTGCAAATGGGTGTGGACTCAAATGGCATCTGCAGGAACGTCGGCGTCGGTGTGACGGGTGGCGCATCGGTTCCGCAGAAAGCTCTACCCGTCGAGGCCCTGCTGTTGGGTAAAAAGGTTGCGCCGGAAATCATCGACGAAGCGGGCCGTCTAGTCCAAGAGGGTGCTGATCCCGTGGAAGACATGCGCGGCTCGGCGGCCTACAAAAAGAAGGTGCTCAGCGCTGTCCTTAAGCGGGCTTTAAGAGAATCCCTGCAAAAGACTCAGGCAAGAAAGACATCATAACCTTGAGCATCTTGTCCGGGGACATTTTCTACTTAGTTCTTATCATTGCCCTTACGAGCGAGCCCGCGTCCGCGGCTGGCGCTCCAGCGCAACTCCCCACCGTTAGCATCGCTTACACATCCATCTCACCCCAGTACAGTCCGGTATGGATCGCGAGAGAAACGGGGATTTTCAGAAAG
>Ga0335082_10008084_pt1 | contig 11426 bp, 11 predicted proteins | sample Lox_Sample_41_FD_206718 | JGI IMG/M metagenome (GOLD analysis project Ga0335082, IMG submission 206718) | Soil microbial communities from Loxahatchee National Wildlife Refuge, Florida, United States - Lox_Sample_4.1 | ecosystem: Environmental > Terrestrial > Soil > Wetlands | place: USA... | reverse complement strand
AAGGTCAGATTCTAGTCCCATGGGGCCAGGAAATTGGCCGCCTAGTCCTTCTTATTCGGCAGGATAGTCGCGGAAGTGAATCGCCTTCCGTCTGGTCAGATGGTAAAAACCATACCGAGACAGCGTGGAGCCAATCCCGCTGTCTCGGGCGCCGGTCCAGGGGAGCGCGGGGTCGAGATAATCGCACCGGTTTTGGAACACGGTGCCCACCTCCAGATCACGCGAGAAGCGCTCGGCGCGCTCGCGTTCGCGCGTCCAAACGGAGGCCGTCAGGCCAAAGCGGCTGTCGTTCATCCGGGCAAGCGCCTCGTCGTCATCGGCAACGGACGCCACCGGCACGAGCGGTCCGAAGCTTTCCTCCTGCATGATCCTCGCGCTGTTCGGCACGTCGGCCAGCAGCGTCGGCGGAAAGAAATTCCCCCGCGTGCCCTTGAGCCGTTTCCCTCCGAGGAGCAGCCGGGCGCCTCGCCGGACCGCCTCGTTCACCTGACGTTCTAAAAAAGGGAGCGCCTCCCGGCGGGCCAAGGGCCCCATGGTGGTCTTTTCGTCGAGTGGGTTGCCAAGCCGGTAGTCCTTCAGTCGTGATTTCACCCGATCGAGAAATTCGCGATAACGGGCCTGATGGACATAGATTCGCTCCACGGCACAGCACGACTGGCCGGCGTTGTAGCAGGCGCCGTCGACAATCTGCTCGGCGGCAAAATCGAGATCGGCGTCCTCCGCGACATAGGCCGGGTCCTTGCCGCCCAATTCCAGTCCGACGTCGAGCAGACGCCGCGCCGCCTGATGATAGACCTTCGTGCCGGTCGCCACCGATCCGGTAAAGGCGACGTAATTGATCCGGGGGTCATCAATCAAGCGGGCGGCCTGAGCATTGCTCACGATGAGGTTGGTGACAAGATTCGCCGGATTCGCCGCATTCGATGAATTGCCCTTCCCGAAGGCCTGTTCAAAATGGAAGCCGACGAGCGGCGTGAGCGGACTCGGCTTGAGGAGAACCGTGTTTCCCGCAAGGAGCGCCGGCACCACGACATTGACGGCGGTCAGCAACGGATAGTTCCACGGCGCGATGTCATACACAACGCCAAGGGGCGCATGCTCGATCCGGAGGTGAAACCCGGGCTGTGCCGGAAGGCGTTCGGGCGCGAGCGACTCCCTGGCGATCGAGAGCATATACTCGGCCCGATGCAGGAGTGTCTTCACCTCCGATCGGGACTGGGCCACCGGCTTCCCCATCTGGAGCGTGATGTCTCGGGCGATCTGTTCGGACTGCTCCCGAAAGTAGTCCAGTCCCCGTTCCACCCGCCGAGCCCGCTCGTCAAGCGGGAGCCGGCGCCATACGTCAAACGCCGCCCGCGCGCCGGCGATTTTCTGTTCAAGGCGATTGCCCTGATCCAGAGGAAGTGTGCGCAGCACGCTCTGATTAAAGGGATTGATAATCTTCAATTGCACGGTACGCCTCCGTGAAAAGCGATTCTCTATTCCGGCGTGACATACGCGGCGGTGATCCCGCCGTCGACCATCAGGGCGGCGCCGGTCATATAGGATGATTCGTCCGAAGCGAGAAAGAGCGCGGCTTTCGCGATTTCCGTCGCCTCTCCGAAGCGGCCCATGGGAATATGGACGAGGCGGCGCTGTCGTTTCTCTTCGGTATTCAGGAACTTCATCAGCAGCTCCGTCCGAAGCGGTCCGGGACAGAGGGCATTGACCCGGATCTTCTCCCGGGCGTGGATCACGGCCAGCTCCCGGGTCATCGCCAGTACACCCCCCTTGCTGGCGGTGTAGGCCAGCTGCGGCGTCGCCGCGCCGAGGAAGGCGACGAACGAGGCGGTATTGATGATCGAGCCTCCCCCCGCCCGGCGCAAGGCCGGGATGCCGTATTTGCAGCCGAGAAAGACCCCTTTCAGATTCACCGACAGGGTCCGTTCCCACACCTCTTCGTCGGTGGTGACGGCGTCGTCGTCACGGCCGTCCATGATGCCGGCATTGTTGAAGAGAATATTCACTCTGCCGAATTGTTGCTCCGCCGCCGCGATCATCCGCTCGCAGTCGCCTCCCTTCGCGACGTCCGCCTGCACAGAGATCGCCCGCGCCCCCCACGCCGTGATCATTGTCGCCGTCTCTTCTCCGCCGGCGGCGTTGAGATCGACCACGACAACGTCCGCTCCTTCTCGCGCAAAGAGGAGCGCCGCTTCCCGTCCGATCCCGCTTCCCGCCCCCGTGATCAGGGCCGTTTTCTGCGTCAGCCGCATCCGATCGCCCCCCTGCTAGATTCTCTCGAAATATCTCCGGCGCTCCCAGTCGGTCACCGCCTTGTCGTAGGCTTCCTGCTCCGTCCGGTAGAAGTGCAGATAGTGCTCCACCACCTCCGCGCCGAACGCGCGATTCGCAAAGGCGCTCTTCTCAAAGAGATCGGTCGCCTCGCGCAATGTGCGGGGAATGAGGGGCAGATTCTGTGCGGCGTAGACGTCGCCGTCGAAGATCTTCGGAGGCTCGATGCGGTGCTCGATCCCGTCGAGGCCGGAGGCGAGGGCGGCGGCTAAGGCCAGGTAGGGATTGCAATCTGCGCCGGGGATGCGGCACTCAATCCGCAATCTCTTCCCCTCCCCCACCACGCGAAACCCGGCGGTGCGGTTGTCATAGCTCCAGCCAAGGCGGGTCGGCGCCCAGGAGGCGGCCTGGTAGCGTTTGAAGGAATTGACCGTCGGGGCGTAAAAGACCATCATCTCCGGCGCGTGGGCGATCCAGCCGCCGAGGAACCAGCGGAACGTGTCGGAGCAGGCGACCGGCCCCAGGCGCGTCTTCCCGGGAAAGAGGCTCTGATTCTTCCGCCAGAGGCTCAAATGGATATGGCAGCTTGACCCAGCCTGGTTGGCGGCCACCTTGGCCATGAAGGTGACGCTGATCCCCTGCTGCTCGGCGATCTCCTTCAAACACTGCTTGAAGATTGCGTGCCGGTCGGCCATGGTGAGGATGTCGGCGTAGCGGACGTTCAGCTCATGCTGCCCCAATCCCCACTCCCCTTTGGAGCTCTCAACGGGAATCCCGGACCGCTTGAGATGGCGCCGGGCCGCGCCGTTGAACGATTCTTCGCGTGTGCCCTGCAAGGCATGATAGTCCTCAAGGTACCAGCCTGCAGGTTCAAGGCCGTCGTACCCTCTGGCGGCTGCATCGCGATAGGAATTGTTATAGATGTAATACTCCAGCTCCGATCCTGCCATCGCCTGGTATCCCATCCCCGCCGCCCGGTCGATCTGCGCCCTCAAGATCGAACGGGGCGCCGGCGCCACCCGGCGATGCGACTGCTCATCCTCCAGGTCGCAGATCACCAGCGCCGTCTTCTCCAGCCAGCTCGCCATCCGCAAGGTGGCGAAGTCGGGCACCAGATGAAAATCGCCGTAGCCCTTCTCCCAATTGGCCAACCGGTACCCCGGCACCGGCTCCATTTCCATATCGACGGCAAGCAGATAATTGCAGGCGTGGGTGCCCCGCCTGGCGGCATCATCAAGGAAAAACCCGGCGTCGAGCCGCTTCCCCATGAACCGGCCGTAATGATCGGTGAAGACGAGCAGGACCGTCTCGACGGCTCCCGCGTCGACTTGCCGGGCCAATTGATCCTGCGTCATCAGACCGGTGACTTTGAATCTCAGGGAAAACCTCCCTTCGACTTCGCCGTGATCATGGCATCCGATACATGATCAATAGTAGCAGATCTTTGGACGAGACGCGGACACGCCGCCTCGGCACCGACGACACTTGACACCTCTGGACGACTTTGACAGAGTGACGCCATGAACGCGCGGAAGTCCTCAACCTCTTTCCGGGAGGCGGGAAGCCGGGAAACCGGACTGCGGGCCTCCATCGAGCGGGAAACCAAGCTGAGTGTCGATTCGACATTCCGGCTGCCGAAATTGCCCGGCAGGACGCTCCCGAAGCGCGTCCTGACTTCCACGTACTACGATGCGAGGGACTACCGGCTTGCGCACGCGGGAATCACGCTTCGACGCCGGGTCGAGCGGCGCAGCAGCCTGTGGCAGCTCAAACTGCCCTCCGAGGACGGCAGGCGGGAGGTCGAAATCGCCGGCGGGCCGGATGCGGTGCCGGCTCCGCTGGCCCGGCTGCTGATCGCCCATTTGCGCGGCGACGAAGCGGTGCCGGTGGCGACGTTGCGAACCTGGCGGACGGGCGTGCGCGTGCGGGGTCCTGCGGGCCCAGTGGCCGATGTGCTGCTCGACACGGTCTCGGTGCTTCAGGACTGGAGGGTCACGGCACGTTTCCGGGAGCTGGAAATCGAGCGGCTGGACGGAGATGCTGCCCTGATCGAGCATTTGGAGGGCGCGCTTCGCGAGGCCGGCGCGGGCGATCACGACGGTCGGCCCAAACTCTTCCAGGCGCTGGGACTGCCGTCCTCACCGGGCGAGCCTCCCGCGGCGGATGCGCCGATCGCCGACCATCTGATGTTCATGCTTGGGCGGCAGGTGACGGCATTGCTCGCACACGATCCGGGCACGCGGCTGGGAGGCGAGATCGAGGATGTCCATCAGATGCGAGTGGCAACCCGCCGGTTGAGGACCGTGCTGCGCGTGGCCAGGCCGCTGCTCGATCCGGAATGGATAGAGCCGCTGCGGGCCGAGTTGGCCTGGCTGGGGGGATTGCTCGGACCAGCGCGCGACCTGGACGTGCAGATGTCCTATTTCCGGGACGAAGCGGCGACGTTAAAATCGCGGGACCGCCGGCCGCTGGAACGCTTCATCGAACACTTGGGCCGGACGCGGGAGGCCGCCCAGCGGACGCTCGTCGACCAGTTGGAGAGCCCGCGCTATCTGAAACTGGTCGGCAGGCTTCTCCTGGCCGCCTCGCAGCCCCCGGTCGTCGCCTCCCAAGCCACCCTCGCCGCCATCGCCGCCCGCGAATTCAAGAAACTCCGCCGGGCGATGAAACAACTTGGGCGGACACCGAGTCACGCGACGCTCCATCGCGCTCGGATCCAGACCAAGCGCGCCCGGTACGCCGCAGAATTAGCTCAAGCGGTCGTCGGCAAACCGGCGGCCCGTTTTACAGATCAGGCCAAGCTCTATCAGGATCTGCTGGGCGTCCACCAGGACTCGGTGTTGGCGGAGCAACACATCCGCGCGCTGCTGGCGAGCACGCACGGATTGCGCACCGCGTTCGTGGCGGGGCGGATGGTCGAACGGCAGCGGCAGCGGCGCGAAAACGCCCGCGCTGCGCTGCCGGCGCGGTGGAAAAAACTCAAGAAGTTGGGGAAAAAAGCCTGGCGGGATGAACTGTGAAGGGCCGGCTTCATCAGGGCTTCACACATTTCCACAATCTACGAATTTCGATGTACGGCATGTCTCCACCAACAATGAGTGATGGCAAGACCTGACCCCGTAGTACTGGATTTTCAAAAAACAGCTGTCCAATATTTCTATCTCACCCTCGTTTTCTGAACACGATCCGGAAAGCGAGCAAGATCAGCATGGAACCGACCACAGCGGCTATAAAGCCCGACCATTCGCCGGCGACGGTAAGATGAACATATTGGCCGAGCCAGGTCGCCAGCACCGATCCGGCGATGCCCACCAATGGCGTGACGATGAAGCCGCTGGGATCGTCGCCCGGCATGAGGAGCGTGGCCGCGATGCCCGCCAGCACGCCGATGATGATGGTTCCGGCGACGCCCATGCCTCCAAGCGCGCGCAGCAGCGACTGAATTTGATCCAGCGTCGAATGCACCTGCTCCATCACGTGCCTCCTCCCTCGGACCGCTGAACGAGCTGTCCCACCCGTTGCCTCCCCACCCTACACCCTCGGGTCTTTCCAATATACCGCATCCGTCCGCGCCAGCCCGCGCAACCACATCCAGACGTTCATATTACGGTTTTCACTTGCGCCGCGATGTAACATGGCTTCGCGTGGCCCGGTTACCGGCTCGCCTGACGGCCCAGGTAGCCGACGATGGCATCCCGCTCCTGACCGGTGATCTCCGGCCTGCCCATGCTCTTCATGTTGCTCCGCATCCGTTCCACCACAGCAGGCCACTCGGCCGCGGTGTGGAGACGGGGATCCGGCAGCGCATGGCATTGCGAGCAGGTCTGTTTGAACTGAGAAATGCCCGAGGCGTCCGACGGCCCGAGCGCATCGGACTTGGCGGGCGTGAGCGCGTGGCGTTGTAAATAAACCAACAGGGTCCGCTGCCCCTCCACCGTCGGCATCTGGATCAACTCGCGCCCCATACTCCGGCGCGAGATGCGATACTGTTCCATCCGGTCGATCATCCGCGAGACCACGGCTGGCCATTCCTCTGCGCTGTGCGTCGCCGGACTGGGCAGATGGTGGCACTGCGCGCAGTAGTGACTGAATAATTTGGCCCCCTCGCTGTCAGGCTCGGGCAGGGCCGACGGCGTGACGCCCGAAGGCACGCAGCCGCCCATCATGCCGTGTCCATGGCCTTTCATCCCGCCCGGGCCGGAGCCCCGGCCGGACATGCAATCGCCCATGGTGATCGACTCGACCGGAGAAACAACCGGCGCGGCATCCGGCTCGGCCGGGACCGGCGATACCGCGTCCGCCGCAAGAGCAGCCGTCAACAACAGCACGCCGATCACAGGATCTGCCTCAGCGCGGCGAGGACGCGCCTGTTGTCTTCCGGCAGCGACGTGGTGATACGCATGTAGCCCGGCCCCAGGCGGGGATCATTGAGCGGTTTGATGAGAATGTCCTGCGCTCTGAGGCTCGCGGCGATTTCGCCCGCATCGCGCGGCGCAAAATCGGCCAGGAAGAAATAGGTCTCGGTCGGAAAGGTGCGCACGCCCAGGGCGCCAATCTCCGCGGCGAGTTCCCCGGTCCACGCGCGCAATTGCACCACGCGAGAGCGAATCTTCTCCTCATGTTGCAACGTGGCGATCGCCGCGGCCTCGCTCGGGCGCGCGAGCGGATAGGCGTCATTGTGGCCGTTCAGATCGTCCGCAATGGACTCCGGGAGGACGGCGTACCCGACGCGAAAGCCGGCAAGGCTGTGGGCTTTGGACAGGGTGCGTGTGACCAGCAGGTTGGAGTGGTCGGGCACCAGATGAGCGACCGACTGCCCCGCCAGGCCGATGAATGCTTCGTCCACCAAAAAGCGAGTCTCGGGATATCGCCGCAGGAGATCCGGCAGGGGGCGCAGGTCAAAGATGCCGCCGTTCGGATTGTTGGGATTAACGATGACCGCCACGGTGGTGCCCGGAGGAATGGTCCAGTCGGACAGGTCGTAGGCGAAGTCCTTTTCAGGCAGCAGTCTGGTCTCCGTATACCGGCCGGCGATTTCGGTGAACAACGCATAGGTCGGCGTCAGCAGATGGGCCCGTTGTCCAAAACGGTCGAAGAGCTGGCGCAGGATCAACTCGGAGCCGGCGTTGATGTGGATGAACCGCTCGGCCACGCCCAGCCGGCCGGCAAGCAGGCGGCGCAGCGGCGCCGAATAGGGCTCGGTATAGTGGTTGCCGCGCGGCGCCTCCGCCTGAGCCGCGACAACGGCCTCCTCGATCGGTGGCAGCGGATTTTCGCACAGCAGCAGCTTGATTCCTTGAAACGTTCCGCCGCCTTTTTCCAGTAACGAGGTCACGGGACGTTCTCGCACGTGAAAACGAGGCTCGTGTTCGTGCCGCGCATCAGCCACGTCTCAACTGAGCGCAGGCGGCCGCGGGACCGCCCGATGCATTGCGGCGGTATCGCCGGCTCGGACGGCGGAGTCAATCTTGATGAAAATGTCGCGTTCGGCGCGCCGTGCGGCGTCCGGGGTCATCATACTCCATGAAGCGGCCCGGCGTTCCCCGAAGACGCGAACCCTCGTCACATCCCCTTTTCGGGTCCGCCGCTGAGCTGCCGGATGTAGGCCAACACGTTTTTCATGTCTTCTTCGGAAAGAAGGCCGGTCCATTTCGTCATCGCGCTGTTCGGATGCCCCTCCTTGATGATGTTCATCAGCTCGGCGTCCGATTTGTTCCGGCTCTGCGGGCTTCTGAAATTGGGCGCCGGCGGCTTCATCAACTGCCCCTGCGGCCCGTCCCCAAGCCCCTGAGGACCATGGCAGAGCAGACAGTATTTCTCATAGATCGGCCGTCCCTTCTGTGGATTGCCGTCCGCGGCCCGCGCCATGCTCCCATCCCCCGCACCTGCTATGATGATGGCCAGTCCGAGTCCCAAGATCCCCGAGATGATAGCGCGCTGTGTCACGTCACCCTCCTTGTTCAATGGCCTGTCCCCCTCTCATGCACGCACCGCGCCGCGGCGGGGTAGCGCGACCGTGCATGTCGATCCTACCAGAACTTCGGGCGAGTTGGAACACAGTTTGTGACGAAAGCCCGCGCGGGTGTCAGACCGGACGACCCCGGTCTTATTCGTCCCCGGCGACGCGGCGGGCGCGATAGCTTTCATAGTCGGGCACCAACCGGTCGTAATCGCCGTCCATCAACGGGGAGGAGATCATGAAATCGGCCGAGGAGCGGTTGCAGGCGATCGGAATGTTCCAGACCACCGCCATGCGCAGGAGCGCCTTGACGTCCGGGTCGTGGGGCTGCGGCTCGAGCGGGTCCCAGAAAAAGATGAGAAAATCGACCTGGCCGTCGGCGATGCGGGCGCCGATCTGCTGGTCGCCGCCCAACGGACCGCTCTGAAGCCGGGCGACGGTCAACCCCACTTCCCGCTCCAGGAGCGCTCCGGTGGTTCCGGTCGCGCAGATGGCGTGGCCGTCCAGCAACGTCCGGTTGTATTTCGCCCATTCCACCAGATCGCGCTTTTTGTTGTCATGCGCGACGAGCGCAATCTTCTTGCGGCGTTGCATGGTGATTTTCTTGTGTGCATTCACCTCGGTTCCCTCTCCTGCGTGCGCTCATTCTGTCGTCGGGGATATGCCGCCCGGCTCCTGCGGCAGCCGGCGGCCGTTTCCGGCATCCCGCACTCCGCCTCAGGCGCGAGGATCCTGCGCCTGGGCGCCCTGATGACCGCGATCGACCGCCCGACGGGTGTCGCCGACGACGTCCGCGATGACGCGGTCAGCCGCGGGTTTCAACATCAGCCAGGCCAGCCATTTATCCACCGGCCCGTTGACTTCGACGATCGCGGTGTAGACGACCCGGGTTTTCCCCGTTCCGTCCTGGTCGAATTCCAGCCGGTCGGTGACATTCGCCACCGGCAGCGGCCGGCCGTCCAACCAGTCGCCGAGATGGCGGTCGGCGTACAGACGACCGGCGACCGCCTCGGTGACGACAATGTCGCTGACCAGTGTCCGGCCGTCCGGCAGGCGCAGTGTGACGCGGTGATGCGTGCCAGCATCCTTCAACGTCTCAGGCGCGCCTTCGACCGACTGCACAATGGAAAAACGAGCAGGCCAGTGCTCAGGTTCGACGAACCAGGCCCAGACCCGTTCCGGGTCTTTCGCAATCACCACGTCGGCGCCGAACCGGTATTCTCCGGGCAGAACGAACAGACCGACGAGCCAGACCGCCGCCGCCGCGCCGGCCATGACCACCGTTCCCCAGAGCAGTCTTTTCCGCATTGGAGCTCCACTATAATGAGACCGGCGGAGCGTTGTCAAAACACGCCGGGTGACGCGGGGGGCCGCGCGGCGCGCGAGGCACCATCCCCCGCCCCGCCGTCACGTCGGCGCCGTCCCGTCAGCGGGTCAGCCAGGAACGGGCGCGGACGGTCAGGAGCGCGTAGGGGAAGATCCAGAACAGCGCGAACCAGGAAAAATAGGTGTACAGGACGCCGAAGAGGAAATTCCATGACCGCTCGCTTCGCAGGTAGTAGACCATGTTCAGCAGGGACATCATTCCCATCATGATGAGCACGCGCAAAAGCGTCTTCGGATCGTCCATCGTGAACACGGTGAGCATGCCGAGGCAGGAATATCCGACCGGGTAGCGCAGATTGGTGATCAAGGCGTCGATGAGCGCGATGAGCCGGGAGCGGATGGGCCGGGTCCAGACGATCCGGGCGAAGCGCAGCTCTTCGCGGATGTAGCTGCGGTCCCAGCGGAGGAACATTTTGCAGAGCTTTCCGTACGTCCGGGGCACGACGGTGTGGACGACGGCGTTCCGCTGGTAGACTGTGTCGAAGCCCTGGGAGAGGATGAAATTCGTCATCGACCGGTCCTCTCCGTAGGTGCAGCGCGCGCCCAGGAAGGTCTGCCCCAGCCAGGCATCGAGCACGCGGCGGACGACGGAGGCGCGGTAGGCCGTCAGCGCCCCGGGGCAGCAATAGACGGTGCCGTAGGTCGACTGGACCGCCCGCAGAAAATCGAACGAAAGGATGTAACGGACGTGCAGCATCTTCGGGATCACGCCGTGGCCCCGGTTGTAGACCGCCACCTTGCCCGCCACGGCGCCCACGCGGGGATCGGCGAACGGCCCGGCCAGCGCCAGCAGCGTCTGGGGTTCGATCACGCTGTCCGAATCGATCGTCACAAAGAGCTCGCCCCGGCCCCGGCGAAACCCCTCCGAGAGAGCCGCCCGCTTGCCGCGGTTCTTCTCGAAACGGACCGGCGTGACAAGCTCCGGGAAGCGGCGGGCCGCCCGGTCGATGTACCGCCAGGTGTTGTCCGTGCTGCCGTCATCCACGACGATGATCTCAAGCCGCTCCTTCGGGTAGAGGGCCGTCGCAACCGACTCGACGGTTCGCTCGACCATCGCACCTTCATTGTAGGCGGGGATGATCACGGTGAGCGGCGGGGCGGCGGCCGGCCCAGCCGGCGCGACGGGGCGGTAGCGGAACCATTGCACGGTGCGGAACGCGATCAGGAGCAGGCCCATCGACGCCCAGAGGACGCTGGGACGCGCGATCAACCGCGACCAGGGGTGCGCGTGGGAAGCGTGCAGCACGAAATGAAAAGCCCGGATCGATAGAGCCACATAGACGATAGCCGCGATCCCCAGCAACAGGGCCCAGGTCGTCAGCCACGGGTCAATCGTGAACAGGCTGGTGCGCCCTTCGGCGGAGGCCTCCGGCGTCCGCGCGCGAGCACCCGGCAGAGTCCGATGCCGGATACTCCCGACCACAGCGGCGCCGTCCGGCGCGGGAACGGACGCAGCACTGGGCGGGGGAGTCAACAGGGAGGAGCGGTCTGACACGGTTTCGGGAGGCGGTGTGGTGGAGAATCCCGCCTGTGCAGGCGGGGTTCTTCAGAATGAATGAATAATGGCCCTAAGAATTCGCTCGCTTACCCCCGCCTTGGCAAGGCGGGCCCTGCGTTCATCATATCCGATTCTTCATAAATGAAGGAACCGGCCCCGGTCGATGCGCAATGAAAGGGCCCCCCATTCCCTCTCTCGCCCAGCTTTGCAATGACCGGAGCATCCGGGCGCGTTCCGCACGACTCTATTTTCGCAAACAGATCGTCCAAAAGGCAAGTGGATGACGGACGAGGCTGCATGCTTGGCGGTCTG
>Ga0335082_10008083_pt1 | contig 11427 bp, 7 predicted proteins | sample Lox_Sample_41_FD_206718 | JGI IMG/M metagenome (GOLD analysis project Ga0335082, IMG submission 206718) | Soil microbial communities from Loxahatchee National Wildlife Refuge, Florida, United States - Lox_Sample_4.1 | ecosystem: Environmental > Terrestrial > Soil > Wetlands | place: USA: Florida... | reverse complement strand
CCCTATGAAACTCCTGCGAATCACCTTGTCATTTGCATGTGCGATGAGCGCCGCCGCGGCCGGCGACCGGGTGTACACCGCCGACCAGACTTCGAACACGGTTTCGGTAATCGACCCTGCGACGAACAAATTACTCGGTTCCATCCATCTGGGCGAGGATGTTCCCGCGGCCCTGAGTCCGCTGTATCGCGGCGAACTGCTGGTGCACGGTCTCGGATTTTCTCCGGACCACAAAACCCTCGATGTCGTCTCTATAGGGTCCAACTCCGTCACGCTGATCGACACCGAAACGAACACGGTCAGAGGCAGGATTTATGTAGGCCGTTCCCCGCACGAGGCGTTCTTCCGTCCGGACGGCCGCGAACTGTGGGTAGCCGTGCGCGGCGAGAACTACATCAGCGTGATCGATCCGGCGCGAAAGAAGGAAACGCGGCGGATCGAGACTGCGAACGGTCCGGGTATGGTTCTCTTCCGTCCCGACGGGAAGTTCGCTTTTGTGCCATCCAGTTTTACTCCCGAGTTGGACGTGATCGACACAACCACATACAAAGTCATCGCGCGCGTGCCGCAGGCGAGTCCGTTTTCGCCGAATCTTGCTGTCGATCAGGATGAGGTTTGGCTCACTTTGAAGGACTCAGGCAAGACACAGGTCGTCAGCGCGAAACCGCCTTTTCGGACGCTCAGCGTGCTCGATACCGGACCGATCACCAACCACGTCACCTTCGTAACGAATACCGTGGGACGGTTTGCTTATGTGACGGTCGGCGGCAGGAACGAAGTAATGGCCTACCGGCGAGACTCCAGATCTTCGCCGGAGCTGGTCGCGACGATCATGACCGGCGATCTGCCGCACGGCATCTGGGGCTCTGGCGATGGAAGCCGCGTTTATGTTGGTCTGGAAAACGGTGATGCCGTGCAGGCTATCGACACGGTGACAAACCGAGTGGTTGCCACAATTCCGGTAGGCCAGTTGCCACAGGCGCTGGTGTATGTGCCGAACGCAACCGCCTCGGACGAAGGCACGGCGAACCTCAAGCCACTGGGCCTGGCGGAGCAGGCGCTGCATTTGGAGCTGACGCCGCCACCGGGAGCGGCTTCGGCCGCACATGCCAGCGTTTCGATCAATTCATTGGGGCCCATCGATAACCTGCAGATCGCCGCAACCGGCCTGGAGCCTGGCAGGAAATATCGGGTGATGCTTGTAGGCGGCGCTGAACCGCAAGAGCTCGTCACCTTCACCGCGAGCATTGGCGGAACCGCAATCGCGCAGACGCTCGGACCGTTGAAGCGCGCCGTGGCGCCGTCCCACATGGAGCAGGCGATGAAGTTGGAAGTGAGGGCCGAGGATGGGGCTGGCGCCCTCGTGCTTCAGCAGATCGCGGCAACGCCGCACGCGTTGCGGTAAGCGCCCCAACCGTTGCGACGGCCGGCGCCCAGAGCGGACGTCACTCGTACCGCAACGCGGAACTCGGTTCCACCCGCGCCGCGCGCAGCGCGGGTAAAGCCGCGGCTAGCGATGCGATCGACAGCATCGCGAAGCCCGCCACGGCGAGCGTGATCGGATCGGCACTCTTGAATCCGTACAACTGCGACGCAACCAGCCGCGCCAGCGCAGCCGCCGCTCCCAATCCGGCGGCAAGTCCGAGAAGAGTGACAAGGAAAACCTCGCGCAAAACCAGGCGCAGAATATCCCCGCGCCCGGCGCCGATCGCCATGCGCAGCCCGATCTCGCGCGTGCGGCCGGAAACGATGTACGCCAGCACGCCGTACAAGCCCAACGCCGCCAGAAACGCCGCCAGCACGCTGAACCCGATGCTGAGCGACGCCAACAGGCGTTCGTTGCTGATCGATTGGTTCACCTGCTCCTCGAGCGTCCGAACTTCAAACAGTGGAAGATTCGGATCCACCCGCCGAACCTCTTGCCGGATTACGTTCATCAACGCCTCCGGCGGCTGATCGCTGCGCACGTAGAACGTCATCCGGCCGATCCGCTTCGGAGTCCGCAGGAACGGGTGGTAGACGTGACGCTGGTTCTCCTCGCGCAGCGACGTGTATTTCGAATCCGCGACAACGCCTACGATCTCGGTATCAGGCTGAATGCCATTGCCGATGCCCACAGCCAGGTGCTTGCCGATGGCGTTTCCACCGCCAAAGAAGTACTTCACGAACGATTCGTTCACCACCGCCACTTTGCCGTTATCGCCGGCGTCTTCCACGCGAAAGTCCCGCCCGGCCAGCATCGGGATGCCCATCGTGCGGAAATATTCCGGCGCCACGGACATCATGTATGGACTGACATTTTCTCCAGGTTTCGACTGATAGCCCTCGACGGTGACCGAAGAGTCCCAGCGCCCGCCCATCAAGACGCGGTGGCTGGACATCGAAACCGACCGCACCCCGGGAATCGTCCGGATCTGCTGTTGCAGTTCGACGAAGACCTGGCCGCGCCGCTCCGGCGTGTAAGCGTTCAGCGAAGGGTCGAGCGTGAAGGTCAACGTGTGGTCCGGCCGGAAACCAGCCCGGACATTCCGCAATGAATTGAGGCTTCGCGCGAACAGAACCGCGCCGGCCAGCAGAAGAAGAGCCAGCGTCACCTGTGAGCCGACGAGGATTTTCCGCATCAGCAGGTGGCCCGCCGCACCGGCCAGCGAACCCGCCTGGTCTTTCAGCGCATCCACGTGCGCCGAGCGCGTGGCGCGGAGCGCGGGCAGAAGACCAAACAGCACGGCCGCCAAACAAGCAACAAGCGTCGTAAATCCAAAAACCCGCAGGTCCGGAGCGGCACTCAACGGGACCGCCGCCACAGTCGACGGAACATAGGACAGCAGGAACTTGCACGTCGCCACCGATACCAGCAATCCGAGTGCGGCTCCAGCCAGAGACAGTAGCATGCTCTCGACAAAAAGCTGGCGCACCACTTGCCTCCGCGACGCCCCCAGCGCGAAGCGAAGCGCGATTTCGCGCCGCCGTTTCACCGCCCTCGCCAGCAACAGTCCAGCCAGGTTCGCGCACGCAATCAGGAGCACAAACGCGACGGTCATCGTCAATACGCGCAGCGGCTCCTCGACGCGCTCTCGCAAGTAGGACTGGCCTCGATCGGCCGGGACCAGGTCAAATTGCTGCTTCAGGAATCGCTCCCGCGCAAACGGACTGAACTTCGCCGCTTCCGGCTGAGCCAGATCTTCCTGCTGGATCTGCCGGTAGAGCAGACGCATGCCCGCTTCCGCCTTCTCGCGGCTCAGGCCTGGTTTCAAGCGGCCAAACGCATGCAGCCACGCGCTGCGCCGGTTCTCGAGATCGTCGAACACCGGCGTCAACTGGTTCTTCATCGTGATCGGAACGCGAATGGCCGGAGCCGCACCGACGTCAATGCCTTCAAATCCCGCCTCGCTCACCCCAACCACCGTGAACGGATAGCCGTTCAACGAAATCTTCGAGCCGACCACGGCCGGGTCGCCATCAAAGCGATCCATCCAGTAGCGGTAGCTCAGGACAACCAGCGGATGGGCGCCTGGATTCACGTCGTCCTCCGGCGTCAACAACCGCCCCGCGGCGGCGCGCACCCCCAGCAGGTCGAAATAATTCCCACTCACGAGTTCCGCCACAATGACAGCGGTGACGCCTCCCGATTCGATACTCGCCATGGAGGGATAGCGGGCCATCAGTCCGGAAAACACCTCGTTCCGGTCCCGAAGATCGCGATACGTCGGCCACGACAAAGTGCGGATGCCATCGCCGTTGTTGTTCCCCAGCCTGCCGCCGGTAATCCGAATCTGCACCAGTTGCTCCGGGTCGCGAACCGGCAACTGGCGCAGCAGCAGTTGATCGCTCAACGTGAAGATCGCCGTGTTCGCCCCAATCCCGAAGGCGAGCGAGAGCACGGCAATCACCAGGAAGAACGGGCTCTTGGCCAGCGTACGGACGGCAAAACGGATGTCGCGCAGCATCTCGCAAGCTGATACGCTCGCAGACCCGCTTCCGTTTGGAAAAAACTCAGGATTTACGTGCCGTCTCGCGGAGTTCAGCCATGGAATGGCCCGCGGCATCCCGCCGGTCGATCAATGCCAGTTGACGGCGCAGGAGGGCATCTACTACCGGCGGCAAATGCTCCTCGGCCAACGCCTCCTGTGCCGCCCGCCTCGCCTCCTCCCACTCGCCGGAACGCCGGTACAAGTCCGCAGCCAGCGAAAACTCCTCGTACAGGTTGTCCATGTAACTCTGGCGATGCTGCTTGGCGTGGCGAAATAACCCGATCGCGCGGTTCCTGCAACCGCGGGCGTGTTCCTCGTCCTTGACGTCATCGCAGACCCAGGCGGCATGCACGGCCGTCCAGCCCGCGTCCGCAAAGGCGCCGATCTCTTCGAGGATCAAGGCATAGCAGAGAAACTGCGTCGCCTTCTCCGGAAATACCTTGTTGTGCCGAAAAGCCTGATAAATGGGGCCGCGAACGAACTCCGGCACATTCGCCTCGGCCACGGCAAGATCGTTCGCGCAGTAGCCGCAGTCAGGGCACGCGTGTACCCAATGCACGATCGACGACCGCGCCGGCCGCCCCGGCCGCGTGTCGAAATCCGGCGGATCCTTGCTCTCGGCCGACTCGGCGACCAACTGCTCGCTCGCTTCCCGGCAGATGGCGCAGCGCATGAGGGTGGGTTTCAATTGGGGCATCCTCTGACACAATAGAACTGATGGTGGTGGAAATCGAGGGGGTATCCCTTCACCTTGCGCATCCTGACGAACTGCCCGGCCGCTGGGTCGGCCAGGACGAAGTGCTGCGCCAACTCCTGGCCTCATGGTTAGTCGTCGACGAAAACGACCTGCCCATGAACCCGCGGCTGGTCGGCAAGCCCGGCGTCGGCAAGACAACCCTCGCCTACGCCGCCGCCCAGCGCCTGGGCCGTGAAACCTATATCATGCAGGCCACCGTCGACACGCGCCCCGAGGATCTCATCGTCCAGCCCGTCATTGAAGGACCGGGCAAGCTGCGCTATGTAGCCAGCCCTCTGGTCACGGCCATGCTGCGCGGCGGCGTCGCCATCCTCGACGAAGGCAACCGGATGTCGGAAAAGAGTTGGGCCAGTCTCGCCCCGCTGCTCGACGCGCGCCGCTATGTCGAAAGCGTCGTCGCCGGCATCAAGATCAAGGCACATCCGCTCTTCCGCTTCGTCACAACCATGAACGACGACTCCTCCACCTTCGATCTGCCCGAGTACATCCACTCGCGCTTGCAGCCGCAGGTGCTCATCGACTTCCCCGAGCGCGACGAAGAGCTGGCCATCCTGCGCGAAAACCTCCCCTTCGCCGACGACCACGTGCTGAACTACGTCACCGACTTCCTGCAGCAGGCCCACGCCGCCGACGAACGCTACACCGTCCGCGACGGCATCAACATCGGCCGCTACGCCATCAAGCTGATGTCGGAAACGGGCGTCGACGACCGGCAGCCCGTCATAGACTTCGCCATCGAGCAGGTGCTGGGCGAGGAGGCCCTGCGCTATGTCCGCCGACGCGGGTAGCCTCGAACGCGGCCACATCACCTACTTCCCGATCGCACCAGGACGAATGGAGTTCGCCATCGCCGTCCGGCGCAAGATCCTGGAAATGCACCCGCCCGTCGTCGCCGTGGAACTCCCCGCCTGGCTCGAGCCCCTCTATCGCCAGGCCGTCGACCGCCTGCCGCAGATGTCGACCATCGTTTACCCCGATCCGCTCAACGACGAACGCGGCATCTACGTCGTCATTGAACCAGCCGATCCCTTTATCGAAGCGATCCGCACCGCCTTGATGCTCGGCTGCGAAGTCATCTTCCTTGAGCCCGACGCCATCGACCGCCCGCACATGCCCGACAGCTACCCCGACCCGTACTCCCTGCGAACCATCGGCCCGCAAAAGTACGTCGAGGCCTACCGCCTCTGGCCCCAACCGCGCACTGAGGAAATCGACGACCACGCCGCGGCGATGGCATGGAAACTGCAAGGAACGGATCCGGAGAGCCCCGTAGTAGCGATCGTCTCATTGAATCTGCTCGATGCCGTGCTCGACGCGATGGAACGCCCGCAAAACCAGCCCGTGCACCGGCGCTCGTTTGAAGCCGAGCTCATCAATCCACACCCGGATTGCCTGGCGGAAATCACGCAGGAAATCCCCTATCTCCAGGAACGCTACGAACACTACCGCCTGGAAATGGGCACGCCCGAAGTCGACCGTCGGCAAGTCCAACTCGCGCTGCTGCGCGACGCCGAAAGCACCTACAAGAAATCCACTGGCGACGAAATCGCGCACTGGCAGCGGCGCATGATGGCCCGCTTCACCCGGAACCTCGCATTGATCGACAACCAGATGGTGGCCGGGCTGTTCGATCTCGCCGCCGCGGCGCGCGCCGTCGCCGACGACAACTACGGCTGGGAAGTCTGGACCGTCGCCAATCGCTACGCCTTTCAGCAGGAGAACGCGGAGATCGAAACGCACAACCTCTCCGGCGAGGAAGTCTTCCTCCACACCCGCAAGCTCCGTCTTCGCCGCCGCCTTCCCCGCCCCAAGCAGAGGCTGATGCCGCGCGGGATGCGAAAGCGGCCCAAGGAAAGAATCGCTGGTGAATGGGCCCATCAGCTCGACGGCACCTCCATCTGCTCCTACCCGCCCGAGGATCTCGTCATCGAAGACTACGGCAAATTCCTCCGCCAGCGCGCCCGCAGCATTCTCTCGGAAGAGAGGTTACGTGTCGAGCCCTTCACGACGTCCATGCTGGATGGAATCGACATTCGCGAAACGATCCGTAACTGGCATGAGGGCAAAATCTACGTCCGCCGCTTCGAAAAGCGTTCGGGCGACGTCGGAGCGGTCGTGGTGATCTTCGATGAAGATCGCGAAGATCGCTACACCTACTTAACTACGTGGCTGGGCGAGCACCAGAACGAGTCAGACATGGCGTATTACTCCACCCAGCCCTTCGAGCACATTGTGGGACCCGGCATCGGCCGCGCCGAATACGGCGGCTTTCTCATGGCCCTACCTCCGCGCCGCATGTACGACGTATGGGGCGACAGCGACTACGACTTCGCCGACTCAAAGCCTGAGCGCCTGCTGCTGGCCGCCCTCGACTACTCCGTGGAGCGCCACGTCGTCTACGTGGCCGCGAAGCCCCCGCGCTCCATCTTCCGCTCCATCGCGGCCCACCTGAACCGCTCGATCCTCTATGTCCCCATCGGCCAGCTCTCGCCGGCCAAGCTCAGGAAACTCCGCGTCGTGCACGTTCTCGACGGCTACGAACGCCGCTCTACCGCCAAGGAATACCTGTGGTGAATCTCCTGCTGGCCCTGCTGTCGTTCGTACAGGAACCCGAGTTGATCCGAGGCTCCGTCGACCGCTCCCAGGGCGGTGAACTTGTCGTCAAAACGCCCGAAGGCCGCGTTGTCTCCTGTCAGACAAACACCGACACCCACCACGAATCGCCGACGGTCCTCTGGACCCCGGGTGACCGCATTGAAGGCTGGATGTGGCCCGCCGCCGACGGTTGCCGCTGGCTCAGTCTCAAACTCCTGCTCCGCGCCAATCGCCCCGAACGTCCGAAACTGCGCCTCGATCTCAATCCGGTCGATTCGATCGTTCAGCGCGGGAACCTTGTCTTTTCGGGCATCGTGTTGCGCATCGACGGCCGCCAAATGGTCGTTCGCGCCCGCAGCGGAACCCTCTACACTTTGTTACTTCGCTCCGATACCCATCTTTTCGGCGATGGCAGCGCCCGGCGTCCCGACGAAATCCCTTTCAATCGAAGCGTTTATGTCCGCGCCGGCAGCAACTTCGAGGGCCAGATCGAAGTCTTTCGCATGGCCTGGGGCGAAATTCTGCATCCGCAATGAAACCGCCCCTGCTCCTCTGCGTCTCAGACGAGTAAGTGTTGATATACTGACAGTTTGCATCGGAATCATTGCTTCATGAAGTGGACCGTCTTCCTGCTTTTCTCCATCGCTTCTTTGAACGCACAGGACTTCGTGACAGGGCAGGCCGCGCGTCTCGAAGTCGGACAGCGTATTTGGAGCGACCAATACCCCAGCGCCACGGAGCGCAATTTAGGTTCCATAAGCGGCCTGGCCTACGCCAACAATACCCTGTTCGTCACGGATGCCAACCGCGTCGGCGGTACTCCCAATAACAACCGCATTCTCCTGTTCGGAAACGTGAACAGCTTCATCCCCACCCCCCATCAGGAACTGCCCGTTTCCAATGACCGCTGCCCTGCCTGCGTGGGTAGTGCCACCGTCGTTCTCGGCCAGCCTGATTTCTTCAAAACCGACCTGCTTCGCGCGGCGCAGAACATCACTGTTCGCACCCCGCTCGGCGTCGCTTCCAATGGCCGCTACACCGCGGTCGCTGACGCCGATTTCAACCGCGTCCTGGTGTGGCGGGGCATTCCCGTATCTACGAACCAGGCCGCCGATCTGGTGATCGGCCAGTCTGACTTTGCCGGTTCAGCCCCTGGGCGAGCCAACAACCGCCTGCGCGGACCTTCTGGCGTCTGGCTCGACGACAAGGACGGCCTTTGGGTCGCCGACACTGGCAACAGCCGTGTGCTGTACTTCGGCGTTCCGCAGAACAACGGCCAGAACGCCACTCTCGTCCTCGGCCAACCCGACTTCAACACCAATGTCCAGCCCCAGTTCGGCACCGTCGTCCTCAACGTCGCGAACAACACGCTCGTGAACCCGATGTCGGTTACCACCGACGGAACTCGCCTCTTCGTTGCCGACTTCGGCGCGAACCGCGTGCTCATCTGGAACTCGATTCCCACGACGAATCAGGCTCCGGCGGACACCGTCATCGGCCAGCCCAACTTCATCTCCTACCTTTCGAACAACTCCTCGGCGCTGTGCGCATCCAACGGGACCGATGACAACGGCAATGCCACCTACCCCGACCGGTGCGGCGCGACGATAAACTTCCCCCGCTTCGCCCTTTCGGATGGCAAGCGCCTCTTCATCTCCGATAGCGGCAACGATCGCGTGCTGGTCTTCGACCGGATCCCTCTCCTTCTCAACGGCGCTTCCGCCGACGCAGTTCTCGGCCAACAGGGCGACACGCTGAACCAGAGCTCCGAATCAGCCAATCCGGAGCGGCTCTCGGCCTCCGACAGCCTCCGCACCCCGGCCGCTCTGGCCTATGACGGTCAGAACCTCTACGTCGCCGATACGTTCAACCGCCGCGTCATGGTTTTCACGCCGGGCGATTTCCAGCTCCAGCTCACTTCCGTTCGCAATGCCGCCAGCTTGAACATCTACGCCGTCGGCAACGTTGTCGTCGGAGGCACCATCACCGCCGACGACCAGTTGACCATCACCATTGCCGGCAAGGACTATCTATATACGGTCGTGAAAGAAGACACGATCGCCTCCATCATCGATAACTTCGTCAGCCTCATCAATGCGGGCGACGGTGATCCCAATGTCGTCGCCTTCCCTAACCAGGTCCTCAGCGCCGTGCTGCTCACGGCCCGCACTGGCGGAGCCAGCGGCAACGACGTTACGCTGGCTGTCACGCTCTCCACGAACGCGACAGAGACTCTAACCACCAGTGGTGCCAATCTGAGCGGCGGCCAGGATGCCGCCCGCATCGGGCCCTTCAGCCTTATCAGCATTCAAAACAACACCCTGGACCTGGAAACCTTATCCGTTCCGCTCGACCGGCCACTCCCCTATGAGCTCGGCGGCGTCCAGGTCTACATCGACGGCTGGCGCGCGCCCATCCAAAGCATCTCACCCCAAGCGATCACCGTCCAGATTTCCGCCGCCGTTGCTGATGCCACCAGCGCCAATGCCATCATCCGCGTGCAGCATAAGGATGGAACCGTTAAGGTCAGTGCGCCCCTCGCCGTGCTCATCATCGCGGAAAATCCCGGCGTGTTCGCTCAGCCGGGGACCGACCCTCGCCCTGCCGTTGCCTTCCACGCCTCCAGCAGCGCCACCGGTACCATCGCCGTTGACGGCTCGGCAAAAGCGGGAGACGTCGGCTCCATCGTGATCGGCGAGCGCACTTACTCCTACACAGTCCAGGATGGCGATGACCTCGCCAAGATCCGCGACGCCCTCATCGAGATCATCAACGCCGGCGACCCCGAGGTTACCGCTTCCGTCGCCCTGCCCTTCACCACCATTCGCCTGGCGGCAAAGGTCCCCGGTCCCACCGGAAATGGCATCTCTATCCGCGCCAGCGTGCCGGAAGGCGCCAGCCTGCTTCTCACCGCCCTGAACTCCGAACTATGCTGCGCCAGCACCGCGGGCGCTCCGATTACGAACGACGACCCCGCCATCCCCGGCGAACAGATCACCGTCTACGCCACTGGACTGGGGCTGCTCAAAGGCAACCCGGCCCCGCCGCAAATCGCCGGCCAACCCTATAACGGGCCTGTCCCTACTGAACCGGTCGAGTTCGTCTCTGCGCTCATTGGTGGCAAAACGGCCCGCGTCATCAGTTGTGGACTCAAACCCGACGCCGTCGGCATCTACGAAGTGATTTTGGAGCTGAATCCGGATCTGCCGGACAACCCTTTCACCAACGCGACCATCGCCCAAAGCTTCCAGGTCAGCAATATCTTCACGATTCCCGTTGTGAACCCGAAGGTGGCTCCATAGCGGCCTCCGGTTCGAACGGTTCGAAGCCGCCGCCCTCCATCGCTGCCCGCGCCATTGGCCCGTCCGCCGGCCGCACGTAGAAAAACGCCCCGATCCGCGCGCTGCGGAAAATGAATCCGCCCACGTAGGTGTCGGTTTCGATCAGGTAGTCTAGCCCCGCCGTCGTCAAAACCCTTTCCAGCTCTTTCGCTTCCCGCAATTTCTTTGCGATGTAGATGAGGTCCAGGTCCTCATCGCCGAAAAAATCCGCCTTCTGCAACACTCATCGACAGCATATCGTGAGAGGCCGTCCGTGGGTGTGCCACAGCATACATAGATGACTTCCGCCCCGCAGAACCCCGCCACGGCCGAGGAAATCCTCTCCTGGCTCGCCCTACGCCTCATCCCCGGTCTCGGCTCGCGCCGCGCTCTTCAACTCCTCGAACGCTTTGGCTCCGTGCAGGCGCTGTTCCGCGCACCGGCCAGCGAACTGATGGGTGACGTCGTCAGCGCCACCGTGGCCCGCGCCATCTCCGGCGGCCACACATTCGACGAGGCCGTCGACCAGCAGACCCGCGCGCTCGGCGCCGGAGCCGCCATCATCCCCTTCCACGACAGCCGCTACCCCGCCATGCTCCGCGAAATCTACGATCCGCCCCTTCTTCTCTTTGCCCGTGGACGTACGGAGTTGCTCGCCACGCCCATGGTGGCGATCGTAGGCAGCCGCCGGGCCACGCCCTACGGCCATGCCGTCGCCGAGAAGTTCGGTTCCGACTTGGCTGCCCGCGGCGTCACCGTGGTCAGCGGCATGGCGCGTGGCATC
>Ga0335082_10008080_pt1 | contig 11428 bp, 4 predicted proteins | sample Lox_Sample_41_FD_206718 | JGI IMG/M metagenome (GOLD analysis project Ga0335082, IMG submission 206718) | Soil microbial communities from Loxahatchee National Wildlife Refuge, Florida, United States - Lox_Sample_4.1 | ecosystem: Environmental > Terrestrial > Soil > Wetlands | place: USA: Florida... | reverse complement strand
GCGCCGCGAACAAAGATCGACTGGTCAGAAAGCGCGTTGATCTGCAGCTGCTGAGGCAACCCGCCCTGCTTCTGCATGTTGCCGACTCTGTCCTTGACGCCCTTGATGATTTCGAGGGTGGACGCGGAGCCGGTTTTCATGATGCTCATCATGATGGCGCGCTTGCCGTCGACCCGAACGATGTTGGTTTGCGGAGGACTGCCGTCGCGAACATGAGCTACATCGCGGAGATAGACGACGGCTCCGTTGATTGTGCGAATGGGGAGATTGTTGAACTGGTCAATGACGGAAGGCGCGGAGTTGGTTTCGATCGCGTACTCGAAGCGATCGATCTTCATTGTGCCGGAAGGCACGATGAGGTTCTGCGTGGAGATGGCGTTTACGATATCCGCCGGGGAGAGACCTCTTGCCTGGAGCGCTGTAGTGTCAAGATCGACCTGAATCTGGCGCTGCCGGCCGCCGTAGGGGAACGGCGTCTGTGCTCCCTCGACGGTGGCGAGCTGGGTGCGAATGGTGTTCTGGCCAAGGTCAAAAAGCTGCTGTTCGTTGAGGCCTTCGCCCGATAGGCCCAGCATCAGGACGGGAACGCTTGAAGCGTTGTACTGAATGATGAACGGCGGCGTTGTACCGGGGGGCAACTGGCGTAACTGGACCTGACAGATGGCTGTTACCTGGGCAACGGCATTGCCGATATTCACGTGCGGCTGGAAGAAGATCTTCACAATGCCGACGCCGGCCAGGGACTGGGACTCAATGTGTTCAACGTCGCTGACCGTGGTGGTCACCCCACGTTCGTTGTTGAAGATGATGCGAGTGGACATTTCCTGCGCGGAGAGCCCTGTGTAGTTCCAGACGACCGTGACGACGGGAATATCAATGTTGGGGAAGATGTCCGTCGGCATCGTGAGGATGCTGTAGGCGCCGAGAATCAGAATCAGCAACGCAAATACGGCAAAGGTATAGGGCCGCCTGAGCGCTAGCCGGACAATCCACATCATAGGGTGGTACTCGCTCCTGAGGCAATTTGCCCGTAACCACAATGAGGGTGGAGAGTTGAACCGCCGGGCGAATGGCCAGACGGTCTTTCCAGGCAAAATACGGCTCAAACGGACCGGGAGGCTGAAAAGCTCAAGAGCCGTCAGGTCCGTTCCAAAAATGACTGAACCAACAATGTTAGTCGATTGTGCGCTTGCTACCGCACACGTTCGTTAAACCAGCGGGGCCGGTATTCCTTTAGGACGTTTCAGGGCGCCCCGGAGATTCAAGGCCCCCGGCTGCACGTCTCAGCATACGAGCCACTTCGAGCACCTCAAACTCGGACCGAGCGAGCGAGTCGCCCTCAGAGAGCAGCAACCGCGATGGCGATTACAAGCGCACCCACCGCGAGACTAATCCTGTCGCGCATGGCAAAGACGACCGGGTCGTCGTCCAACTCACCGCGCGAGGCGATCAGCCAGACGCGGTAGATCCAGTAGATAAGCAGCGGCACGATCAACCACAGGCGCATCGGGTGTCGATATAGGGTGATGACATCAGCCCGGGCGATGTACAGCATGAAGACAACAACCGCTGCAGTCGCCGCCGAGGTTCCGAAGCTCCGAATCTGCTCCATGTCGGACACAAGATATCCGCGCCCATGCGCGCGCGTAGCGCCCCTTTCGCGCAGGTTCTCGAGCTCGTTGAAGCGCTTGACCATGGCCAGAGACAGGAAGAGGAAGGTCGAGAATCCGGCCAGCCAGGGCGAGATTTCGGTGGAGGTCGCAGCTCCTCCGGCGAGCAGCCGAAGGGTGTAGAGGCTGGAGAGCAGGATGACATCGATGATGGCGAACTGCTTCAAGAAAAAGGAGTAGGTGATCGTGCTGGCGATGTAGACAGCGAGCCAGAGGGCGAATGCGGATGGAAGCAAGGGCAGAAGGGCAAATGAAGCGATGGCGAAAGCAAGGGCCAAAGCGAGGCCCTGTCCGACCGAGAGATCGCCCGAGGCGAAGGGACGAAGCCGCTTGGACGAGTGCCGACGATCGTTTTCGATGTCGAGCATATCGTTGATGAGATAGGTGAAGGTCGCCATGAAGCTGAAACAGAAGAATGCGGCAATGGCTGCCGCGACTGAGGAACGGGTCAGCTTGTGCGACATCAAAAGTGGCAAGAACAGGAGGATGTTCTTGGCCCATTGATGCGCGCGTATTCCCTTGATCAGCATCTGGAGTTGCGACCTGCGGTCAACAAACGAACAGGCGACGGGAATCTTCCGGCTGCGAACGGCAAGGCGGAGGCTCGCGCTGGGGTTGGCGAGCATGGGCACGCGTGCCTGTCGAAGCATCGGCAGGTCGGCGCGGGAGTTGCCGATGTAGTCGAATTCGCCGAGCTGTTCCTTGAGACGGGCGAGTTTCTTCTCGTTAGTCAGATTGGTCGCGCTATCGGATGCAAACACGCCCTCGAAGAAGCCGAGATGGGCGGCGACGCGCTCCGCAAGGCCGGCATCGGCGCCGGTGGTCAGGAAGATCTGCCGTCCGCCGCGGCGTTCGGATTGAAGAAACCGAAGCAGCACGGTGTTGTAGGGAAGGCGCGCAGGATCAAGCTGGACACTCCTTGCGACTTCGTACTTGAGGCGGGCACGGCCATGAAGCAGCCAGAGGGGAGCTCGCCAGATCTGAAGTGGCTTGCGGCGTGCCAAGAGGCAAAGGCCATCCAGCAGCGTGTCCGACTTGACCAGCGTGCCGTCAAGATCGACGCAGAGCGGGGGCTCGCCGTCGGTCGGGACAGGGGGTGCGGAGATACGGGAGCTTGATGCCAATCATTGCCTCGCCGATGGAAAGATCGCAGATCGCCATGCGTCGTTCCGGGCCAAACATTGCGCCAAAACAGGCAGGAAGACCGTCTGTAAACGTGTGGAAACGTGTTTCGTCCAGATTATAGGGGAAAGGAACCCAATCCCCGGCATTACAGGAGAGCAGGAGCCAACGAAGGCGCGATCCCATCCAACCCCTCGTAGAGTTTTTTGTGCGCAGAAGGCGATCAGAAGGATCATGCGTGACCACGAAACCCTCGGCGGGGTCTGATCGTCCCTATAATGATATGGCCGTGGGCCGAGTAAATCTCTGACAGATCAAAGACACTACGCGTGATCGCCACGGCGGTCCCCAGAAGAATCGACGGGAAACAATAACATGCCAATACAAAACGCCACCGAGAAACCAATGCCTGAAATCGGCGAGTTGCGCCCCCACGGCGGCAGGCGCGCCGGAGTTCGAATTGTCATTTACCTCATTCTGGCGCTCATTCTGGGTCTCATCGTGTGGCGGGTTCATCAGAATCAGCAAAAGCAAGCGGCCGTCTCGGCCAGCCAGGCAGCTGCGCTGCAGGGGCGACCGGTCCCGGTTCAAGTAGTAGCAGCGGAACAAAAGCAGATGCCGATCTACCTGTCGGCGCTGGGCACTGTTACGCCCTACATGAGCGTAACGGTGAAGGCGCGGGTAAGCGGAGAGCTTCAACCCGTGAAGTTCACCGAGGGCCAGGAGGTGAAAGCGGGGGAGACGATCATGGTCATCGACCCCAGGCCTTACCAGGCCGCGCTGGACCAGGCTAAGGGCACATTGGCTCACGATCAGGCATTGCTGAAGAATGCGCAGGCGGAGTTCAACCGCTACAAAGCGCTCTACGACGCCGGGGTTGTCTCAAAGGAATCGATGGAGGCGAACGAGGCGCAACTCGGTCAATATGAAGGGGCCATCCAGTCAGACCAGGCCGCTATCGAAACAGCACAGCTGCAGTTGAGCTGGTGCTATATCAAGTCTCCGATCAATGGGAAGATCGGGCTGAGGCTTGTGGACCCGGGCAACATCATCACCGCCAACAGCACCAACCTCGTAATCATCAATCAGTTCCAGCCCATCGCCGTCTATTTCACGCTTCCAGAAGGGCAGTTGCCGCAGGTTCTTCGTAAGCTCGCGGCGGACCATAAGATGCTGGTGGACGCCTATGACCGCAGCGACACCCAAAAGCTGGCCACCGGTGTGCTGCTTACCGCTGACAACCAGATTGATACGACGACCGGCACGGGCAAGCTGAAGGGCGTCTTTGACAACAAAGATTCCATCCTGTTTCCCAATCAGTTTGTGAATGTGCACCTGGTGCTGGAAAACCGGCCGAACGCACTGGTCGTGCCGTCGGCGGCGATTCAGACGGGATTGAACGGGTCGCTCTTCGTCTGGGCCGTCGACGGGGATTCGTCCGGGAAGACAACGGCCAAGATGCAGCCGGTCAAGGTCGCGCTGGCAGAAGGGCAGTCGACCATACTGGACAGCGGCCCCGAGCCCGGCACCAAGGTGGTTGTGGACGGGGCCGATCGTCTGCGGCCGGGTCAGCCGGTCACCGTAGCAGCAGCGCGGCAGCGCGGTGTCCAGGCAGCGGGCCAACCGGGCGGGCAGGGAGCAACTCCATTTGGCGCAGCGACGTCGGGCAACAGGCAAGGAGACGCAAGCGCGGGCCAGTCCCGGCAGAATCCTGGGTCCGATCAGAGGCAGCGGTGAGTCTGAGTCCATCACGTCCATTTATTCTGCGCCCGGTTGCAACATCGCTCCTGATGGCGGCGATTCTGCTGGCGGGCGGAGTGGCCTATCAGCAGTTGCCGGTCTCGGCGCTGCCCGAGGTGGACTACCCGATCATCCAGGTGCTCACGTTCTATCCGGGTGCAGGGCCAGAGGTGATGGCGTCATCAGTCACTTCGCCGCTGGAGCGCCAGTTTGGCCAGATGCCGGGGCTGAAACAGATGACCTCGGTGAGTTCTGGCGGCGGCTCGGTGATCACGCTGGAATTCAACCTGGAAGAGAACATCGACGTGGCCGAGCAGGAGGTGCAGGCGGCGATCAATGCGGCAAACAGCTTCCTGCCGAACGATCTGCCGAACCCTCCCGTTTACAGCAAGGTCAACCCGGCGGATGCGCCGATTCTGACGTTGTCGCTAACATCCGACACACTGCCGCTGGACAAGATTGAAGACGCTGCAGACACCAACCTCGCGCAGAAGATATCGCAGGTTACAGGAGTTGGCCTGGTCTCGATTGCAGGTGGCCAGAAGCCGTCAGTGCGTGTGCAGGCGAATCCCGCTGCGCTTGCGGCGTACAACCTCAGCCTCGAGGATCTGCGGACGGCGCTGGCAGCGGCCAATGTCGATCAGGCAAAGGGCACGTTGAATGGGTCGCGTCAGTCGTACACGATCGGCGCGAACGACCAGCTTGTGTCTAGCGGTGACTACAAGCCGGTCATCATTGCATATCGCAACGGCGCCGCAGTACGGACGACGGATGTGGCGACGGTAGTCGACGCGGCGGAAAACTCGCAGCAGGCCGCATGGATGAATCGGCAACCCGCGGTGATCGTCAATATTCAGCGGCAACCAGGCGCCAATATCATTGCAGTTGTCGACCGGATCAAGAAGCTGCTGCCCCAGTTGCAAACAAGCCTGCCGGCGGCGGTTCAAGTTCACATTCTGACAGACCGAACCACCACAATCCGCGCCTCGGTGAAGGATGTCGAATTTGAACTGATGCTCACCGTCGCCCTGGTGGTGATGGTGATCTTTCTGTTTCTCCGTAATCTGGCTGCGACGATCATTCCCTCGGTATCAGTGCCGCTCTCGATCGTGGGTACGTTTGGAGTGATGTACCTGCTGGGCTACAGCCTGAACAATCTCACACTGATGGCGCTGACAATCGCCACGGGGTTCGTGGTCGACGACGCCATCGTGATGATCGAGAACATCTCGCGCTTTATTGAAGAAGGCATGAGCCCCATGCAGGCAGCGCTGAAGGGCAGCGAGCAGATCGGCTTCACCATCATGTCGCTGACGGTTTCGCTGATTGCGGTGCTGATTCCCCTGCTTTTCATGAGCGACGTCGTAGGGCGCCTCTTCCGCGAATTTGCGATCACGCTTGCGGTGACCATTCTTGTCTCAGCGTTAGTCTCTCTGACCCTGACGCCGATGATGTGCTCGCGCATTCTGCAAGACAAGAAGACCGCGAAGCAGAGTCGCTTCTACTATTGGTCGGAGCATATCTTCAACAGCGTGATTGCTTCCTATGGGCGCGGGCTCAAGGTGATTCTCCGTCACAGGTTTGCCACGCTGATTGTGACGATCTCGACGTTTGTGGCGACGGTGCTTCTCTTTATCGTGATCCCGAAGGGTTTCTTTCCGGTGCAGGATACCGGCGTGATCCTGGGCATCAGCGAAGCCCCGCAGACGGTGAGCTTCGCAAGCATGGCAGAACGCCAGCAGAGGCTTGTCGATGTTGTTCTTCAGGATCCGGCGGTGGATAATGTCTCATCGTTCATCGGCGTCGATGGAACGAACACGACGCTGAATTCCGGACGAATCCAGATCAACCTCAAGCCGCTTGAAGAGCGCAAGGTCTCAGCGACGGAGATCATCCGGCGACTGCAGGGGAAGCTGCAGAGCGTCCCGGATATTCAGCTGTTCCTGCAACCCCTGCAGGATCTCACCGTGGAAGATCGTGTAAGCCGAACGCAGTTTCAATACTCGCTTGAAGATCCGAATGCCACAGAACTTGCCACCTATACGCGAAGGATGGTCCAGGAGCTAAGCAAAGAGCCGGTTGTGACCGATGTGGCGAGCGACCTGCAGGACCAGGGCATGGGTGCTTCGCTGGTAATCAATCGCGACATGGCGGCGCGCCTGGGCATCGCGATGTCTGACGTCGACAATACGCTCTACGACGCGTTTGGCCAGAGGCAGGTGTCGACGATTTTTACGCAGCTGAATCAATATCACGTGGTGATGGAAGTTGGACCGAACTTTCAAACGGATCCCTCGACGCTGAGCAATCTTTATGTGAAGTCGGCAAACGGAACACAGGTTCCGCTGAGCACAGTTGCGCACTGGGAGCAGACGCGCGCGCAACTCGCGATCGGACACCAGGGGCAGTTTCCATCGACCATCGTCAGCTTCAATCTTGCTCCGGGCAAGGCGCTGGGCGATGCGGTCAAGGCAGTAAACCAGGTGGAGCAGCGCATCGAGATGCCAGATTCGATCAATGCGAGCTTCCAGGGAACGGCGGCGGCGTTTCAGAACTCGCTTGTCAATGAGCCTTTGCTGATTCTGGCCGCGCTGGTAACGGTTTACATCGTCCTCGGTGTTCTCTATGAAAGCTATATTCACCCGATCACCATCATCTCCACTCTGCCGTCTGCCGGCGTCGGCGCGCTTCTGGCTCTGATGATCACACGGGTGGAGTTCAGCGTGATTGCGTTGATCGGAATCATTCTGCTGATCGGGATTGTGCAGAAGAATGCAATCATGATGATCGACTTTGCTCTGGCCGCTGAGCGCATTGAGGGCAAATCGGCAGAAGAGGCGATCTTCCAGGCGTGCTTATTGCGCTTCAGGCCGATTCTGATGACCACCATGGCGGCGCTGCTTGGAGGATTGCCCCTTGCGCTGGGAGGCGGAGTGGGCGCCGAACTGCGCATGCCGCTTGGCGTGAGCATCGTGGGCGGGTTGATTCTCTCGCAGCTTTTGACGCTGTTTACGACGCCAGTTGTGTATCTCTACTTTGACCGGCTTTCGAAGAGGCTGCACAAGAGCACCTACGAGCCGGCCCTGGCCGAACATGCGGTTACGGCAGACTGAGTGAGACAATGCACATCTCTGCGCCATTCATCAAACGACCGGTAGCGACGACACTGCTGAGCCTGGCTCTGATGCTTGCCGGTTCGGTGGCGTACTCGATCCTGCCGGTGGCCTCACTGCCGGATGTGGACTTTCCGGTAATCGGTGTGGGCTCGGGACTGCCGGGCGCCAGTCCTGAAACCATGGCTTCGGCTGTGGCCACTCCACTCGAGCGGCAATTCGGGCGCATTGCCGGTGTAAACCAGATGACTTCGTCCAGTTCGCTGGGCTCGGCTTCGGTGACACTGCAGTTCGATTTGAATCGCGACATTGATGCTGCCGCACGTGACGTGCAGGCTTCCATTAACGCCGCGCGGAGTCAGTTGCCCTCCTACCTGCCGCAGAATCCTGGATACCGCAAGGCGAACCCGGCCGAGGCGCCGATCCTGATTCTCACGCTAACCTCCGATGTGGTACCGAAGCCAAAGATCTATGACATGGCCGACTCGATCCTGGCGCAAAGGATCGCGCAGATCCAGGGGGTGGGCCAGGTTTTTGTCGGCGGAAGCGCTCAGCCTGCAGTCCGTGTCGAACTGAATCCGATGCAACTCGGCAATAACGGAGTTGGCCTCGAAGCGGTGCGTACGGCGCTGGCGGGAGCCAATGCCAACCGGCCAAAGGGCGCATTCCAGGATCCGGATCATCGGTGGCAGATTACCGACAATGACCAGATCTTCAAGGCGTCAGATTACGCGCCGATTATCGTCGGGTACAACCAACAGACTGGCGCGCCGGTACGTGTCGGCGATCTCGGCACCGTTACCGACTCTGTTTCTGACATTCGCACCATGGGATTGGCGGGAAACAAGTCCGAAGGGCACAGCGGCATCCTGAAAGACGCCATTCTGATCGTCATCTTCAAGATTCCGGGGGCCAACGTAATTGACACGGTAGATGCCGTGCTGAAAGAGATGCCGCGACTCCAGGCGGAGATACCCCCGACGATCACGATGAATGTGGCCGTGGATCGCACAACAACGATTCGCTCGAGCGTGCGCGACGTGGAGATCTCGCTGATCATCAGCGTTCTGCTCGTGGTGCTTGTCGTATTCCTCTTCCTGCGCGAGGTCTGGGCGACAATCATCCCCTCGGTAGCAGTGCCGCTGTCGCTGGTGGGCACGTTCGGCGTGATGTACCTGCTGGGTTACACCATCGACAACCTCTCCCTCATGGCGCTGACCATCTCCACAGGATTCGTGGTGGACGATGCGATCGTGGTAATCGAGAACATCACCCGGTACCTCGAAAAGGGGATGCAGCCATTCGCGGCGGCCATGAAGGGGTCGCGAGAGATTGGCTTCACGGTTCTCTCGATGAGCACCTCGCTGATTGCGGTGTTTATCCCGATCCTGCTGATGGGGGGCATCGTTGGCAAACTGTTCCGCGAATTCGCGGTTACGCTGAGCGTTGCGATTGCAGTGTCATTGATGGTTTCGCTGACGACGACTCCAATGCTGTGCGCGAGATTTCTCAAACCGCGCGACGAGAGCCGACACGGCCGGATTTACCGCGCCGCGGAGGGTGCATTTCAATGGCTGCACTCTGAGTACAATTCCGCGCTTCGATGGGTCCTGCGTCACCAGTGGATCACGCTCTCTGTGGCGGTCGGCTGTGCGCTGCTGAATGTGTATCTCTACATCATTGTGCCCAAGGGTTTCTTTCCGCAGCAGGATACCGGGCGCATGGGCGGCAGAACGCGCGGTGCACAAGACATCAGCTTCACGGCAATGCGCGACAAACAGCGGCAGCTGGCCCAGATGGTTCTCGACGATCCCTCGATCCAGACCGTCACAGCGTTTGTCGGAGGGAGCGGTCCCGGCGGAGGCGGTTCCAATGTCGGCAACATGTTCATCGCGTTGAAGCCGCTGAATGAGCGCCCAGGAAGGAAGTCGGCGGACGAGGTGATTGCCGGACTTCGCGCGAAACTCACCAGCGTACCCGGGGCGACACTGTTTCTCCAGGCGCAGCAGGATATCCAGGTGGGTGGCCGCGGGAGCGATGCCCAGTATCAGTACACGCTTTCGGATGAAAACCTCAACGAGCTGAACGCCTGGGCTCCGCAACTGCTTGCACGGATGCGGACCATGCCGGAGCTGCGGGACGCCTCCACCGACCAGCAGAACCAGGGATTGGCAGCAAACCTGGTGATCGATCGCGACACCGCTTCGCGGCTGGGCGTGAGCATGCAAGCGATCGACCAGGTGCTGTACGACGCGTTCGGACAGCGCCAGGTTTCGACAATGTACACGGGACTGAATCAGTACTTTGTCGTGATGGAGGTTGATCCCCAATATCAGTTGAGTCCTGACGCTCTGAAGAACATCTACGTCAAGGCCAGCTCCGCTTCGGGCGCCCCGACAGCGATGTCTTCAACCACGAAGGCGCCGGTGACCGCTCCAACAACGGCTGCGGCGGCCCCGGTTGCCCCGACTGCGGCTGCGTCGAGGGCGTCATCGAGTGCAACCGCTGTATTTGCCACCTCCGGGGGCAACCTGGTGACAGCGACCGCGGCTGCGGCTTACAGTTCGGCCGTCGCCTCAGGAAGCAGTGCGTCTTCCAGTCCTACGGCAGCTGCAACGATGGCAGGCTTGTCAAACGGTTCGCAGACGACGTCGATCGTTGCAGGACAGGCAGGGCCAACCGCGAACACCACGGCGGCGCCGACGACCTCGAACGGCGGGGCGATGGTTCCGCTTTCGGCCTTCGCTCACTTTGAGGAGAAGCGGACATCGCTGGCAGTGAGCCACCAGGGGCAGTATCCAGCGGTGACTCTGACCTTCAATCTCGCGCCCAACGTGGCCCTGGGCGATGCCGTGACGGCGCTCCAGGCGGTGCAGCGTGAGATGCAGATGCCGTCAACGCTTCATGCGACGTTTCAGGGTACAGCGCAGGCCTTTCAGGACTCTCTCAGGAATGAGCCGTACCTCATTCTTGCTGCGCTGGTGGCGGTATACATCGTGCTGGGCATCCTGTATGAAAGCCTGATTCATCCTCTGACGATTCTTTCGACACTGCCTCCGGCGGGCGTGGGCGCAATCCTCGCGTTGCTGATTACCGGAACCGACCTGAGCATCATGGCGCTGATCGGAATCATCCTGCTCATTGGGATCGTGAAGAAGAACGCCATCATGATGATCGATTTTGCCCTGCAGGCTGAGCGCGAGCAGGGTCTGCCCCCGGTTGAAGCGATCTACCAGGCGTCGCTTCTGCGCTTCAGACCGATCATGATGACCACGATGGCTGCGATGTTTGGAGGATTGCCGCTGGCCATCGGAATGGGTGTTGGCTCGGAGCTGCGCAAGCCGCTAGGCATCACGATCGTCGGCGGGCTGATGGTGTCGCAGATGCTCACGCTCTTTACCACGCCGGTGGTATATCTCTTCTTCGACAGGTTGCAGTGGAAGGTGATGAAGCTGCACCGAGTCGGTTCGGAGCTGGAGGAGCCAGCGGGGGATTAGAGAAACAAGCCACTAGCTTCCCGCTCCTGTCCACCAGCTTCGACATCTCGCTCTGCGCACCAAATCCGGTGCAGAAATCGGGATCGTATTCCATTCCTTACACCGTCTTTGTTCGTACTGATCCACTATTGGTGGTAAGGTCGAATCTACCCGCATCTTCCGGATAGCAGGATTTTTCCTTCACCGCACTTGCCTGCCGCAATCCTGAAATGGCTCTGCCGATGGTGAACGGCATACCAGACGTGTCGATGTTCGTTCAAGTCGGAATGAAAGGCGAAGGTATCGC
>Ga0335082_10008079_pt1 | contig 11429 bp, 12 predicted proteins | sample Lox_Sample_41_FD_206718 | JGI IMG/M metagenome (GOLD analysis project Ga0335082, IMG submission 206718) | Soil microbial communities from Loxahatchee National Wildlife Refuge, Florida, United States - Lox_Sample_4.1 | ecosystem: Environmental > Terrestrial > Soil > Wetlands | place: USA... | reverse complement strand
GCGCCTCCCTCCCGTCTTGCCGATCTTGCGTTGGAGCTCCTCGACCGTGGACGCGTCATCTCCTGGTGGGGAAATATCCGGTTTGAAGAGAGCTTTACGCCCGACTTCTGCCGGCTGCTGGCTGCGTCTGGCTGCATCGCCGTGACCGGAGGAATGGAGGTGGCTTCCGACCGGCTATTGGAGAAGATGGAAAAAGGGATCGATGTCGCACAAGTCGCACGGGTCGCAAGCGCCTTCGCCCAGGCCGGGATCATGGTCCATGCCTATTTGATGTACGGCTTCCCGACAGAGACGGCGCGGGAAACGATCGAGAGTCTGGAGCGGGTCCGCCAACTCTTTGAGGCCGGGATACTCCATTCGGCCTTCTGGCATCGGTTCACCGCGACCCGCCACAGCCCGGTCGGCCTCCACCCCGGCGCGTACGGAATCAAGATCACCGGCCCCGCGCCCGGGCCCTTCGCCAATAACGATCTGACCCATTTCGATCCCGCCGGCCGTGATCCGGAGCGGTTCGGGGCCGGCCTCGCGAAGGCGGTTTACAACTATATGCATGGGACCGCGCTTTCGGCCGATGTCCGAAGCTTCTTCGATTTTAAACTCCCCAAGCCGAAGGTTCGGAAGGATTTCATCCGGACCGCACTTCGCACTTCACCCTTCTGGCGTGACGATCTGGAGCGAAGGGCGATTTGGTTGGGAGGGGCCCCGTCGGTCAAACCGCTCCGTTCCGGCAAGGTTTCTCTCCTTCTTCACGGAGACGAGGGGAGATCCGTGATCGAGACCGAAGCCCCTCTGGCCGACTGGCTTCAATCGCTCATCCGCGATTCCAGACCACGGGGACGGAAGGGCGCCGATTACCCTCGACTGGCCGTGGCGGCGGAGCGCTACCCGCCATCGGCGAGAAAATCGTTCGAGGCGTTCATCAAAAGTAAAGACTGGAAGACCGTTCGCAGGGCCGGGCTGCTTTTGATCTGATTTATTTGGCTCGCGCACGGGGCATTGTCACCGGCCTATTTAAATTGATATAATATTTGTTTAGTCCTCAATCCATCAGGGAGCTCGCTATGAAGCGAAGTTTTACGGTTGCGGTGTTGCCGGGCGACGGGATCGGGAAAGAGATCGTTCCGGAAGCGGTAAAGGTCCTGGAGGCGATCGGTCGCCTGCACGGACTGGCGTTCAGTTTTGACGAGGCCGTCGTCGGAGGCGGCGCGATCGATCTACACGGCCGGCCGTTGCCGGACGAGACGCTGGCCGCGGCCAAAAAGGCCGACGCAGTACTGCTGGGTGCCGTCGGAGGACCGAAGTGGGACGGTCTGGATTCGTCCATTCGGCCCGAGAAGGCCCTGCTGGGTTTGCGGGAGCAGCTCGGACTTTATGCGAATCTGCGTCCGGCAAAACTTTTCCCACAGTTGATCGATGCCTCGACACTCAAACGCAAGGTGATCGAGGGAACCGACCTTCTGGTGGTCCGGGAGTTGACCGGGGGAATCTATTTCGGAGAACCGCGGGGCATCAAACCTTACCGGAACGAAGAACGGGGGATCAACACCGAGGTTTATACGACCAAAGAAATCGCGCGGATCGCCAAAGTCGCCTTCGAGGCTGCACGCAAACGCCGTCGGAAGGTCACCTCGGTCGACAAGGCCAATGTACTGGAGTCCTCGGCGCTGTGGCGCAAGGTCGTGATCGACGTCCACAAAGATTATCCGGACGTCGAGCTGTCGCACCTGTACGTCGACAACTGCGCAATGCAGTTGGTCCGCAACCCGAAACAGTTCGACGTGATCGTGACGAACAACCTGTTCGGGGATATTTTGAGCGACGAGGCCGCGATGCTGACCGGCTCGATCGGGATGCTCCCCTCGGCCAGCCTCGGCGGCCGGACCGCGATGTACGAGCCGATTCACGGAAGCGCGCCGGACATCGCCGGACAGAACAAGGCCAACCCGCTGGCCACCATCCTGTCGGCCGCGATGATGCTCAAATATTCTTTTGATCAGGAAAAGGCAGCGGACGAGATCGAACAGGCCGTGCTCGGCGTTTTGGACCAGGGCTACCGCACCGGCGATATCGCATCCGCTGGCACCAACCTTGTCGGCACAAAAGAGATGGGCGAGCTGGTCGTCAAGCAGCTCATGAAAGCATAATCACCCAGCGAGCAAAGCGAGCGAGAGGGGGAGGCTTCGTCTGGCTTCGCCAGCGGAGGGGGCGACGCGAGCCCCTATAACTAAAATAGGACATTTTATGTTAAAGAAAAAAGATCAATACGTAGTCGCCGTCGTCGGGGCGACAGGGGCCGTTGGCCAGGAGATGGTCGAGGTCCTCGAGGAAAGAAAATTCCCGGTGAAGGAATTGCGTCTTTTTGCCTCGGAACGTACGGCCGGCGATACCTTGACCTTTCAGGATCGGAGCCTGACGGTCAAGCTCCTGACGCAGGACGCCTTTAACGGCGTGGACATCGCACTGTTCTCGGCCGGAGAAGAGGTCAGTCGGGAGTATGCCCCCGTTGCGGTTTCGGCCGGTGCGGTCGTCATCGACAATTCCGCCGAGTGGCGAATGAAATCGGACGTGCCGCTGGTCGTCCCGGAGGTGAATCCCGAGGCGGCCTTTCGGCATCACGGCATCATCGCCAATCCCAACTGCTCGACCATCCAGATGGTCGTAGCCTTGAAACCCCTGCATGATGCCGCACGGATCAAAAGGATCGTGGTGTCCAGCTACCAATCCGTTTCCGGAACCGGCAAAGAAGCGATGGACGAGCTGATGGACCAGTCACGAGCGCTTCTGTCTTTTCAAGAGGCCGCCGCCCATGTCTATCCGTTTCAGATCGCCTTTAACCTTCTGCCGCAGATCGGCTCCTTCGACGCGCAGGGGAATTCGTCGGAGGAGATGAAACTGGTGAACGAGACCCGGAAGATTCTGGAAGACGACCGGATCCGGATCTCGGCCACCACCGTACGCGTGCCGGTGTTTCGGGCCCATTCCGAATCGGTGAATATCGAAACCGAACGGAAACTCTCGGCCAACGACGCGCGCGCGCTGCTGGCGACCGCGCCGGGCGTGATGGTGTTTGACGACCCGCAACGCCAGGTCTACCCGATGCCGTTGGAGGTCTCCGGGACGGATGAGGTTTATGTGGGTCGAATCCGGGAGGACGCCTCGGTCGAATCGGGACTGAACCTCTGGATCGTGGCGGACAACCTCCGCAAAGGAGCGGCGCTCAACGCCATCCAGATCGCGGAGAAACTGATCCAGGCCGCCTCTTGAAAAAACCATTAACCAATTCTACATAAGCGGGTGGCCGCAGGCGGGGCGCCCCATCCGACCGCAACGAGAAGGCCAAGGGATTTTTCGTGTGGTTCTCCGGTAAACCTTGGAAGGACGCGAAGCGAGGACGGATGGGGCTGCCGAAGGACAGGACCCGCTTATGCACTTGGATACAGCTATGTCGAATCTCAGCGCCCTCGGCCGGTTTTTGATTCTCATCGGGGCGGTCCTTCTTCTGGTCGGCGGCGTGCTGCTCTGGATCGGAAAAACTTCCGGCCTGGGCTGGCTGGGCCGTTTGCCGGGCGACATCTATATCGAGCGGAAGAATTTCAGCCTTTACTTTCCCCTGACCACCGGCTTGATCATCAGTCTGATCCTGTCCCTGATTCTATGGCTGTTAACCCGTCGGTGACGTCGTGTTCGTAAACATTCGGCAGGCTCATACGGCGCGAAAGACCCGAGGAAAAACCGCGGCGGTTACCCTGGTAATCCTCGGATTGTTTTCTTCGCGCCCGGTCCTTGCGGGCGAATCGATCCGGGTCCTCCTCGTCCCCGACCTTCCGTCGGTCACGATTTCCGGAAGCCCGAATCTGTCTTTGACGGACACGGATGGAAATTCGATCGCGGGGGGGTTCAAAAGTCCCATCGTGATCGCCGCCGGCTCTCAGAGTCTGCTTGTCCAGAACGAACCCACCGACCAACGCGAGCTGGTCGTTTCCTCCGGGAACGGAGCGATTCATATCAACGGCCGGGCTGTCGGCGGAATTCTCCATATTGCGCTTTACCACGACAAACTCCGTTTAGTCAATGAACTCGACATCGAAGACTATCTCAAGGGCGTGGTGCCGATCGAGATCTCATCCAAATGGCACCCGGAAGCGCTGAAGGTTCAGGCGATCATTTCGCGGACCTATGCGCTCTACCAGCGGCAACTCAACCTGGGCAAAGAGTACGACGTCCAGGCGACAACGGCCGATCAGGTTTATGAGGGCCGGGACAAGGAAGACCCGGTGACGAACCATGCCATTGCCGAGACCCGCGGTCTGGTCCTAACCTTTGAAGGACAGTTGATCCTTTCCGCTTATCATTCCACCTCGGCCGGCCCGACCGAAAACGCCGCCGAAGTCTGGGGAATGGATCTCCCGTATCTCAAAGGAGTGAGTTGTCCTTTTGATCAGAATTCTCCCTACTATCAATGGAACAAGTCCATTCCGATGGAGGCCGTCCAAAAAGCTTTTTCGACGGCCGGTTATCCCATTGGAACGATCGCATCGATCACGCCGTTCCGCTGGACCGAGGCCGGACGGATCAGCCAGATCCGCCTGATTCATTCCCAGGGAGAGTTGATCATAACGGCGGAGGATCTCCGACGGATCCTCGGATATAAGGAGCTGCCCAGCGCCCATTTTCGGATCGAGAAGATGGGGCGCGAAATCCAACTCCAGGGCAACGGGTACGGCCACGGCGTGGGGCTCTGCCAATGGGGAGCCAAGGAGATGGCCGAGATGGGATACAAGTATGATCGGATTCTGAAATATTATTATCCGGGCATCCTCGTGGCGCCCTATGCGTCCCTCACCGCGGCTGAGCCGGCTCCATGATCCCGCAAACTTTGCCGACCGAATACCAACTCTCCAGTTACGATTATCCGCTGGACGAGTCCCTCATCGCCCAAGCGCCATCGGCCGACCGGGATCACGCCCGCCTGATGGTTCTGGACCGGAAATCGGGACGGATCGAGCACCGTCGGTTCTTGGACCTGGTCGATTACCTGCGGCCCTCGGATGTGCTCGTCGTCAACGACACCCGGGTCATCCCGGCCCGTCTGTTGGGCCGCAAGATGCCCGGCGGCGGGAAAATCGAAGTGCTGATGCTTCGGGAAGCGGACGGGCCAAAGCAATGGGAGGTCCTTTTAGGGGGATCCGCCACCGTGGGACAACCGATCCGATTCGGCCGGGGAGAAACGGCGGTTGTCCGTCGGGACCTCGGGAGCGGGCGGAAGATTCTGGAATGGATCGGCGAAGAAACCGTCGAGTCGATCATCCACCGTCTGGGCCTTCCTCCGCTGCCCCCCTACATTCAGCGCAGTCCGGGGCCGGAGGACCGGGAGCGGTATCAGACGGTCTATGCCGCGGCCCCCGGGTCCGTGGCCGCTCCGACGGCCGGGCTTCATTTTACGGAGAGCCTTCTCGACCGGATCCGCACACACGGCGTGAAGGTGGTTTCGGTCACACTGCACATCGGCCCGGGAACGTTTCGGCCGGTCCGTTGTGAGGACGTTCGGGGACATCGAATGGACACGGAGTGGTACGAAATCGGTCCCTCGGCGGCCGAGGCATTGGAGGAGGTTCGCCGCACGAGGGGACGGATCGTCGCGGTCGGCACGACGGCTACGCGCGTTCTCGAATCGGCGACCCGGGAACACGGCCGGTTTCAAGTCCGCTCGGGCTGGACCGACCTGTTTATCACGCCCGGCTATTCATTTAAAAGCGTGGATGTCCTGGTGACAAATTTTCACCTTCCCAAGTCCACCTTATTGATGCTGGTCTCGGCCTTCGCCGGATTGACAAACATCAAACAGGCCTACGCCGAGGCCTTGCGATCCCGGTACCGTTTCTTAAGCTTCGGCGATGCGATGCTGATTTTGTAGATGGCAGAGACTGCAAGATGCGAATCAATTCAGCGAGCACGGCGAGCGAGAGGGGGAGGCTCCATTCCGCCTTAGGCGGATGGAGGGGGCGACGCAAGCCCCTATAATTCGAATGAGTTCATGAGGCGCGTTAATCGAAGATTAAAGCATCGGCCTGCCTCGAGAGGCCGGATGGTTCTGTTTTTAGCGGGCGGCGTCGCCACGGCCGTTTTGCTCGTCGTGGTCCTCATTTCCATGGAACAACGCTCGCCGGTTCAAAGCGCTCTGCATCCCTCGTCGGTCGGGGCCGCTCCAAAAAATCAAAGCGCCCGATCCACGCCTCCGGTTTCATTGCCCGATAAATCGTCGCCATCCCCCGCCCCCGAGACATTCACGTTCTACGACACGCTGGAGCAGCGCGGTGCCCCCCATACCGGATTTCCCGTCAAGGGGACAAGACCATCGGCCGGGAGTCCGCCCTCCGTGACCGCTGCACCCGACCCCGGAGTCGTTTCCCCGAAGAAAGCGTCGTCCGGCTACACCGTCCAAATCGCTTCGATCCGAGATCGGGCCACCGCCGAGGCCTTGGCCGATCGTCTCCGGCGAAAGGGCTATCCTGCTTTTATCCTCCCGCATGTCGTCCCGAAGCGGGGGACCTGGTACCGCGTTCGGATCGGACATTATACGCAACGGGAGGCGGCTCAAGAAATGACGCAGCGATTGTCCGGACAAGAGCGACTGATGGCTTACGTCGCCCGAGAGTAGGGTGGAATCATAAAGCGATTTTTCGTTCTTTCGCCGTGTGTTCAAGGATCGTAATGGCGCTGTGGAGCCGCTGGAGGCGGGTATTCCGGCCCCGGATGGCCAGGACGTCATGGCCCGGGAATTCCTCTCCACGAACGCCTGTCTGCAATTTCTTGAGTTGGTGATACAGCGCCTTCACACCTTCGGAGTCGAACTTTTTGAGCACCAACGGGTTAATTGTAAAGAAACCCTCCGCCACGTCCCGCGCCACGGCGCCAACGCTTTTACCGCGCAGTTGCATCTCCGGCATGGTTGGTTCACCTCCACACGCTCATTCAACCATACCGTATTTTAATTCCGCTGTCAAAGGACCGTCAATGCCGGTAGGGTTGTTTTATGACCCCCGTCCATGTATAATGCGCCCCGAGTTTCGGTAGACACCCGGGGGGACGGGATGGAAAAACGGAGGCAGAACCGAAGCGGCAAGCGACTGTTCGTGAAGTTCGGCAAGGATAAGCCAGAGAAGCTGGGGTTTACCGAGGATGTATCTTCCGGCGGGATGTTCATCAAAACAAACACGGTGTTCCAACCGGGAAGCCATCTCCAGATCGAGCTGACCCTCCCGGATCATCGGGTCCTACTGATGACGGGACAGGTGATGTGGGCCCGTCAGGTGCCTCCGAGTCTACTGCGGTTCGCCAAGAAAAGCGGGATGGGCATCCGACTGACGCAGGCCAATCACGACTACCAACAATACATCGCCGCGCTCGGCCCCGGAATTAAAGCGCCTGGTTCTTAATCTCGATCTTCGTCGCGGCCCGCATTCGATTCAAGGCGGACATCACGACCCGCTGCTGTTTCCGGGCGAGGGCTTCCTGAACGGCTTTGGTCTCTTCCTCGAGGCGTTTCTCGGGCGTCAACTTCGGGTCGGTCACCGAGGCTTTGGCGTCGATCGTCTCCTGGTTCGTCAGGACAATGCCGTCCTGGAGGAGGCGTTTGGCCTTGTTGATCAGCAGGTCTTCCCGCACGGACTGCTCGAATTCGTCGGCCGCGGTATGACTGCGCGACAGGAAAAATTGGTACCGGTCGGGATCGAAATGGCCCTGGTCGTCGTGAAACGAGGGGTCCTGGGTGATGCTCTCCCGCAACTCATCCACCCCGACCGCAAGGTCGAGGTCGCGGGCCATCTTTAACCACAGTTGCCTCTCGACCACGCTGTTGATCACGAGTTGTTTGACCAAATCCTCTTTAAAGTTTTCTTTGAGCAGGTCCCGGTAGTAGCGGTAGGCATTCTCTTTGTACCGGTTGTATTGAGCCAACGTGATCCGAACCTGGTCGATCTGGGCCACATAAGGCTCCCGGGTGGCGCCCGAGAAGCCCCACCAGCCCATGCTGATCACAAAAGTCGCGGCGATTACGAACATAATGGAGCGGTAGATCCAAGGGTTTTCAACCGCGCCTTTGCGTAAAATCTTCAGCATCCGATCCCCCAAATATCGGGTTGATCATAATCTCTTTTTGCAAGAAATGCAACGGCTCGCCTTGAAAAAAGGCGGCGATCTGATATAATGAATTATTCTTGGGAATCGTACGGTATTGCAGAGGGTTCCAGGAGATGGGTCGCCGTGGGCGAGGTTGACGAACAACGTCCGGATTCGGCCGAAGGGCTCCCGAAAGCGGACGTGATTCACCGTTTTATTGCGAAGTTCATTGATTTCTTGATCGTTGCGGCCTTCGCCCGGTTGGTCCCGCCTGTGGGTTTTTTTGCCGGAATGACCTATCTCATGATTGCGGATGGTTTGTTCGAGGGACAGAGCATTGGAAAGCGGCTGATTGGTTTGCGGACCCTCCGCTTCGAGAGCGGTGCGGCGGTCTCTTTCCGAGAGTCAATATTGCGCAATATCCCCTTTTCCGTGGCCTACCTCTGCCTGGTTATACCGTATATCGGCTGGTTATTGGGAGGCGGCATTGTCCTGATCGAGGCGCTTCTGGTAATCGGCAACCTACAAGGACACCGTGCGGGAGATGAGATCGCTAAAACCCAGGTGATCGATCAACGATCGATCCGCGCCGGGGATTTCCCCGGAACGACTCGTGAGCGCGGGGCATAGGGAGCCCTAAAGCAGGAGCCGGAAAGAGAACATCAATTTTTGAGAGGAGGCTTGTGTGGGTGCTGTAGATAATATTCTGGGCTGGTTTTCGAACGACTTGGCCATCGATCTGGGTACGGCCAATACCCTCGTTTACCTCAAAGGGAGGGGAATCGTCATCAACGAACCTTCCGTCGTAGCCATCGACCGGAAGACCAGCAAGGTTCTGGCCGTCGGCGCCGAAGCCAAAAAGATGCTCGGCCGTACGCCCGGGAACATCGTCGCGATCCGACCGATGAAAGACGGCGTGATCGCCGATTTCGAGATTGCGGAAAAGATGCTCAGCCATTTTATCACCAAAACGCACAACCGCAGCACCTTCGTCCGTCCCCGAATCGTGATCGGAGTTCCCTCTCGGATCACGCAGGTTGAAAAGCGCGCCGTCCGGGATTCGGCGCAGCTGGCCGGTGCGCGCGAGGTGTACCTGATCGAGCAACCCGTCGCGGCCGCGATCGGGGCGGGACTGCCGATCGCCGAGCCCTCCGGAAACATGGTGGTGGATATCGGCGGCGGGACGACCGACGTAGCCGTCATCTCCCTGGCCGGGATCGTCTACAGCGAGTCCGTCAAGGTCGCCGGAGACAAAATGGACGAGGCGATCATGAACTACATCAAACGGAAATACAACCTTCTCATCGGTGAGCCGATGGCGGAGCAGATCAAGTTTGAAATCGGATCGGCCTTCCCGCTGGAGGAACGAAAAACAATCACGATCAAGGGCCGCGATCTGATCTCCGGAATACCCAAAACCCTGGTGATGGACGACAGCGAGATCCGCGAGGCGCTGTCCGAGCCCATCAGCGCCATTGTGAACGCCATCAAGGTGGCCCTGGAAAATACTCCCCCGGAGTTGGCCGGGGACATCATCGACCGGGGCATCGTGCTGACCGGCGGCGGGTCGCTCCTGCGGGGCATGGACGTCCGTCTTCGCGAGGAGACCAACCTTCCGGTCATCACGGTCGAGAACCCGCTCACGACGGTGGTGCTGGGAACGGGCAAGGTACTGGACGAACTCGACCTGCTCAAAAAAGTAACCATCATGTCGCAGTAGACCTCACACGCAAACCCAAAGGCATCCGCCCAGCGAACACGGTGAGCGAGAGGGGGAGGACTTCGGCGAGCTCAGTCGAGCCGCTTGGCCGGTGAAAGCGAGGATCGGGCTCAGCCCGTCCGAGCGCGGGGCGTGGGGGCATCGGAGGAGCGCAGCCCGCACGGGCCCCCCCTGATAAAGGCGGCGACGCAAGCCCCCACAAAAAGAGGACATGCTTCGGCACATTATAAATTACAAACGGTTCATCATCCTTCTTCTGGCGGTCCTTTTAGTCGCGGTGCTCCTTTTTCCGGAGTTGCAGAGACGGCCCGTCTTCTTCTTGGGCCGTCCCGTGGTCTTCCTGATTTCGGGGCTGCAAAAGGGTCTGACCCGTACGACCGACGGCGTCGCGAATCTCTGGAGGGGATACATCGATCTGATTTCCGTTCGACGAGAAAATGCACGTTTAAAACAAGACCTCGACCGGCTGCAAAGCGAAAACCTCCAGCTCCAGGAAGCCGCCCAGGCCAACGAACGCCTCCAGCAGCTGCTTGATTTTAAAAAGTCAAACGCCTATCCCATGGTGGCGGCTGCCGTGATCGGACGCGATCCGTCCAACTGGTATCGAACGCTGATGATCGATAAAGGAACCCGCGACGGCGTCGCGATCGATATGGGCGTCATCACCCCCGTCGGGGTGGTGGGCCGCGTGATCAAAACCGATTCGAAGGTATCACAGGTCCTTCTGGTCACCGATCGAAACAGCGCCGTGGCGGCGCTGATTCAACGCACGCGGGACGAGGGATTGGTGGAGGGGACGGAGCGGGGGCTGGCGCGGATCAAATACCTCTCGTTGCTGGCGGACCTGAAAGCGGGCGACCTCGTCTTGACTTCCGGCCTTACGGGTAACTTTCCGAAAGGGCTTCCGATCGGGACGTTGGGCCGCGTTACAAGAAAAGAGCTGGATCTTTTCCAGCAGGCAGAGGTGGTCCCGAGCGTGGACTTCTCAAAATTGGAAGAGGTTTTGGTGATCACCTCTTTAGGTGACCGAACCCCTCCGTCCGGCCGGTCGGGTTCACCCGCGGCGGAGAGCCCGCAAAACAGAAAATGAAACGTTGGACGTACGCCATACTTGTCCTGTTGTTAATCCCGGTGCAAACCACCTGGCTTCAGGCCATCGGCATGCACGCCGTCAAACCGGATTTGGCATTGCTTCTGATCTACTTTACGGGATTCTATGCCGGAGAGTTGAAGGGCTTTATGATCGGAGGGCTCCTGGGAGCCTTGATGGATTTTTTTTCAGGAGGACCCTTCGGTCTCCAAATCGCCACGAAAGCGACGGCCGGATTGCTGTCCGGATTGCTGGGAAGATTTTTCTTAAATGCGACCGGAGCGCTGACCATGGGACTGGTTCTCTTGTTGTCTTTGCTCACCGGCACCTTGGGTTATTTTTTTCACGAACTCGTGGTGGGAGAGATTCCTTTCACGGAGGGCTTTCGCTGGACCCTGCTGCCGGAGGCGTTGTACAATAGTATTTTAGGAGGGGCGGTGTTTTGGGTTGTCATCCGACGGCTTCCGATCAAGCAGCCGTGGTCGGAAGACGCATCGTTTC
>Ga0335082_10008078_pt1 | contig 11430 bp, 10 predicted proteins | sample Lox_Sample_41_FD_206718 | JGI IMG/M metagenome (GOLD analysis project Ga0335082, IMG submission 206718) | Soil microbial communities from Loxahatchee National Wildlife Refuge, Florida, United States - Lox_Sample_4.1 | ecosystem: Environmental > Terrestrial > Soil > Wetlands | place: USA... | reverse complement strand
TGGAACGTGCGGAAACTCTTCTTGTCGCCCTTCTGAGGAACGATGATCTCATCCGTCTTCTGCCCATTGCGAAACACGCTGCGGTAGAAGTTATTCTCGTCCATCTGGAACAGGACGTAGTTTCTGGCATCGGTGTAATTGAAAACCCACTGCACGAAGTGCCCCTTCGTCGGCATCGCGGAAAAAATGAAAGTGCCCGACGCGGGAACCACTCCATATAGGACGAAGTCCCCGCCTTTACGGGTGAACGAGTCTCCCTCATGCTTCCACGCGCCGGGGTCCTCCCACTTCGACATACCATTCGGGGCAAGAGACAAATCCAAAGTCTTGGATTGTCCCGCGACGATTTCGAGAGTGGAAGAGCGCGTGACCCTGTCCGCCGTTCGCGTCGTAAGCGTGTAGGTCCCAGCGTCGAGATTCAGCGGGACACCACTGCTTACTGTCTTCAGAAGGTCACCTTTCACGAGGGCAACTTTGGCGTCGGCGGGTGCGAAGGTAATTTTCAATACCGCCGGCGCGGCTTCCAGTGCTGCGTCGGCGGCCACAAGCGATATGGTTTCGTTGGCCACGAAGTGTTTCTTGAACTGTCGCGGCTTGAATCGGTCTTTACGCAGTTCGACGGTATGGTCTCCGGGATTGATGGTGGAGACGGCGAGCGTGCCATCGGGCTGAATGCTGCCGACCTGAGTTTGATCGACGAACACCGTGGTTCCGGGTGATCCTCCCAGAATTCTCAGCGAGGCCAAGCGGGGTTGGGTCTGAGGGCTGGGCTGAAGGTTGGGTTGGAGGGTGAAGATGACCCGAACCTGTTCGCCCTTGCGAATGCTGATCTTTTGCTGCGGAGGATCCTGAAAGCCGCCCTTCGCGACTTGCACTACGTAGTCCTTAGGCTCGAGGTTGGGCAGTCGCAACTGCCCACCGTGGGTAAGTAGCCGCTGAAGCGTTCCGTTGACAAAGACTTTCGCGTTGTCTTGACCGGCAACGACGACCAGCGAACCCACGCTGGGACCGGACTCAGCAGGCGGTTGATCGTTGGCCGGAACGTTTCCCGCCGCGGTGTCGGACGACGGCTGCGCAGCAGGAGCAGGTGTTTCGGCAACTGCCGGAGTCGTTTGTGCCGGAGCCGAGACGGCTGGAGCGGAAGCTGGCGGGGCTGCGGTCGCGGGTGTCGAAACCGCCGGAAGGACTGCGGGGGCGTTCGCCATCGGGGGCGCCTGATGTCTTCGCGCGAGAAAGAAAATCGCGGCGAACAGGATGACTGCGCCGGCGGCAGAGACGAGGATCAGCGCAATCTTTGACTTCGTGGACTCTTTTGCCTGGGATGGCACTGATGCCATCCTGGCCACCGATATAGAGGGCTCGGCGGCGGGAACGATTGCGGCCTCCAGCCGCGACGGTTGCGGCTTTGGCCCAGTGCTCCGCACTTTGCCCCTCGGCAGCATCCTGGCCGGAACCCTGCTCGGCGCGACTTTGCTTGGCGGTGCCGTGGAGGCGGGAACTGTTCCCGGTGAAACCGGGGTTGGTAACACTGGCGCTGGTGGAACCGGTGCTGGAGGAACCGGCGTTGCCGAAATCTGGTTTGTCGGAGTCTGATCCGGCAACGCCGGGCTCGGCGCAACCGGACTAGGTTGAATTTGATTCGCATCTGCTCGCGGAGCCGGAACGCTGGGGCGCGGGACGTGAAGAATTACGGTTGCGCCTTTCCGTGGCGACGCGCCGGAACTCTCTTGCGGAACCAATCCCAGGCGGAGCAGCAGCGCATTGGCGATGGACAGGATTTCGCCATCCGTCCAGTGCTTGGCGGCCACCGTTTGTATGCGCACGGCCAACGCTTGTTTTGCCGCGACGTCCGCGGCCTTATCGATCTCGCGCTGCATGCGTCGCAGGTCATCCAAGTCGCCACGTCGCGCCTGACGCCGCCGCGCCTCCTGGTCGCGCTGGATTGCATCCTGGATCTGGAGCAACTTAGGCTCGTGGGGATGAACTGCCAATCCTTCTGCCACCCAGGCCAAGGCTGCGAATAGATCCCCGGAGGACTGCAGCTTGCTCGCTTGCGCAACCCAATCTTCCACAGAGCTGGTTTGTTTCCGCTCAACGATCAGATTGAGGATCGTTTTGGCCGTGGGATGCGCGGGGTTCAGCGCGAGCGCCTGATTGGTCAGCGTCTCTGCCTTCAGCCAATCGCTTTCGACCACGGATTGCGCGTGCTCGACCAGGGCATTGGCGAGAATGGCGCGAGCGAGAGAATTGCTCTTGTCGAGTTCGTAGGCCTTACGCAACAGCTGAATCGCGTCGGCGGACTTCTGCTGCGCGAACAGTTCCTGGCTTTCCGTGATCAGACGGTCGGCTTCAGACCTACGCTTGACGCCATCCTGCGCGAGCTTCTCCAGTTCTCCCATTTCCGCGTCGCCGGAAGGGTCACCGGCGGCCCCCCGGCACAAGTCCAGGGCGCGAACGTAGTCTCCTGAACGCAGACACGCGTGGATCTGCGCCACGATCTGCGCCTTGGATTCGGCACGAGTTTCTACGTCGCTTGTTTCGGGCAAGCCGCAGCACCCTCGAAAGTTAGGCCTTTCTAAAGATTCTAGAGAGTGCACAGGAAAAGGCTAGTGACGGGAGAGTTGCGTCTACTGGGGCGTTCCAGGCCCACGGGGAAGGAATTTCATTTTCCGCGAGAGAGTCGACTTAAACACGAACGGATGGACGTAAGCTATTGATATGTATAGCTAAAAGTGACATTTCCAGCGCCACGCCATGCCTTCGCGGGCGCTCAGGATGATGTCTAGTACGGGCCAATGATGCCGCCGATCTGGCGGGCTGCGGGTTTGGCCGCTGTCGGCGGCTTAGCGGACAGGAGTGTCCGCTCCACACTGGCATCGAGCACATCGAGGTATTTCAGGCCATTTCCTGTGTTGAAGAGAACCACCGTGTCTTCGGGCTTGAAGAATCGGTTGGCGATCAGTTTGCGGTAGGCGACCAGGCAGGCTGCACCCTCGGGGGCGGCGAAAATCCCTTCCATCTTGGACCAGTGGCGCACGGCTTCGAGGATTTCCTGGTCGGTTGCGCTGACGGCGGTGCCTTTGCTCTTCTTTAATATGTCGAGAATCAGGTAGTCGCCATACGGCTTGGGGACGCGCAACCCCGCAGCTAACGTCGCGGCATTGGCCCACATCTCGCAAGACTGCTTGCCTTCATCCCACGCTTTCACAACGGGAGCGCATCCTGCTGATTGGACGGCGACCATCTTTGGGCGCTCAGACCCGATCCAGCCCAGGGCTTCCATCTCCTCGAAGGCCTTCCACATGCCGAGCAGGCCAACGCCTCCTCCGGTCGGATAAATGATGCCTTGCGGCATGCGCCAGCCGAGTTGCTCGGCGACTTCGTATCCCATGGTCTTCTTGCCCTCGACACGGTAGGGCTCTTTGGTGGTCGAGACGTCGAACCAGCCGTCTTTGTCCCAGAAGCCCTCCATCTTCATATCGGCGACTTTCTTCGCGCAGTCACTGATGAGTCCGTCGACTAACGTGACGCGCGCTCCGTAGTAGTCGCACTCGACGCGGTTAGCGGCAGGGACATCTTTGGGCATGAAGATGTGGGCTTCGAGTCCGGCCGTGGCAGCGTAGGCCGCGAGAGCGCTGGCCGCATTGCCTGCCGACGGAATCGCGAGCTTCTTGAGCCCGAAGTGGCGGGCCATCGTGACTGCGGCCGAGAGTCCGCGGGCTTTAAAAGATCCGGTAGGGTTGAGGCCCTCGTCTTTTATATAGACGTTGGGATATTCGCGGCTCGAGAGCATGGGCGTAAAACCTTCGCCGAGCGACACAGGGTTCGCGTCGGGAAGGACCGCGTCGTAGCGCCACATGGTGGGCGTGCGCCCGAGAAGGCGCGCGGAGGAGAATGTGCGCTTGATCGCCTTGAGATCGTAGCGCGCGTAGAGGACTCCGGCATCTTTGGGGCAGACCGACTGCGGTCGGTCTGCCGGATAGTGCTCCCCACAGCGAGTGCATTCGAGATGCGCCAGCATAACGAGTGCGAGTGTAGCAGAGGAGCAGTTGCCAGTGGCCAGTAGACTCCGATCAGCGTTCAGGCGATTCGTTTTGCGGCTTTGGACGCGGCGTTTCCTCCTTCACCGCCATTGCGCTCTTGAATCCTCGGATGCTTTCGCCCAGGCCTTTGCCCAGTTCGGGGAGTTTCTTCGGCCCCAAGACCAGTAACGCAATGCCCGCGATGACTAACAAATGCATCGGTTGGAACAATCCTTCAAGCATGAGTTCTCCTTCGAGTTCATCTTCTGGTAGGGATCCTTCGACTGCGTTGTCGCGCGCATTCACGCATCACAACTTCGCTCAGGATGACAACTACGGAATGACGCTTCGCGATTCGGGGCGGACGCTTCAGCTCCGCCCAGGGCAAGCTGCGGCGTCCGCCCCTATACGCGATCCTCAACGCGCGTCGCGCTGGGCGCGGTCTGCATCCGAGGCCAGGTCATGCAGCAGTTCCATGAACTGGTTGGACTGGCCGATGAACAGGCCATCGCCGGTCAGTGCTCTCACGGCGCCCATGGCCGCGCCTGCCGTTGCGGTCGGACGAATGATCGAGCATGGCGGGAATTGACGGCTAAGGAACGCAGTCGGCTCCGGCATGATCAAGTTGGTCTGGAACAGCTCGCCTCCGAACGAGTTCAGGTCGGGGAACGTAACCGAGACGCCGGTGACGGGATCCACCACGTTCGGCAGCGCTGGTGCATTCCCGGCTTTGTCCTGCCAGGTCTGGAAGTGGCAGATTTCGGTTCCGCCGATACTGAGCAGAACGCGCAGCACTTCTACGTCGGAGGCCCGCTGCGCCAGCATCGGATACAGGCTGCTGCCACCCTGCTCGATCCACGGGAAATGGAATCCAGCGGTATTGGCGATGGCCTGCAGGAATTGCGAGTCGCTGAGGTCGGCATCGGTGCGCGGAATGGCCGTGTGTTGCCCGACGGCGAGCGTGGGAATGGCGTTGGGGAATGTGTCACCAAGGTCTGGGTTGCCCTTGCCGCTGCGGTAGCGCGTCCAGAAATCAGTGTGTACCGTGAGCTGCGTGAGATTGGTAAGCCGCCCGAAGCCCTTATTGGAGCCAGTCGCCTGACTGGAAGGCAGGGTACGGAACGCGTCGAGGTTCACGGTGTCAGCGCCCTTCGCTGCGAGGTAGGCGTTGAGAAACACTTCGTGACTCAACTCGTCTTCGGTGTTGTCGGAAATGTACTGATTCATATCTTCGTCGAGCACTTCAATGGCTTCGGTGTAGTCGTCATTCCCTCCGGTCGGCTGCGAAGGATAGCCCGGGATCAGATGGCTGGCGAGCTTGGAGACTTCTCCGTCCTGTACGCCGGCGAGTTCGTTGTATTGCAGCCAGATGTCGCTCTCAATGATTTCGGCGGCTGCCACAAAACGAAGGATGGCGACATCTCCGCTGTTGATTGAGCCACGCCTGCTTCGGGCGAAGGCTGGGACACTCTTGGCAAGGATTCCGGCGCTGAGGGTGGCGGCACCGGCGGCGACGGCTGTGTTCTTCAGGAACGAACGGCGGTTCGAGCGGCCTGCCGGTTTTGCTTCCGGCGTTGAAGGGTAAGCTTTCTCTGCGGTTGAGCGCACTTCGTTGCTCATGTTTTCTTACTCCGGATTCATGTCGTGGAATTCCGCAAGTTCGGCAGGGATTCGAGTCGCGGTGAAGGCAGAGTAGCGAGCGGAAGCTCAGTGCTTGTCACGCGCGAGTCGGGAATTTGTAAAAGGCTTGTCGCGAAGCACAGGTCAGGCTACATCGGCGGGTGGAGCGATCTCGGGGAATACTGGCCGGCTGTTTTGTTTCGTCCTGCGATCACACTCCCGCGCGTAGCGGTCGTACCACGTTTTCGTGAAGTCCAGCAGAATGTCCTTTATGGTGCGGCCCGCAATGGCGCGCGCCAGCCCCGTGAATTCGGCCCAGGTGTGGACTTGGGTTCCGCCTTCGGGCAGAGGTGTAAAGAATACCCACTGCTCCATTGTGATGCCGATGGCATGATCGATCCAGCCAATGCTCTGGCCAGGGACACACTTGAGAATGACGTGGTCGAGCGTGACTCCGATAGAAGCGGTCGTTCGGATGGAGAGGCGGCTACCCTCTTGCCAGGGCTCGCCCTTCGACCAGTGAATCTCTGCGTAGAGTTCCGAGAATTTGGGCCATAGCGTCCAGTCGGAAAAAACGTGCCACGCCAGCGAGCAATCGGCGGTGGTGGTGACGGAATACTCGAATCTTTCGAACTTGGCCATAACTAACCTCTGGCGCCCGGAGAGGAAGCCCGAGTCACTCGATCGGCCCGTTAAAGTATACCGTTCAAACCGGAGTCGCGGTGCGCAATTGCTGAACAAAGGTCTCGTGATCCAAATGAGTTCCCTTCATGGGGATCGTCGCGGCGAGATGGAAAACGGCATCGTCCAGCGCTGAGCCATGTTGCCATTCGGCGAGATATCCCTGCCGGAACAATGATCGAAGTTGCGTATGCCGCAGCCACACCGCCGGGAGATTCGCGTTCGGATTGCAGGCGCGAGCGGTCGATTCGATGCTGATCACTCCGTCCTTGCCGCAGTACCGCTTGGCTCGCTCGATGCACAACTCGTGAAGGGCCTTCAAATCGTGCTCATCCACGGAAGGAACGACGGCGCCTTGTTCCGCGGCTTTGATGAAATCGCGGAAAGACTTGAGTAAGTCGGACTGCTGGTCAGACATCGGCATCGGGCCTCCGAAACAATTGTCCCACGCGCGACTGCTAACCGCATCGTAATGACCGGGTTTCAGGCAGTCTGTGAGTAGAATCACGCGGAGGGGCGGAGGGACCAGAAACCCTCGCGATCGAATAAGTTAGTATCCAGACCAGCAACTACTTACAGGAGAAAGCGAATGAAAAAGTTTCTGGTGGGGCTGATTCTGGGATTGGTGTTGGTCCCAGCCGCGGTGTACTTCTATTTTTCGACGGGGATGGCGCCGGTGGCCACGGCTGCCCCGCCGATGCCGTTTGAGAGAACCGCTGCGCGGATGGCGCTGCATGCGCGAATGGATAAGGAGATACCAAAGAACGCGCCGATCCCGGCGGACGAAGCAGCCCTTACCGCCGGAGCGCAAATCTATAAGGACCATTGCGCCGTGTGTCACGGGCTACCGGGACAGCCGCCGACTGCTATTGCCAGTGGGATGTTTCCCAAGCCTCCGAAGCTAATGGAGGGGAAGGGCGTGACGGATGATACCCCAGGCGAGACGTACTGGAAGGTGGCAGGCGGAATCCGGATGACCGGCATGCCCGGATTTGACAAGGCGTTATCGACGACGCAGATGTGGCAGGTGAGTCTGTTGTGCGCGAATGCGGACAAATTGCCCGCTGGGGCGAAGCATGTGTTGGTGCCGGCCGCTCCGGCCGTAGCGCAGCCCGAAGTCAAGAAATAAGTCGTTTCGGACAACCCGGCAATTTCTTGTGATCCAGCCCTTCGGCGGGCTGCTCTTTCGTCATCTGGTCCAGCGCTGCTGGCTGCGGAATACTCGAAGGGAACTGCATGTTATAGTGCGGCTTCACCTATGGGATCGTTTCTCTTTTTCGCTTTTTCCTGGTGGTCCATGGCGCTGCGGATTGTGGCGATCATTCACTTCATCCGGCGGCGGCCCAATTTCTACTGGCTTTGGATCATCCTGGCGCACTGGGTTGGGGCGCTGGTCTACATAGCAGTCGAAGTGATTCCGGACTTCGGACTGCTGCGCGGGTCGTTTCAGGTGTTTCCGCGGCGGCGCAGAATTCAGGAACTGGAACGGACGATCCTCGACAATCCTTCCGCTGGGAATTACGAAGAACTGGGACTGTTGTATCTGGACGATCACAAGTACGCGCAGGCGCGCGCGGCTTACGACAAGGCGATTTCCTCGCGTACCGATCATGCCGATCCGTTCTATCGCCGCGCGCTCGCCGAGATTGAGTTGGGAGACTTTCCGGCGGCGCTACCCGACCTCGAGCGAGCTGTGGCATCGGATCCGCAATACGACTTTCATCGCGCCAAGGGATTGCTGGCCTGGGCCTACGCAAAGACCGGGCAGAACGAGAAGGCCGACGCTCGCTTTCGCGAGGCGGTGCAGATTTCGACATTGTCGGAAACGTACTATCACTACGCTCTATTCCTGGAATCGCAGGGGCGGATGGCCGAGGCACGCGAGTATGCGCAGAAGATCCTGGGAAAGAAGCCGACCATGCCTCGCTATCTCCGGCGGCTCGAACGACCGTGGTTCCGCAGAGCGAAAGAAGTGATTGGGCGAGTACCGGCATAGCACCAGGATTTCGTTCCAGCCGCTTATCGCCGTCCCGAGACGAAATTTCTTAGCGACCTTTGCGGTTAGGCTTTGGGTGTCCCAGGAACCAGGCCTTCCCCGTTGGTTGCGTTCGAGAACGACTCCTCCGGTGAGTGTTACCATGACGAATGGTGACGCTTTCTCGACCCTCCATCCGGCTTTTGGCCACCGACATCGACGGCACGCTGCTCAATCCACAATTTCAGATTTCTGAGGGAGATCTGGTCGCGTTGCGCCGCGCGCAGGCAGCAGGGATTGAGATCGTGCTCGTGACCGGACGGCGGCACACATTTGCTCTTCCCATCGCCAGGCAGCTTGGATTCGACCTGTGGCTCATCAGTTCGAACGGGGCGGTCACGCGCTCCCTGAGTGGAGAGACTTTTCATCGCGACATGATGCCGGCCGAAACTTGCCGGCGACTGTGCGGCGCGATGCAGAAGTTCCGCGGGAATACCGTTCTCACGTTTGACCAGGAAACCAAGGGCGCCATCGTGCTGGAACGCATGGACGAACTCGGGGCCAGCATCCGCCGATGGCTGGAAAAAAATCTAGAGTACATCGAGTTCATCGTGCCGATCGAAAAAGCGCTGGTGACTGATCCGGTACAGGCAATGTTCTGCGGAACCATGGCGCGAATGAGTCTGGCATTGCGCGCGCTCGCTGGAGCAGGCATGAATGGGCTGGTGACGATTCTCCGGACCGAATATCCGAACCGCGACTTGTCCATGATCGATGTGCTCAACGCCGGTTGCTCCAAGGGCCATGCGTTGGAACGCTGGGCGGCCCACCGGGGTTACCGCCGCGAAGAGGTCATGGCCGTCGGTGACAATCATAATGACGTCGAGATGCTTGAGTTCGCGGGGCATCCGGTTATCATGGGAAATGCGTGCGAAGAGCTCCGCGGACGCGGCTGGAAGGTGACCCGCGGAAATCATGAGTGTGGCGTCGCCGCGGCCGTGGAAATGGCGTTCGGGGCCTAGACTCTAACGTCTGATGCATAGACCTACCACAATAAGCGTGCTTTGGATCGTCCTGCTCCTTGCGGCGCTTCCCTGCTTCGGGGGCGAAGTCGCTGTATTGAAAAACGGATTTTCCATCAAGCACCAGCGCCGGGAAGTTGTGGGCGATCTGACCCGTTTGTATGTGAGCGCCGACGGAGCGAGTTTCGTCGACGTACCGACTGCGTCGATTGAGCATTTCGAGACTGTCCCCGACGATCCGGCACCGAAACCCTCTCGCTTCGCAAGGAACGCGAAGGACAGAACACCCGTGTCCAGTCTCGCAGGCTTCCCTGCCCGCCCTCAGACCGATCTGTCAACCGTCGTGAATGAAGCCAGCGGAAAGTACAAGCTCGACCCTGATCTGGTGAACAGCGTCATCAAGGCCGAGAGCGGATTCAATGTTCGGGCGGTGTCTCCCAAGGGCGCGCAGGGGCTGATGCAGTTGATGCCCGGGACTGCATCACAACTGGGTGTGCCGAACGCCTTTGATCCAGAGGCGAACGTTGATGGCGGCACGAAATATCTGCGCGAGCTACTGGAGAAGTACAACTTCGATCTGATCAGAGCGCTCGCGGCCTACAACGCAGGGCCGCATCGGGTGGAACAGTTTGGCGGCGTGCCTCCTTATTATGAGACCCGCGCGTATGTCGCGCGCATCGTGAAGGACTTCAACAATAAGAAGAAGGTCGCGCGGGGTAAAGCCGCTCCGGCGAAGAAGTCCCCAGCTACAACGTCCAGCAAGACCAAGACTCAAGGCCCGGCCACAATGAGCAATTCGAGAAGTGTCGCCCAGGTTCGGGCGGATCAACACAACTAAACGCCGAGTTCGCGGAGAACAGCCCGCAGAGAGCGCGGAGAAAACCTCACCTACGGCACTCGCGTTTGACCGCGCTGGTTCTCTCGTTTACCTTGGGTGGTGCCGTTTCCCCCTTTCGCGTCCTTGGGCTGCGGCGCGAGTCTCTCCTCATTCATGGACAAGAAGCGCATCCTGGCCAGCGTTGTCGTGTTGCTGATTCTGCTGATTCTGGTTTACCTCCAATACCGACATTGGCGAACCTTTGACTGGGGTACGTTTTGGAGCCAGACACACCGCATCAAGAAATGGCACGTCTTCCATGGAATCGCGCTGATTTATCTGGCGTACGTGGTGCGGGCCGTGCGCTGGAAGATCTTTCTGAAGCCGGTGCGGCCGAAGACAACGCTTGCGGAGCTGGTTTCGCCCACCCTGATCGGCTTCACCGGTCTGGCGCTGCTGGGACGGGCGGGAGAGTTTATTCGTCCGTATCTCATTGCCCGGCGCACGGATCTTCCCTTCTCCTCGCAACTCGCAGTCTGGGCGGTGGAACGCATCTTTGATATCGGCGCGTTTGCCGTGCTGATGGCGTTGGCGATCTTTCTTCCGAGCGCACTGCCCTCGATTCCGCATCCGGAGTACTACCTTCGTTTTCGCGAGGCCGGATTCATTCTGATTGCCTTGGTTGCCGGCACTGCCGCAGTAGCGGTCGTCATCGGAAAAAACGGCGAGACCGCGGCGGTCTGGGTGGAGCAGCGATTGTCACATCTCCCTTCGCATCTTGGGCATAAGATCGCGCAGAAAGTGCGCGAATTCGGCATGGGACTGAATACGATTCACGGCCCCTTGTCGTTTTTGTGGCTTACGGTGGTGTCCGTTGGAATGTGGTACATGATCGCTCTTGCGTATCACGAAGTGACCCACTCCTATGGAGTCGACGCTCTCGAGATTCCGGTCTCGCAACTCTTGATTCTGATCTTCGCCAGCATGTTGGGATCGATGCTGCAACTGCCGGCCGTCGGGGGCGGCTCGCAAGTGGCGACGATTTCTGTGCTGTCGAGCGTGTTTGATGTGCCTCCGGAAATGGCGGCCAGTTGCGGAATTCTGCTGTGGCTCGTGACGTTCGCTGCCGTCGTGCCGCTGGGATTGCTGCTGGCGCGTCGAGAGCGCTTGTCCCTGCGAAAGTTGTCCGTCGAAAGCCATCAGGCGGAAGAACAAGATTTATCCCCGTCGAAGTGACGGCTCTAAACTCTCTTGTGGGCCGGGTTCCCGCCTGTCACAGTCTGCTCGCCGGCC
>Ga0335082_10008077_pt1 | contig 11430 bp, 11 predicted proteins | sample Lox_Sample_41_FD_206718 | JGI IMG/M metagenome (GOLD analysis project Ga0335082, IMG submission 206718) | Soil microbial communities from Loxahatchee National Wildlife Refuge, Florida, United States - Lox_Sample_4.1 | ecosystem: Environmental > Terrestrial > Soil > Wetlands | place: USA... | reverse complement strand
GCCGGTCGCTCGCCGGTCCCGCTGCTCGAGGCCATGCGGACGCTGAAGCGCGAAAGCCCGGAAGTCGCGGAGAGGCTCGAGGTCGTTTTCGCCGGTCCCCTGTCGACCGACGAGGAGCCTCTCGTCCGGGCGGCTGATCTTGCGGAAACCGTGCGTGCCGTCGGGACCCTCGACCGCCCGCGCACCTTGAAGCTGCAGCACGCGGCAGATGCGCTCCTCGTCTTGGCCGAAGGCTCCTCGCGCCGCGTTGCGACCGGGAAGCTCTTCGAGTACCTCGCCGCCCGGAAGCCGATCCTCGTGCTCGGTGACGGAAGCGAGGCCGCGCGGATCGTGGTGGCGACCGGTTCGGGGTTCGCCACCTCGGGGTCGGACGCCGGGGCGATCGCCGACGCGCTGCGGCGTCTGCCGGAGACGCCGCCGCTCGATTCGAGCTTGGATGCCATCCAGGACTACGCGTACCCTCGAATCGCAGAACGCATGGCCGAGGCCATCGAGAGCGTCTGTGCCTGACACCGTCGAGCGTGCGCCACGCCGACACCTCGGCGCGGGTGCGGCGCTGTCCGTGCTCGCCCAGGGCGGGCCGCTCCTCGGATACGGGCTTCTGAGCATCGTCCTCGCACGCACGATCGGCCCGACGGGAAACGGCCGATTCGCGCTCCTCGCGACACTCGTCGGGATCACTTCGCTCGTCGTCTCCCTCGGCCAGACGGCAGGGATCACCCATGAGGTGAGCCGGCGGCGCTGGTCGCTGCGCCGTGCCCTCCGCACGAGCTACCTCGCCGCGCTCGTGCTCGGGCTGGTCGGGGCGTTCGGAGGGCTTGCCTTCTACGCCCTGACGAAAGACTCGGTGTTCGAAGGCATCCAGGTCGGCCTGGTGCTGGTGGCGTTGAGCAGCCTGATCCCGCTGCTCGCCTACCAGAATGCCGAAGCGATCATGGTCGCGCGCGAGCGGTACGAGGGCTACACGACGGTGGAGCTCTCACATGCGACGACAATGATCGTCCTCGGTGCAGGCCTCGCGATCGTCTACGGGCTCTCTGGCGCCGTGGTCGGCCTGCCGGCCTCGGCGCTCGTCGCCGCCACGATCGGCGCGGTCCTGCTCGTGCGCCAGGGACGGCGCGACACGACCGTCGATCAAGGCGAGTCGCTGTCGCGCGCGCTGCGCTTCGGGCTTCTCAGCTGGGGCGCCAACCTCCTCCAGCAGGTCAACTACCGGTTCGACATCGTGATCCTCGGGGGTTTTGCCGCCGCGAGCGACGTGGGCGTCTACGCAGTGGCGGTATCGATCACGGCGCTCGCCTGGGTGCTCCCACAGGCCCTGCAGATCGTGCTTTTCCCGCGGACGGCAGACCTCGACGAGTCGGCTCTCGCCGGCGAGGTGAGCGGCGAGGCGTCGGACACCTCGCTCGCCAAGGCGATGCGCCACGGTGTGCTGCTCACCGTTCCGGCTGCCGTGATCGTCAGCGTCCTCCTGCTCGTCGGCGTGCCGCTGCTCTGGGGAAGTGAGTTCTCCCAGGCGACTTGGCTCGGATTCGTGCTGCTGCCGGGCGTGCTGCTTCTCGGCGTCGGGAAGATCCTGGGGTCGGCGGTCATCGGCCGCGGGCATCCGCGCTACGCGCTCTACGGCGGTGCGATCTCGATGCCTGTCACGATCGTCCTCTACTTTGCGCTGATCCCAGCGTTCGACGCCTGGGGGGCGGCCGCCGCGTCGTCGGTCTCGTACGCGTTCAGCACGCTTCTTGGAGTCGTCTTCTTCCGGCGTGTGACACGGATCGGGATGCGACGGGCCTTCGTGCCGAGGGCCGAGGACGTCGCGGACTACGGCGGCCTGATGCGGCACCTCCGCGCCGGGCGCTCCGCGCAATGAGCGCGAAGACGGTGCTCGTCCTCCCGGCGTGGTACCCCACCGAGCGGAACCCGTACCTCGGGCCGTTCGTGCGCGACCACGTCCGGGCCGCGGCCGGGTATGGCCACCGGATGGTGGTCCTGGTCGACGAGGGCGTTCGCCACGATCTCTCGCGGCCGTTCTCGCTCGCCGAGGAGCGCGACGGCGACATCAGGGTGTTCCGCCTCGCCTATCGCGTGAGGACAGGACTCTTCGGCTATGTGACCGCGGCGTTCTCGGTCGCCAGGAGCCTTGCGCGCGAGGGAACGCCGGTCGACGTCCTGCACGCCCACATCCACCGGATGGGCTGGGCGGCGGTAGTGGTCGGGGCGGCGATCCGGAGGCCGGCCGTGATCACCGAGAACTCGAGTGCCTGGCCGCGCCATCTCATCACCAAGGGGGAGCTGCTGCGCGCCCGCATGGCCTTCGCGCGGGCGGCGCTCGTCTGTCCGGTCAACAGTCGCCTCCAGCAAGCGATCGAGAGCTACGGCGTGCATGGGCACTTTCGGATCGTCCCGAACACGGTCGATGTGCGGGTCTTCAACCCGGGCGAACATCGGCCGACCACAGGCCCGAGACGGCTCGTCAACGTCTCCCTGCAGGTCGAGGTGAAGGGACTCGACGTCCTCCTCCGCGCGTTCTCGCAAATGGCGGCTCGCGACTCAGAGACAACACTTGAGCTGATCGGCGAGGGGCCGCTGACTCCCAACCTGAAACGCCTCGCCGGAGAGCTCGGACTCAATGGACGCGTGCGCTTCTCGGGCCTTGCCGACCCGCCGGAGATAGCCGAGGCTCTTCGCGGGTCGGACGCCTACGTGCTCTCCAGCCTCACCGAGAACATGCCGCTCGCGGTGCTCGAGGCTCTCTGCTGCGGGCTCCCGGTCGCGGCGACCGACGTCGGCGGGGTGCCGGAGGCGGTGGGAAGCGACGGCGAGTTCGCGCCGCCGGGCGACGTCGACGGGCTGACCGCGGCGATGACCGCGGTCCTCGACGGCTACGAGCGCTTCGACCGCGAGGACATCGCCCGACGGGCCGCTGCGCGCTGGTCGTTCGAGGCCGTCGGCGGCGTCTGGGACGAGATCTACCGCTCCATTCGGCTCAGCGGAACTTGACGAGCCGGAAGTCCAGCTCGTAGCAGGGAACGATCCCCGCCAGGTTCTCCTCGTAGAACTCCTGCATCCAGACGCTCCTGTTGACAACGCGGCTCATCGCGCGTTTCACCCTGTGCCGAACGGGAAACTCGACCGCTGAGCGGAAGCGGAGGCTCACGGCCTCGATCCGCAACCTCGGTGCCCGTCCATAGGTGGGCACGCGGCGACTGAGCAGCGGGTCGTCGGCGTAGTACGAGAACGTGTAAAGGCCGAACGGCCGGCGGTGCGTGGGATCCGAGTAGAAGTAGGCGTTCGAGAAATGCGGGACGACGATTTGCATGTGCCCGCCCACAGCCAGCACGCGCTCGAGCTCGTCCACGACCTCCGAGAGCTCGTCCAGGTGCTCGAAGAGATGAGACGAGTAGACGTCGGTGACGCTCTCGTCGTCGAGGGAGCGCAGAAACTGCAGGACGTCGGCGACGACGTCCACGGAGGGCCCGTCGAGGACGTCGACCCCGACATAGTCGGGCGCCCGCTTGCCGGGGCCGCAGCCGAGATCGAGCTTGAGGCCGCCCTTCTGCCCGAGGGCGCCGACCTTGTCGCGGATGGGCGGTGTCTCGTCCGTGACGCTCATCGCCCTCGTGCGCCGAGACGGATCCTCACCGCTCGCCCTGCCTCACCGAGCGCGGCGGGCGGATGCTCCCGCAGGGCGGCCAGGGCGAAGCGTGTCGCCTGGGCGCGGTCGCGGTTTCGCTCCTGGGCTGCGGCGGCCACGAGCAGGCGGGCCATCGTCCGGCGCCGCTCCGTCCCGAGCCGCTCGCGCGCCTCCGGGAATCGAGCGAGAAAGTCCTCGAGAACCTTCGTTCGCGCCCGCGGCACGTTGTCCGCGAAGAGCACGTTGGTCAGGTTCCCCGCGTGACGGCGATAGCGCATGACCGTCCGCTCCTCGTGGGCGAATCGCCAGTCGAGCGCGATCGTGAGGAAGAGCAGGTAGTCGTCGTAGGACTGGTACCCGGGATTCTCGAAGCCGACTCCACGCCGCTCGATGGCCTCGCGGCGGATGAGCGCCGTGCCGGTCATTACAAAGCACCCGAGCCGGACGAGCTCGACGAGCGGATCCGCGTCGCGGTTCCAGTCTCTGGAGCCCCACGGCATGCGCTGGCCCGTGGCGCTGTCGAATGCCTCGAACTCGGCATGGGTGAGACCGACGTCGGGTTCGGAAAGCAGGATCTCGACCTGGGGACCGACCTTGCCGGGGAGCCAGAGGTCGTCGCTGTCCAGCAAGCCGATGAACTCGCCGCGCGCCAGGTCGAGCGCGTGGGCGCGGGTCTCGGCGATCCCCTCCTGCCGGCTGTGGCGCACCACGCGCATGCGGCCGGCAGGCGCCTCGGCCGCGCACTGCTCGAGCACGTCCGGCGTCGCGTCGTCGGAGGCGTCGTCGATCGCGATCAACTCGAGCTGCTCGTAGTCCTGCTCGAGGACGCTGGCGACCGCGGCCGCCGCGTACTGCTCGTGGTTGCGCGCCGCCATCAGCACGCTGGCGCAGGGCTTGCCCGTCGCCTGGTTAAGTGGGGCGCCTGGCCGGCGCGGAAAGATTGCCATCGGTCGCGGGCTCGTTCCGGCTTTGCAAGAGGGCGGGCGAAGCGTATAGAGCTGGGTAGTCTGGCGGCCTGATGACGCAGCGCATGACTGCACCGCCGGGATGATCTCCATGCTCAATCCGACCAACGGCGTGACAGCCTGAATGTCCCTGACGCGCCTAGAAGGCTTTCCCCCGCTTGCGACGGCGCTCGCCTGGCGCCTCCGCTTCCACTACCTTCACGCGCGCAAGGAGCTCGCCGCGACTCCCAGGACCACGTGGCCGCGCCACGGCCACAGCGGCCGCAGCCGGCCGCGCCTCGGCATCGTGGTCGTGAACTTCAACACGGCGCGCTTGATCTCGCAGCTGCTCTTCTCCCTCTACCGAGTGCTCGGACGATCCGAGTTCTCAATCGTCGTCGTCGTCGACAACGGGTCGACTGACGGCTCACGGGAGATCCTCGAATCGCTTGCGGCGGCCCAGCTCATCCAACTGGTTGCGAACGCGGAGCAGCAGTACCACGGCCCAGCCCTGAACCAGGGAATCTCATGGCTCGCGAAGCGTCAGGAATCGGCCGGTCCCGTGAAACAGATCGAGTATGTGTGGACGCTCGACTCCGATGTGGTCGTATTGCGTCGCGACACCGCGCGCGACGCCCTCGGAGCGTTCGATGGCACGGGCGCAGCTGCTGTCGGCCAGATCCAAGACAACCCCCTGACCAGGCGTGCGGTCCGGAACAACCCGTCGATGCTGTCCCCATTCTCGCTGATCCTCGACCCCGTCCAGATCTGGCAGCCATCGATCCCGCCTTTTCTCGAGGACGGCGCGCCCGCTACAGGGATGCAGGTCGCTGCTGACGCAGACGGTCTTCGCTTGGTCGCCTTCCCTTTTGTCGAGCACGGCTACTTGATCCATCTTGGAAGGGGCACGCTCCGAGTGATTGCGGAGTCGCGCGACAGGAAGAATCGCTACTACGAGTGGGCGGCCGGCCACAACGAGCCGTACTACATGGGGCAGGAAGGAGCTCGTTCCATGTACCGGCGGTTCTGCGAGGTATTCGACGAAGAGGTTGGAGACTTCACGCCCGAACGCGTCACTGCCGCCTGCAGCGCATCAGACCAGCTCAGCCTGGACTAGGTGGAGCCGCTAACTAGATTCCGCGATCGGCGACGAAGGGACGGAGGCGGTTGTTTCCTCGGTGCCCCTGTGTGTTGAGAACCACTTCGCGAGATCTTCGTCACCGCGCCAGAAAAGGACGCCGATCCCGTAACGCCCGCTCTGCTGGCCATTCGCGTCATCGATGATCTCGCGCGCGTCGTACAGATTCCGAAGCTGAGCCCAGAGTCGATCGACCTGGGAGGCTGGGTGTTGGGTCGAGACCACGTCGTGGAAGGCAATGAGGCCACCCGGCCTGACGAGGGGCGCGTAATTCTCGAAGTCGGCACGCACTCCTCCGTAGCTGTGGTCGCCGTCGATGAACAGCAGGTCGACTGACGATCTGAGCCCGCCGAGTGATCGGACCGTCTGCGGATCATGCGAATCGGCTCGGATCAGTGTTTGCGTCTGCGTCGGCCGCGGGTAGCTGCGTACGCGGGCAGACCAGTCATCGTTCCCGGGAAGGTCGACACTGACCAGGTGCGCAGTGGGTGTCGCGAGCTGGCACCAGGTCCAGTACGTCCCACCCTGTGCCGTGCCTATCTCGAGAACGACGTTCAATTCCCGCTCAGACAGGAGTCGAATGAGTCCAGCGAACTCCACAAGCTTTTGATTGGCGCTGTGGCGCCACGCACGGAGTGCAAGCCAGGTTGCAGGCGCCCCGGACGTGCGGACGCTTCGGATGACAACAGCAGTTCGTCGAAACACCGACTCGATTCTTACAACCCGGCCGCCGTTCGACAGCTAAGCAATCTATGAGGATCTTGTGAAGGATCTGCACGGGCATGCCGTAATCGGCAGCCCAAGTGGCTAAGCTCGGAGCTTCTCATGGCCGAATCGCTTGTTACCCAGCGGCCCGTCGCGCCGTCGCGGGTTCGGGCCGGGCTTCGCAGGGCCGCGATCATGCCGGCCCTCAACGAGGGGGATCAGATCGCTGCGGTGATCGCGGAGATCTACGCGGTCGACCCGGACATCGAGGTGGTCGTGATCGACGACGGATCCACCGACAACACCGCTGCGGAAGCCCGTCGCGCGGGGGCGGAGGTCATCCGCCTGCCGTACAACCTCGGCATCGGTGGTGCCGTGCAGACCGGCTACAAGTACGCGTTCGAGCACGGCTTCCAGATCGCGTTCCAGATCGACGGGGACGGCCAGCACGATCCGTCCGAGCTGGACGCGATCGTCGAGCCCATCGCACGCGACGAGGCCGACATCGTCATCGGCTCGCGGTTCCTCGGCCTCGGGGAGTACAAGGCGCCGCCCATTCGTCGAGTCGGCATAAGCATCTTCGCCCGGCTCGTCTCGGCGGTGATCCGCCAGCCGCTCAGCGACACGAGCTCCTCGTTCCGCGCCGTCAACCGGCGTGCGATGAGCCTGTTCGCGCAGGAGTATCCCCACGGCTACCTCGAGACCGTTGAGGCGACGGTGCTGGCTTCGAAGCACGGGCTGCGCCTGATGGAGGTCCCGGTGCACGTGCGCCAGCGGATGTTCGGCCGCTCGTCGCTCACGGTCCCGCTCGCCAGCTTCTACGCGATCAAGGTGTTGCTGGCCGTCTTCGTCGGCATGTTCCGGCGGACCACGATCCAGCTCGAGGAGGACGAATGACACTTCGAATCTCTTTCATCGCCGCAGGCGCGGCCATCTTGCTGCTGGTCGTGATCTTCGAGCTGATTCGTAGCCGCCGCCTCCAGGAGCGCTACGCGGTGCTCTGGCTCTTGACGGGCTTCGTGCTCCTCGTGCTCGCGCTCTGGCGCGGAGCGCTCGGCACGCTCGCGGACGCGGTCGGCATCCACTACCCGCCGTCCGCGCTCTTCGTGATCGCGGCCGCGTTCATCATCATCGTCCTGCTTCACTACTCGACGGTCATCTCGGACCTCTCGGAGCGCAACACGACGCTCGCACAGCGGCTCGCCCTGCTCGAGAAGCAGCTCGAGGAGACCGGCGGGCGCTCGCCCGACTAGGCTGCGCGCCGCGCCTCGATGACCTCCGAGCGGCCGCTTTCAGACGACGAGATCGCTGCGATCCTGGCGAAGCTGAGGGAGGAGGTCTACGGGCGCCCGCCGTCGGCCGGGGGCTCGGAGCCGTCCGTCGCCCGTGAGGAGGCGGAGCGGATGTGGCCTGTGAGCGCCGACCGGCCGTTCCTGGAAGGGACCGGCCCCCGCGGGCGCGCGCGCGGCCTCGGGCTTCGCTTCCCGAAGTCGGTGCTGCGCAAGCTGATGCGCTGGTACGTCGAGCCGGCGTTCGCCGACCAGCGCCGGTTCAACGCCGCCGTCCTGCGTCTCCTGGACGAGCTCCGGGCGCGGGAGCAGGCGAGAGACGGCACGGGCCGCGGCGCCGAGGCGGACCGCGACTCTTGAAGGTCGGCTACTACTCGCCACTCCCGCCCGAACCCTCAGGCATCGCGGACTACAGCGCCCTGCTGCTGCCGGAGCTCGAGCGCAGGGTCGACGTGGCTGTCGCGAGCCGCCTGCGACCGAGGTCGTCGAACGGGGTCGACGTCAGGCTCTACCACCTGGGCAACGACCCGGGCGGGCACGCGTGGATCGTGGAGGAGCTCCGTCGCAGTTCTGGTGTCGTCGTACTCCACGAGGTTGCGCTGCACGAGCTCGTCGCGGGCCTGACGCTCGGCCGCGGCCAGCCGGGCCCTTACCTCGACGCCGTCGAACGGGAGGACGGGCCGGAAGCCCGCCTTCTCGCCCAGGCGTCGCTCGAGGGCCTGGTGCCGCCGCTCTGGGAGGTCAGGCCGCTCGAGTTCCCGCTCGTCGGCGGCCTGCTGGAGAACGCGCTCGGGGTGATCGTCCACTCGCGGTTCGCCGAGCGGCAGCTCGCCGAGCGCGGCTACGGGGGCAAGGTCTGGCGGATCCCGTTCCCGGCCGGGACTCCCGGCGAGGCCGGCGATCCCGGGCTCCCGGAGGGCCGCGCGCCGATCGTCGCCTCGCTCGGCGGGCTCACCTACCACAAGCGCATCCCGCAGCTGCTGGCGGCCTTCGCGCGGCTCCGCCGGTCGCTTCCGGATGCGCTCCTCGTGCTGGCCGGGTCCGGAGGGGAATCGCTCCAGCTTGACGCCCGCCTGGAGCGGCTCGGTCTCGTCCGCGACCGGGACGTCCTCGTCCTGGGGCGCGTGCCGGGGGAGCGGTTCCTGTCTCTCATGGCCCGCTCGGACATCTGCTTGAGCCTGCGCTGGCCGACCCTGGGCGAGACGTCGGCGAGCGTGATCGACGCGCTCGGGCTCGGCAGGGCGGTCGTCGTCTCCGATCTCGGCTGGTACTCGGAGCTGCCCGACGGCGTCGTCGCGAAGGTTCCGGTCGACGACCACGAGGGCGACCTCCTCGCCGCGACGCTCGAGCTGCTCGCGGAGAACGGCCGCGTCCGTGAAGGTCTCGGCAGGGCTGCGGCCGACTACACACGGCGCGAGCACGACCTCGGGCGCACGGCCGATGCGTACGTGCAGGCGTTGGTCGAGGCAGCCGGCGGGAATGGGTCGGCGTGACGGAGGGCGCGCTCACATCCACCGCGAATCAGAGCCGGCGCATTGCGGCCGCCGTGCCCGTCTGGGTCTGGCTGGCGGGCCTGGTCGTTCTCTCGACGATCGTCCGGACGGCGCTGGCAAAGCGCCATCCGGCGCCCTGGATCTTCCCCGACGAGCTGATCTACGGAGGCCTGGCCAGCAGCCTCGCGACGACCGGCCACTTCGCGCTTCGGGGCGTTCAGGGCCTTGCCGGCTACGGGCCGGGCTATCCGCTCCTGATCTCGCCCGCCTACGCGGTCTTCCACGACTTCGCGCACGCCTACGCCGCCGCCAAGGGGATCAACTCGCTCCTGATGTCGCTCGCGGCCGTCCCCGCCTACTACCTGGCCCGCCGCGTGGTGAGCCAGCCCCTGGCCCTGTTCGCAGCGCTCTTCGCCGTGACGATCCCGTCGATGCAGTACACGGGCACGATCATGACCGAGAACGCCTTCTACCCGGCGTTCATGGTCTGTGTGCTGGCCTTCGTCTGGATGCTCGAGAGGCCGACGGCGACCCGTCAGCTGGTTGCCCTCTTGCCGATCATCCCCGCCTTCTTCGTCCGTGCCCAGGCAGTCTTGCTCGTCGGGGCGCTCGTGACGGGAATCCTCGTGCTCGTGCTCGTCGATTCCCATGTGGCTGCGGAGAGGTTTGCGCCGAGACTCCTGCTGCGGCGCCTCGACGCATTTCGCGTGACCTGGCTCGTGCTGGTCGGCGGCGGGTTGCTCGTCCTCGCGGCCGAGGTTGCGCGCGGGCGCTCACTGAGCGGCGCCCTGGGCGCATACCAGTCGGTTACGTCACTCGACTACACCGTCTCGGGGGTCGCGCACTGGTTTGTCTACCAGCTCGGCGAGCTCAGCCTCTATCTCGGGTTCGTGCCCTTCGCAGCGCTTATTGTCGTCATCCCGGCCGCGTTTCGAAGGTCCGAGCCCTCGCGCTCGGTCCGGATCTTCGCGGCAATCTCCCTTTCCGTGGTCGTGTGGTTCACGCTCGCGGCCGGCGCGTTCTCCTCCCAGCTCGCCGACCTGAACGGGGGCGTCGGGCGCATCGAGGAGCGGAACGCCTTCTACGTGGCCCCGCTCTTTCTCATCGCGCTCCTGATCTGGGTCGAGCGGGGGTTGCCGCGGCGGTGGCCGCTCGCCGGCGTGGCCGCGCTGCTCGCAGTGGTCCTGCCGGCGACGCTCCCGCTCGAGCGGCTGGCGAACCTGAGCGCGCTCTCGGACACGCTCGCGTTCATTCCGCTTGCCGTCCGGGTCAGCCGCGGCCACCTCGCGCCGTCGAACATGATGCTCGTCGTGATGGCGCTGGCGACGATCGGCGCCGTCATCTTCATGCTTCTACCGAAACGCTTCGCGTTGCTCGCGCCGATCGCCGTCCTCGCGTACCTGATCGCCTGGCAGACGTCGATCGAGAACCAACAGCACGGGACATCGCTGTATCTCCTCCAGGGTGCTCTGTCAGGCAGGCGCGAATGGGTCGACGATCGCGTGAGCAAGCTGAACCGCGTGTCCGCGCTCTGGACTCCGCAGGGCGGAAACCCGAACACGCTCGTGGAGAGCGAGTTCTTCAACCGCAGCATCGGAGACGTCTACACGCTCGGCGGCGAGCTTCCCGGAGAGGGGGCGCTTCCCCAGCTGCCGACGTCGATCGGAAGCGGCGGACGTCTTCTCACCGCGTCCGGCGCGCCGGTTCGCACGGAGTACCTTCTCACCGATCCTTCAGTGCAGCCGGTCGGACGCATGGTTGCGGCCGAACGAGGCGCCGCGGTCTACCGTGTCGACGGCCCGGTGTCGCTGAAGGCGTCGATCACTGGGCGGTACGCCGATGGGTGGTCGGGGCCCGTGATGACCTACACGCGCTACGGGTGCGCGGCAGGGAGGCTGAGCGCGACGTTCGAGAACTACCCCGGTCTGGTCAAGGGGCCGCAGCGCGTCCGCGGGTCGGGTGGCCGCGGGGTGACGGTCGTGTCGATCGGCCCGGAGGCCGCGAGCCGAACGGTCGTTGTGCCGCTCCGGGCCCGGGGCGGCCTTTGCAGGGCCCGCTTCACAGTCACGCCCACCGCGAGCCCAGCCGAGGCCCTCGGCACGCCGGACACCCGGGTCCTCGGCGTGCACTTCTCGACGCTCAGGTACGAGCCGCCACCGGCGGCGCAACCCTAGAATCGCGCCGATGCCCGCTCCCGCCAGCTTCGACGAGTTCGTGCACTTCACGCTCC
>Ga0335082_10008075_pt1 | contig 11432 bp, 10 predicted proteins | sample Lox_Sample_41_FD_206718 | JGI IMG/M metagenome (GOLD analysis project Ga0335082, IMG submission 206718) | Soil microbial communities from Loxahatchee National Wildlife Refuge, Florida, United States - Lox_Sample_4.1 | ecosystem: Environmental > Terrestrial > Soil > Wetlands | place: USA... | reverse complement strand
TGATCGAGGCCAACACGTACGGCTGGACGTCGGCGCGGATCCTCACGCTCTTCGCGCTCTTCGCGCTCTCGCTCGCCGCCTTCGTCGCGCTCGAGCTGCGCCAGCGGGCGCCGATGCTCGATCTCGCGCTCTTCAAGAACGGCACGTTCGCGGGCGCGAACACGGTGGCGCTGATGGTCTCGCTCGCGATGTTCGGGGTCTTCTTCTTCATCTCGCTCTTCATGCAGAACATCCTCGGCTACTCGGCGATCAAGGCCGGGGCCGTCTTCCTGCCGATGACGATCCTGATCATCCTCGTCGCGCCGCTCGCGGGAATCCTGTCCGACCGCCTCGGCTCGCGGTGGCTGATGGCCGCCGGGATGACCCTCGTCGCCGGCTCGCTCCTGGTCTTCGCGCAGCTCGACACGAGCTCCGGCTTCTGGGACATCCTGCCCGGCCTCTTGATCGGCGGCGTCGGGATGGCCCTGACCATGTCACCGATGACGTCCGCGACTCTCTCGGCGGTCTCGGTGGACAAGGCCGGCGTCGCCTCGGGCGTGCTGAACACGTTCCGCCAGGTCGGCGGCTCGCTCGGGATCGCGATCCTGGGCGCGATCCTCGCGTCCTACGTCTCCGTCGCCCCGCGGAGCCCGCAGTTCGCGGACCAGTTCGTCACCGGGCTGCACCACGCGCTCTACACGAGCGCGGGGATCGCCTTCGCGGCGGCGCTCGTCGCGGCGGCGACGATCCGCAAGCGCAGCCCGGCGCAGGCTCCGGAAGGCGTCGAGGCGGTCGCAGCGGTATGAGCTCGCCGCGCCTGTCGGCGCCCGAGCGCCGGCAGGCCGTGCTCGATGCGGCCTGCCGGATCTTCTCCGACGGCAGCTATCGGGGCACGACGACGGCCGAGATAGCGCGAGAGAGCGGCGTCTCCGAGCCGATCCTGTACCGCCACTTCGCCTCGAAGCGCGAGCTCTACCTCGCGTGCCTCGAGTCGGCGTGGACGGACACGCGGACGCGGTGGGACGAGCGCGTGGCGACAGAGGCCGACCCGGCCCGCTGGCTTCCCGCCCTCGCCGTCGAGGCGTTCGAGTCGGGTACCTGCCCGGCGGTGCTCGCCGACCTCTGGGTGCAGGCGCTCTCGGTCTCGACCGAGGAACCGGTGATCGGCGCTGCGCTCGCCGCCCAGATGCGTGAGGTGCACGACTACGTCGCGGCCCTGATCCGCCGCTCGCAGGGCGCGGGCGGGGTGGTGCAGGGGCGCGACCCGGACGCCGAGGCCTGGATCTTCGTCGCGGTCGGGCTGCTGCGTACCGTGGCGGGGCGGCTCGGCGGGCTCCTCGGTCCCGACGACCTCGGCCGCATCCGCGCCGCACGGGCCGAGTGGATGCTCGGCCGCGGCGCTTAGGCCGTCGGACCATGAAGGAGACCCCCGGCTGCGGCCCCGGGGGTCGATCCTTCGAAGAGGATCGCCACTTCTCTGGGTGACGATCCGGCGGTTGTGGCTCTGCGGCCCAGCCACGCCTCCGGACCTTCTGTCGCCCGTCTGCGGCGCTCCCCCTGCATCCTGACCTGGCGTCCGGCCCGGCTGCAAGTGGCCTCACTATAGGCGTGCCCTCCCTGGTCCGTCAAGTACCCCAGTCAAGTGATTTTGAAAATGGCTACTTCACCGGGTTTTCCCTGCGCAAATGCCCCTTTTGGGTGATGCCCAAAGGATCCGGCTTGCACTTAGGTGAACTAACAGCTTCACTACAAGCAAGCCGCCGCAGTGAATCCAGAAACCCGCACCCGCATCCGCACCAGTGCCGCCCAGCCGGGCTCGATCCGGCTCGGCGAGCGTCTCCGCCAGCTTCGCGTCTCGGCGGGCCTGACGCAGACCGAGCTCGCGGGTGAGCGGTTCTCGAAGGAGTACGTGAGCCAGATCGAGCGCGGCAAGACGCGCCCGACCGACGAGACCGTCGAGTGGCTCGCAGCACGGCTCGGCGTCGACGCCGGGTTCCTGGCGAACGGTGTCTCCACCGACGAGCGGGGCCGGGTCGAGTCGGCGCTCGCGCGCGTCGAGGCGCTGCTCGAGTCCGACTCCGTCACGGAGGCGGCCGAGGAGATCGAGAGCGTCCGCACCGCCGTGCACGCGACGGGCGTGGTCGAGCTCGAGGCACGGGTTCTCCTGAACGACGCGAAGGTGAAGGCGCGGCTCGGCGACGTCCGCGAGGCGCTCGACGTGCTCGCGCGCGCCCGCGCGATCGTCGAGGCGCCGCCGTTCTCGGACGTCGATCGCGCAGAGGTGCTCTTCATGTTCGGCGTCTGCCGGTTCAAGCTCTCGAGCGTCCAGACGTCGATCGGGCTCCTCTCGCAGGCGCTCGTGCTCGCAGACGGCGCCGGCCTCCCGTGCGACCGCCTCCGCTCCGACATCCTCAGCTGGCGCTCGCGCGGCTACAGGCTCATGCGCGACTTCGAGGCCGCCCGCGAGGACGTCGAGCGCGCGCTCGAGCTCGCCGAGGCGCTCGACGACCGGCGTGCACTCGCGAACGCGAACTTCCAGGCCTCGATCGTCGCCGAGCGCCAGGGCCACTGGGTGCTCGCGCGCACGTACGCCGAGCGCGCGAAGGCGCAGTACGAGGAGCTGTCGAGCCTCGAGAGCGTCGGCCGGCTCCTGAACAACCTCGGCGGCCTCAACCTCCTGCTCGGCAAGCCGGAGGACGCGGAGGCGCTGCTCAAGGACTCGTTCCGCGTCGCGCTCGAGGTCGGCAACGAGGCCGACGCGGCCCGCGCGGTCTCCTCGCTCGCCCAGGTGCACCTGCGCATGGGCGACAACGAGCTGGCCGAGGAGCAGGCGCGGCATGCGTTGCGCCTCCTCGAGGGCCGCGAGGACTACCTCGACGAGATCGGCAACGCCCAGCTCGTCCTCGGGCGCTCGCTGCTCGAGCTCGGCCGGCTCGACGAGGCCGAGGAGTCGTTCGACCAGGCCGCCTCCAGCTTCGACCAGCTCTCATCGGCCAGCCACAAGGCGGCCGCGTGGGTGGCACAGGGTGATCTCGCGGCTGCCCGCGGCGACGACCGCACGGCGTCTCGGCTGTACCGGACCGCTGCCGAAGCACTCCAGGATTTCCGCTTCTAACGACTGACACGAAAGGAGGTGTTCCATATGTCGAAGGCTCGTCTCATCTACCTTCTGGTGATCGCATCGGTGTTTGCGTTCTCCCTGGCGTCGGTTGTGAGGGTTCCGATCTGGTGCCACGTCGCAGGCTTTGCGCCTGGCGACAGCGGCTTCGCAAGCGGCAGCGACTAGATTCGGGACGCGCGTCCCGGGCTCATGGCGTCAAGGAGGCCCGTGGACGCCCGCACTGCGGGGAAACATTCGTCACGCATCGATCCTCCCCTCCCGGGAGGCCCGGCCCTTGACGAGTCTCACCAGACTCCGGGCACGAGGCGTGAAGTCTCCGCGGCGTACTGGCGATAGGGCTCGCCGAGCCCCCGCGTGAGCTCGGCCTCTTCCACGCGGATCCGCGGCATGTGGCCGGCAACGGGCAGGACGAGCAGCACGGCGAGCGAGAGCAGGTTCACGAGCGCGAACCCGATCCCCGCGTACAGCACCAGGTTGCCGGTGTACGCCGGATGGCGGATCAGCCTGTAGGGCCCGGTGCGCACGACCTCGTGCTCCTCCTGGACGACGACGACCCGGCGGAAGAAGCGCCCGAGCGTCGCGATCGCCCAGATCCGCAGGCCGAACCCCGCCCAGACGAGCGCAAGGCCGAGGGCGAACCAGGCCCAGCCGCTCCCCGGAAGCTCGAGGGAGGGCACCCGGCGCGCGGCGAGCACGCCCAGCAGCAGCGCCGCCGCGGCCGAGAGGACGAGGATCCGCTTCGTACCGCGGTCCTCGGGCGCGCTCCCGCTCGTCCGGGTCAGCATCACCTCGGCGAGGGTGCCCAGCGCGAGCCGGGCGTAGCCCACGGGGCCCGGCTGCGTCGTCGCCACCCGTTCCCGCAGCGTCACGAGCCACTCGAGCAGGCCGCCGGCGACGATCGAGGCGACGAGGACGGCCAGCGCGGCCTTGTGCGTACCGAGAAAGCCGGGCATCGCGGGGAACCTAACGCGTGCGAAGGTTCACGCGTGAGCGCGTCCGATCCGGAGAGGACGATGAGCGTTCGCGAGGTCGCGGAGCTACTCGGTGTGCACCCACAGACGGTCCGGCGCCTGATCCACGAGGGAAAGCTCGAGGGCGTTCGCATCGGCAGCGGGCTCCACGTCCCGCGGACCGCGCTCGAGGAGCTCCTCGCCCGGCAGCACCGGAAGCCCTAGATGGTTGATGGCATGCCCGGGTGTCAGACGCGGGCAGGTGTGGCATCAACCATCTACGCCGGCATTTCGTCGGCGCCGAGGCGCTCGACCAGCATCTGAGGCACGCGTGCGTACGGGCTGAGCCGGAGCACCGCGCGGACGAGCTCCGCGCAGTCCTCGGGCTGGATCATCTCCTCGGCGGGGATCCCGGTCCACGCCGCCATGGGCGTGTCGACGAAAGCGGGGCAGAGCGCGAGCGCTCGCACGCCGTCGTCCTCGAGCTCCGCGTTCAGGGAGCGGGTGAACGCGATCACCGCCGCCTTCGTCGCTCCGTACGCGGCGAGCCCGGGAGTCGGCAGCGTGCCCGCGATCGAGGCGAGATTGACGACGTGGCCGCGCGACTCGCGCAGGAGCGGGATCGAGCCGCGCGTGAGCAGAAAGAGGCCGCGCAGGTTGACACCGAACTGGAGGTCCCACTGCTTCGCGGTCATGTCCTCGATGCGCCCGGCGATTCCGAGCCCCGCCGAGTTCACGAGCACGTCGAGGCGGCCGTGGCGCGCGGTGTGCGTGGCGAGCGCCCGTTCGCATTCCTCCTCGAGGGAGACGTCGGCCGCGACCGCCGTCGCGCCGAGCTCGGCGGCCGCCGCCTCGACCTTGGCGGCCGTGCGCGAGACGAGCGTCAGCGCGTAGCCCTCGTCGCGCAGCATGCGCGCGAGCGCCAATCCGATCCCGGAGGAGCCGCCGGTGACGAGCGCCGCCTTCTGCATGCTGCCTCTCTACGGGCTTCGCGCGGGAAGGTCAAGTAGCGGCTGTGGCAAACTTGTCCGCGGAGGACCCGTGAAGGCTCCTCCTCTCCCCCCGGCGGCGTCGGCGGCCTCGGCCGCCGCCGCCGCCGGAAGAACCTCCCGTAGCATGGGACGGGTGGAAGCAGGTGCGGTTAGGCTCACCGATCTGACGACGGCCGGCGGCTGCGCCGCGAAGTACTCTGCCGCTCGGCTCGAGACGCTGCTCGCCGGCTTCGTCCCGGCCGAGGCGGAGAACCTGCTCGTGGGCCTCGCGCCCGCCGACGACGCCGCGGTGTACAAGCTCGACGACGAGCGCGCGCTGATCTTCACGCTCGACTTCTTCCCGCCGCTCGTCGACGACCCGGCCGACTTCGGCGCGATCGCCGCCACGAACGCGCTCAACGACGTGTTCGCGATGGGCGGCTCACCGCTGCTCGCACTCTCGATCGCCGCCTTCCCCGAGGAGCTCCCGGTCGAGACGCTCGCGGCCGTCTTCGGAGCGGCCGACATCCAGGTGCGCGCGGCCGGGGCTCTCCTCGCCGGCGGCCACACGCTCCGCGACCCGGAGCCGAAGTACGGGCTCGCCGTGGTCGGCACCGTGCATCCCTCGGGGATCTGGCCGAAGAGCGGCGCCAGCCCGGGCGATGCGTTGTTCCTGACGAAGCCGCTCGGCACAGGGCTCGTCCTCCACGGTGTCAAGCGGGGTCTCGGCGGCGAGAAGGAGCTCGCGGGCGCGGTCGAGTGGATGCGGACGCTGAACCGCGAGGCCGCCGACGCGCTGCGCCCGTATGAGCCGAGCGCGGTCACCGACGTGACCGGCTTCGGCCTGCTCGGGCACGCCCACGAGATGGCGGAGCGGAGCGGAGTCGAGCTTCGCCTCGAGCCCGCGCTTTGGCCCGCGCTCGACGGCGCGCTCGAGGTCGCCCGCGCGGGAGAGCGGACGGGCGGCGATCGGCGCAACCGCGAGTTCGCGGCGGCGCACGTCGACGCGGGCGATACGTCCGACGAGCTGCTCGCGCTGGGATACGACCCGCAGACCGCGGGCGGGCTGCTCGTCTCGCTTCCGGCCGATCGCTCGCTGAGCTTCGAGTCGGCGTTCGCCTCGCGTGGGCTCTTTCTCCGGCGGATCGGCAGTGTCGGCGAGGGCTCGGGCGTCACGCTAGCCTGAGCCCGTGCACGTCGAGTCGACGCAGCTGGCCAGGGTCCGCGGGCTCTCGCTCTCGCCGGCCGCGTTCAGGCGGATCGCGCTCGCGTCGGCCGTGATGCTCTGGCTGATCGTCGGCACGGGCGCGGCGGTGCGCCTGACGGGCTCGGGGCTCGGCTGCGAGCACTGGCCCGGCTGCACCGCGGGCGATCCGTTCCCGTCGAACGGCTACCACTCGTTCATCGAGTTCTCGAACCGGGTGGTCGCCTTCGTCACGATCGTGGTCACGCTGGTCGCGTGGCTCGCCGCCCGTCGGACGCCCGGGCTGCTGCGCGGCGCCCGCCTGCTCGCGCTCGGTGTCTTCCTCGGCACGCTCGCGCAGGCGCCGCTCGGCCTGATCACGGTCAAGCTCCATCTCCATCCGCTGATCGTGATGACGCACCTGCTGCTCTCGGCGGCAGTGCTCGCCGGCGGGGTCGTGCTGCTCGTCGAGGCGCTGCGGCTCGAGCTCGGCGCGGTGCCGCCGTTCATGCCACTGCGGCTGCGGCGAATCGGGCTCGTGTTCGCCGGCGCCGCGTTCGTGCTCGTCGTCAGCGGCACCTTCGCGACCGCGGCCGGCCCGCATTCCGGCGGGGAGGACGTGAAGCGGTTCGGCACCTTCTGGACCTCGCTGCAGGTCCACGCCTACATCGTCGCCGTGTTCAGCGCCGCGTTCGTCTGGCTGCTCGCCGCGCTCTGGAACCGGCGGGAGCGCACGCCCAGGCTGTTTCGGCTCGCGCTCGTGCTGGCCGGGCTGCTCGCGGTCCAGATCCTCGTCGGCGAGGTGCAGTACCGCACGCATCTCCCGTGGGGGCTCGTCCTCGTGCACGTGTTCCTCGCCGCTTTGGTCTGGGCTGCGATCGTGGGGCTCGTGACCCTCCTCTATCGGCCGATCGCCTGGCTACGGCCGCATCCGTAGACTGAGGAGATGGCGGACGAGCTTCGCATCTTCGAGCGGCCGTCCCTCGAGCGGCCCGTGCTGATCACGGCCTTTCGCGGCTGGAACGACGGCGGCCAGGGCGCCTCGCTCGCCGGCGGCTACCTCGCGCGGGCCTGGGACGCGACGCGCTTCGCCGAGATCGATCCGGAGGAGTACTACGACTTCCAGGCGACGCGGCCGCACGTCTCGCTCGAGGAGGGGCTGACGCGCCGGATCGACTGGCCGGAGAACGCCTTCTACTACTCGCGGGTGCCCGGCACCGATCGAGACGCCGTGCTGCTGCTCGGAATCGAGCCCAATCTCCGCTGGCGCACGTTTTCGGATCTCGTCGTCGGGCTCGCGACCGACCTCCAGGTCGAGCTCGCCGTGACGATGGGGTCGCTGCTCGCGGACGTGCCGCACACACGGCCCTCGCCGGTGACCGCGAGCGCGAGCGACTCGACCCTGATCGAGGCGCTCGACCTGCAGCCGTCCCGTTACGAGGGGCCGACGGGAATCGTGGGCACGCTGCACGATGCCTGCCGCCGCGCCGGGATCGCATCGGTTTCGATCTGGGCGGCCGTACCCCACTACGTCTCGCTCGCTCCCAGTCCGCGCGCGGCGCTTGCCCTCTGCGACAAGCTCGGTGAGCTGCTCGATGCGAAGATCGACACCACCGAGCTCCAGGAGGCCGCCGACCAGTACGCGGAGCAGGTGACCGAGGCGGTCTCGAGCGACGCCGAGACTCAGGCCTACGTCGAGGAGCTCGAACAGCGCACCGACGCGATCGAGGCGGTCGAGGAGCTTCCGTCCGGCGAGTCGCTCGCGGCGGAGCTGACCGAGTTCCTGCGCGAGCGCGACGAGGAGGACGGCGAGGACGACTCGGGGCGCGGCTAGCCGAAGGTGAACGCGTAGGCGCGCACGCCGGGGTCGAAGCGCAGCTCCAGGATCGCGTTCGCGGCCGACTTCCCGCTGTGGATCGTGTAGAGCCGGTACCCGTTCACGTCGACCGTCCCGGCGGGCTTCCCGCCGATCAGGCTCTGGACGCGGCCCGTTCCGCCCAGCACGAGGTAGACGTACCGGGCCTGGAAGTGAAGCCGGAGGCGCGCGCCGAGCCCTGCGACGATCGCCTGCGGCCCGACCGTCCAGACGCCCGCGTAGGCGAGCTCGTCGTCTCCGAGGCCGAACGGGAAGCGGTAGGACACGGCCCGGTTGGGCACGATCTGCGAGCCGCTGTAGCGCTGCAGGCGCTCGTAGCCGAGATAGGACTCCGGCGTCATCGCCTCGGTCGGGGTGCGGTCGGCGACGCTCGTCGGCTTCGCCGGAAGCGGCTCGGCGCCCTGAGCGAGCAGCGAGCGGATCTCCCGCTCCGAGCCGCCGTAGTCGCTCTCGCCGAAGTGGACGTGACGGACACGGCCTGACCGGTCGATCAGGTACTCGGCGGGCCAGTACTCGTTGGAGTATGCGTTCCAGGTCCCGTAGTCGTTGTCGAGTGCGACCGGCCACGTCACTCGGAGGTCGTGCGTCGCCCTGCGGACGTTCCCGAGCACGTGCTCGAACGCGAACTCGGGCGTGTGGACGCCCACGATCTCGAGCCCGAGCGGGTGATAGGCCGCGTACCACGCGCGGAGGTGCGGGAGGGTGCGGATGCAGTTGATGCAGGAGTACGTCCAGAAGTCGACGAGCACGACCTTGCCGCGGAGGCCCGCGATCGTGAGCGGCCTGTCGCCGGGCGTGTTGAGCCAGTGCGCGATGTCCTTGAACTCGGGCGCTGCGCGATATTCGGAGGTCGAGGACGTGTCGGGCACGTGCCGCAGCTTCGCAAGCCGCGCCCGCGCCGAGCCCGTGGCCTCGGTGTGGCGCTGGAGCGCGCTCGTATAGCCGCCGAGCGCAACCTGGAGGCTCTGCTCGGTGTTGAAGACCAGCGCGAGCGCCGCGAGCGCGACGACGACGCCCATCGCCCGGCGCAGCGCGAGCCCGTGGACGCGCAGGCGGCCCGCTGCGCGCTGGCCGCCGATTGCGACGAGCAGCATCGGCACCGCTGCGCCGAGCGCGTAGAAGAACGTGAGGAGCACGGCCTCCAGGCCGACCTTGTGCTGTGCCGCGAGCACCGAGATCGTCGCGAGCACCGGTCCCGCGCACGGAACGAAGACGAGCCCGAGGCTCGCTCCGAGCAGGAAGCCGCCGCCGAGGTCGCCGCCGCGGCGCCTGGTCAGCCGGGCGAGCGGCCGCTCGAGCAGGAGGCCGAAGCGGGGGAAGACGAGTGTCGCCGCGAGCACGAAGAGGAGCGCGATCGCGAGGTTGCGCAGCACGTCCTCGGGCAGGCCGAGCAGATCGAGGAGCCAGGCGGCGATGAGGGTGAAGACCGTGAAGCTGAGGACGATCCCCGCCACGATCGCGTAGGGCCGACGGCGCCCGCCGGTCGCGCCTCCCGCGAGGAGGATCGGCAGCACCGGCAGCACACACGGAGAGAGCGCTGTGATGACTCCCGCGAGAAAGCCGATCCCGAGCAGGAGAATCATCCCGCCCGCAGCGTAGCGAGGGCTACTGCTCGGCTGCGGCGGGCTGCGGCTCGCCGGTCGCCGGCGCTTCGGCCGGCGCCTCGGCGGCGCGGGCGCGCGGCTTCCGCCTGCGCCGCTTGGGGCGCGGCGGGGTCTCGCCGTCGGCCGGTGGCTGTGCGCCGTTCTCGCCCGGCTGCGCGGCCGCGGCCGGAGCCTGCGTGGACTTCTTCTTGCGGCGCCGTCTCCGGGATCGCCCCGGTGTCGCCTTCGGCGCGGGCAGGTTCTCGGCGAGCGCCGCAGCGATCTCCGGCAGCGGCGCGATCTCCTCGCGGGCGGCGTCGAGGAGCTTGGTCGCGCGGGGCGTGTAGGCCTCGGCGGAGGCGAGCAGCGCGACGCCGACCGGCAGCGGCAGCTTCATCGCCTCGGCGACGAGCCGCGCTGCGTTCTCCTCGTGCCGGTGGCCGCGTGAGTTCGCTAGGGCGCCCAGCAGCCGCTTCGCCTCGGGATACTCGGCGCTCGCGCGCCGGTCCTGCACCTTGCGGCTGGCTCGGGCGAGCTTCCAGGTCCAGCGTGCCTGGATCTGCTCGGGCGCGTTCGCGTGTCCTTCGGCGATCGCTCGGAGCAGGATCCGGATCCCCGGCATGCGGTCTTTCTCCCAGGGAGGCGCAGAGGTGACGAGGGTGACGAGGTCGTCGAAGTCGGCGCGCTCGACGGTCATCGACACCCGGTCGGCGAGGGCGGTCATCCGCAGCCGCCGGTTCGGATTCTCGGCGGCGCAGGTGGCGAGGAACTGCTCGAGGCATGCACGTGAGGCGCGGCCGTCCGTGAGCTTCCTCACGAACTCGGCCCGGTCCTCGTAGCGGACCTGCCGCGCGGCGATGGTCGCCCAGTAGCGCTGCTCGTCCTCGTCGAGGAAGCGCGGGTCGACCCGCTGCCACTCGCGCTGGATCACGGAGAGCCGGCGGCGGACATCGGGGGTCACCGGGACGAGCCACGGCGCCGGGGTGAGCCTGCGGCGCGCGCGCCGCTGCACGCGACGGCGGGGCGCCGGCGTGACGCGTGCGCCCTCGCGGTAGAAGTCGGAGTCGAGAAGGGAGTGAAGGGAGACGACGCGCTCGTTGTGCGTCGCGTTCTTCGGCACGAAGTCGACGACGATGCCGGCCTCCTTGCGCGGGTGCGTGCGCATGATGCGGCCGATCCGCTGCTGGTAGACGCGCTTCGACGCGGTCGGCGCGAGGTGCATGACCACGGTCGCGCGCGGCGAGTTCCAGCCCTCCGCGAGCAGCATCGCGTTGATCAGCACGTTGATCTCGCCGCGCTCGTAGGCGGCCAGCGTCTCGGCGAGCTTGACCGGCGGCGTGCGCCCGCTCACGGCCTCGGCCTTGATCCCGGCGGCGCGGAACTCCTGCGCGAGGTTGTACGCGTGCTCGACTCCGGCGGCGTAGACGATCCCCGGCGTGTTGTCGAAGCGGTCGCGGTAGAGGCTCGCGGCGGCCTGGTTGAGCGCCTGGTGGTCGAGGGCTGCGGCCAGGGCGCCCTCGTCGAAGTCGCCGCCGACGATGGGCACGGAGTGGATCGCGGCGGCGGGTGGGACGCGCAGCGAGCGCAGCGGCGCGATGAGTCCCCGCCGAGCGGCATCCGCGAGAGGCAGGTCGTCGACCGATGCGGGGAACACGTCCGAGACCTGCTTCGCGATCAGCTGCTCGGTCGCCGTCATGCCGATGTAGATGGGCTCCGGGAAGCTGCGGATCGCGGCGCTGGTCTTCTCGCCGAGCGCCGTGTGGGCCTCG
>Ga0335082_10008074_pt1 | contig 11432 bp, 10 predicted proteins | sample Lox_Sample_41_FD_206718 | JGI IMG/M metagenome (GOLD analysis project Ga0335082, IMG submission 206718) | Soil microbial communities from Loxahatchee National Wildlife Refuge, Florida, United States - Lox_Sample_4.1 | ecosystem: Environmental > Terrestrial > Soil > Wetlands | place: USA... | reverse complement strand
GGGCACGAACAATTCCCATTCGGCGTAGGTCGTTTGAATGTCCGTGCCCGGCGCGACGAGGCCGATGCCGCGCGGGAGAATCGTCTTGAGCGAACCAATTTTCTGCGCGTACACGATGTCCACGGCGACGGCTTGGTCGCGGTTCGAGCCGCGCGGCAGCGGGACGAGCACCTTTTCGCCGTCGCGCTCGGGTTTGACGGGTTGGCCGGCGACGTAACAGGCCCAGAAGTCCGCGCCCGCCGGCAGCATGAACGTCTGGAACTGTTTGTCGTTGTTCTTCACCATGAACGAAGCTTGCGTGAGTAGTTGGCCCGCGTCGGTGAGCACGGTGGTCAACTGCGTGCGGTCGGCGACAGCCTGCAACACCGCCGATTCCTCGAATCGCGTCACGTCCACGGCGAGGTCGTTAGCCGCGCCTTCATATTTATAGGCGAGCAACACGGGCCGCGTGATCAACGCGCGGTCGGCCTGAGCCAACTCACTCTCGTCAATGTGATTCAACGAATCGGCGGCGGTCTTCTCGGTTAACTGCAAACTCGCCGCCGTGGTGATCGCCACACTGCCGGTTTCACGTTGAACATCGAGCGCGTGAATGCCTCCGACCGGCAGCGTGGCCTTGTGCGGATCGAATTCGAAATCGTACGTAACGACAAGCGTGTAACCACCCCACGCTTTCTCCTGCAACCCGATCGTCCACACGCCGTCTTTGTTTTCCTTGCGACGAATGTTCGGCCCGGTAAACTCGACGTTCTTGCAGTGCGCCGGAACGCGCACACGCAACTCTTGCACACCCTGATTGAGAATCGCGTAGCGGATCGTCGCGCTGCCGCCGACCAAGCCGTCGCCGACAGTGATGAGGTTGAACGTATCGGCAAGCAGGCGCGGCTCGAGCACTTCAACGGCGAGCGCAAGCTTCCAGTCCGGCTGCTCGGCGATGAAGCCGAGCGAGTCCGCCGCCGGAATCTCGCGCAGACCGGCCAGTTCCAACGTCTTGAGCCGAAGGCCCGGCGCGGCGACGGCGTCAACTTGCGACGATTCTTTTACTGCGCCGGCCACGCGGAGCGGCGTGAGCTGAAGTTTGTCGGGGAGGTTCTTCAAGGGCGTTTCGAGTTGCACGTCGATCGTACGCGAGCCGAGGGCGCGGCTCTTGAAATTCACGAAGAGCTTGTCACCTTCGACCCGCCAGTCTTCGACAACGTCGCCGCGCACTTCGGAAACAACCGCGTCCGCCAACGGCGAGAGCGTGATGGCATAAATGCCGGCCTTCTCCACGTTCAACGTCAGCGAGTGGCGCGTGAGCAGACGTGATTCTTCCAGCCGCGCCGCGATGCGGTCGGAAGCCGAGACCACCGGCTCGATGCGCTGGAGTTTCACTGTTAGCGTGAACGGGCGCGCAAAAAACTGATACGCGGCCAGCGCGTTCGTCGGCGCGTTAATTTGACGAAGACCTGTGGCGGATTCGATTTCGACGCGTGTGTCCTCGGCGCTGATGCTGAGCGTGCCCGATTCGCGCGTCACGTCCTGCGGCTGCGGCGGCGTGAGCTGGCCGGTGAACGGCGTGGTGTCGATCGTTTGCTCGGAGAACAGCGTGAGCGCGTACGATTTCTCGACGGGTTTGATGAATTCGATGGTGAGCAACCCGTTTGGGTCGATGTGCCAGTCGCGGATCTGTTCGCCTTCGACGCGCGTCAACGCTTGCGACGGCGGCAACGCAACGACGAGCTTTGCGACGTTGCCTTGAGCAATCTCGTAGCGAAACCGCGTGATGTATTTCATGACCGTGGCCGCGATTTGGGCGGAGACGGTGGTGTCGCAGGTCACAACTGCTTTGCGTGCAGCCTCGGCGGCTTTGCTTTGCCAGCGCAACGACAGCAAGCGATCCGGGCCGAGAAAACCGCGCACCCGCGCGATGCCGGCGTTGGTTTCGGTTTCGGCGAGCGTGCCGCTAAGCAATTGGACTTCCATGCCCGCGCCGCTGGCCTGCGCGCCGACCGAAGCGATGGCAGCAGTCGGACCGACGAATGATGTTTGATTCCACGGCTCAGCCCGCGTGATTTTGGAGACGAGATCGAGTTTGAATTTGTAGCGGCCCGGTTGGAGCGCGAGCAGCCGGTATTGATTGTACTCGCGGACGAGCTTCAAATTCGCGGGAAGTTTCGCGGTAAACACAGCAACATCGCCTTCGAACAACGTCGCCGATGCGCGCTTCGGGCCGGTCGATTCGACGTCGATGTCGATGGTGAATCGCGCTTCGGCGTCGCTGAGTTGTCCGTCGTAGCGGATTTCGCGAAACAGCAGCGCATCGTCGGCAAACATCGTTGCGGGAATCAGCGCGGCAAGAAGGAGGACAATTTTCATGGCAAACCTCTGCTTTCTGTTCGGTGCGACACCAGCACCGGACAATTGTTCCGTTAATTGTGAGCCGAAGCGCGTTTCAGGATCGGTTCGGCGAATCGCCCATACAACTTGGGGTCGGCCAGCACGCGCAGTTCCATCTCTGGGGTAATGACTTCGATGCGTCCGACGAGGACGCGGACGAGTTCGTCGGGCTTCGGGTCGATGGTCAAGGGCAGCGCGGCGTCAGTAGATTTGCGTGGCAGGATGTAAAATACGCGCAAGCCTTCCTCGAACCACGAGTCGCGCCACGTGTTGAGCATCGCGCGCGCTTCCTTCTCGTACAGGCCGTGCGCGACGAGCGATTGCTGGAGTTCCGCCAGCAGCAGCGCGAGCGAATCGCCAACCGGCGGGCGCTCAACGGTCATTTCGTCGGCGAGTACATCGACGACGCGGAAGCCAATGTTGCCGCCACGATTCTCGAACACGATAACCTGCTCGATGTCGGTGAGCCCAGCGAGGCGAACGAAGTCACCGTCGAGTTTCACCGACACCGGCAGGTCAAATCCACCGACGCCTCGATAGAACAAGAATTTCTCGAACTCGGGTGCGCGGCCATTCGTGTTGCACACACGCACGAGAGCCGAGTCCGTTTCACGCGCGGCGTAGTAGTGGTTCGCCACAGCCTCGGTGGTGAGACTGGTTGTCGCGTTGGGTAACACCGCGAATCGCCCCCAATCAATGCCCGAACCGACCGAGCGCACATTGGGATACCACTCGGTGATTTTGCCTTTCGGAAAGTCGACGCGCACCGAGACGACCATGTCGCGATCGGTGTAAAAGTAGAGTACGGGCGTCTCCATGCGGATCTTCGCGGTCAAATTGCATTTCACGCAGTGACGAAGCCCGCTCGGGTCGCCGATTTCGTGGACGAATCTCGGAAGATCATTCGTGCCCGCGAGCGGTCGCCATTCCAAGGCGAACCCATCTTCGCCCGCGATGGTTGAGAACGTGCCCCACTCGTGGACGACGAGGCGGTGAGGTTCGCCCGCCAGCGTCAGCGCCGCGAGGATCAGCAAACCGAATTTCACGGCTACCTCTTGACCACTCCGTTGTTGGGCAGCGCGGTGTACGCGTCGTTGGCGGCGAGACCGAGCCACGGATCGCTGCTGGGCGTCAGAAACAACTCAGCGTACACACGTTCGTTCAACTTCTCGATGTCGTTGTCAACTTCACCATTGGCAAACCACTGGTGCAATCGCCGGTGAAGCTCCGTCTCATTCTGGCGCGTGTCCTCGGCCAGTGATCGCTCGAAATTCTGAACCACGCGCACTAACGGGTCTTCGATCACGCGCTTGCTCGCCGCCAACAGTCCCGCCTCGCGCGCCGCCGGAAATTTCGCGCGCATCAACTCGCGGCTCGACGCGTCCAGCCGAACATCGTCCGCGTCCAGCGTGAACGGCTTCTGCAACTGCGCCGCGTGAAACGCCCGCAGATCACCGCCGCGCGTTGCCTGCTCCCGCGCCGCACTGAGCACTTTTAGAAACGCTTTAGGCCCGTAAAGCCCGGGAATCGCATCGACGACGCGGCCGTCGGAATTGAGCACGTAGTGGATGCTGTTGCCCGTGATTGTGCGCTCCATCACGCGGCCATCGCCGAAGTCGATGGTGATCTTCGGCGCCGGCCGCACGCTCTTCCAATGAAGGACGAAATTCTCGCGCAAGAAATCGGCGACTTCACGATTGGCATAGAGCACGGTGCGGAAGAACCGGCTGTTGGCGCAACTGAACTCCTCGTCGAGTCTTCCCAGCAATCGCAGCGAGAGAATTGGTTTGCCGCTTGCCTTCGCTTTGTCGAAGTCGGTGTACCAGTACAATCGCGACGCGTAACTGTCCTTCTGGGCGGCTACCGCGTCGAGCACCGCGTGGTCGGCGTGGATTTCAATCAGCGCCTGCAATCCGGCCGGGCCTACGTCGCGCAACGCCGCGATGGCGGCAGCTTGCCCCGGATTTTCCAAGACGGCCTTGCGCGCGAGGGTATCGAGAGATTCGGCGGCGCGAAGCAAAGAAGTTGCCGCAAACAAAACGGCGAAGACTTCGCTCAAGATTCTTGTCATGACGTGCTCCTTTCAACGGGACAACTCTACTGCTGAACCGCACGTTGGAAAGTAAAGGACTTGTAAAAAGCTGCGAGGTCAGACCGGAAAGGTCACGGTGAAGACCGCGCCGCCGCCGGGTGCGTCGTTGTAATCAATGCGGCCACGATGTGCGCGGGCCAGAGCTTTTACGAGCACAAGACCGAGACCGAGACCCGCGGGCGCGTCGGCAGCACCGCCGCGCGCGAACGGGCGGAACAGTCGCCTGCGCACACGTGCCGGGACTCCCGGACCGTGGTCGGCCACGGTGAGCGCGACGCCGTCGTGGTTCGGGCCAAGGCGCACGTGAATCGTGCGGTCGGTGGCGGCGCGCGTATGTTTCTCGGCGTTGTCGAGAAGGTTCTGGAGAATTTGGCTGACAGCGTCACGGTCGAAAGGAACAGTTGGCAACTTGTCGGAGACTGACAACTCGACGCGCGCGCCGTTGGCTTCCAGCGCCGGTTGCTGGCGCGCGACGCAATCACGCACTGTCGCGCCGAGGTCACCGCGTTCGGGACGCACCGAGAGCGTGCCGCGTTCGAGGCGCGTGAAACCGAGCACGTTGGAAACGACACGACCAAGTCGTGCCGATTCGTCGGCGAGACGGTGCGCGTAATCCTTCGAATGAGTCGGATCGCCGAGACCTTCGGAGAGCATTTCGGCGTACATGCGCAAGCCCGCGAGTGGCGTGCGCAACTCGTGCGCAGCGGAGGCGGCGAGTTCGGAGCGTTGGCGGGCGAGCCGTTCGGTTTGCCAGACAAGGCCGACAACGCATAGACCCGCGATGCTGGCCGCGAAGACGCCGCCTGTGAACATTTGCAGAAACTCCGTCTTCAGCTCCCGCGCGGTTTGGCGCGCGTCGGCAATCGCGTCGGTGGCATCAACGACCACGCGCCAGCCGGTGTCGGCGACGGGCACGGCGATTTCGCTCGGCCGCGTCTGCGCACGGGGGGCGAACCGGCAGGGAAACAGAGAACCTTTCAACGACTCCTCAATGGCCGCCGATGAAATCATGAATCCTTGCACGAGCACGCCATCGGGAGTGTTCACCTGCCGCAATGCGACAAGCGCGGGCGCGTTGCTCACGGTGATGGTGCACCAGACGAAATCGCCCACATCCACACGGATCTCGCCCTTGGCAGTCCGCACGATGCGAGACTGAATGCTCGACTGATCACGCGGTGGTGCGTTGCCGCTTTTGAGTTCCTGGTAAAGTTTGGTGGCTTGGACGTTTTGAGCGTAGGCGCCGGGATCGAGAATCTCGGTTTTCTGAGCTTGTGCGATTTGCTGCACCGGTGATGGCTGAGACAACGCCGCGACGCAGGATGAGCCCGGCAACACGGGGACGAGTTCCTGTTGAATGAGGCGCTGGCGGGCGAGTTCGTCGGACGCATTGGCGTCGGCAGTCTGTTCGCCCACCGTCGGTAGGCTGAGTTCGCCGTTCGCGTTGATTTGAAAGTAGGCGCTGATCATGGGGTCGCTGGGAGCTTGCGCGAGCGGGGACGGAACGACCGAAGCACCTTCGGACGCACCCTTCGGGTCGTGATAAAAGCTTTGATAGTGATAGAAGGGTCGACGCGACTCAGCGTCGCGCAACGTGTCCAGCCGATTGAGGACGCGTTTGCCGAGTTGACTCGCAGTTTCGCGCGCCTGACCGCGCGGCACGTCCTCCAATTCCTCGCCGCGTCGCTCGACTTCGCGGTGGCCGACGACGTACCACGCCACGCACGGCAACGCCAGCGCGATCGCCGTCAACACGAACGCGACTGCGGTGCGAGTTCCACGTAGCTTCACGCTCTTCCTTTCGCCGTCGAAACTACCAGAACATTACAACAGCGGCGCGCCGGTTGCGACTCAAGGTTGATGACCCCAGGCGTAGCCGACGCCTTTGACGGATACGATGATGGCTGGATTCGTGGGGTCGCGTTCGATCTTCTGACGCAAGTGCGCGATGGTCATGTCCACGGTGCGCGTTTCCATTTCGGGGTTTGCGCCCCAGACATGTTCGAGCAATTCGGCGCGAGCCACGATGCGGGCGCGATGCCGATGCAACCAGCGCAACACACCGACTTCGCGCGCAGTGAGCGCGATGACCTTCTTGCCGCGATGCGCCTCGCAATGACCGAGATCGATGCGACAACCGTCCACCTCGATGAATTCCGGATCAGCAGGCGCGGCTTGCGCGCGGCGTTCCAACGCCTCGATGCGAGCCAGCAGTTCACGCGGACCGAACGGTTTGGTGACGTAATCGTCCGCGCCGACCTTGAGCCCTTTCACCTTGTCCTCTTCCGCACCGCGCGCGGTGAGCATTAGGATGGGCAACGCGGGGCGCGTTTTGCGCAGACGATGACACACCTCTACGCCGTCGAGCTTCGGCAACATGAGATCGAGCAACACAAGGTCGAAGTTGCCTTCCGCGCCGAGTTTGGCTGCTGTCAGTCCATCGACTGCAATCTCGACGGAGTGACCCGCACCTTTGAGCAAATCGACGAGCCCATTGCGCAAGCTAGGTTCGTCTTCGACGACGAGGATTCTCATTGTTCCGATTTTCTACGGCGGTTATTTCTTCAGCTCAAAGGTCACACCGACGCTTGCTCTGATAGAGATCTTGCCGAGAACCACAGTTCCTGGAATGTCACCTGAACCACCACCCGGAATATCTTGGCTCACATTGCTCACATTTTGGGCCATCCCTTGGGTTCGACCGTATCGCCATCCGGCCCAACTCGAGAAATACCACCAAGGCGAGACAACCGGGTTCTCGGTGATCAGGATAGCTGCCCCGAGGGATTGTCCCAACACCGAGGCCATCTTCTCAGCCTTTTCCTTGGCAGCCGAGAGCGCCAGCTCCCGTGCTTGGTCGCGGCACTTCTTAAACTCCGTCGTTTGAAAATCGACGCCGTGCAAGTTGTTGACACCCGACTGCAAGACCTTGGTTACGAGTTCTTCAACCTTTTCGGGTTCGGTGGGCGTGACCGAGAACGTATTGCGTACGAAATAGCCGATGAAGTCTCCGCGCTTGTATTCATTCTTCCATCTCGGTTCGATCGACAGATAGTCGGTCTGAATCTCCTTCTCGGGCACGCCGTACGCGCGAATGACCGCGATCGCTTTCTGGAGGACCTCGCTGTTCTTTTTCTTGGCCGCGATGATGTCGGCATCGGATGTCTCGATGCCGAAATTAACCAGGATCTTGTCTGGCTTGACGTTGACGACAGCTTCGCCGGTAACGGCAATCTTGGGATTGTCATCAACCGTAGATGATGATTGAGCGAACGTCGTCGTTGGTTGAGTGGCCGCCAGAAGAAAGACGCAGGTGATAGCCTTCATTGTTACTCCTTTCCCCGGGGAGTTTAGTACCTTGGCACGGCGGGACAAGTAAAAGCTTTGTAAAAGCCTATGTGGTAAACTGGCGTGATGCAGAAGCGAATCGGCAACGCGACGTTGGAGTTGACACAGGGCGACATCACGGCGCTGGCAGTGGACGCGATTGTGAACGCGGCGAATGTCGGCCTTCAACACGGCGGCGGCGTGGCAGCAGCCATCTCGCGCAAAGGTGGACCGGCGATTCAGAACGAATCCGACGCGATCATTGCCGAGTATGGGTCGCTGAAAACGGGCGATGCTGTCGCCACCAGCGGCGGGAAACTTCATGCGAAATACGTGATTCACACCGTCGGTCCGATCTGGGGCGACGACGTTCCTGCGACTTCCGACGACCTTCTCCGCCGCGCAATTCGCAACAGCCTCGCGCTTGCAGACGAGAAAGGAATCAAGAGTATTGCGTTTCCAGCGATCAGCACCGGCATCTATCGGTTTCCAGTCGAATGCGCGGCCCAGTTGATGCTGGCGGAGGCGACGGACTATCTCGGCGGCAAAACAGAATTGCAGCGCATCGTGTTCTGCCTGTTCGACGGTGCGACGTATCGTGCGTTTGAGTGCGCGTTTGCCACGATCTAGACCGTGCGGAGCAAAGACCATTCGATGAGTCGCGGCGCGAACCGTTGCAGCCAGCGGCCGAGAATGCCCGGAGCCGTCAGCGCAACTTCGCGTTTGCGGTGGATACAAGCTCGCATGACGGCGCGGGCGACTTTGCGCGGGTGTTGGCCGCGAAACGGACTGAGATGCGGCGAGCCATCGTAACGCACCATGTGGTCGAAGAACGGTGTGTCGGTGTAGCCGGGCAACACGGAGATGACGTCGATACCCGTGCCGTGCAGTTCCATTCGCAACGCATCGGTGAGGGCGCGCAACGCGAACTTGCTGGCGCAGTACAAGCCGTTGCGCGGCGTGGCGACAACGCTCAGCACGCTTCCGATGTTGACGATTTGTCCGCTGCCCTGGCGTTTCATGTGCGGCAACACCGCTTTGATGCAGCGCAGCGCGCCGTGGAGGTTCAACTCCATCAGTCGGCGCGCGTCGTCGAGCGTGACTTCAGCGACGGAGGCGCGCAGGCCGGCGCCGGCGTTGTTGATGAGGATGTCGATGCAGCCGAGGCGAGCCAGTGTCCGCTCGATCAGGCGTGCGACGTCTTCGTCGCGTGTGACGTCTGTGGGTACTGGAATTAGTCGCTCGCGGAGGTCGGGCCGCGAATCAACGAGCGCGTACAACGCGTCCTTGCTTCGGGCCGCGAGCACAACCGTGGCGCCCGCGTCGGCGAACTGCAATGCGGTTTCCCGCCCAATGCCACTGGAAGCGCCGGTGACGATAACGGCCGTTGATGAGAACCGGTTTTTCACTTTCCCAGCCAAGGCGGGCATGATATGAATCGCGGTCATATTTGGCAACGTCGGCTCCTATGAGTGCAGGGGATACAACGCGCGGACTCTCGGTTCTCGTCATTGATGACGAAGCGGATATTCTGGATGTCGTACGCAAGTGCCTCGAAGAGGTGGGCGTGAGCGTTTTGACGGCTGCCGGGCCGCGCGACGGGCTGAGAATCTACGAGCAAGGCTGGCGGAACATCGGGTTGGTTCTGCTGGATTATATCATGCCGGACATGACGGGCGATCTGGTGTACGAATGCATGCGGCGGGTGAATCCGGACGTAAGGGTGATTTTGCTCACGGCCTGCGATGACAACGTGGCCAAGCGCATGTTCGAGGCGGGACTGCGTGGCTACATCCAGAAGCCGTTTTACGTCGACGATCTCGTGGCGCGGGTCCGTGAGGAGCTTGAGGCGTTGTAAGTCCGGTCCGCCCCTCGTGCGGATTCAGTTGAACCGTCTGCCCGCCAGCACTAGATTGCGGTCATGAGCGAACAAGAACGCTTGCGGTCGGAGGACCTTATCGAGATCTACAAGGCCCGCAACGAATGGGAGGGCAACCTCCTCCTCGAGTTTTTCAAAGACAACGGTGTCGAAGGCGTACTGCAACACCAACCCGCGGTCCCACCCTTCGACTTGGCCGAGCAGTACAGCGGTGTTGACAAATCCTTTGGCGTGTTCGTTCTCGAACACCAAGCGTCGCACGCGCGCGAGCTCGTGAAGGAATTTCTGGCAGCCCCGCTTGATCAACGCTCACTCGAAGAAGAAGCCGCGCACAAACCTCCCGTTGACAAGGAAACCATTGGGCAACTCCGCGGCGCCGTGCGCGAAGAACGGCGCACGTTCAGATTCCTCGGCTGGCTTGCGGTGGCGTTTCTTGGTGCGACCGCATTGTTGTGGGCGATTTGGCCGCCGTGGTTGAAGATCGCGCCGCCAGCGTCCGCGGTTCAATGGTTGATGGTGATTGTACTGGCGGTGGCAGCCATGGCGGTGGCGAGCTGGGCGAGGCGACGACCGTGAAACTCACTTGCAACATCGATCGGCGCGGACGCCGGGCGCGATTGATCAGCGGCATGATTGTCGACACTTGCGCCGCGGCGTTCATCGTCGTCGGCGTGCTGATGGAATCGACCGTGTTGCTTGTGCTGGGAATCTTTCTGTGCGTCACCGGCTCATTCATGATTTTCGAAGCGGCCAGTGGCTGGTGCGCATTGCGAGCGCTGGGCGTCAAAACGCCGCTCTGATCACACCTTCCCGCGGAAATACTCAATCGTCTTCTGCAACCCCGTCTCCAAGTCCACCTGTGGTTCCCAGCCGAGAAGTTTTTTGGCGAGTGTGATGTCGGGGCGGCGCTGTTTGGGGTCGTCGACCGGCAATGGTTTGTAAACGATCTGGCTCTTGCTGCCCGTGAGGCCGAGAATCAGCTTGGCGAATTCCAGGATGGTGAACTCGGTCGGGTTGCCGATGTTGACCGGCTCGTGGTAGTCGGATTGCGATAGCCGGTAGATGCCATCGATGAGATCGCTGACATAACAGAAGCTGCGGGTCTGTTTGCCGTCGCCGAAGACTGTGAGCGGTTCGTCGCGCAACGCTTGACCAATGAACGCGGGCACAACGCGACCGTCGCGCAGGCGCATGCGTGGGCCGTAGGTGTTGAAGATGCGAACGATCTTGGTGTCGATTTTGTGATAGCGGTGGTAGGCCATCGTCATCGCTTCGGCAAAGCGCTTGGCTTCGTCGTAAACGCCACGCGGGCCGATGGGGTTGACATTGCCCCAGTAGTCTTCGGTTTGCGGATGCTGGAGCGGGTCGCCGTAACACTCGGAGGTGGATGCGAGCAGAAACTTGGCGCCCTTCGTCTTGGCGAGACCGAGCGTGTTGTGCGTGCCGAGCGAGCCGACTTTCAGCGTTTGAATGGGCAGTTCGAGGTAGTCGATCGGACTCGCAGGCGAGGCGAAGTGGAAAACGTAATCAATCGGGCCGGCCAAATAGATGAACTGGGTGATGTTGTGATGGATGAAGGAGAATTGTTGGTTGCCCGCCAGATGCGCGATGTTGTCGGTGCTGCCTGTGATGAGATTGTCGATGGCGATGACGCGATGGCCTTCGGCGAGGAGTCGGTCGCAGAGATGGGAGCCGAGAAACCCGGCGCCGCCGGTGGCCACTGAGATTGGCGCGGCCATCAGTGCGCCCCCCAGC
>Ga0335082_10008073_pt1 | contig 11433 bp, 12 predicted proteins | sample Lox_Sample_41_FD_206718 | JGI IMG/M metagenome (GOLD analysis project Ga0335082, IMG submission 206718) | Soil microbial communities from Loxahatchee National Wildlife Refuge, Florida, United States - Lox_Sample_4.1 | ecosystem: Environmental > Terrestrial > Soil > Wetlands | place: USA... | reverse complement strand
GACGGCCGCCTACGGCGATGCCGAGGCGGACGCCGCGCTGCGCCGTGGTCTTACGGACTGGTGCGTGCGCGAGGACTGGTTCGCGGCGGCGCCCGAGTGCCGCGTCATGCACTGCCTGCCCGTGCGCCGCAACACCGCGATCGCCGATGCGGTGCTCGACTCGCCGCGCAGCGTCGTGCAGCGCGAGGCCTACAACCGCCTGCCGGCGCAGATGGCCGTGCTGCACCAGATGCTCCGGGGCTGAAGCAGGAGACCCGCCACATGATCATGCACCGCGCCGACCCGACGCTCGCCATCCGCGCCCTGCGCAACGCCGCGCCCTACATCCGCATGTACAAGGGCAAGACCTTCGTGGTGAAGGCCGGCGGCGGGGTGTTCGCGGATGCCGCCGCGACGCGCGTGCTCATCGAGCAGATCGCGCTGCTGCACCACTTCGGGGTGCGGGTGGTGCTGGTGCACGGCGGCGGGCCGCAGCTCACCGAGCTGTCGGTGGCGCTCGGGGTGCCGACGCGCATGGTCGAGGGCCGCCGCGTCACCGACCAGCAGTCGATCGACGTCACCGCCATGGTGCTCAACGGCCTGATCAACACCCGCGTGCTCGCCATGTGCCGCGACCTCAACATCGACGCCGTCGGCATCTCGGGCGTGGATGCCGGCCTGGTGCGGGCCCACAGGCGCCCGCCGGTGCGCGTCGGCGCCGGCGGCGAACTGGTCGACTTCGGCTTCGTCGGCGACATCGACGCCATCGACACCACGGTGCTGAAGAAGCTGCTCGACAACGGCCTCATGCCGGTGGTGAGCCCGCTGTCGGCGGACGAGTCCGGCACGCTCCTCAACATCAACGCCGATACCGTGGCGGCCGCGCTCGGCGCCGCGCTGGCGGCCGAGAAGCTCATCCTGTGCACCGGCGCGCCGGGCATCCTCGGGGACATCGGCGACCCGGGCTCACTCATCTCTTATACGGACGTCGCGGGCCTGAAGCGCCTGCGCGAAGCCGGCAAGATCGCCGACGGCATGCTGCCGAAGGCCAAGGCGATCGAGGACGCGATCCGCGGCGGCGTGCGCCGCGTGCACGTGGTCTCCTACGCCGCGCCCGAGGGCATCCTCGCCGAGGTGTTCACCAACGAGGGCACCGGCACCATGATCGTGGCCGACGTGCACGCCCTGCCCGCGGCCGAACAGCAGCCGCGCAGCTAGCCCCCTGCGGAGATGCGAAGTGTCTGATTCGGATGCAGAAACCGGCAACGACCCTGCCCCGCGGCGGCTGTGGGACAAGGGCGCGCCGCTGGATGAGCGCGTGCTCGCCTACACCGCAGGCGAGGACTACGCGCTCGATGAGCGCCTGGTGGGCTACGACGTGCGCGCCTCGATCGCTCACGGCGAGATGCTCGCCGCGCGCGGACTCCTCAGCGCCGCCGACCTCGCGGCGCTGCGCTCGGCGCTTCTCGCCCTGGCGGACGAGCACGCCCGCGGTGCCTGGCGCGTCGAGCTCGCCGACGAGGACGTTCACACCGCGCTGGAGCGGCGGGTGACCGCGCGCCTGGGCGAGGCCGGCGGCCGCATTCACCTCGGGCGCTCGCGCAACGACCAGGTGCTCGCGGCCGTGCGGCTCTACCTGCGCGATGCGGTGGGCGAGCTCAGCGCCGGGGCGCTCGCCGTGGCACAGGCGCTGCAGGAGCTCGGGCGCCGGCATCCTGATGTTGCCCTGCCCGGCTACACCCACATGCAGCAGGCGATGCCGAGCTCGGTAGCGCTGTGGGCCGGCGGCTTTGCCACCGAGATCCGCGATGACGCCGCCGGTCTGCAGCAGGTCCTGCGGCGCATCGATACGAGTCCCCTCGGCTCGGCGGCCGGCTACGGCACGCCGGGGCTGCCGATCGACCGCGAGGCCACGCGCGCCGCCCTCGGCTTCGCGAGCGTGCAGGAGCCGGTCACCGCCGTGCAGCTCTCGCGCGGCAAGGCCGAGGCGCAGCTGCTCTTCGAGGTGGTGCTGCTGATGCAGGACCTCGGGCGCTTCGCCTCCGACGTGCTGCTGTACGCCACCTCCGAGTTCGGCTTCCTGGCGCTGCCGGAGGCCTTCACCACCGGCTCCTCCATCATGCCGCAGAAGCGCAACCCCGACCTGTTCGAACTCATCCGGGGGCGCGGCGCGAGCGCGCAGGGCTGCCTCCTCGAGGCACTCGCGGTGTGCGCGAAGCTGCCCTCCGGTTATCACCGCGACCTGCAGCTGCTGAAGTTCCCGCTGTTCCGCGGCATCGACCTCGCGGCCGCGACGCTCGACATCCTGCCGCCGGCGATCGCAGCGCTCAGCTTCCGGCCCGCGGCGATCCGCCTCGACCCGGCGATCCATGCCGCCGAGGAAGCCAACCGCCTGGTGGTGAGCGAGGGCATCCCCTTCCGCGAGGCCTACCGCCGCATCGCCGCGAAGCTGCGCGGTTAGGCAGCGGGCGCCAGGGGAAGACCATGACCAGGGTACTCGGGATCTCCGGCAGTCTGCGCCGCGGCTCCTACAACAGCGCACTGCTGCGCGCCGCCACGGGCCTCATGCCGGAGGAGGCGACGCTCGACGTCGCGAGCATCCGCGGCATCCCGCTCTACGACGCCGACGTCGAGGCGCAGGGCATCCCGGCCGCGGTGGCGCAGCTGAAGGAGGCGGTGGTAGCCGCCGACGGCGTGCTGCTCGTGACCCCGGAATACAACAACAGCATCCCCGGGGTGTTCAAGAACGCGATCGACTGGCTGTCGCGCCCGGCCTCGGATGCGCGCCGCGTGTTCGGCGGTCGCCGCTTCGCGATCCTCGGTGCCTCGCCCGGCGGCTTCGGCACCATCATGAGCCAGGCGGCGTGGCTGCCGGTGATGCGTACCCTCGGCGTGCAGCTGTGGACCGGCGGGCGCCTCATGGTGTCGCGTGCCGGCAGCGTCTTCGATGAGTCGGGCGCCCTCAAGGATGGCGCCATCGAGGAAGCGCTCAGGCAGTTCCTCGCCGGCTACGTGAATTTCCTCAGGCGCGTCCCGGGCCCCTAGCCCGCATCCGGCTGCGCCTCGGGCGCGGCACGCGCGAACGGCGCGAGCGCTTCCAGGTGCGCGCAGATGGCGCACAGGCGCGGATAGGGACTGACGTCGCAGTTCAGGCGCCGGGCGTTGTACATCTGCGGCACCACGTACACGTCCGCGAGCGTCACCGACTCCCCGAACATGTGGCGGCCATCCCCGCTGCTCGCTCCCACCTCGGCCTCGAGCGCCGTGAAGCCGCGCGCGATCCAGTGCGCGTACCAGGCATTGACCGCCTCATCGCCCTGCCCGAGGGGCCCGCGCAGATAGTTGAGCACCCGCAGGTTGTTGAGCGGATGGATGTCGCAGGCGATCGCGAGCGCGAGCGCGCGCACCCGCGCGCGTGAGGGCGCATCCTGCGGCAGCAGTGCCGGTGCGGGGTGCGTCTCCTCGAGGTACTCGATGATGGCGAGCGACTGGCGGATTACGGTGTCGCCGTCGACCAGCACCGGCACCAGCCCCTCGGGGTTGACGCTCAGATAGGCGGCGCTGCGCTGTGCGCTCACCGGCGCGCGCAGGTCCACCGGCAGCGCCTCGTACGCGAGCCCCTTGTAGTTGAGCGCGATACGCGCGCGAAACGCCGCCGAGCTGCGAAAGTAGGTATAGAGCTTCATCGCGCCTCCCCCGGTGGTCCGATGCGATGGCGCAGCGGCGCGAGTCCCTCAATGCCGCCCGTGACCTCATCACCCGGCAGCAGCGCGCCGACACCCGCGGGCGTGCCCGTGAAGATGAGGTCGCCGGCGCGAAGCGTGTACAGGCGCGACAGCGCGGCGATGATGTGCGGCACGTCCCAGAGCATCTCGGCGAGGTCCGACTCCTGGCGCAGCACGCCGTTCACCTCGAGCCAGATGCGCCCGCGCGCCGGGTGGCCCTCCGCAGCGGGGCGCAGCGGTGCCAGCGGCGCGGACTGATCGAAGCCCTTGGCGGTGTCCCACGGCTGCCCGCGCGCCTTGGCGGCGTTCTGCAGGTCGCGGCGCGTGAGGTCGTTGCCGGCGGCATAACCAAACACCTGCCCGAGAGCCGCCGCCGGCTCGAGGTCACGGCCGCCGCCGGCGAGTGCCACGACCAGCTCGATCTCGTGGTGCAGGTTCTGCGTCGCCGGCGGGTAGGCAACGGTGGCGCCGTTCTCGACCACGGCGTCCGCGGGCTTCATGAAGAACACCGGCGGCTCGCGCGCCGGGTCCGCACCCATCTCGCGCACGTGGTCGGCGTAGTTGCGGCCGACGCAGTAGATGCGGTGCACCGGAAAGCGCCGGTCGGTTCCGGCCACGGCAACGCTCGGCGGCTCGGCGGGCGGGAAGCTGAATGCGCTCATCGCAACGGGCCTGTCCTTCGGTCGCGGGGGCAGCAGATTGCCACTGCGCAAACCGCTAGACTAGCCGCCGGATGAGTCTCTGGCACGTCTCCACCACCCCCGAGTACCTGACCGAGCGCGGCCGGGACACGCTCGCCGGTCACCTCGGCATCCGCGTCACCGAGATCGGCCCGGACTACCTGCGCGCCACCATGCCGGTGAACCCGCACACCCACCAGCCCTACGGCGTGCTGCACGGCGGCGCCTCGGTGGCCCTCGCCGAAACCGTGGGGAGCCTCGCGGCGATGCTGTGCGTGGACCCGGAGCGCTTCCGCTGCCTCGGGCAGGAGATCAACGCCAATCACCTGCGCGCGCTCACGAGCGGGGTGGTGACGGCGACCGCGCGCCCGTATCACATCGGCGCCCGCAGCCACGTGTGGGGCATCGAGATCCGCGACGAGAGCGAGCGGCTGGTATGCGTGTCGCGCATCACCATGGCGATCGTCGAGCGACGCGAGTAGTCGAAAAGCAGCGCAGCGAGGTAGGCCATGAACGATCCCGCCCCCCCGGTGAGTGCCGCGACGGCGCACGTCGATGAGTCACTCGTCACCTACACGCACGTCATCTACGGGCTGCACGCGCTCGCGGTGCTGATCGGCCTCAGCACCTTCCACACCATCGTCGGCAGCTTCATCTGGGGCCTGCCCTCGATCATCGCCGTGATCATGAACTACGCGCGCCGCTCCGCCACGGTCGGCACCTACCTCGAGTCGCATTTCCGCTGGCAGATCCGCACCTTCTGGTTCGCGGTGCTGTGGAGCGTGCTCATCTACGCGGTGGCGGTGCCGCTCATGATCGTGCTCATCGGCTTTCCGCTGTTCATCGCCGCGCACGTCGCCCTCGGGGTGTGGATCGCGTATCGCGTGATCCGCGGCTGGCTCGCGCTCAAGGACGCCCGGCCGATGTACGTATGAGAGTTGCGCTCGCCGCTCTGGTGTTCCTGGCCGCGCTCGGCGGCTGCGGCCAGAAGGGTCCGCTGTACCTGCCGGACAAGAACGCCGCCGTCGTGACGCGCCCGGCAGCGCCGGCCGCGGCGCCGCCGGCAACCACCCCCGCGGCGCCTGCCAAGAAGCCCGGCGACGAGGACCCGCCACCGCCGCAGTAGGGTGCCTCTCAGCTGCGCAGCAGGCCCGCGAGCGGCGCCGCCGCGGCGCTGTCGGGAAAGACCTCCTGCTCGAGCGCGCGCGTGCTCACCCTGAGGTGCTCGCTCAGGATGCCCTTGAAGACCGAGCGCAGGTCGAGCGTCGGGGCAAGATCGCGCCCCTGGTAGAGAGAGCGTGCCGACAGCCCGGGCCAGTCGGCGATCACGCGGCCGCCGGCCACCGCGCCGCCGGCGAGGAACGCCACGGTGGCCGTGCCGTGGTCGGTGCCTCGCGTACCGTTGACCGCGGCGGTGCGGCCGAACTCGGTGACCAGGAGCACCGCGGTGTCCGACCAGGTAGGCCCGAGCTGCTCCTTCAGCTGCGCGAGCGCTGCGTCCAGGCCCTTGAGCCGCCCGGCCAGCTGGCCCTGTGCACCGCCCTCGTTGGCATGAGTGTCCCAGCCGGTGGTGTCGAACACCGCGACGCTCGGCCCGTCGGCGCTGCGCAGGAAACCTGCCGCAGCCTGCACCAGCTGCCCGTAGCGCGCGCCGGCGGCCTGCGCAGCGGCCGCGCCGCCGGCGGCAGGCGTCGCCTGCGCGCCGGGAGTGCCCTCCATGCCCTCACTCGCCACCATCGCGTCCGCGGACATCGCATCCGCCAGGCGCACCGACAGCAGCGGATCACTCGCATACAGGTCGGTGATGCGCTGCAGAGTCTCCTCATCCAGTGCGGCGAGCTTGGAGGGCGACCACGAGGTCACCTCCGCCGGCCCGCGCATCACCAGCGGTACGTTCTGCCCGAGCGCCACGCCGCGCTCGCGGCCGCTCGCTCCCGGCAGCTGCGCGAGCGCGCGGTTCAGCCAGCCGCTCTGCGCGGCGTGCGCACGCAGCGTGCCGTTCTCGAGCACGTCCTGGCCGTCAAAGTGCGAGCGCTCGCGGTAGGGACTCGCCAGCGCGTGGAACACGATCAGCTCGTGCGCGCCGTAGCACTGGCCGAGGAAGCTGAGCGCCGGGTGCAGACCGAAGAAGCCGTTGAGCGGCAGTGCCCCGCCCTCGCTGCCGGGGCGCGCGATGGCCACCTCGCGTCTGAGGCCGGCGTAGTCGGCATCGGCGTAGGGCGGCACGGCCGCGAGCCCGTCGAGCGCGCCGCGCATGATCACGAGCACGAAGCGCTTGGGCTGCGTGCCGGCACGCGCCAGCACCAGAGACGGGCCCACGAGGGCCGCCGCGGCCGCCAGCGCGCCAGACTGCAGGAATTCGCGTCGTCGCATGCTCATGTCAATTACCCCCGCTGCCTCAGCGCCGCAGGAACTCGGGCGCGGCAAGCAGCAATGTCAGGCCCTGCGCGGGGCTCGAGGCACGCTGCACCGCGGTGTGCGTGCCCGCGCTCAGGTTGGCGCCGAGCAGCTGCGCGGCGAGCTGCGGGGCGTCGCGGCTGCTGCCGAGGCGCGCACCGACGGCATCCGCCCACTCGATGCGCTTCATGAGCGCCGAGGCGCCGTCCCAGTCGGCGCCGCGATCGCTCCAGCCGGCCGGCGAGCCGGGTTGCCAGGTGCGCTGGCCGAGCGTCTCGAGCGCCGCCAGGCCGCCCTTGCCCGGCTCCACGGCGACGCCGAGGCCGCGATAGGCGGAGACCACGTAGTCATTCGGGGTCTTGTACTTGGCGAGCGGCTGCTCGAAGGCCTCGCGCGCCTCAATGAGCGCGCGGTAGACGCTCGGCAGGTCGCCCTCGGTGGCGGTGAAGGTGCCGGCGAGGGCTTTGACGGCGCCCTCGGGCGGCTCGTCGGCGATGAAGTGCCGCGCGAGCTTGGTGGCGATGAAGTGCGCGGTCGCGGGCTGACGCGCGAGGTCGTTGAGGACCGCGAGCCCCTGGCCGAAACCGGTGTCGGCGTAGCGCGTGTGGAGCAGCACCTTGGCGCCGGGCTCGTGAACCTCGGGGCGGAAGTAGAAGTGGCCGGGCTCACCGCCGGGAAAGCGGCCGCGCACGTCGCCGACCGAGTAGCCGGTGAGCACTTCGGCGAAGGTGGTGACGTCGGCCTGGGTGTAGCCGCCACCGACCCCGAGGGTGTGGAGCTCGAGGATCTCGCGCGCCAGGTTCTCGTTGATGCCGAGCTGGCGCTCGCCGCGGCGCCGCGCCAGGCGCTGCGCCGCGGCCGAGTTCGGTCCCACCGAGAGGTGATTGTCCAGGTACATGAGCATCGCCGGGTGGGTCTCGGCGGCGACCAGCAGATCGCTGAAGCGCCCGAGCACGTGCGGGCGGATGGCCTCGCGCTCGTAGGCCCCGGCGAGCCCCGCCTGCAGCTGCTTGTCCACCGAGACCGCGAAGTGGTTGCTCCAGAACTGCGTGAGGCGCTCGAGGAAGGGCCGCTCGGTCGCGACCGCCAGCGCCAGGCGCGCGGTCGCCTCGCTCACGTACACCGGCCGCAGCAGCTGACCGATCTTCATCTGCTGCGCTTCGGCGGCCGCGGGATCCGCGCGCGCCGCGCGGCGCTGCGCCTCGATGTCGCGGCGCAGCTCCAGAGCCGCACTCAAAGTCTCCGCCGCGCTGCGCAGCTCCGCCGCGGAGGGCTGTGGCGGCGGACCCTGGAGCTGGGCGCGCAGCCAGCCGCGCGGGTCGGCACCGATCGCGCCGAGTTCCCCGGGACGGGCGCCGAGGCCGAAGCGGTTGGCGGCGATGACGGAGCTGTGGGCAGGATCGAGCATGCGCAGGGCGTAGTTAAAGAGCGGTGACCCGGTGTCCCTATAGCGCGGCAGGGGCGGCCCCGGTTGACCCGGTGCCGCTGGTGGGGTTGGTTATACTCGCGGCCCGCCCCTGGCAGCACCCTTCATGACGCGCTCTCCGGACCTGGTTCTCGTCGACGGCTCTTCTTATGTCTACCGGGCGTTCCACGCCCTGCCGCCGCTGTCGAGCTCGCGCGGCGAGCCCACCGGGGCGGTCCTCGGCGTCATGAACATGCTGCTGAAGTTCCTCAAGGAGTATCAGCCGCAGCGCATCGCCGTGGTGTTCGATGCCCCGGGCCGCACGTTCCGCGACGAGCTGTTTGCGCAGTACAAGGCGCAGCGCCCCGGCATGCCCGATGAGCTGCGCGCGCAGATCGAGCCGCTGTTCAACATCATCCGCGCCCAGGGGCTGCCGCTGCTGCGCGTGCCGGGCGTCGAGGCCGACGACGTCATCGGCACGCTCGCCCGCCAGGCAGCGGCCGCTGGCCACACGGTGCTCATCTCCACCGGCGACAAGGACATGGCGCAGCTGGTGAACGACTCGATCACGCTCATCAACACCATGAACAACGCGGTGCTCGACCGCGCGGGCGTCAAGGCGAAGTTCGACGTCTTCCCCGAGCAGATCGTCGACTACCTGGCGCTCGTCGGGGACAGCTCGGACAACATCCCCGGCATCGACAAGGTGGGGCCGAAGACCGGCGCCAGGCTCCTGCAGCAGTACGGCAGCCTGGATGGCCTGATCGCCCACCTCGCCGAGGTGCCGGGCAAGGTCGGCGAGAACCTGCGCGCCGGACTCGAGACGCTCGAGCTGTCGCGCCGCCTCGCCACCATCCGCACCGACCTCGAGCTGCCGCTGTCGCTCGAGGAGCTGACCCCGCAGGCACCGGATGTCAGCTCGCTGCGCGAGCTGTACACGCGCTATGAGCTGCGGGCGCTGCTGCGGCAGCTCGAGGGCGGGGAGAGCGGCGCCGCGGCCGCGGCGCCGGCCGCAGCTGCAGCGGTGACGCCGGTCGTGCCCGCCGCTGCCGACGTCGCCGTCGCCGCAGCGGTAGTGCCGCGCATCTACGAGACGATCGTCACCTGGGAGCACCTCGAGCACTGGCTCGCGGCGCTGCGCGCGGCGCAGCTGTTCGCCTTCGATACCGAGACCACCAGCCTCGACTACATGCGCGCCGAGATCGTGGGCGTCTCGTTCTGCATCGAGCCCGGGCGCGCCGCCTACGTGCCGCTGGCGCACGTCTACGCCGGCGCCCCGCCGCAGCTCGAGCGCGCGCGCGTCCTCGCCGCGCTCAAGCCGATCCTCGAGGACGGCACGCGGGGCAAGGTCGGCCACAACCTCAAGTACGACGCCCACGTGCTCGCCAACGCCGGCATCGCGCTCGCCGGCATGCGCTTCGACACCATGCTCGAGTCGTACGTGTGGAACAGCGTCGCCACCAACCACGACATGGACTCGGATGCGCAGCGCTATCTCGGCCTGCGCACCATCACCTACACCGACGTCGCCGGCAAGGGCGCCAAGCAGATCAGCTTCGACCAGGTGCCGGTGGAGCGCGCCAGCGAGTACGCCGCCGAGGATGCCGACGTGACGCTGCGGCTGCATCACGCGCTGTGGCCGAAACTCGAGAGCGTGCCGGCGCTGGCGCAGCTGTACACGCAGTGCGAGCAGCCGCTGGTACCGGTGCTGCAGAAGATGGAGTCCTACGGCGTGCTGGTCGACCGGGAGCAGCTGCGCGCCCAGAGCCGCGAGTTCGCGCGCCAGCTGCAGGAGCTGTTGCTGCAGGCGCACCGCGAGGCCGGCCACGAGTTCAACATCGAATCCCCGCGCCAGCTGCAGCAGATCCTGTTCGAGCGGCTGCAGCTGCCGGTGCGCCGCCGCACCCCCACCGGCCAGCCCTCGACCGCCGAGGACGTGCTCGAGGAGCTCGCCGCGAGCTTCGCCCTGCCGCGCATCGTGCTCGAATACCGCGCGCTCGCGAAGCTCAAGTCCACCTACACCGACAAGCTCCCGGAGCTGGTGAACGAGCGCACCGGCCGCATCCACACCTCCTACGCGCAGGCGGTGGCCGCGACCGGGCGGCTGTCCTCGGTCGAGCCGAACCTGCAGAACATCCCGGTGCGCCGCCCGGAGGGCCGCCGCATCCGCCAGGCGTTCGTGGCGCCGCCCGGCCACGTGCTGCTGGCCGCGGACTACTCGCAGATCGAGCTGCGCATCATGGCGCACCTCTCCGGCGATGAGAGCCTGCGCGCCGCCTTCGCCGCCGAGCGCGACGTGCACCAGGCCACCGCCGCGGAGGTCTTCGAGGTGGCCGCCGAGGCGGTCAACGCCGAGCAGCGACGCACCGCCAAAGTCATCAATTTCGGGCTCATCTACGGCATGTCGCCGTTCGGCCTGGCGCGCAACCTCGGCATCGAGCGCTCAGCCGCGCAGCAGTACGTGGAGCGCTATTTCCAGCGCTACCCCGGCGTGAAGCGCTTCATGGACGAGACGCGCGCGCGGGCGCGCGAGCTCGGCTACGTCGAGACGGTCTTCGGGCGGCGCCTGTACCTGCCGGACATCCGCTCCGGCAACCCGCAGCTGCGCCAGTACGCCGAGCGCAGCGCCATCAACGCCCCGATGCAGGGCACGGCGGCCGACATCATCAAGCGCGCCATGATTGCGCTCGATGCCTGGGGCACGCGCACCGACTCGCCCGCGCGCCTCATCATGCAGGTGCACGATGAGCTGGTGTTCGAGGTCCCCGAGGGCGAGGTGAGCGCCTTCAGCGCCGTGGTGCGCGAGCACATGGTGGGTGCGGCCGCACTGTCGGTGCCGCTGCGGGTGGACATCGGCACCGGACGCAACTGGGACGAGGCACACTAGCCATGCGAAGGAGCAAACCCCCGGCACACGGCGCGAGGCGCAAGAGCGGCGCGGCCCGCACGCAGCCTGCCCTCTCGCCACGCGCGTTCGCGCGTGCGCTCGCGCGCCGCGGGCTCATCCGCGTGCCGCGCAAGGTGCTGTTCTCGGTGCGGCTCGACCAGGACGTGCTCGAGTGGTTCCGCCGCCAGGGGCCGGGCTACCAGTCGCGCATCAACGCGCTGCTGCGCGCCTACATGGAAGTGCACCTGTAGGACATCCGTGGTCAGCCGCGGCACTTGACGGCCGTCGCCGGATTCTTCATAGGATGCGACGGCGGCCACGCCCCGCGGGCGTGGCCGTCAGGGAATCTGACTCACGGAG
>Ga0335082_10008072_pt1 | contig 11433 bp, 11 predicted proteins | sample Lox_Sample_41_FD_206718 | JGI IMG/M metagenome (GOLD analysis project Ga0335082, IMG submission 206718) | Soil microbial communities from Loxahatchee National Wildlife Refuge, Florida, United States - Lox_Sample_4.1 | ecosystem: Environmental > Terrestrial > Soil > Wetlands | place: USA... | reverse complement strand
ACCCCAAGGACACCCCGGGCCACCGGGACAGCCTGCTGCGGCGCGCCATGGCCGCAGCCGGCCCAATCAGGGACGGAAAGCGCCTTTTCTCGGTGGCCCCGCTCGGCCACGCCGCCGCCGGCGTGCTCGTTCTGCACGATCCAGACGGGACGGCGGAGGAGGCCGAGCGGCTGACAATCGAGCACGCCACCACGGTGCTGGCCATGGAGTTCGCCCGGCTGCAAACCTTGGCCGAGGCCGAGGCGCGCCTGCGCAACGACCTCCTCGTCGAGCTTGTTGAGGGCGTGGAGGGAGCACAAGCGCTCAGTCATGCCCTGACCCTCAGCTATGACCTCGGCCGCCCGCATCGGGTTGTCGTGGTTGAGGGATGCCACGGCGACGATCAGGCCGACGACTTTTTCTGCGCCGTCCGCCGGGCTGCCCGGGATGCCAGGATCGGGTCGCTGGTTGCCGCCCGGCCCGGTGAGGTTGTCATCCTGGCGGACACGGAGGCGCCCGGGGAGAAGTTCCGCGCCGCCCTGGCCGCCGAGTGGCACCATGCTGACTGCCGGATCGGGGTGGGTAGCCGCCGCGGCAGGATCGACGAGTTCCCTCATTCCTACCGGGAGGCGCAGCTCGCCCTGAAAATTCAGCAGGCCGTCGGCGGCCGTGAGCGCCTCACGCTCTTCGACGATCTCGGCGTGTACCAGGTACTGGCCACCGTGCAGGACCCGGCCGCCCTTGAGCGTTTCGTGCGCGAGTGGCTAGGCACCCTGCTGGATTACGACGCCACCCATGGCGTTCAGCTGGTGATGACGTTGAGCGAGTACCTGGAGTGCGGCGGCAACTACGACGCCACCGCCAGGGTGCTGTCGGTTCACCGCAGCACGCTGAAGTACCGGCTCAGGCGGATCCGCGAGGTGTCCGGCTATGACCTGGGCCTTCCTGACACACAGTTCAACCTGCAGCTGGCCGCCCGGGCGTGGCGGACCATGCAGGTATTGCGCGGCACCTGAGCAATCCCTGGCGGCCTGTCCTGCCGGGACAGCAGGTTGGTCCAGGCAGGACGGTGCGCTCCGGCCACGGCTCACCAATGCTGAACCTAAGAGACCACTGGAACGATCTGAACCGGGGGGCCAGCCGAGCGAGGTGTGCCGTGATCCGGGTAGAGCAGGACCTCCATGCGTACGTCCACTATCTGGAAGAACGCCTGCAGCTGAGTGTGTTCAGCCGCGGCGCGGCCGACCCGGAGGCAGCGGTCCTGCTCGTCCGCGGCGCGCTGGCCGCTGATGACCCGCCCAGGGCCACGGAGCTGGTGGCGGCAACGGAGCAGCTGGCGGCGGCCCGGCCCGGGGATGATGACATGGCAGCGGCGGGCGCCCACGCCCGGGGGCTGATCGAGCAGGACCCGGCCGCCCTGGAGCGGGCCGCCAAGCAGTATTCGTCCCCGCTGGGCCGCGCCTGGGCGGCCGAAGATGCCGGGGCCGCCTGGGCGCAGCGTGGCAACTGCGAGGCGGCCGTGGCCCGGCTCCGGGAGGCCCACGCGCTGTACAGGCAGCTGGACGCCGCGGACAGCGCGGCGCGCGTCCGTGCCCAGCTGCTGGCCACCGGGATCCGGGTGCGGCACTGGCGCCGGGCGGACCGGCCGGCCTTCGGCTGGGAGAGCCTGACCGAAACCGAGCAGCGCGTCGTGCACCTGGTGGCGCGGGGGCTCAGCAACCGCCAGATAGCAAGCCAGATGTACCTGAGCATCCACACGATCGCGTTCCACCTGCGCCGCATCTACTGCAAGCTCGACCTCACCTCACGGGTGCAGCTGGCCACCCTGGCCACGGAACGCGCCAGGCTGGGCATGGATGGCTAGAGCTTTGGGTCCGGGCGACTCCGGCCGCCGCGCCGCGCCAAGCTCGTGCTCATCTGCCCCATGACCCACAGCTCGAACGGGACTGACGTGCTGGCCTGCCGGGCGTGCCCCCCATGAAGCAGGGCCGAGATGAGTGGATCGCCGGGATCGTGCTGGGGAGATATGCCCAGCCGCCGGGTGACCGCCTCGCCAGCGAGGTCGCCGTAGAGCTCCATGTACCGGAGTTCGCGATCGGACGGGCGGTGCGGACGCCGGAAGTGGGTCGAGACCATGCCGATCAGGTGGCCGGCGTGGTCGACCAGGGGGGTGGACTGGACCCCCCGGAATCCCGAGGCGGCGGCGATGTCCCGGTGCGGCGCGAAGTCCGGGTCGGAGCGGACGTCGGTGACAACGGTCTGCGCGCATTGCGCTGCCGCCCGTGCGCATGCAGAACCGTCACCGTCGCCGACAACGGCGAAGTACTCCAGGAACTCCGGGCCGAAACCGGCCTGGGTGACGATCCTCAACGCGCCGGCAGCGGGGTCGACGAGCTGGATGTTCCCCAGGTCCGCTTTCATGAGCGACAGGGCTCCCGCGAGCACCGCTGGCAGCAGGGAGTCCAGCCGGGAGATGCTTCCGAGGTCTTTCGTCAGCTTATGCAGGCGGCGCATGCCTCTCGGCTCATGCAAGCCGAAATGCACGGATGAGGCGAAGTGGCCGGCGCGCCGGGCCAGCATCTCCTCGCCGGCCGGCGGCAGCTCCGTAACCGGGTCGCGGTAAACGGCCTCGGTCTCCTCCAGCGGGTCCGACAGATTCCTGATCTCATTCGTCGACATCGGCCAGCCTCACCCCGCGAATGTGGCCCCACCCCGTGAGCGAATGTATTGCCGGATGCTGGCTCTGGCCAGCCACGGGCTCAGCGGCCCGGCGTCCAGCGATATCGGCCCCCGTGCACACGGCGTGCATAGGCGTCAGCGTCGCCATCAGGCGCGCTGGCTCACATCCCCCGTTCGTGCGGTTCTGGCGGCCGGTTCGTCTCGCCGGGCCACCCATGAGGGCCGTCGTCCCAGCTCAGAGCCACGGCGTCCTGAAGGACGGCGTCAACTGACCTGCCCGCGCTGTCGGCATAGAGCTCGATGAACATGTTGCTGAGCGCGGTCAGACCGAGCACGGCACGCTCAACCGCGACTGCGCCATCTTCCGCGGCGGCCTCGGCCAGCCTTTGCGCGAAAGCACCCTGACGGCGCGTGCCGTCGGCCTCCCGCCAGGCCGCGATCAGCCTGAGCGCGAGCTGCCAGCTCCTGTCCCCTGCGTGCTCTTCCATGACGTAGCCATTGTCCCCAGCGAGCGCTGCCAGTTGCCCATGCCTGCCCCTGCCTCACCTCCGGGCTCAACCCAAGCTTCATGGCGGCCGTGGGCAGGTCAAATCGCATGATCGGCTAGTTGTCCCGCGTGCCGGGCCTTCTGCTAGGCGATCTGAGGATGTGCGGGCCCGGTGAACCGGTGAGTCTTGGCTGGATGAACATGATTCCCGGCTGCCGGGCCTGGTCATGACGGGGCTGGGCCGGCTGGCCGGCCACGGAATGCTGTGGACCCGGCTGGCGGCCGGGCTGTGGCTGACCGGGGACAGGTGGGCGCGGAGGGCTGCCTGGCGGGGGATGGGCGGCTCGGCGGCCGCGGGCGCGGCCGCCACCATCGTGGGCAAGGGCTTGCGGGCTTCCAAGATCACCTTGGTCCCATCCGCTCGCGCGGCATCCACGGCTGCCTTCGCGACTGGCGTGGCGCTGGAGAAGCCGGGCCTCGCCGTGCCCGGCATCGTGTTGGCTGCGGCCGTGGGAGCGTCGCAGGCGATCACCGGGGATCGTGATCGGTCCGATGTGCTCGCCGGGCTGGCGATCGGCGCCGCGGCCGGGGCGACGACGCTGCGCTGGTGGCCGCGGCGGCCCCCGGTCCCAGCGGCCGCGGTCAGGCCCCCGCAGGCGGCCCCCGTGGCGCCAGCGGGCAAAGGCCTCGCCCTGGTGGTCAACACATCGGCCGGGACGGCATCGCCCGGGCTGGCCAGCCGGCTGCGGGCCGAGCTCCCGCAGGCCACGATCATGGAGGTCAACGCCGGCCAGGACCTGGCCCGCCAGCTACGCCTGGCCGCCGCCAAGGCGCAGATCCTGGGGGCGGCTGGTGGCGACGGCACCATCAACGCGGCCTCGTCCGTTGCGCTGGAGGCGGGCGTGCCGCTGCTGGTGATCCCGGCCGGCACGTTCAACCATTTCGCCGCCGACCTGGGCGTATGGTCCACCGAGGACGCACTGGCCGCGCTCCGGGCCGGCGAGGCCGTCATGGTGGACGTCGCTTTCGCCGGGGAGCGGCCTTTCATCAACACCTCGAGCACGGGGGTGTATGTCGACCTCGTGCACGCCAGGGAGCAGCTCGAGAAAACGCTGGGCAGGCGGCTGGCCGTGGTCGTCGCCCTGGTGCGGGTGTTGCGGCGCGGCCGGCCCCATGAGCTGATCCTCACCGGCCAGCACCGGCGGCTGTGGCTGTATTTCGCGGGCAATTGCCGGTATGAGCCGGTAGGGATGGCACCCGCCTACCGTCCCGACCTCTCCGACGGGTATCTCGACATCCGCGTGATCGAGGCCGGGCCGCTGGCCAGGTCGCGCCTTGTCGCCGCCGTCATCACCGGGACGCTCGGCAGGTGCCGGGTCTACCACGCCTGGCAGGCCAGGACGGTCGACATCTCCTCGGCGCACGGCGCCCCGATCTGGCTATCCGTCGACGGCGAGGTGGCGACCGCCGAGTCCAGCTTCAGGCAGGGCAAGCACCCGCGCCGGCTGCTGGTCTACCGGCGGGCAGCCAGCCCGCCGGGAGGCATGCCAGCGGCGGCGCCCCGCTGGGCACGGGGAAGGAGGCCGGCCCGGAGACCATCCCGGTCCGCGCTGTCCGGGACCTGCTGATCCAGTGCTGGCGGGGACGGTGTGCCGATGCTGGCGGCCGCCGCGAGGTAACGCAGCGCGCCCAGCCGTGCGAGGACGGCGCCGTCAGGGGGGATGACCACCGGGGTCAGCGGTTGAGGCAAAGCGAGCCACTCCTGCCGCCACCGCCGGATCCGCCGGCTTGCTGTCGCTGTCAGCGCACCGTCATATACGGTGACGGTGCCGCCGGACCGGCGCACGATCCGGTTCACGTCCGGGTCGTGAAGGAGCGCACCGGGCAGGTCGGGACTGATCAGGCGGGGCCAGATCGGCTCCGGGGGGCACATGACGTCCGCGATCAGGTGCCGCACCTCGTACACGGCGGACACGCGCCGTGCCTCGGTCCAGATTGCGTCGAACAGCCGCCGCCGCAGCTGGTCCTGGACGCCGTCGGACACCGCCTCGGCGTAGGCGGCGACGGTGGCCCCCTCGTTCACCGGGCCGGCCAGCGGATGTGGCCCCTGCTCGCCTGGCCCGGCGAGCGCCGCGACCGCGGCCAGGTCCCGGTCCCGGTCATCGCGCCCGTCATCTGTGCTGTGTGTTATGGCCCGCCAGTCGATCTCCGCGGCGCCCGACCACAGCAGCTGATCCGCCCGCAGGCTCGCCAGATAGGAGTAAGGACAGCTGAAGTCCGCGTAAATGATGATCTCCATCGCCACATCTCCCACCCGTCACGCGGCATCCATGACGATCCTGTTGCTGCTGCGCCGGGCCAGTTGCGGGCCCCTTCCTGCAGATCCTCGCCATCGCGCCGGGCTGGCACATCCCCACACCAGCTAGTCGAGCCGCCGGCAGGCTGGCCCGCGGCCCGCAGCGGCGGGAAGGACGGGTCACTTTTTGGGACGCCGTGGATGCAGCCGTGTGCCGAGCAGCCGGGACCAGCTGGCGTCGCGATGTTGCCAGTGCTCCCGGGCGCGGGCGCGGCGCTCTACTTCCAGTTCGTCCCTGACCCGGCTCAGATGGGTCAGGAGCTCGCCGTGCAGTGGCCAGGCCGGCTGCTGCGCGATGGCTTCGTGCTCGCCGCGCAGCAGTTCGGCGAGCTTGTCCTGGCCCCGCCGTGCCTCCGCTAGCTGTTCGGCCAAGGTGTTCTCGAGCTGCCGGCGGGTCGCCTCGGTAGCCTGCGTGGCGAGGGCGTCGGTGCGAACGAGGCGCCCGAACGTCCGAACTGCCGCGGCCAGTTGCCGCAATACCGATGCGAGGCACTGGCGGGTCTCCGCGTCGCGGAGCGCGCCGTCGTCCAGCCGGGTTTCGTCCGCGATCGAGCGCGCTATTCCCCGGGCCGTGGTCGCGGCGTGCTCCAGGGTTTCCACCCCGTCGCGGAGCGCGGAGCTGACGAAGGGGAGCAGCCGTTTCCGGGGATTGAGCCGAAGGCTTTCCTCGGCCTCAGCCAGGGCGCGATCCACGTGCCGGACCTCACCGCCAATCGCGCGCGCCTGGGAGAGCCGCTGGCCGGCGGTGGTCTCTGCGGATCCGGTTTCCAGGTCATTGGCCATCTCGTCCAGCAGGGTCGCCAGCTGGCGGCTGAGATCATCGATGGCGTCCTCGGCGGGCTGTACGCGCAGTGGCGCAAAGATGAGCCCGCCGAGCGTTCCCGCGCCAGCCCCGGCGAGCGTCTCGAAGATCCGGCCGGTGGCGGCGGCGCTCGTGCCCAGCGACAGGATCAGCATGGCGCTGATCGGCACCTCCAGGATATGAACTCCAAGACGCAGGACCTGCCCGACGGCCAGGCCGACGGCGATCACGATCACCAGGCTCCACCACGTGAAGCCGACCAGGGCGGAGAAGGCCACGGCGACGAGCACGCCCGCGACGACGCTCACGACCCGCTGGAGCGCGCTGCGGATCGTCTGGTACATGGTGGCCTGCACGATGAGCAGCGCGGTCAGCGGTGCCAGCACGGGTTGCGGGCTGACCGGCAGCTGCAGCGCCACCAGGTAGGCGAACGCCGCGGTCACGGTCAGCCGCGCGATGTAGGCGGCCGGCGGCTGGGCCCGGCGGCGGACCAGGGTCAGCGTCGCCGGCGTGATCTGGACCACGGCACGGACCGTCGTCCCGACCGGGCCGTCCGGCAGCCGCGCCAGGACAGTGCCGGGGACGGCGGACCCGGAAGGGGCAGTCGGCGACGGGCCGCTGGGGCGCCGCCCCGGGAGGGGAGGCAGCCTCAGCCAGCGCCGGCTGCGCCCTTCCCTGGCCATCAAGGCTGTGTTCCTCGCACTGCTGAATATGGACGACACCCGCCGACATCAGCGCATGCACAACATGTGATGCGGCGGGCGGCGGCTCACGCGGCCAGCGACACGGCCGCCGCCCTGCCGCCGCATCGTCAGCCCGCCGCCGCGCCCGCGCTCTGCGGCTGCTCCCAGGTCGGCGCCGACCGGTCGTCCCCGTGCAGGGCCTTCATCAGCTCTTGCTCCGCGTCGTGGCTGAGCGAGGTCTGCAAGACGGTTCCCCCGTAGGGCTTCAGCGCTTCGAGGAACTTGTCGGGGGTGGCTTTGCGGAGGATGACCAGCAGGGCTGACGTGCCCGGCTGCACCATGTTCTGCACGCGCTCCTTGAACTCGCCCTTGATGCCCAGGTTCCCGGCGGCGCCGATCGCCGCCCCCATCAGGCCGCCGGCGACGCCGGCGACCGGGGCGAGTGGGAACAGGAACAGCAGGCCGATCAGCGTCCCCCAGAAGAACCCGCTGACCGTTCCCCACACCACGGCGTGGTGAGCTGGGGTGGCGATGTGAAACGTGCCTTTCTGGTCACGCCGGATGATGGCCGCGTCCTCCAGGTCGACGAGGTAGTCCTTTTCCAGCCTGACCAGTTCGTCCCAGACGTTGTAGGCGGTGGTTTCGTCCGGGTAACCGATGACGATCAGGTCGCTCATGTCGCGATCTCCTTACATGTCCGCCCGCCGGCTACACCACCCGTCGGCTACACCAGCAGGTCGAAGATGCTGAACACCTTCTCCCACTCCTCGCCGTGCAGCCGCCGGGCCCGGGGGTCGATGATCTTGAACGTGCGGGCGAGCGCAACGCTGAGCCCCCCCACGATTTCGGGCAGGCTGGCTTCGGTCCGCTCGCTGAGCGCGGTCGCGAGCGGCGGCCGTGCCGCCATGTACTCCAGGATCGGGCGGAGCTCGATCTCGGCATCGATGCTGCGGAAGGCGTGGATGCTCTCCTGCAGGCCCTTGGTGATGGGCAGGTCCCAGGTCTCGATGATGTCGCGGCCGTTGGCCTTCGCTCTTGCCTGCCCGATGAGGAGCAGGTCGTAGAGCTTGTCGTTGACGAAGTCCTGGTAACGCTTGAGGTCGTTCTTGTCCGCGTCCAGGCTCGCTGCGGCGCGGAAGAAATGCTCAAACCTGCTGACGCCGGACACCGGCATGTCATCGCCTGCCTCTCTGGCTTCCCTGCCCCAGGCTTGCGGCTGCGGCGCACCGGCGCATCGTCAGAAGGGGTAGCTTTTCGCCGCCGGACTCGGATCCCACCGAGCCGTGTGGCTCTAGGTCACCCGCCCTTGCTGATCGCGGCGACCTCGTCGTCGCTCAGCGCGATGCTTGCGGCGGCGACGTTCTGCGCGACGTGCTCCGGGGATCCAGAGCCGGGGATCGGCAGCATCTGCGGCGACCGGGCCAGCAGCCAGGCGAGCACGATCTGCTGCGGGCTGGCCCCGCGCCGGCGCGCGGCGTCGGTGATCGCGGTGTTGCCTTCTGTGTCCAGGACCGGTGCCCATGGCAGGAATACCAGCTGCTCCTGCTCGCACAGGTCGACCATGGACTCCGAGGACCGGTCGGCCGCGTTGTAGCGGTTCTGCACGGACACGACCGGCGTCACCCGCTCCGCGGCATGGAACTGGTCCTCGGAGAAGTTGGAGACCCCGACGTGGCGGATCTTCCCTTGTGCCTTCAGCTCGTCGAGAGCGCCGATCGACTCCTCGATCGGGACCTTCGGATCGGGCCGGTGGAACTGGTACAGCGGGATCTGGTCGAGCCGCAGCCGCCGCAGGCTGCCCTCGCAGGCCCGCCGGAGGTGTTCGGGCCGTCCGTCGGGTACCCAGTGTCCCGGGCCGGGCCGGGTCAGGCCGCCCTTGGTCGCGATGACGAGGTCATCGGGATAGGGGTACAGGGTCTCGGCGATCAGGTTCTCGCTGACTTCTGGGCCATAGGAGTCCGCGGTGTCGATGAACGTGACGCCGAGCCCCACCGCACGCCTGAGCGCCGCCCTGGCCATGTCCCGGTCGGGCGGATCACCCCAGATGCCGGGACCGGTGATCCGCATCGCGCCGAAACCGAGCCGGTTGACGGTCAGGTCTCCACCGACATCGATGGTGCCCGCGTTCGCCGCAGTGGCCTGGCTGTTCATGGAATCTCCCTTTCGCTGGCGAGCCGGTCAGCTCGCAGCCGGTGAGGCTGGTGGTAGCGGGAAGCGCAGGAGCGCGGCGACGACATAGTCCGCAAGCTTGGTGTCGGCCTCGACATGCTTGATCGAGCCGCCCTCGTCGATCACTGCCTGCACCAGTTCATCGATGACGTCGGGTGCGTGCCGTGCCGGTTTACCGCACAGCGGGCAGACCGCTCCGGACAGCGCCAGCCATCCCGACTCGTCGCAGACCACGCCCGGAGCGGTCGCCCCCTCCTGCACCAGTACGGTCTGGATCGCGGCTACCGTGCCTGCCCACAGGCAGCTGTCCAGCCCGAGCGCGGTGAACTGACTGGTCGCGGCCTTTTCAAGTATGTCGGAGACCAGGCGCCGCTCCTCATCACGCTCGTACCGTTCCATGATGGCTGCGGCGGCGGCGCGTATCTCGGCGACCGGCGCGGTGGCCGGGTCGATGCTGAACGTCCCTGCCACGCGACCGCGCAGGTCGCCGGGGAGGAACTCAAGAAACTGGGGCAGTTCGTGGTCATGCCCTCCCACGATCAGCAGGTCGTACCCGTCGGCCCGGAAGAGCTCGTCCAGGACTTCGGCCACCCGCCGGTAATGCCGCTTGCCCAATTCGTCCGCCTTGTTGCGGACCCGGTCTTCCGCCAGGCCAGCCGCGTAGTTGGGTTTGCGCAGCACGCGGTCGGAGAATCTGCTCACCTCGCGCATGTCGAGGTAGATCTCCCAGACCCGGGCCGACCCCTTGTCGATCACAAGAACGCAGCTGCGGTGGTACTCGTCGAGCACCGCGAGCATGGGCCGGGCAAAGGAGGTCGCGTCCACGATGACCCGGTCACGCACCCACCGCGGCAGCGGGACCTCCTCATACAGGTCACGGCGTGCGCACGAGAAGATGGCGATCGCGCCGGGCGGCCAGTGCTCTTCGGCAAGCGCTTTCTCCACCCGCTCGATGTCGGTGCGCAGCGACATGCGGGCCTCATGCCCGAGCGAGCCGTCCTTGGCCAGCGGTTTGATCTGGTGCAGCAGGCTCGACACCCGCGCCCGCACGTCTCTGCGTCCGGCCCCCGCGCCGACGGGCGAATAGAGCGAGACGACCGGCAGGCCGTCGCCGTTGAAGCGGACGATACGGTCTATCGCCTCTGCTGTGATCATCAGCTCTCCTGGTGCCCATGCCGCAGTGGGCCGGCTGGCGGGCCGCCTGCTTACCACCCAGGCTCGTCACCTGAGCGCGGTGCGCATCGTCAGACTGGGTAGTTCTGGTGAGCCGTGGGAAGCAGCACGGGCGGCCTCAGGCGGCCCGCGTGAGGCCGAGTTCTGCCAGTAGTTCGGCCCTGGCCTGCGTCATCAGGTCCCTTTCGGCGGCAGAGACGGATGGGTACCTGGGCTTGATTGCCCTGAACGCCATGACGAGGATCGCGGCGGTGGCCAGGCGGCTGAACCACTTGTGGTCCGCGGGCACGACATACCAAGGCGCCCAGGAGGTGCTGGTCTGGCTGAGCATGCCGTCGAAGGCGCGCTGGTAGTCGGCCCAGTGGCGTCGCTCCCGGACATCACTGGCTGAGAACTTCCAGTTCTTGGCCGGCTCGTCGATGCGCTTGAGGAACCGCTTGGCCTGCTCCTGCTTCGACAAGTTGAGCATGATCTTGACGACGTGGATGCCGTTGCCGACCAGGTACCGCTCCCAGTCGTTGATCTCGCGGTAGCGGCGCTCCCAGACGTCGGGTTTTCGCGCGGCCCCGGGCAGCCGCTCCGCGGTGAGCAGGTGCGGATGCACCCGGACGACGAGCACCTCCTCGTAGTGGGACCGGTTGAAGATGCCGATCCTGCCCCGGCCCGGGAGGGCGCCGTGGTATCGCCAGAGGAAGTCGTGGTCGAGGTCTTCCGCGGAGGGCTGTTTGAAGGCACGGACCGCCACCCCCTGCGGATTCAGACCGCTCATCACATGTTTGATGGTGCTGTCCTTCCCCGAGGCATCCAGTCCCTGCAGCACCAGCAGCACGCCGAACGTGTCCTGGGCGGCGAGCCGGTCCTGGTATTCGGCGAGAAGCTCTACTCCCTCGGCGAGCCGGCCGGCGGCTTCCGGGCGTGTCATCCGGCCGGTGTAGCCCGGGTCGTGGTCACGGCTGAGCCTGACCGTGCTCCCCGGCGTGACCAGCAGCGGGTCGATGAGGTCCGCCATGAAGCGGAGACGTTTATCCATCCCCTGTCAATCCCTTCGGGCCGGTCTGTCAGCAAGCGCCCGGCCGAATCGTGACCGGGGGCGTGGATGGGCCGA
>Ga0335082_10008071_pt1 | contig 11435 bp, 10 predicted proteins | sample Lox_Sample_41_FD_206718 | JGI IMG/M metagenome (GOLD analysis project Ga0335082, IMG submission 206718) | Soil microbial communities from Loxahatchee National Wildlife Refuge, Florida, United States - Lox_Sample_4.1 | ecosystem: Environmental > Terrestrial > Soil > Wetlands | place: USA... | reverse complement strand
GAGGCTGCTCGTCTGCCGCACTCGAGAGCACCCCCAGTGCCCCCGCGCACCCCGCCAAGGGCCCACCCGCACGGCCGCCCGAGAGAGACAGGCATATCTCGAGCGCCTTGCGCTGGGCCTGCGGCAAGTCAGCGAACTTCTCCCGCAGCGGAAGCAGCAGGTCCGCGACAGTGGCGAACGCGAGAATGGCCTCCGATTCCTGCCCGCGCACCCTAAGGACACGCAAGCCCTCCCGCTGCGAGGCCTTTTCGGCGACATGCATTAAAAGCGCTGTCTTGCCGACCCCGGCCTCACCCGCGATGACGGCCGCCGCGCCACCGCCTTCCACCGACTCAATCAGCCCGTCGAGAAGACACCGCTCCCGCACCCGGCCCACCAGCCGTCCATTCGGCCGCCGCGCCGAACCGAGTGCTGGCCTCGCCCACGTGAGTATCGAGCCCATCCCTGAACCCCCTCTAGGGAACGCTAAGTCGCCACTAGTGCAGACGTGGTGGCATTGGTGTGGAGATGGGATGGAAACGCCAGGGGCCGCCGACGCGGCCCGCACAGCGCGGCGAATTCCGATAGGAATTCACCCGAAGCGGCGCGGACCGGAGCGATGATGTCGTTATCTCTAGCGACCTCGAAGGCCAAAAGGGAGTCGGCAGGCTGTCGGCCCGCGGCGCATAGCCAGCCGGAAGGATGATCATAGCCGTGATGGGCGCCGGGCGACTCGACACCATCAAGATCAGCGCCACCATCCCCGCAAACGAGGTGGACACCGCCCTGGCGGTCTATCACCTGTCGAGATCCACCGCGCACAGTTACGAGATCTACTTCTGCGAGCAGCCTTCCCAGCTGGGACTGCTGCCCCTGCTCGATTACGCTGTCATCCTGCGCGTCCGGCGCCATCTTGACGGACCCGGTGACGCCACCGTGAAACTGCGGCCGTGCCGGCCCGGGCAGCTCACCAGCCGATGGAGCGCCTTCCGTCGCACCCGACACCACGAGCTGCGGATCAAGGGCGACTGGACCCATGACCGGCGCGTCGTGGCCGCCTCACTGGTGCGCAGTGTGCCCGGTGACCATCTGCGCCGGGTTCTCGATTCCAGGCCACACGACCCGGCCCGGCTGTTCTCCGCCTGCCAGCGCCGATACCTGGCGCAGTGCACGATCGCCGGTCCCGGCCCGGACCACCTGCGTCTTCTGGGCCCGGTGCAGGCCCGTTGGTGGCGGCTGCGCGAACCGCGATTCGACATCGCCGCCGAGCAATGGACCGTGCGCACTTCGGGTAACCCTTCAGCCCTGGACCTTCTGGAACTGTCCGTCAGGGCCGCACCCGATGACGCGGCACTGGTCCAGCCAGCGTTCCTGGCCTCGATTCGCCGTCGAGGACTCGACCCCTACGCCTTCCGGGGGACAAAAACGCGGCATGTGTTGCAGTACTTGGCCCTTTCCGGGCCGATGTAGGCGGGGGCGTTATGTAGGGACTTCCCGGTAGCGTCCCAGGCATGTTCAAACGACAATGTAATGGTAAGCTAATTAGTACTGATTCGCTCCAAGCGTCTGTCCTGGGAGTAATACAGAGATTTCTTCGATAGCTCTCCGGAGAATCACTTGGCATCTCGCCCGCCAGCATTAACTGGAATCTGCGCCAATGAGCGCGGGACATGCCATCGAGGTGACCGCACGCACCGGATCCAGCATGCTCAATGATCATGGTGTGAGGGAAACGACGTCGGCGACGACGCCGTCGGCCTGTCGCCGCTGGTCCGAAGGGCTGTCGTAAGCCACAAGCACGCGGGGTGAGGAGCCGGCGGAAGGGATGACGGTGATGGCTTCGGGGTGGTCGCTCCCCCGCCCGACTGGCAGGTCCGGTCCGAGCTGGACCAGATCGGAGCGGTTGAGCGCGGCCGGCAGAGGCCTGGCCGCACCGTCCGGGATCCGCAGAATGCGACTAGGGCCGTCCAGCGCCATGGTCGGGCCGGCGAGCAGCAGCAAATCGTCCCCGCTGCGGGCCAGATCCCGGATGCCGAGCCCTGCCAGGTCCGCGAAGTGCTTGCGGTAGCGTGCCGGGTTGTCCCCGTCGCCTATCGGCTCCAGCCGCAGTCGCTGCGGGTTGTCCCGGTCCGGCCGGGGTTCGAGTTCGAGAATGACCGCCCAGCCCCGCAGAACCGGCCCCCGCAGCCCCAGCAGGATCCGCGGCCCCACGGTGGCCAGGCCCTCAATGTCCAGGCCGTTGTCCTTGCCTGGCAAGCCGGCGAAGGGCCCGAGATGTTCGTCCTGGAGCAGCACATCCAGCAGGCCCCGGTCGTTGCCGCCGGACAGCCGGGCCGCGGTGCGCTCGCCCACCGACCTCGACGGCGTCACGGCCGGGGACGGCCCGGCCGATCCGTCGCTCAGCGGAATCCTCGCCAGCAAGGTTCGCGCCTTCGGCTGCCGGATCGTCGCGAGCTGGCCGGGAATCTCGCCGGGCGGTGTGCGGTCGCGCACACGAGTACGCACTGCGCTGTGAGACCCTGCCAGCCACAGATAGCCGCCGCCGACGTCCATGCCTTCCAGGTCCAGCTCGTCCCCGGGATCTCCCGGGGTGTCCACGAAATCGGCAACCGGATAGGACGCCGCATCGTCGTAGGCGGCGTCCCCCGAACGGCGCAACCGCACCAGCGATGCGCCCTCATCGGGCGCGAGGAACAGGTACTCCCCCACCGAGGCCGCACCCGACAGGCTCAAGGCATCACTACCGGCGCCAGCACCGAAACGAAGACTGATCACATCTGACCCCTCGTCAGCCTGGTGCGCAACCCATTGGCGGCCTATTGCGCCTTCCCCCCAGTAGAGACCGCGCGGCGCGGCGCGTGCATCGGGGAGATCCCTCTACCTCACCACTCGGGATCCCGACGGCTACGGTCCCGAGTCGGGCGGCTACAGCTCGATGCGGGAGCCCATGATCAGGGTCCGTTCACGGGGCAGATGGAGGGATTCGGCGGCGTCGGCGGTGATCCGTGAGGTCGCGATGAACAGGCGCTTGCGCCAGCGGCTCATGCCCGGTTCGTGGCCTTGGATGAGCTCGATGCGCGAGATGAAGTACGACAGCCTGTCGTCGTGGAGGGGGCCTTCCGGGCTGGCCGCGCGAATCAGCGGCAGGAGCTCGGGGACGTCAGTCTGGTCCATGTAGCCGAAGCGGGCGGTGACGTGGATGATCCGGTCCTGTTTGTACCCGAGGTCGTCGATCTTCAGCCGCTCCTCGGCCGGGACGTGGGGTGCGGGCATCGTCTCGACCGAGAGGATGAGGACGGTGTCGTGGAGGATCTCGTTGTGTTCGACGTTGGCCCGCAGCGCCAGCGGGGCGGTGGCCTTGCCGCGGTTGAGGAAGACGGCCGTGCCCGGCACCCGGGGCAACGGGGGCTTCATGGCGTGCAGTTGCGTGATGAACTCCGGGAGCGGCCCTTCGGCCTGAACCCGCCGCACCGTGACGAGTTCGCGGCCTCTCTGCCAGGTGGTGAAGATGGTGAACGCGATGACGCCGATCAGCAGCGGAAGCCACGCTCCGTGGGTGAGCTTGGTCAGGTTGGCGGCGAAGAACAGCAGGTCGATGGCGATCAGCGTGCCGCCGCCGGCCAGCACGATCCACAGCGGCCATCGCCACTGATGACGGGCGTAGTAGAAGAACAGCAGGGTGGTGATCGTGATCGTGCCAGTCACGGCCGTACCGTAGGCGTAGGCCAGAGCGGCCGAGGTTCGGAACGCGAGCACGAGAGTGAGGACGGCTACCAGCAGCAGCCAGTTGATCCACGGCACGTAAATCTGGCCCATCAACTGTTCCGAGGTGTACTGGATGCGCAGCCGCGGCAGGTAGCCGAGCCGCCCGGCCTGGCTCGCGACCGAGAAGGCACCGCTTATCACCGCCTGCGAGGCGATGACGGTCGCCACGGTGGCGAGGAACACCATCGGGAGCCTGGCCCATCCCGGGGCCAGCAGGAAGAACGGGTTCTTGATGCTGGCCGGGTGGCCCAGGATCAGGGCGCCCTGGCCCAGGTAATTCAGGATGCAGGCGGGGAAGACAACGAGCAGCCAGGCGCGCCTGATCGGCCCGCGGCCGAAGTGCCCCATGTCCGCGTACAGCGCCTCAGCTCCGGTGACGGCCAGGACGACGGCGGTCAGGGAGAAGAACGCGGTGCTGAAGTGGCCGAACAGGAAGCCGACAGCGTAAGTGGGCGACAGCGCCTGCAGGATCACCGGGTGCTCGCCGATGCCCCGCAGGCCGAGCACGGCGATCACGGTGAACCAGATGCACATGATCGGCCCGAACAATCGCCCCACGGCGCCCGTGCCGAACCGCTGACCCAAGAACAGGACGACGATGATCGCCACCGTGATGGGGATGACGATGCCGGACACTGACGGTTTCACGACCTCGATGCCCTCGACCGCGGACAGCACCGAGATGGCCGGGGTGATCATGCTGTCGCCGAAGAACAGCGAGGCCCCGAAGATCCCGAGCGCCGCCAGCACCGCCTTGGCCCGGTTACCGCCGGGCAGGGCCCGCCGGCGGATCAGGGCGATCAGCGCCATGATCCCGCCCTCGCCGTCGTTGTCGGCCCGCATCACGAGCAGGACGTACGTCACGGTCACGATGATCGTGACCGACCAGAAGATCAGCGAGACGACTCCGAAGATGCTGTCATGCGACACCTTGACCGGGTGCGGATCGCTCGGATTGAAAAGGGTCTGGACGGTGTACAGCGGGCTCGTCCCGATATCGCCGAAGACAACTCCGAGAGCACCAACCGCGAGAGCCGCCTGGACGGCGCCGGACCGTCTCGTCATCACGTATCCGCCTCCCCTGCCGCCAAGCCTGTACGCGCTACCCTAGCGAGCTACCCGGCAAGACGCCCGCTCAGCCACGACAGCCCGGCCTCGATGATGACCGGCCCTTGGAGCTCGATGGGACGCGCGGAGCCAGGCGATTAGTCTTTGGCATACGGTGGCAGGTGCCAGGCGAGGCCTCGTCCGCTGCCAGGCGCGGATTCGCTGCCTGGGTGCGGGATCGGAGATTCATGGTTGCCGGTGTGCTGCTCGTGGTCAGCTTCGTCGTGATGGTGGCTGGCGCGGTGGTGTTCACCAACGCCGTCGAGTGGGCGGGCGCGCGGCTCAACCTGGGCCATGGCGCTGTCGGCAGCGTGCTGGCGGCCGTGGCCACCGCGATGCCGGAATCGCTGATCCCCGTCGTCGCGATCATCCAGGGTCAACAGGCAGGCGAGATCGCGGTCGGCGCCATCGTCGGGGCCCCGTTCCTGCTCGCGACCCTGGCCATGGCGGTGTCGGGTATCGCCGCGCTGGCCTACCGCGCCCGGCGCGGAAGCGCGCGGCTGCGACCCGACCGCAACGCCATCGCACGGGACCTGCTCGTCGTCCTGGGTGCTCTGCCGCTCGCCATCGTCATCGGGCTGCTCGGCGCACGCCCGCTGCGCGTGGCCGGGGCGGTGGTGCTGGTGGCGGGGTATGCGGTGGTCATCTGGAAGACCATCATCCAGGCCAGGCAGGAGGGCAGCGAAGACGAGCCGGCCGCCTTGTACTTCGACACCACGAAGGACGATCCGCCGAACACGTTCCAGGTCCTCGCCCAGACCGTGGTCGGCATCGGCATGCTCGTCGGCGCGGCGGAGCTGTTCGTGAACAGCATCGAGCATCTGGCGCATGGGCTCGGCACCGATGCCCTGATACTGACGCTGGTCATCGCGCCGCTGGCCACCGAGCTCCCGGAAAAGATCAACAGCGTGCTGTGGATCCGCCAGGGTAAGGACACTCTGGCCCTGGGCAACATCACCGGCGCCATGGTCTTCCAGACCATGCCGCTGGTCGCCTTCGGGATGGTATTCACCGACTGGCGGCTGACCGCTCCCTCGCTGGTAGCCATGCTGGCCGCGCTGGCAGGCACCGCGCTCAGCCTGATAGCCCTGCGGCGCGGCTGGCGCTGGCCGGTGCCGTTCATCGGCTGCTGGACCGGTTTGTACCTGGGAGGGATCGCCTCGATCATCGCCATCGCCTGACGGCACCGGCCGGTCTCCCGCCGAGGCCCCCCGGCCGACATCGCGGGGGTTACCTGGATCCGGATCTGGCTGCTTGCCCGCCATAATCTGCCAGACGCCCGGCGCTGGTCCCGGGTATCAGTCGCCGCCGAGGGTGCGCAGCTGGGGGGTGATGCCGGTGAAGCTGGCCCGCGTCAGCGGCGCCGGGTGCAGGTGCAGGGCGCTGATCTGCGCCAGCAGGGCGGCGAACTGGCCGCCCAGCCCGGGAACCCAGTGCAGGATGACGATCTCGCCCGCGCGCAGCGGCTTGCCGTCCCAGGTGCGGATGGTGTCGCCCGACATGGTGGCGCTCCAGCCCGCCAGGGCCAGCAGGCCGCCCCGGGCCGCCGCCACCTCGACCTTGCGGTTGAGGGCCCCGTAGGGAGGCCGGCCCAGGTCAGGCGTGCCGGTCCACCGCGGGCCTGCTGGCCTGGGGCAGGGCCGGGATCGTGACCGGGACGGACGCCTGCTCGCCGTCCCGGGCGGTCAGGTGCAGTCGGGCCGGGCAGGCGGTGCCGCCGTCGGAGAGGGCCACCTGCGCGGATGCTGCGAGGCTGACCTGGTCCGTGCCGCACAGGACCCGGGCCGACGGTGCGCGCAGCGGGCTGGACATGTCCACCAGCCACTGGCCGGCGACGCCACGGGACGCGACCAGCCGCAGCGGCGGCGGGGCGGTGACCGTCACCGTCTGAGTCAGCGGCTGCGGGCCGGTGAGCCGGATCAGCAGGCTGGTCCGCCTGCCGGGGGCCACCGGCACGCGGACCAGCGCGCCGGCCGCAGACCAGCGTTCCGGCTGCCCGCTGCCTGCCGCCACGGCCAGCCGGCTTTGGGCCAGGACCAGCTGACCGGACGTCCCGGCCGGGCGGGTCACCTTCACGGTCACGGTGTTCGAGACCGGCGAGAAGGCCCACACCAGGCGCAGGACCGGTGCCGGAGCCGGACGGCCCAGGAGCCCCCCGGCCAGCACTGCCAGCGCCAGCAGCGCGACACCCAGCATGCCCCGCCTGAACCGGAACTGTGCGGCAGAAGGCCGGAGGCGACCGGGATACCGGTCAGCCAGGCCCGGGACACGACCTGTGGTCCGTAGATCCACGGCACCATCTTCACGCCACGCCCGGATAATTCAAGAACCGGCGGACGATGATCTGTGCCGTGTCGGATACCCGCGGTCCCGGGCGGGGGCCCGGGTAGCAGGGCCGACGCGGCCCGGTCAGTCGTGCGCCACGTCGGGATTGGCGGCATCGGGGCTCGCCAGACGGCTGAACAGGCGCCTGACCTGATCGAGGCGAAGCCGGGCGAACCGCGCCTCGGCCTCGACTAGGGGGACGTCGGGCTCGGCCACGGTGGTGATACCGCCCAGCTTCGCGCGGATGAGGTTCGGATTGGCTCCCAGCCCGGCGCCGCCCGTCGCGCAGCACCAGCGAACACGGCGAGCGCGGATATGCATACACGCCGACCGGTGAAATCTTTATCGGCCCGATGCGCTGATTCGTCGCGGCCCGGCGGCCTGCCCGCGCGGGCGTGACCGGTTCAGCTGTCCTTGATACGGCCTTCTCGCGTTTGGGCTGGCCGCCGCACAAGTTTATTCGTGCGCGGGCTAACTTTCCATTCCCTATGAAGGTCCAGCAGAGGGGCTTCGTTCGCACGGCGCTCCTCGGGCTGCAGTCTCAGAGACGACTCTCCCGCGGCGAGCTCGCCGAACGGATGCTCGAACCCCTCTGGCAACTCATCAACGCGAGCGGTTGCCAGCACTTCACCTTTCTCGTTGTAGCGCACGAACGTTGTCATGTGCATCACCCTCTAAGGTTGCGTTTCAGTTTTCCTCTACCCTGTATATGTGGCATTGTACGGTGACCGGGTTCGCGGTGAGGTTCGTGACCCGCCAACGTCGGAGCGCGAATCGTATTCCAAAAGGAGTGGCGGTCGCTATGGATTCCTCCTGCACGCTAATCTGTCCGGCTTGCGGGTTTATCGCTAGGTCAGCTGGGACGAAAATGTTGGCGAGATAGAAGCCCTGGAAGAAAACGCCAGGTACGAAGTTGGCCTCGCCGGGCCCTAGCGACAAAGTCGAGGATGTGGGCGACCCGACCTTGAGTTGCGTGATCGCGATGGAACCCGGAGCCACCTTGGCCTGTGAGACCGCACCATCGGCAAGCTTCGGCTCGGTGACCGCCCCGTCGGCCAACGCCCGGGTCGACACCGCACCATCGGCAAGCTTCGGCTCGGTGACCGCCCCGTCGGCCAACGCCCGGGTCGACACCGCCCCGCTATCCAGCTTGGCTCCTGTCACGGAGGAATCAACGATGTTCGCGGTGGCGACGCTGGCCCGCGCCAGTTTCTGGGTTGTCACGGAAGCATCGGCCAGCGTGCGGGTGGAGACGGCACCGGAGCCCAGTTTCGGCTCGGTGGTAGCCCCATCGGCGAGCTTGGCGGTGGTGATGGAGCTGTCGACGATGTTTCCCGTCTGCACCCCGGCGGCCGAACGCCGGTCTTCCACCGCTGTGATAGTGCCACCGTTATCGACTGTGACCGTGGCGAGCCATAGCGAATCAGGAGGAGCGGCACCGGCATCGCCAGCAACCAGAACCGGTTGCTCAAGTACGCGGGTAGGGGTCCCCACGATCCCCGGATCGGCGCTGGGATCCGATGTCAGTTCCGGGTCGGGATAGGAAATATGGAGTTCCACATCACCCGCGCCAGCCCGGCTGATGGGGCATTGCAGACCTGGTTCAGCCACCACGAGTTCACGACCCCGCGGGTCCATCCCCCATCCCGAATGGACGATGACCACATTGCTCGTGCCGGGCATCACCGCGACCTCGAGGCTGTGCGACGTGAGGTCCGCGACGCCTGGCGAGTGCAGCGACCGGCCGTGACGTCGGCGGCGATCGATGAGGTAGGCCTGCTCATCCTGGAATTCCCCGGCCCGCAGGAACTGGTGGTCGAAGTAACGGACGCGCTTGGTCACATCCTCGGTCATCATGCTGCCTTTCCCTAGCGATCTCCCCGGCTGATGAGCGGGCTGTCCCACAGCAGCGTCGTATCGCCGACGCGGGCCCCGACCTCCCGAGCGGGATCGGTGCCGAGCTGTATGGGGTGCACGGACACCTGCAGGTCGTAGTACGTCTGAGCGGGTCGTTCGTGGCGGAGTGTCTCGTGCGCCGCCTGTACCATCGCGTCGAGGCCGAGCGGATGGTAGAGTCGGCTGTTTCCTGGCTCGGCGACGAGGTCCACCCAGAAGAAGCCAGGTGGACCGCCGCAGAGGAAGGTGTCCACGCCGAGGGTGGACACCAGGCCAAGTTGCATCGGGTTGGCTGGATCGCGGACGGTTACCTGTTCGGCCTCTCCCGCGAGGTAGGCCGCGAGGAGCGCCTCTACCCCGGCTCTAGTCCCTCGCCAGCGTAGGGTCCGGCCGGTCAGGCGGAGCAGTTCACGGTTCCATCGCTCGCCTCGTGCCGGGCGCAATTCGAACCCGATCCAAGCCGCCAGCCAGGCCAGGAATCCGGTTCCGCCGCCCGCTGGCGCCACCGGTCTGACCACCTCCCCCGCGGCGTGCCCACCTTCGACCGGCGGAGCGACGACCACCGTGGCGTTAACTATCGACATGATCTGGACGTACTGGCCGCCTATCCGGAGGACCGATCCGGCCCCGCCGAGTACGCCGGGATCCTCAACCGCCAAGGCGATCGCACCGGCGACCGCGCTATGCGTCAGCACAGTGCCATCGCTCTCACCGCCCAGCACGCCGAGTTCGAGCCCGGCCTGGTGATCGAACCGTGGCGGGGGGCTGACCGTCACGCCATTCTTGAGCGCCACGACCGAGGTCTGCTCCGGCGGAAGGCCTGTCACCTGTACGAACTCCACGTGCGAGGGCTCGGCGTCGGGTAGACGCAGAACATCACCCACCCGGATCCCGGCGTCGTCGAGTTCAAGCACCGCCTCGCCGGCCAGGACCGGCGCGGTCAGTACGGCCTGCGGACCACTGCGATCGGCGAAGCTGAATGCCGGCGGGGGGTTGAACGTCGCCGCGGCGGCAATCATGGCCACCGGCCTGCCGGCTTCATGGCCGTGCCTGAACGGAGGTGTGACCGTGAAGATTGCCCCCTCGGCCGTGACAACCTGTGCGTACTCGGCCAGCTCCGCCTCGTCGACCACCACCACGTCACCCGGGCCCACGCAGAGAGCACCGGCGTCGATGACGGCGAATTGCTGACGCGCGGCCGGTGCCACCGGCCGCGCGAGCACGGTCCGGGCCGGCTCGGCCCGGCCGGACCGCCGCAACACCACGGCCCGGGTGCCGCGGGAATGGGCGAAGCGCGTGGGTGCGGCAACGGTGACCAGGGTGGGCTGGTCGGGTGGCGGGGCGCCGGTGCCTGCGATCTGTACTACCTCTACTGGGATGGTCAGGTCACGGTCGGCACCGTCGGCTAGGTCCGGTGGATTCAGGACCAGAAGGTCGCCTGGACACAGACCAGCGGCACTATCCAGGTTCAGCGTTAGGGCGCCCTTATCGGCCGCGGCGGCCAGCGCCGGCGCGGGGGTGAGCGCGAACAGATCGGGTATGTCGTCGATCTCGTCCTGGATTCCGGCGAAGACCAGCTCGAACGAGCGCAGGAAGCGTCCGAGGAAGTCGTTATGGAGGACGGCGGGGAGCCCGTCGAGAAACATGGCGGAGGCCGCGGCCCCAGCACTCCGGCCTGGCCTGGTCACCGCTCCCCCATCTGACCGATCACGGTTCACCCCAGTGTGACGGCGACCGAGCGCACGTCGACCAGCGAGGACGGCGGAATGACGATGCCTTCGCCAGTAGCCACCCCCGGGGGCCCTCCTTGAAGCCCCAGCCCGTCGATGTGGTCCACCCGGTCGAGCGATTCGATTCGCTGGTTCAGCTCCGATGAATACACGGCCCGGCCAAAGGGCCAGCCGCTGCCCCCGGCCCCGCCCCTCAGCGGACTCAGCCAGGTCCGCACGGCGCTCTCCACCTCGGCTGCCTTCAGCCCTTGGCCCGGCCTACCTGTGACCATCACGTCGACGGTCACCGGGACATAGACCGCTGGCACGACATGGATCCTGGTGGCCAGTACCCGGTGCTGCAGCAGGGCGCGGAACAGGGCGTCGGTCAGCGGGATCGTCGGCAGCGGCGCCGGGTCGCCGGGCCGGTCCGGGACGACCACGATCAGGGCAGCGGGGGGCGCGAGATCGGGCCGGCCCGCGGGAGCGCAGCCCTGGTCCAGGTAAAGCACGAACTCAGCCCGCCCTACGGCCTCGAGATAGTCGGCAGGCGGGATGATCGGCGGGAAGACGGTCAGCGCGGACTCGCTTACCGCGGTGACGACGGTCGCCTGCGTGGTCGGCTCGTGCCCCACGAGGACCGGCTGGCCCTCG
>Ga0335082_10008070_pt1 | contig 11435 bp, 10 predicted proteins | sample Lox_Sample_41_FD_206718 | JGI IMG/M metagenome (GOLD analysis project Ga0335082, IMG submission 206718) | Soil microbial communities from Loxahatchee National Wildlife Refuge, Florida, United States - Lox_Sample_4.1 | ecosystem: Environmental > Terrestrial > Soil > Wetlands | place: USA... | reverse complement strand
GACATCGAGCGCGCCCTCGACGCCGTCGTCAACCTCGACGAAGACCGCATCCTGCGCCGCTTCCTCAACGTCATCCAGTCGACCCTGCGCACCAACTTCTTCAAGGGCGCCAAGGCCGGCCAGATCAAGCCCTATCTCTCCTTCAAGCTCGATTCCCGCGCCGTCGACGAGCTGCCCCTGCCGCGCCCGCTGTTCGAGATCTTCGTCTACAGCCCGCGCGTCGAGGCCGTCCACCTGCGCAACGGCAAGGTGGCGCGCGGCGGCATCCGCTGGTCCGACCGGCGCGAGGATTTCCGCACCGAAGTGCTGGGCCTCATGAAGACCCAGGTGGTGAAGAACGCCGTCATCGTGCCCAGCGGCTCCAAGGGCGGCTTCGTCGTGAAGCGCCCGCCCGCGACCGGCGGCCGCGAGGCCCTCAATGCCGAGGTCGTCGAGTGCTACAAGACCATGATGCGCGGCCTGCTCGATATCACCGACAATCTCGTCGGCGGCCAGGTGCAGCCGCCGGCCGAGGTCGTGCGCCGCGATCCCGACGATCCCTATCTGGTCGTCGCCGCCGACAAGGGCACGGCCACCTTCTCCGACATCGCCAACTCCGTCTCCGTCGAATACGGCTTCTGGCTCGACGACGCCTTCGCCTCCGGCGGCTCGGCCGGCTACGACCACAAGGGCATGGCCATCACCGCGCGCGGCGCCTGGGAGGCGGTGAAGCGCCATTTCCGCGAGCTCGGCACCGATACCCAGACGCAGGACTTCACCGTCGTCGGCGTCGGCGACATGTCCGGCGACGTCTTCGGCAACGGCATGCTGCTGTCGCGCCACATCCGGCTGGTCGCGGCCTTCAACCACATGCACGTCTTCCTCGACCCCGATCCCGATCCGGAGGCGAGCTGGCAGGAGCGCAAGCGCCTCTTCGACCTGCCGCGGTCGGCCTGGTCCGACTATGACCCCAAATTTATCTCGGCCGGCGGCGGCGTCTACGAACGAAAGGCGAAGTCGATCAAGCTGTCGGCCCAGGTGAAGAAGCGTTTCGGCATCGCCAAGGACAGCATGACGCCCGCCGAGCTGATCCAACTGCTGCTGAAGGCCGAGATCGATCTGCTGTGGCTGGGCGGGATCGGCACCTACGTGAAGGCCAGCGACGAGACCCACGCGGAAGTCGGCGACCGTGCCAACGACGCGCTGCGCGTGAACGCGACCGATCTGCGCTGCAAGGTCGCGGGCGAGGGCGCCAACCTCGGCTTCACCCAGCGTGCCCGCATCGAATACGCGCTGAAGGGCGGTCGCATCAACACCGATGCCGTCGACAATTCCGCCGGCGTCGACACCTCCGACCACGAGGTCAACATCAAGATCCTGCTCAACGGCGAGGTCGCCGCCGGCGACATGACGCGCAAGCAGCGCGACAAGCTGCTGAAGGAGATCACCGACGACGTCGCCGCCCTCGTGCTGCGCGACAACTATCTGCAGACCCAGTGCCTGACCGTGACGCAGGCGCTGAGCGCGCGGCTGCTCGACCGCCACATGCGCTTCGTGCGCGTGCTCGAGAAGGCCGGCCGCCTCGACCGCGCGATCGAGTTCCTCCCGAACGAGGAGATCGTCGGCGAGCGCAAGAATGCCGGCCTCGGCCTGACGCGGCCGGAACTCGCGGTCCTGCTCGCCTATGCGAAGATCCAGCTCGAGGACGGCCTGGTCGAGACCGACTTGCCCGATGATCCCCAGCTCGGCGACGAGCTGCTCAGCTACTTCCCGCCCCGCCTGCGCGAGAAGTTCTCCGACGGCATCGCGCGCCACCGCCTGCGCCGCGAGATCGTCACGACGGTGATCAGCAACGAGCTCGTCAACCGCGCCGGCATCACCTTCGTGCACGAGGTGCGCGAGGGCACCGGCATGGGATCCGCCGATATCGCCCGCGCCTACTTGGCGGCCCGCGGCGTGTTCGGCATGCCGAAGCTGTGGCAGCAGATCGAGGCGCTCGACGCCAAGGTGCCCGCCGCCCTGCAGGGCGCGATGCTGCTGGAATGCGGCCGCACTGTCGAACGCGGCACGACCTGGCTCCTGCGCAACGAATCGCAGCCGCTCGATATCGCCGCCGCCGTCGCGACCTACGGCGCCGGAGTCGAGGCATTGGTTGCGGCCAAGGAGCTGATCGCCGAGGCCGACCGCGCCGAGATCGAGCAGCGCATCGCCGCCCATGTCGAGAAGGGCGTGCCGAAGGCGCTGGCCCAGCGCATGGCGATCATGCATCTGCTGCCACCCAGCCTCGACATCGTCCGCATCAGCCGCACCACCGGCGTCGCCGTGGAGCAGGTCGGCCGCACTTATTTCGCGGTCGGCGCCCGCTTTGGCCTCGACTGGCTGCGCCACGCGGCCGCCGCGCTACCGAGCGAGAACCACTGGGACAAGCAGGCCGTCGTCGCCGTCACCGACGATTTCTACGGCCATCAGCGCGAGCTGACGACGCGCATCCTCGGTGCCGCCGCCAAGGCCAACGGCGCCGACCCGATCGAGGCCTGGAGCGCGGTCCGCGGTCCGGCGGTGCAGCGCGCCGAGTCCCTGGTCGCCGACCTCCGCCAGTCCGGCACCGCCGGCCTCGCCATGCTGGCCGTCGCCAACCGCCAGCTGCGCAGCCTGACGGCGGGGTAAGCACGTTAGTTCTGAACGGGGGACCGATGCAGCGGCTGGGCGTGGATCAGCGCCGTGCGTCCTTCGACAAGCTCAGGATGAGGGTCTTTCTTGGTGCCACCAAGACTTCGCCTCATCCTGAGCTTGTCGAAGGACGCACCGTAGTCATGCCGGCCAACGGGAGAAGCACAGAAAAGATGCGGCGCGAATGACCACTGCGCTCGCTGGGGGTAGCGGCCGCCGCGCCATCGCCGCCTGGTGCCTGTTCGACTGGGCGAACTCGGCGTTCCCCACGGTCGTGCAGACCTTCCTGTTCAGCGCCTACTTCACCGATCACGTGGCGCCGACCCACGCCGCCGGCCAGGCGCTCTGGAGCCTGGCGAACGGCATCGCCGCCGTCGCGATCGCCGTCGCCAGCCCGCTGCTGGGCGCCATCGCGGACAAGGGCGGCCGCCGCAAGCCCTGGCTGTTCGCCCTCAGCCTGCTCAGCGTCTTCGCCACCGCGGCTCTCTGGTTCGTCCGCCCCGATGCCGGCTATGTGCTCTTCGCGCTCGCGGCGATGGGCCTCGCAACCCTGGGCTTCGAGCTCGGCACGGCCTTCTACAACGCCATTCTGCCGGACATCGTGCCGCAGGACCGCGTCGGCCGTGTGTCCGGCTGGGGCTGGGGCGTCGGCTATGCCGGCGGCCTCGCCTGCCTCGCGCTCAGCTATCTGGTCTTCGTGGCACCGAGCCCGCCGCACTTCGGCCTCGACCCCGCCCAGGCGGAGCATGTCCGCATCGTCATGCCGCTGGCCGCTTTGTGGTTCGCGCTGTTCGCCCTGCCGCTCTTCCTGTGGGTGCCCGACCTGCCGCCCAGCGGCCTAGCGCTCGGCGCCATCGTCAGGGGAGGCGTCGCCGCGCTGGGCGGCACGCTGCGCCAGGTCCGCCGTCACGGAAACATCGTCCGCTTCCTGCTGGCCAAGATGATCTACATCGACGGCCTCAATACGCTGTTCATCGTCGGCGGCGCCTATGCGGCCGGCGCCTTCTCCATGAGCATCGACGAGGTGCTGATCTTCGGCATCATCCTCAACATCACCGCCGGGGCCGGCGCCATCGCCTTCGCCTGGGTCGACGACTGGATCGGCGCCAAGCCGACGATCCTGATCGCACTGGCGGCCATCGCGGTGCTGGGCAGCGGGTTGCTGGTGGTCGAGAGCAAGCTCTGGTTCTATATCCTGGCTGCAGGTGTCGGCATCTTTTTGGGCCCGGCCCAGGCCGCCAGCCGCTCGCTGATGGCGCGCCTGGCGCCGCCGGCGCAACGGACGGAGTTCTTTGGCCTCTACAATCTCGCCGGCAAGGTCACCACGCCCCTCGGCCCCTTCCTGGTCAGCCTGATCACCTTCCTGTCCGACAGTCAGCGCGCCGGCATGGCGACGATCATTCCGTTCGTCGTGGTCGGCGCGCTCTTGCTCACGGCCGTGCAGGAGCCGCGGGTTGCCCGAGGCTGACCGCAGAGGCCGCGAGAAGCTTTCTCTTCTTTGTGTCCGCCGCGGCTTTGTGGTGAATTGCCCCGCATGTTCCCCGAACGCCTCGCCGAGGGCTATCGCGCCTTCCGCGCCGGCCGCTTTGCCGCCGAGCGCTCGCGCTACGAGACCCTGGCCAAGGCCGGCCAGCGGCCGGAGATCATGCTCGTCGGCTGCGTCGATTCGCGCGTCTCGCCGGAGGTGATCTTCGATGCCGCGCCGGGCGAGCTGCTGGTCGTGCGCAACGTCGCCAATCTCGTGCCGCCCTACGAGCCGCACCGCGATTCCCAGCACGGCACCAGCGCCGCGCTCGAGTTCGGCGTGCAGGCACTGCGGGTGAAGCACATCGTCGTGCTCGGCCATGCTTACTGCGGCGGCATCGCCGCCTTCGCCAACGAGCAGGAGCCGCTCTCGCCCGGCGATTTCATCGGCCGCTGGATGTCGCAGATCGCGCCCGCCGCCGCCCGCCTCGGCCCGCGCCCGAGGGGCGACAAGGCCGACGACGGCGAGGCCTGGGTGCGCCGCCTCGAGTTCGCCTCGGTCGAGCTCAGCCTTCAGAACCTGATGACATTCCCGTGCATCCGCATTCTCGTCGAGCGCGGCAAGCTGCAGCTGCACGGCGCCTATTTCGGCATCGCCGCCGGCCGCCTGCTGGTGCGCGATCCGGAAACCGGCCGCTTCGAACCGCCTCAGGCAGAGAATCCGTAGGGGCGCGCTGCGCCCGCCCGCCGTGCGGTTGATGGCAAGGTGACGATCTGTCTCGACCGCGGGCGTGCGCAGCGCAGCCCTACTCTGTCGCTAATTGGAACCGCTCGAAGCGGTGCAGGGCCTCCTCGATCGCCTTCTTGTGCACCCGCGCCGCGCCGCTGCCGACCCAGGTCCATTTCTGCATGCGCAGCGTCTTCGCCTCGCGGTCGGTCTTGAGATCGATGGCGGCGACGATCTCGTCGCCCGCCAGCACCGGCAGCGCGAAATAGCCGAACACCCGCTTCTCCTTCGGTACGTAGGCCTCGAAGCGGTGCTCGTAGTCGAAGAGCAGCTTCAGCCGCTTGCGCTGGATGACGAGCGGATCGAACGGCGACAGCAGGTGCACCAAACTGTCGGCCGCCGGCGCTGCGGCGTCCGCGAGCGCCTCCGGCCGCACCCAATGCTCCGCCTTCTCCGCGCCCTCGATCCGCACCGGCACCAGCTCCCGGCGCCGCACCCGCGCCTCGATCAGCCGCCGCATCGCCGGCTTGCGCGGCGCGTCCTGGAAGCAGATCGAATCGAGGCTCACCACGCCCTGCGCGCGCAGCGCGCGCTCCAGCAGATACTCCACCACGGCGCGCTCGGTCGCCGGTCGCGGCCGCGTCTCCCAGCCGAAATGCCGGTCCATCAGCTCGTAGGTCTTGAGCATGCCGACGCGCTCGCTGATGGTGAGCACGCCGCTGTAGAAGGCGAGCTGGAGCGCCCGCTTCGAGGGCTTGCGGCTCGCCCATTCGTGGTCCTTCTCCACCAGCACGTCGTCGTCGATGTCGCGGATGGTGAGCGCGCCGTTGCGCCGGATGCGTCCCAGCACCTTGCGCAACTCGCCGGTCTTCACCGCGGCGTACCAGCTGTGCGGGCGCAGGCTGCGTCGCCGCATGGCGCCGGTGAAGAACGGCATGTCCCGGGTCGGCACGTAGGACAGCGCATGCGTCCAGTATTCGAACACCGTCTTGTCGACCGTCTGCGCCTGCCGCAGATGCTCGCGCCGGTAGTCGGGGATGCGGCTGTAGAGGATGTGGTGGTGGCAGCGCTCGATCACGTTGATCGTGTCGATCTGCACATAGCCCAGATGCTCCACCGCCGCGCGCGTCGCCTCGGACCCGCCGCCGAACGGCGCGGCCTCGTCGAGCCGCTGCGCCCGCAGCCAGAGGCGCCGGGCCTGGGCCTTGCTCAGAGTCTGCGGTGTGGCGGTGCGGGGCATGGCGGCTCGATTTTGCGGAAACGGGTCGTTGCCCTATGATCGTCGGGCCGTCAGCGGCCCGTCAACTCGAAGGACCAGCTCGCCCATGAACCGCCTCACCGTCGCCCTGTTCGCCACCAGCGATGCCAACCACGCCACGCATCTGACCGACTACGTGTCCGGCGCGAACACCATGCTGTCGCCCTTCTCGATGGCGCTCGAGATCTACCCGACCAATCCCGCCAATCCCACCGGCGCCCGCATCCTGCCCTATACCGGCGCCGTCTTCGACAGCGCGGGCGATCCCGGCACCGTCCGCGGCCAGTGCCATGCCGCCGTGCCCAACGGCCGCGGCATCCCCGTGATCTTCTGCAAGCGCAACACCGACACCGCCACCAGCGCCCAGATCGAGCTGGGCTCCACGATCCAGACCGCAAACACGGAGGCCAACAACGGCATCCAATGGCTGCCCTACATACTCATCAACACCCAGGGCAAGTCCACGGCCAACGAGGTGCTGCTGCACGAGATGATCCACGCCGCCTATGGCGCCAACCAGCCCAACAAGCCCAGGGATCCCCACGACACGGATCGCGGCAGCTGCTTCTACCAGTACGGCACTGTCGCCAACGCCCCCAATCAGAGCGGTTCGCCCACCCGCACGCTCCCCTCCAAGCATGCCGACGTGCTGCGCAAGGCCTACTTCTCCGTCTACGTGCCCTGACGTCATCCGCGAGCCTAGCCCGCCGCTCCTGACAGCATGCCGTCAGGAGGCGCGCTTGACCCGCGCGCTGCCGCCATGCCAGCGTCGCGCTCCGGGAGCGCTGCCATGATCCTCATCGGCCAATACGACTCGCCCTTCGTGCGCCGCGTCGGCATCGCGCTGGTGCTCTATGGCCTGCCCTTCGAGCATCGCCCCTGGTCGACCTTTGCCGACGCCGACAAGATCCGCCCCTACAATCCGCTCACGCGCGTGCCCACGCTGGTGCTCGACGACGGCGACGCGCTGCTCGACAGCCCCAGCATCCTCGACTATCTCGACGGCCGCGTGCCGCCGGAGCGCGCGCTGGTCCCGGCTGCCGAGCCCGCGCGCCACCGCGCGCTCGCGGTCGCCGCCCTCGCCACCGGCCTCGCCGACAAGGCCGTCAGCCTGTTCTACGAGAAGCGCATGCATGCGCAGGCGTCGGAGGCCTGGACCGACCGCTGCCGCACCCAGATCGCGGCCGCGCTCGCCGCCCTCGAAGCCGATCGCGCCGTCCGCCCCGGCCCCTACTGGTTCGGCGAGCGCATCGGCCACGCCGACATCGCCGTCGCCGCCGCGCTGCGCTTCCTGACGGAGGCGCACCCCGGCCTGGTCTCGATGGCCGCCTATCCCGCGGTCGCCGCCCACGCCGCGCGCCTCGAGGCGCTGCCCGCCTTCCGGCAGATTCAGCAGACCTTCGTCCCGCCGGCGTGACGCAGCTCTACCCCGCCGCTTCCTTGTTCTCGATGAAGTCGGGCGGCACGTCCGGCCCCCAGCAATAAAGCGCGAGCTTCACGTCCCAGTCGCGCGGCTCCCAGGCCGCGTCCTCCGGGATGACGTCGATGTCGTGGAAATACTCGGCATAGCTGCCCCAGGGATCCCGGATGTAGTAGAACAGGTTGCTGCCGATGGCGTGGCGCCCCAGCCCCCAGGCCGGCTGCCAGCCGCGCTCGCGCATCCACATCCCGCCCATGCCCACCTCGTCGAAGCTGCCGACCTCGTAGGAGGCGTGGTGGAAGCCGCGCTGGCTCGACTTCGCGAAGGCGAGGTTGTGGTGATCCGTGGAGCAGCGCAAAAACGACAGCAGCCCCGGCACCCGGTCGGACACCTTGAAGCCGAGCACGCCCGTGTAGAAGCGCTCCGCCCGCGCCGGATCGGGCGTGAAGAACAGCACGTGCCCGAGCCGCCGCGGCAGCGCCCGCTCGAAGCTCGGCAGGCCGCGCGCGCCCAGCCGCGTCGCGCGGCCCGGCCCGTTGTAGTGCAACTCCGGCTCGGCCGCGATCGCCGCCGTCGCCTCGGCGCGGATGTTGATCAGGTTGCCGTCGGGATCGCGCAGCCAGATGCCCGTCTGCGGCGCCTCTTGCGGCGGCTCGATCTCGGGCACGCCGGCCTGCCTCAGCGCCGCCCGCACCGCCGCGAAGTCGTCGCCCGGCGCCGCCAGCGCGATGTGATGCAGCCGCTTCTTCGGCCCCTCGTAGAGCAGCGGCCCGCCCGCCCCGCGCCCGGCCGTCAGCCGCAGCGCGCCGCCGCCGCCCTCCGCGGCCTGCAGCCCGAAGTCGCGATAGAACGCCGCGCCCGTCTCCGGGTCCGGCACCTCCAGCGCGTAGTGGATCAGCCCTCTCACCGCCATCGGCCAGTCTCCTTCTCGAACGCGGGTCTACTGCATCCGCACGCGCCTTGTGGCGGTTCCAGTCTAGGGCATCGCCGCGCGCTCGTCGCCCCTGCAGCCTACTGACAGGGCGGCTGGCCGGGCCCGCCGCAGTTGCTCTTCTGGTGGCCCGGCTGGCCTTGCTCCTGCTGCTGCTTGAGCTTCAGCTGTTGCTGCTCCTGCTGCTGCTTCAGTTTGAGCTGCTGGTTTTGCTGCTGCTTGAGTTTGAGCTGCTGGTTCTGCTGCTGTTTGAGTTTGAGCTGCTGCTCCTGCTGCTGCTGCTTGAGCTTCAGCTGCTGGTCCTGCTGTTGTTTCAGCTTGAGCTGTTGGTCCTGTTGCGGCTTCAGCTTGGGCTGCTGCTGCCCTTCCGGCTTCGGCTGCAGCTGCTGGAAGCTGCGGGCAACGCGCTTCTTGTTGTCCTGCTCCGGGTCTTCCTTGATGAGGGCGGGATTGAGCCCCCGGTTCGCGTTCGTCCCGGCTGTGCCATGTTCGATCACCGTCGGCTTGTAGACGAAGACCTTGTCGCCCTTGATCGCGGCCGCTTCCGGCCGGCTGTCTTCGGTCGCGCGCAGGCGTTCCACGCGCTGGTGGGTGACGCGCTCCACGTCCTGCACGCGGATGCTGTTGTTCACGATCCGGTTGTTGATGACCGTGATGTTCGTGACGTTGGTGGTGCGCTTGATGATGGCCGGATAGTCCCGCCGGTCGAAGGCGTAGCGGTCGAAGCGCCGCGCCGTGAAGCCCTGCGGCCGCACGAACGACCAGAAGCCGATATCGACGTCGATGCCGCCGCCGCGCCGGTAGCCGTGGCGCGGATCCCAGGCCGCATAGGGCGGCAGCGGCGCCCAGCCGACGCAGTCGTCGGACCAGCGGAACATCACCCAGGCCGGCCCCCATACGCGCCCGGGCACCCACATCCAGCCGTAAATGGGATCGAACACCCAGCGCCCGTAATGGAAGGGCGCCCAGCCCCAGGGCGCGTCCGAGACCCACATCCAGCCGTACTCGTAGGAGTAGACCCAGTGGCCGTCGTCGTAGTACGGCCGCCAGCCGTGGCGCATGCCGGTGGGGTACCAGACGCGGCCATAGCGCGGCGAGTCGAACCAGCGCCCGTAGGGCGAGAGCGCGCGCTCGAACACGTTGATCTCCACCACCGTGTCGGCGCGCGCCGCGCCGCCGCGCTCGCCCGGCAGCAGCGCCGGCGCGGCGAGCGTCGCCAGCATCGCGGCGCCGGCCAGCGCGGCCGCCGCCAGTCTCGTGCGTAGGCTTGGGCGCATGACACTCCTCCGTTCCCGCCCGCGGCGTCCCGCGCGCCATCCTTTAGCGGTGCCGGGGCGCGTCGCCTTTGACCTGCCTCAACCGGGCCTCTCTGCGCCATCCCTTTGCATGGGGTGCGGCAAAGAGCCCCGCGCGGCCGCGCCCGCGGAACATTTCCTGCCGGCCCCGTGTTTCGCCGTCAAATCACCCGAACGAGCGAGAGGCGAGATCGAGATGGAAATCGTGTGTCCCGGCTGCGGCATGAACGTGGCGAAGATCCTGCTGGGAAGCGACAGCCGCCACTATGCGAAGTGCCTGGAATGCGGCGTCACCACGCCGATCGAGCCGCCGCAACCCGCGCAGCCGGCCGCGCCCGCGCCGGCGCCCCTGTTCCTGCCGCAGGGCCGCGCGCCCGCCAACGGCAACGGCCGCCTCGTCACGCGCGCCTGATCCCGCCGCTATTGCGCGGCGGCCACCCGGCCGTCGAGCGCGCCCGCCCGCGCCTCGCCGTTGCCGGTCCGCGCCTTCAGCGCCCGCAGGTACTGGTCCAGCCAGTTCCGCAGCCCTTCCGCCGCCGGCACGCTCAGCAGCACGTCGACCTGCATGTCGCGCGTGATCGCCTCGTTGCGCGTCCGCTCGCTCGGCAGCTCGGCGCCCAGCGAGCCGTCCGCATTGACCTTGAACGCATGCCGCCTGGGCAGCGCCGGCCGCTCGCTGAAGAAGGCGATGTGCACCTGTCCGTTGGGCGTCAGCCCGCCGATGAACCCGTCGGCATGGGTGGCGCGGAACAGCGGGTCCCGGGCATACTCGAAGACGATCTGCGCGTCCGCGCGCTCTTCCGCGGCTTTCTCCATGGGGCTTCTCCCGTTCTGCCGATGCCGACCCTGAGCGGCCAATCTGCCGCGCGCCCCCGCGTCCGCGCAACTTGAACATGTTCCTCACGGCGATCCGCGGCCGGCGCGCCGTCAGCAATCCGTCAGCTTGGATCGCATAGACTGCGCAGCCGCACCCAGGGCCCCGCATGACCGACTCCGCGAACGAAGCCGCCCAGCCATTCGCCCATCCCCGCTGTCAGGGCGCGGCGGCGGACGCCGGCGTCTGCCCGGCGGCGGAGCAATCCGGGGCCGAGGTCGCGGCCTGGCTGGGCGATCACGGCCTGCCCGGCGAAGCCGTCGTCGTCTTCTTCCGGCAGCAGGGCCTCTGCCAATTCCGGCTCGACGAGATCGCGGCCCGGCGCGGCCGCCGCATCCGCCTCGCCGAGCACGGATCGTTCGACGCGCAGGGGCTCGCCGTCGGCAGCCCGAAGAGCATCCATCTCCGCATCCTCAAGCCCACGCCCGCGGTCCTCGCGGCCGCGCTGGCCGGCGCCACCATGCAGCATTGCCGGATCGTGAACCGCCGCGACCTGGGCGCGCGCGAGCAGGCGCTCGCGCAACGCCTGCGCGGCAGCGTCGCGCCGGAGAGCTGACGGACGGCCCGCGCCCTGACGCGTGCCTGCCTCGAGACGCTCAGGCGCCGGTGGCCGGCGTCGCGCTGCTATGGCCGCAGCCGCACAAGAGCATGATGATAGGCTCATGGCGCGCCAGTCCTTGCGCCACGGCAAACGCGATGACAGCGGCGATGGCCAGGCCGATGGCCGCCTTGGCGAAGGAACCTCGGATCCGTCGGCCGTGAGTCTCACCCGTCCAGGCGGAGAACTCGGCCGCCTCGACCGGCCCGGGCCGCCCTC
>Ga0335082_10008069_pt1 | contig 11435 bp, 11 predicted proteins | sample Lox_Sample_41_FD_206718 | JGI IMG/M metagenome (GOLD analysis project Ga0335082, IMG submission 206718) | Soil microbial communities from Loxahatchee National Wildlife Refuge, Florida, United States - Lox_Sample_4.1 | ecosystem: Environmental > Terrestrial > Soil > Wetlands | place: USA... | reverse complement strand
GGCTCAAGGTGAACCCCCGCCGCACCGGGCAGGCCGCAGGATCGGACAGACTAGGGGAATGAGCGACGGGATGAACCCTCAGGCACAAGAGCATCCGCAGGTCCTCGTGGTGGGTCCGGACGGCATCGCGACCTCAGCCGGCGACCAGGATGAGAGCGCCGGCCGCGAGCGCCCGGTCACCGAGATGGTCGAGCAGCCGGCCAAGGTCATGCGGATCGGCAACATGATCAGGCAGCTGCTCGAGGAGGTCAGGGCGGCTCCGCTGGACGAGAAGAGCCGGGCCCGGCTGAAGGAAATCCACCAGAGCTCCATCAAGGAGCTCGAGGACGGTCTCGCGCCGGAGCTGGTCGACGAGCTCGAGCGGCTGTCGCTGCCGTTCACCGAGGAAGACCTGCCGAGCGACGCCGAACTGCGGATCGCCCAGGCCCAGCTGGTGGGCTGGCTGGAAGGCCTGTTCCACGGCATCCAGACGACGCTGTTCGCCCAGCAGATGGCGGCCCGGGCCCAGCTCGAGCAGATGCGCCGCGCGCTGCCGCCGGGGATGATGCCGCAGCAGCCGGAGCCGGACCCGCAGCACCAGCGGCCAGGCTCGGGACCGTACCTGTAACGATCATGGTCCCGAACGGTCCGGGCGCGTGCCCGGCCGACCGTGGCTGCGGCCCTATGGACGGCCGAACCGCAGCCGCCCCAGCCAGGCGGCGGCGTCCGCGAACTCGGCGTCCGAGGTGCCCGGCCTGACGTGGGTGGACCCGCCGTCGCACCGCGCGTAGCTGCCGAGGAAGCGCACGTCGCGGCAGACCCGGCGCAGCCCCATCAGCGCCTCGCCCACCCGGGCGTCGTCGACGTGGCCCTCGCAGTCGATGTAGAAGTAGTACTGGCCGAGCCGGTCGCCGGTGGGCCGGGACTGGATCGTGGTCAGGTTGATGCCGCGCACCGCGAACTCGGTGAGGATCTCGAGCAGCGCGCCCGGGTGATCCTCGGCGAGGAACAAGGCCACCGAGGTGCGGTCCGCGCCGGTGCGCGCGGGCAGCGGCCCCGGCGGTGACACCACGATGAACCGGGTGACGGCGCTGGCCCGGTCGTGCACGTCGGGGGCGATGACGGCCAGGCCGTACCGGTCCGCGGCGAAGGCGCCGGCCAGCGCGGCGTCCACCTGCCCGTCCGCGGCCTGGCGGGCCGCCTCGGCGTTGGACGCCAGCGGCACCCACTCGCAGTCCGGCAGGTTGGCGGCGAGCCAGCCGCGGCACTGCGGCATGGACTGCGGGTGGCCGCCGACCCGCTTGATGTCGCCGAGCCCGGTCCCGGGCCTGGCCAGCAGCGCGAACGCGATGGAGATCTGCAGTTCCGCCCGGATGACCATGCCGTTCCCGGTGGCCAGGTCGTCGAGGGTCGCGGTGACCACGCCCTCGACCGAGCTCTCGATCGGGACCACGGCCCGCTCCGCCGTGCCGTCGCGCACCGCGGCCAGGGTGGCCTGGATGGTGGGGCAGGACAGCGGCTCGGCGCCGGGGTCGACGGCGCGCAGCGCCGCCTCGGAAAACGTCCCCTCGGGCCCCAGGTAGGCATAAGGCATAGCCCACATGATGCCAGCCCGCGGGGGCGCGGCGCGCGCCCGCGGGCCGCCAGGCTAGGCCGCGGGCATCGGCCGGCGGCTCCTGACCGTCACCTCGGGGTGGCAGATCAGGGCAACCGGTATCACGTGACGAACTATAGCGATCACGTAGCGTCAGATATCGGTGACGCGCCGGCCGGCGGCGGGTAGCCGGGCCAGGATCACCACCAGCACCACGGCGGCGATGGCGAACCCGTCCTCCACGACCCGGGCGGCCAGCGCCGGCACGTCGGGCCGGCTCAGCAGGGACCGGCCCCACCAGGGGATGGTCAGCGCGAAGAACGCCGCGGTACCGGCCGCGATGACGATCCGCTGCCGGGAGCGGCCGTCCGCCAGGATCGCGCCGATGACCACCACCACGACGACGTAGTGGTGGATCCAGGAGACCGGCGAGAGCAGCACGCCGAGCAGGGCGGTCACCGCGATACCCTCCATCTCCCGGTGCGCCAGGGCCAGCCGGCGGGCCACCGCGAAGCCGGCCGCGGCCGCCAGCACGGCCGCCGCGGCCCACAGCGCGCCGGGCGCCTGGCCGGGCAGGAACATCCTGAGCAGGACGCCGCGCAGCGACTGGTTGGAGGTGCCCGCGTTGGCGCCGAGCCGCCCGGACTGGAAGATCGTGCTCGTCCAGTAGGTGACCGAGTCGCCCGGCAGCAGCAGCCAGGCGCCGAGCGTCCAGGCCAGCGCGGTGACCGCCGCGATGACCGCGGCGCGCCGCCGCCCGGACAGCCACAGGTACACGATGAACACCCCGGGCACCAGCTTGATCGCGGTGGCCAGTCCCACCAGCGCACCGCGCGGCCAGCGCGGCGACCGGGCCGCGCAGTCCGCCACGGCCAGCGCCAGCAGCACGGTGTCCACCTGGCCGAACCGCATTTCGTCGCGCATCGGGAACAGGTAGGCGCCGGCCGCGAAGATGACCGCGAACGCCGCCGCGCGCAGCGGCACCGGGGACACCCGGCGCAGCAGCGGCGCGAACGCGAACCAGATGATCACCGCGAGCGGGACGTAGACGAAGGGAACCCAGGCCAGCTGGGCGGCCGGCCAGGGCAGCAGCGCCAGGGGCACGGCGAAAAGCGCGGCCGCCGGCGGGTACGTGAACGGCAGCAGCTGCGGCGGCGGGGTCAGCACGGTGTAGAGCGGCTGGCCCTGCAGCACGCTCAGCCCGCCGGCGCGGTAGACGTTGAGATCCACCAGCCGCTGGTCCGGCACGCTGGTCAGGTACCCGCGGACCAGCGGCCAGATGGCCGACAGGGCCGCGATCCAGGCCAGCACGGCGAGCAGGATGACCGCCCACCGCGGCCAGCCCGCGGGTCCGCGGCGGCCCGTTTCGGCCGCGGCCGGAATCCCGGTAGCAGTGCTCATCGATGCGGGCTCATTCGGTGCGGGCTCATCCTTCGGGGCTCATCGTGCTGGCCTTCGCCGTGGTCGCCCCTTGCTGCGCGACCGCTGGGTTCCCCGGCCCGTTCGGGCCGTTCTCGCGGCGTGCCCGCACCATCGCGAGCACCAGCCATCCGGTGGCCGCGGTCAGCACGGCCGGCGTCACCCCGTGCCTGATCACCGGCTGCAGCCAGCCGAGCCCGGACGGCAGCGCCGCGTCGGCCTGCCGCGCCGGCAGGTAGCCGAACCCGAGCGCCGCGGTCCTGGCTAGCACGATCCAGCCGAGCGCTTCCACGGCGCCGCCCGGCGCCAGCGGGACCAGCGGGAGCAGCGCCCAGGCCAGCGCGTCGTACCACGGAAGAACGTAGGGCCAGGCGAACAGCCAGGCCATCACCAGCGCGAAGACCACCGTCGGGTATGCCGGACGGGCACCGGGTTCCAGCCCGCGGACCAGCAGCACCGCGAGCAGCACGGCCAGCGCGACCGCCCCGGCCTTCACCAGGTCGGTCGCTGCCGTCCCGGTCACCGCCAGGTGGATGATCGTCCGGATCACCCGCCACGGGGACCCGATCGAGACCATGTCGCTCGCCTGCGACGACTGGCGCAGCATGGCGGACCTGCCGATGGCCACCGCCGCGCCCGCCGTCACCGCGAACCCGGCGGCGAGGCCCGCCAGCGCCGGCCACTGACGCCGCCACAGCGGCCTAGGCTGGCGCCTGGCCCGGAGCACCACGGCCAGCGCGAGCCCGAGCCCCACCAGGGCGATCGTGACCTTGACCGCGAACCCAAGCCCGACCAGCGCCCCGGCCAGCGCCGCGCGCGGCGCCGAAACCTCGGCCGTGGCCAGGAACATGACAGCTACCGCCGCGACGCCGAACACGACCGCCTGGCTGTCCACGTGCGCGCCGGCCACGAGCACCTGGAGCAGCAGCGGGTTGGCCGCCCACAGCAGGGCCGCGCGCAGCTGCCAGGCCGGGTGCCCGCGGGTCATCCGGTGCAGCAGCAGGGCGGTACCGGCGAAGGCGGCCAGGTTGGCCAGGCCGAGCACGAACACGGTGAGCCGCACCGAGGTCCCGCCGGCCAGCGCGGCCAGGGCCTGGATCGCGGTCGCGAGCGGACCGTAGACCGACGGGGACCGCGCCCAGTCCTGCACCGCCCGGGCTATCGGGTCGCCCAGGGCGGCCAGCTGGGCCGGCGTGGTGGTGTACGGGTTGTGGCCGGTGACCAGCATCCGCCCGTAGGCGGCGTAGCTGAGGTGGTCCGAGGACCCGAACGGCGGCACCAGCGTCAGCGCGACGGCGGCGAGCAGCCCGGCCGCCAGCACGGCCCGCGCCGGGACCGACCAGCCGCCGCGGACCGCGCGCAGCACGAGGACAAGGCCGAGCGTTCCCGCGGCCAGCGCGGCCGCGGTCAGGCCCACCGCCAGGTAGGGCGACGGGTGCAGGCCGAGCGACCACGGGGGCTGACCCGGGCGGCCCGGCAGCGCCGGTTCCATCACCGAGGGGCCTGCCACCGCCACCGCGAACGTGCCCGCCACGCTGGCCCCGATGGCGATGAGCCCCGCGCGCCCGGTCGAACCCGCGGACCCCGCGCGCCCCGGCCGCCCGCTCATCGCCGGGCGGCGAGGGCCCTGGCGACGTCGGCGAGCTGGTGCGCCCGGTGCAGCTGGGCGTGCAGGCCGGTGCCGGTGGCCCGGTGGGCCAGCTCCACCTCGACCTCGGTGACCCGGAATCCCTGGCGCATCAGGTCAATGGTGAGCGCGGTCTCCACGCCCCAGCCGCGCGCCAGCGGGCGCGCGGCCTCGAACGCCGCCCGGGTCAGGCAGCGCTGGCCGTTCAGCGGCTGGGCCGGCTGCCAGCCGACCGCGCGGCGGATGCCGGCCCCGGACAGCCCGACGACCAGGCCGTGCCCGCCGAGCTTGACGGTCGCGGCGAACACGGCGATGGTCATGTCGGCCCGGTCCGCCAGTACCGGATCGGTCAGCGGGCCGGCCTGCGCGGCCGACCCGGCCAGGTCCGCGTCGAGGAACAGCAGGTGCCGGGGGCGCTTACGGCACTCCCGCTGGTCGACCAGGCCCACCGCGTTCGCGCCGCTCTGCATCGCGGCCGCCTTGCCCCGGTTGCGGGCGTGCCGCAGCACCACGGCGCCCGCGCGACGGGCAACGGCACCGGTTTCGTCGCGGGAACCGTCGTCGACGACCACGACGAGGCCGACGCCGGGCAGCCCGGCCGCCGCCGTCACGGTCTGGCGGATGCGATCGGCTTCGTTCCGCGCCGGGATGACCACCGCGACGTCATCGCCCTGAGACCGTGCTGACATGGGGCCGATACTAGGCGAACCGGTTACCGGCCGCGCCCACTCTGCGGTGCCGCCTACTGCGGAACGGCCGGCTTCGGCCTGCTCCGGCTGGCGTCATCGACCAGGGTGAACACCGAGTCGAGGCCGGTCACCTGGAGGATCTTGCGTACCGCGGGCTTGGGGGAAGCGATCTCAAGCTCGCCGCCCCGCTCGCGCACCCGGCGCAGGCAGGAGAGCAGCACGTTCATGCCGGTCGAGTCGCAGAACTCCACGCCGGACATGTCGATCACAACCCGGGTGGGCATGCCGTCAGCCAGGACCGCGCCGAGCTCGCTGTTCAGCCGCGGAGCGGTGTAAAGATCGATCTCACCGGAAATGGTCACGATTGTGTGATCATCGTGAAATCGACTTGAGACATTTAGCTCCACGAGCCGAACCTTACCGCTCCCGGCGTTCGGAAGCCAGGCAAGTACGCTGAGCGCATCCTTAGAGTTCGGTGGATAAATCGCCGGGGAGCGGGGCCGGATCCCTGCTCACCGGGCAGCACAGGCTGCGCGGACCGCCGCGGGAGCCGCACAGTTCGCTGCCTGGCACTGTAATCACATCGATACCGATCCGCGGTGGCCGGGTGTGCGTGCTCCTGCTGCGCCCCCGGCCGCCGTAAGTCCCGGGTATCCCTCCGCTAGCCGCTCTCCGTCGCGACCACCGGCACGCCGACCGTGGTCATCCGGGTCGGAGCCGGTACCTCGGCCCATACCGTGGTGCCGTCCTCGCCGGTGCTCGTCCCCCAGCGGGTGGACAGCTTCTCCACGATCCGCAGTCCCCGCCCCCCGGTCGCCCCCTGGGTCGGCTGGCCCAGCTCCGGCACGGTAGGCCCCCCGCCGTCACTGACCGAGACCAGGACGCAGCCCGGTTCGATGCGCCAGGCCACGCGGATCTTGGCCCCGGGCAGCGGCGCCGCGTGCCGCAGGGCGTTGCTGAACAGCTCGCTGATGACCAGCGCGACGTCGCAGACGGCGGAACCGTAGACATCGGCCGCGATCAGGTCCGACACCAGGCGCCGCCGGGCCACGCCCACACTTGCCGCCGCGAACGGGAGCAGCAGTACGCTCGCCTCAGTCACCTCCATGCCAGCCCCAGTCCGTCTGTCCGACCTTGAGCGAACCCGGTACGAGCGGAAATGCCCCGTGAAAGCGCTGCGGAAACACGCGAGCACTCCAGATATCTGAACGATAACGGCGTCCCAGCAGAAACCGGCGGTGGCCCCGGTACCTGCCGCGGGCACGGTAACGTCTGTCCGTGAAGGTTGTCAGTCCATCCCCCCGCGCGCGGGTCGCCCGGCGTGCCGCAGGCTCGCCCGGATGAAGGAGCGCACACGCGACCAGGGCGGTCCCGGCACGCTGACCGACGACCTGGTGATCCCCGAGATAGACGCGTCCACCCTGGCCGGCGAGCCGCTCGCCGACCTGGCCGCCAGGTACCAGCTCCGGCCGAGCGCGGCCAGGCCCGGCGTGTTGGCCTACGCCAGGCAGCTGTGGGACCGGCGGCACTTCATCGTGGGCTTCGCTACCGCGCGCAACGTCGCGATGTACACCGAGGCCCGGCTCGGCCAGCTGTGGCAGGTGCTCACCCCGCTGCTGAACGCCGCCGTCTACTACGTGATCTTCGGCATCATCCTGGATACCAGCCGCGGTGTGCCGAACTTCCTGGCCTTCCTCATCACCGGGATCTTCATCTTCAACTTCACCCAGCGGGCGTTCATCACCACATCCCGGGTCATGCCGGACAGCCTGCCGCTGATCCGGGCGCTGCCTTTCCCGCGGGCCTGCCTGCCCATCGGATACGTGCTGATCGAGCTCGAACAGCTGTTCATGTCGATGCTCGTGCTCACCGTGATCGTGCTGGCCTCGGGCGAGCCGCTGACCTGGTACTGGCTGCTCGCCCTCCCGGCCCTGGCGCTCCAGGCGGTGTTCAACATCGGCATGGGCCTGAGCCTGGCCCGGCTGGGCGCCGGCGCGGATGACTTCAGCCAGCTGCTGCCGTTCCTCGTCCGGACCTGGCTGTACGCCTCCGGGGTCATGTTCAGCATCCAGACGATTGGCTCGCTCCGGCATCATCCGACCGTCACGTACCTGCTGCAGGTCAACCCCGCCGCGGTTTACATCGGCCTGGTACGGAACGCGATACTGCAGTCGCAGCGAATCGGCTGGCCCGGGAGCAAGCCGTACAACGCCGGGAATTGCGCCCTGTACCACACCGGGAAAAAGGCGTACCTCGAATACAGTGCCTACTGCCACGGCGTGGTGCCGATGAATGGCCTGTGGTTGTGGGGCATCGGCTGGGCGATCGTGGCGCTCGTGGTCGGGTTCGTGTTCTTCTGGCAAGCGGAAACGAGGTACGGCCGTGGCTAGCGGGCCCGCATCTGACGGTGCCGAGCCCACCGTCATCGTCGATGACCTGCACGTGGTCTACCGCGTGTACGGCGCGGGCGGCGACAAGGGCACCGCCGCGACCGCGCTGATGCGGGTAATCAAGCGCCAGCGCCGCCCATCGGTGCGCGAAGTGCACGCGATCAGGGGCATCTCGTTCGTGATCAACCACGGCGACGCCGTGGGCATCATCGGCAGGAACGGCTCGGGCAAGTCGACGCTGCTGCAGGCCATCGCCGGCCTGCTCCCGCCCGAACAGGGCTGCGTCTACAGCAGCGGGCAGGCCGCCCTGCTCGGGGTCAACGCCGCGTTGCTCGACGACCTGACCGGGGAGCGGAACGTGGTGCTCGGCTGCCTGGCCATGGGCATGACCCCGCAGGAGACCAAGGACCGGTACCAGTCCATCGTGGACTTCTCCGGAGTGGGCAACTTCATCGACTACCCGATGCGCACCTACTCGACCGGGATGGCCCAGCGGCTGCGGTTCTCCATCGCGTCCGCCAAGAACCACGAGATCCTGATGATCGACGAGGCGCTCGCCACCGGCGACGCGAACTTCCGGGCCAAGAGCCACGAGCGGATCGTCGCGTTGCGCGGGGAAGCCGGCACCGTGTTCCTGGTCGCGCACAACCTGGCCGAGATCGAGGCAAGCTGCAACCGGGTGATCTGGCTGGAGAAGGGCAAGATCATGCGGCAGGGCTACGACGTGCCCGCGATCGTCGACGCCTACCTGGAAGCCACCGGCGGCGAGCCGCGCAAGCGGGACAAACCCCAGCAGAACGAGCACAGTGCCACCGCGTGAGGGCCACCGCGTGAGGGGCAGGTGCGGTAACCGCCAGTGAAGATCTTTAGTCGCTGGCCGGCCGCAGGCGCAGGCACATGACCGTCCCGCCGGCGGGGCGCGAGGCGGCGGTGACCGCGCCGTGCTGCGCCTCGGCCAGGCGGCGGACGATGAACAGCCCGATGCCCACCCCGCCGAACCTGCGCCGGTCGCCGGCCTCGCCCTGGAAGAACCGGTCGAAGATGCGCTCGTGGTCCCCGTCGGCGATGCCGATGCCCTCGTCTTCCACCGTGACCTCGATCCACTCCCCGGTCTCCCGGGCCCGGACGCGCACCGTGCCGCCGTCGGGCGAGTACTTGAAGGCGTTCTCCAGGAGCTGGCCGACGATGATGTCGGTGGCCATGGTGTCGCCGCTGGCCCGGGGCAGGCCGGCCGGGACGTCGGCTACCACCGCGTGCTTGTCCGACAGCGGCCGGAACGCCGCGACGGCCTCGTGCAGCACGGCGGCCAGGTCGAACGGGCCGTTGCCGACCGGTAGCTGGTCCGCCCCGGCCCGCGAGCCCAGCAGCAGCTGCTCGACCAGGCGGCCGAGCGACCCGGCCCGTTCGGCGATGATCTGCACCGCGGCCCGCCGTTCGGTGTCGGGCAGCTGATCCCAGCGGCTCGCCAGCGTGCTGGCGAAGCCCTGCACCACGGTGATGGGCGTGCGCAGCTCGTGGCTGGTGGTGGCCAGGAACAAGTCCTTGGCCTCCTCGAGCTCCTTGGCCGCGGTGACGTCGCGGAAGTCGATGACCAGCTCCCCGCCGCCGTCGGCGAGCGAGGTGCACAGGACGTCGAGCCAGCGCCCGTTGGGCAGCTTGCAGTTCAGCGTGGAGCCCGGCTCGGGCAGCGGGAACGACGGCGGCCTTCCGATCGCGTCCGCCGCGGCTGTCCCGGTGATACGGTGCGCGGCGGGATTCCACTGCCGGACCAGGCCGGCCTCGTCGAGCACGGCGATGCCGTCCGCGCTGCCGTCGATGACCGCCCGTTCATGCGCGCGCTGCCTGACCACTTCCTCGAAGGCCATCGCGTTGGTGAGGGCCACGCCGGCGTGGCCGGCCAGCAGCTCGAGCAGCTCCAGCTCGACGTGGCTGAGCGTGCGCCGGCTGTACAGCGCGTACAGCGCCCCGTAGGGCTTGCCCGCCACGTGCGAGAGGCCGAGCGCGATCGTGTGCAGGCCGGGCAGCGCCGACCAGATCAGGTCGTCGAAACCGCCCGACTCACCGGTTGCCATCATGACCGTCTTGCCCGAACCCATCAGCTCGCCGACCAGGCTGGTGGACAGCGTCGCGGTCTTCCCGCGCAGCCGGGCCGGCAGGCCGGCCGTGCTGACCAGGCGGAGCGTGTCGTCCTCGATGAGCACGAAGCCGCCCGCGTCGGCGCTGGTCAGCTCGCGCAGGCTGGCCGCGATGCGGTCGAGCACCGATTCCAGGTCGCGCTGCGCGTTCATGTCGGCGACCACGTCGCCGAGACGGCGTACCACCCGGGCCCGTTCGGCCATATAATGCCTGGCCACGTCGTCTTCCCCGGTCTGGTGGCAGACGTTGACCCAGCCGGTCACCTCGCCCGCCCCGTCGGTCAGCGCGCTGGTGTCGATCCGTACGTCGATGATCGTGCTGTCCTTGCGGATCCTGCGGGTCGCGAAGGAGATCTGGCCGCCGCCCCTGATCCGCTCCAGCACCGCGTTGTGCTCGGCCTTCAGCTCTTCCGGGATGATCTGCGGCTCCAGGCCGACGACCTCGGAGGCGGCCCAGCCGAACATCCGCTCCGCCGCGGGATTCCAGAGCATCACGGTGCGATCGGTGCTGAACGCGACGATCGCATCGGCGGCGCACTCGATCACGGCGCGGGCCGTGGCATCCGTCCGGCTGCCGATCGCCCCCGCTTGCCCTTCGGTCACCTCAACATCGTGCCATGTGACCGCCGGTGAGTGCTCACATATGGCCGCGCGCTGGTTTATAGTGCTTTTCAAATAACGAGTAAGGCCGTCCATCCGGGGCAATCATCACGGTATGGCTGTCGAGGAAACGGTCTTCCGCTAGGACGCGGATTATGGACCAGGCAGAGTCACGCCCGTCATCGGGCCAGCCCGGACCGGACCAGCCGGACCGCAAGGGCCAGTCTTCCCGCACGCCGCCTCCCGAGGTGGCGGCCGAAACCGGCGCCAGGGTTCCTGGCCCGGCTCCGCATGCCGAACCGCAGTCATCCGCCCTCCGGCTCGAGCACCCGGTGATCGCGGGCTATGACGGTTCGGCCTCCAGCCGCAACGCCCTCGCCTACGCGGCCGGCGTGTCCCAGCGGCTCGGCCGGCCCCTGCTGGTCGTGTACGTGTGCTCGTCAGGGGTCTACTGCGAGCCGCTGACCGGCCAGGTCGTGGGGGTGCCCCGGGACGCCGAGGCGCTGGAACGGTGGCTGCTGGCCGAGCTGGATCAGGTCACCGGGCCCTGCGATGTGGAGGTGCACGTCCGCACCAGGCGAGGCAGCCCGGCCAGGGAACTCGCCGCGGCCGCCGAGGAATTCAACGCGGACGCGCTCGTGATCGGGGCGCCGAAGCATATCTGGCATCGTGTCGCGGGCTCCGTCTCCGGGTGGCTAGCCCGCCACGCCCGCTGCCCCGTCATCGTCGTTCCATAATCACTATGTGGGCGAGGAGGGATTTGAACCCTCACGTCCTTTCGGACACACGGACCTGAACCGTGCGCGTCTGCCGTTCCGCCACCCGCCCCGGGCAACGAGTAGGTTAGCACGACCGCGAGCGCTCCCGCGCCCCGGATACGATCGGGGGCAAGGGACGTGAAGGGAGGTGGCACGTTGGGAGTTCTGCAGCGCTTCGAGCGTCGTCTTGAAGGCATGGTAGAGGGTGCCTTCGCGCGCGCCTTCAGGTCCGAGCTGCAGCCGG
>Ga0335082_10008066_pt1 | contig 11437 bp, 5 predicted proteins | sample Lox_Sample_41_FD_206718 | JGI IMG/M metagenome (GOLD analysis project Ga0335082, IMG submission 206718) | Soil microbial communities from Loxahatchee National Wildlife Refuge, Florida, United States - Lox_Sample_4.1 | ecosystem: Environmental > Terrestrial > Soil > Wetlands | place: USA: Florida... | reverse complement strand
TCTAGATTTGCGATGCGGAGTTGGCCGCCATTCGTAAGTTGATCAAGAGCTCTTCCGTTCAGGAACACTTTCGCTTTGTCCTGACCGGTAACAATAACCAGCGTTCCGACGTTCTGTCCGGACTCGACGAACGCGGTAAGAACTGGAGATTCGGTGGCTTCGATGGCGAGTTCGTATTCTTCTCCGCCTCGACTCACCGTGAGTTCGTGCGAGCCCGCCGATACGGGAGAGAGGTCGACGCCGCCCGATGGAATCTCGACAACTGGTTGTCCATCGAGGCTCAATTTGGCTGCCGGATCACTGGAGTGGACGCGGAGTTGTTGTCCCATGCCGCTGACGACGAGTGCGAGGACGCCCTTGGCGGTCATCGGATTCTTGACTACAGGTGATACTCCAGAGGCGGTGGTGAGAGCGAATTCAACGCTGCCGGAGGGGCTGTCGAATTTGAAGACGTGGTCTCCGGCGGGAATCCTGTCGAGCGCCCATTGAGATTCCTGCAGGTCGACTGCCGGCTGGTCGTCGAAAAAGACCTTGCCCGTGGCGGTATCGGAAGAGAACTTCATCGCCGGGAGTGCGGGCCCCTGCTGGACGGTCGATGGGACTGGCACGACCTGCGAGACCACCGATTCCGCAGCAGCTTTCTGGCGGCGCAGGAAGAACACTGCTGCGGCGAAGAGCACAACGGCAGCCGCACCAGCAATCAAGATGAGTCTTGGCCTCAGCTTGCTCGCCCGTGCTGGTGGAGTGATCTTCTTTTGCGCGATCGGCGGAACCGTCATCGTAGGAGATAGCGCAGGAGTTGCAGACAATGGCCCAGCCTTGGGCGGCGTGGACACTGAGGGCAGTGCAGGTGTTGGCGCAGAAGGCGCAGGCTGCGGCTGTGGAGTATTCATGGTCGGAGCCGCGGAGAAGGTGAGCGTAGCGGCGGAAGTCTGCTCCGGGCTGCTTCCCTTCTTCGGAACTCCTGGCAGGTTCAACTTTTGCAGCAGGCCGTTGGCGCTCGAGAGAACTTCGTCATCTTCGAGATATTTGTCGGCCAGGGCGCGAGCTTTCGCACCCAGAGTCTTCCGGGAATCGGGGTCGGCCGCGGCGTCGGCTTCGCTGTCGAGCCTGCGCAGTTCTTCGAGATCGCGACGGCGGGTTTGCTTGCGCTGGACTTGGAGATCGCGTTGCACCGCGTCGCGGATCTGGACCAGGCGCATCTCGCGCGGATAAGACGCGAGTCCTTCTTCGACGCGGGTGAGAGCGGCGGTCAGGTCTCCGGAGGTCTGCAGCTTGCGCGCCTGCGAGATGCAATCGCTGACGAAGGATTCGCGCTTCTGATCCTGAATCAGAGTGCGCAACGTCTTGGCCATGGGATGCGATGGGTTCAGATCGGAGGCTTCCTTGGCCAGCTTTTCTGCCTCGCGCCAATCGCTCTGGACCAGATTTTGCGCTTGCTCTACAAGCGCATTGGCCAGGATCGCACGCGCGACAGTGTCGTTCTCGTTGAGTTCATACGCCTGACGCAGCAAGGGAATACCTTCATCGTTCTTCTGCCGGGAGCACAGTTCCTGGGCTTGCGCCATCAGGCGCTGCGCTTCACTCTTGCGCTCGACGCCCAGCTGGGCGCGCTTCTCCAACTCCTGAAGTTCCTCGTCATTCGGATGGTCTTTGGCGGCGTCCTGAATGAGTTCGAAGGCGCGGTCGTAATCACCCGAGTGAATGCAGGAATCGATTTGCTCAATCACGCGAGTCTTCGCTTCGATGCGCGATTGCTGGTCGCGACGCTTCTGCAGGCGTTCGACCTCGAATTTCAGGCCCGGATACTGGCTGTAAATGCTGCGGAGAATTTCCCAATCGTTCAGCGCATCGCTGAAGGCCCCTTGCTCCTCGTGGAGGTGGGCGCGGGCCACGATGGAATTGACCAGGTCGCGCTTGTCCTGAACCAGACGGAGAGCGCGTTCAAAGTGCGATTCACCGGGATGCTGTTCAAGCGCCTCGCGCAGGATGCCGACACGTTTGTCGAGATCGGGCTCGGCTTCCACCTGACGATCGACCTGGGCAATCGACGCGGAGAGGCTTTGACGCTGCTGCTCTTCAATGTCGTAGCGGAGGGCCTGGAAGAGAGCGTTTGTCGGATATTTCGTGAGATAGCTTTGGCAGGTCGCGAGCGCCTTCGGGTAGTTGCGATCGTCGAGCGATTTGCGAGCGTCGGCGTAGGCCGTGTTGATAGCATCGTGCTCGGAGCGGACTTCGTTGTAGAAGCTCTGATAACGAGCTCCGCTCTCGCGGTTCAGGGAGTCCGGCGCTTTGCGGTCGAGTTCGAGAACCACCCCCAGCTTGGCGAGGGCGCTGCTGACATCGCCTTTCTGCCACGCGTCTACCGCGGCACGATGGACTTGCTCCTTTTCCTGGCGAATCTTCTTGTATTCCTGCTCCTGTCGGTCGACGTCGGCGAGCAACTGTAGCGCGCGCGCTTCTTTGGGAAGCAGTTGCAGAACATTCCGCAGCGCCTCGCGAGCATGTGGGTACGCATGATTTTCGATATGTTGCCGCGCCAGGCGGTACCAGGTGTCGATCTGTTTTTCGCTGCGGCGGCTTTCGATCTTGCTCTTCAGGGCCAGCGCGGTGGCGTTGTCGGGTTCGATCTGGAGGGCTTCCTGCAATTTCTGCAGGGCGAGAGGATCTTCGTTCTCCTCGAAGCGGGCGCGGGCAGCGTCGAGCAATTGATATAGCGTTCTGCGGCGGACCGCCGTATCGAGCTGATGGCGGAGGCCGCCGATGTCGGCGTCCATGTGGCCTTCGGCCTCGAGCTCCCCGAGAATCTCGCCGGCGAACTGAAGGTCGCCGTCGTTTAGCGCTCTGGTCGCACGCTGCAGGCGGGGACGAGTGCGTTCGGGATCGAAGAAGTCGATGGCCTCGTTGCGTAGCGCCTTGGCGAGCGTGTCACCGAATTCGCGCGCATTGGCGAAACGATGCCACGCCTGTTTCGCCATGCCCTTGTGAACCACGCGGCTGATGGCGTGCGAGACGGCTGAGTTCACCTCGGAGGCGGGCGGCGGAATCTGGTTCAGGATCGCGTCGACCACTTCATCGGCACGGGCCCGCTGGAAGGGGTGGCGTCCCGTGAGGGCTTCGTAGCAGACGACGCTGAGCGAAAAGATGTCCGAGGCAGCGGAGAGAGGCTTCAGCTGAATCTGCTCTGGGGACATGTAGAGCAGAGTTCCCTTTTGTGCGCGGGTGGTATGTGCGTCGGCCATGTGGGCCACGCCGAAATCGATGATCTTGACCGAGTCATCTTCCATCACAAAGATGTTGCTCGGCTTGAGATCACGATGGACCAGGCCGCGCTCGTGGGCAGCCTGCAGACCGCGGCAGGTCTGGGCGATGATCTCGACGGTGCGTTCGGCAGTAAGCCGATGTCCGGCCTTGCGCACAAAATAGTCGAGTGTTCGGCCGGGCAGGAGCGGCATGACGAAGTAAGGTTTCTTCTTGCCTTCGTCTTCAAATTCTCCGATATCGAAGATTTCGACAATGTTGGGATGGCTCATCGAAGCGAGCACATCGCATTCTTTGTAGAACAGCTGGAGGGAGGAAGGGTCGGGCAGATCGAGGATAGTCTTGACGGCGACTTCGCGGCGCACGACTGTGTCGTAAGCACGATAGACGAGACCCATGCCGCCCTGGCCGAGGACTTCCCTCACCTCGTACCGGCCGGCTAATGTTTTAGGCTGTCCCGCGGAGTGCATGGCGCGCCAAGTGCTTCAGGGCCCAAGCATTCTATCCGATTTTGGAGGCGGGGAGCGGCAGATTACGGGCACTTTCGAGCTTTATTCGAGGTCCCCTCTGGCTCAATGTTGCAAGAATCTGCGCACTACGCCGTTATCGCTTGGCTTCTCCGGTGGAATCGAACTGGATTCCGGCCAGCGGCTTGCCGGATGCCAGCAGCTCGCGGATATGAGCGCGGTTCGGGCCAGCCTGGCTGATTGCGGCCGACAGGCAATTCAGCGCCTGCTGAATTGAGCTGCCTTCGGGCAGACGGAAGATCCACGGAATATTCGTTGTGGTGAGCGCGCGGTCGGACGAAATCGCGACCACGGGTACGAACGACTTCACCGCAATTTGCTCAGCGAGGTGGCTCGAGTTGCGATCGAGAGCGATGAGGGCCAGGACGTGATCCTGATAGACGGCGCTAACGAGATCGCTGGAGGCCTTGCCCCATGCGGTATCGGCGGTGATGGCGACCAGTTTGATTTGATCGCCGTTCACGCCGAGAGTAGCTGACGCCTTCGATGTCTCCAGGGAGTGCACGAGTTCGTCGGCATGCGGACCGAAGATGCCGATCTGCAGGCTATTCGCGCTCTGTGTTGGAGTCGGGGGACCGGAGTATTGCACCCCGTTTTCTCCGACTTGCGCGTAGGGTTTTTCCATGGTGATGCGGCGATAGGTAATCTGGCCATCGTGCACATGCGCGAGGAAGAGTGGTGCTATGTTCTTGCAATTTGGATCGAAGATCATGTCGCCCGTAACGCCCTTGTAGCTGGTCAGACCAGTGAGCGCGTCGCGTATGCGTCCTCTGTTCAGTCCGGCGCGACAGATCGCATCAAGAAGGATGCGCATCTGATCGTAGGCGAGGGCGGCGAAGTGATCCGGCCTCTCGTGGTAGCGCGCTTCATAGTGCGTGCTGAATTCGATCCAACTCGGATCGTCGCGAGTGGGGTCGTAGGGGTAGACAGCTTCGAAGCCTTCCGCGGCTGGCCCTGCGAGTCTTACGAGTTCGTCGCCGATGGTGCGGTGGCTGCCGAAAACGCGCTGCTTCATGCCGAGTTCCTGCATCTGTTTCAGGATTCCCGCTGCAGGACCGACGTCGGTCCAAAGAACAACGGCTTCAACGCGGGAGTCTTCGATCACCTGAAGCTGTCGGCGATAGTCGGTGTCGCCGCGCATGAACTTCTGCTCGATGACCACCGGATGGCCGAGGCGGCGGGAGGCGTCCTTGAACTTGCCCACACCGAAGCGTCCATAGCGATCATTGACTCGCAAAAGGGCGACTCGCTTCAAACCGAGTTCGGTATAGAGGTGACGAGCCAGCGTGTAGCCCTGCTCGCGGTCGTCCTGAATGACCGTGTGATACCAGGGGATGATGGTCTCAGGAATCGTGGGATCGGTGGAGGCGCTATTCACCAGCGGGGTTTCGGCTTTCAGCGTGAGGCGCAAGGCGATGTGCGTAGATTCAGAGCTGATCGAGCCGAACATGGCCCAGACTTTGTCGTCGTAGATCATGCGGACCGCGTCGTTGGAAGCGGCGCCCCAGATGGCGGAATCCTTCGAGACGCCCGCGGTTGCAGCAGCGCTGTTTTGCCAGTTGTCGTAATCGTTGTGCGTAACGATGCGGAATGGCTTGCCACCGTATCCACCAGCAGCGTTGGCCTCATCGATCGCCATCTGCGCGCCGTTGAGCATGCGATTGCCCAGGACCTGATCGGGATGATCGTAAAGCGGAGCCAGAAAGCCAATACGAATTTCCGTCAAGTCCTTGGAGTCGGGATCGGAGATTTCGCGGGCCGCGCCGTTGTACTCGATGAGGTCCTGGTAGTACTCGTGGTACGGCGTGGTGAACTTCGAAAACGGACGCAGATCTTCCGGCGCACCCGTGTACGGCTTAAGCGAGCGCGTTGGAGGAACCCCCGGAGGGTTCTTGCCGCACGCGCAGGGTGCAGGGGTCTGGGACCAGGCCGTGCATACGAGAGCGGCAGCGAACACAACGACAGGCGCGAGGCGCATGGAATTACTCCTCTGGCGATTCCCGCCGGAACATGGCAATTGCTTCGATTTCGATCAGCAAGTCCGGACGGCAGAGAATGGCCTGGATACCGGTGGATGCGGGCAAGGGGTCGAGTCCCTGCTCCTTGAAAAAAGCTGTGCGCTCTTCGTTGAAAGCCTGATAGTCGCGCTCGATGTCGCGAAGATAGCAAGTGGTACGAACGATGTCATGCCAGGTTGCGCCTTCGGCGGCCAGCAGTTTTGTGATGTTGTCGTAAGTTCGGTGAAGTTGCGCGCGGAAGTCGCCGACGTGGACGGTGCGGCCCTGATCGTCGATGCTGGCCGTGCCTGAGATCAGAAGAATGGTGAGTTCATTCAGATCAATGCGCATGCCGCGGGAGAAGGCGCTTCCGTAGTCGTACGCCTCGTTGAGCGCTTTGTGGTTGGTAATGGCCCGCTTCACGACCGGGGCGGTGGCGACTGCGGCGAATAATTCCTGAACATTCATAATGATGGCTCCCTGATATTTCCTTGCGTTGCGTACTCGCCCGCTATACGAGGGCGACGGTCGCTCTACTGTCCGCTGACTGAATTCTTTTCGCGAATGCCGTGGCTTAAGCCGTGGGCAGTCGCGACCCAAATGTCGTCTCCCTGGAAATCCACGCCGAGAATATAGTTGTGTGACGGCGCAGTTTGGACTGCGATCTTCTTTACTGCGCCTGCCGCGTCCCGCACGAGCATCTCGGGCTTATGCGTGTCGAGCGCGGGTCGATAAATGGCCCAGTTCGTTCCGTCGAAATACGCAAGGCCTTTGTCGGTAGAGAACCAGGCACGATTGGCGTCGACGCCCTTGATCTGGCTGAGAAAGTTGCTGGGCAGCCCACTGTCTTTCGACAAGAAGTTATGCCAGTAACGTCCGTCATAGCGACTGGCACCGAAATAGGTCGCGACCCAGAGAATCTTGTCGACGTAGCTGACCGACGTGGTGATCTCGTGGATCAGGCCTTGATCTTTCATCACGACCATCTCGGTTTCGCCGTCGGGATCGTTGTAGTCCTTCCAGTGTTCGGTCTTCTGGTCGTACTCGAGGACGCCGCCGCCCCAGACCGCGTAGTAGACCTTGTCGGCAGCGGGGCTGACGGCATAGGTCCAAATCTCGTACATGGGCGTGTTCGTGGCGTTGAACAGCGACCACTGCCCGGTGTGCATGTTGAAACGACTGGCGCCCGCGGCGGTTGCGGTCCAGACGTAGTCGCCCAGCACGCCGACTCCGTAGACGATGTCGTTGCTGAGGCCCGAGTTGAGTTGTGTGAAGGTGTCGATGCGTCCGGCGGAGACGCGGCTGAGGCCACCCATCGTGCCGGCCCAGAGATCGCCGGTGCGCTTGTCGAGCGCGAGGGAGAGGACGGCTTGATGTGCGAGGCCATCCGAGGGCCGGAAGACTTTCCACGCACCGTTTTCGTAAAGGCCGAGGCCGTTGTCGGTGCCAGCCCAGATGCGTTTGCCGTCGACCAGCACGCTGTAGACGTGGTTGTCGGGGAGACCGTTCGCCGTGGTGAAGTTTTCCCAGCGGAACATGGGCATGTCCTGGGCGGATGCCCTTGCCACTAACAGAGCAACCCCGAGAATCGTGATCCACAATTTCGTCTTCATAGCGTTTTCAGGTACTCGATGAGATCGTTCAATTCGTCTTTGGTCAGGTCGTTGGTGACGCCGTGCGTGTCTTTGGGGTTATAGATCGTCCAGATCTCCTCCAATGAGCGTGCCGATCCGTCGTGGAGGTAGGGTGCGGAGTAGGCGACGTTGGAGAGTTGCGGGACGTCGATGATGGGCGAGCGATCCGTCGTCCTGCCTGAGCCGACGTCGAATTGCTTCTGATTCGTATACTTCGGGCCGCTGTGGCAGTAGGTGCACTGATTGGCTTCGGGGATGGGTGCACCCTTCTGGGTTGTCGCGCGCTCGAAGATCGCCTTCCCGCGTTCCTGGGACGGCGTCAGTTCTCCGTTCGGCAAGCGGTATCGGTTCGGGCGATAGGGGAGTGAGTAAACGAACGTGACCAGATCGGTGAGCTGCTGCTGATTGAAACTCTCCGAACGGAAGAAGAATTTCTCTGTGCGTGGACCACATTCCGTTGGCATATCAGGATTGCCGCCATTCCACTTGAATGGCTCCGTGCCGGCGAGATTTTCAAGGGAGCGGTTGTCGACGACGTCTTTGCCGAAGCCGTCCGGCTCAAGATCCCATTCAAGGCCGTCGATGGTCGAATCGATGTGGCAATTGCTACAGCCGAACTGGCCCTGGAAGGCGAAGCCGGCTGTATAGAAGAGGCGCTCACCCCGGCGCAGAGCGTCCACGTTCTTCGGACCGCCGAGGTCTATGGTGGAGACGACCTGCTCGGAACTGGTGTCGATGACCGTCAGCGTGTCATCGAGTCGATTAGCAACATAGAGGCGTTTGCCGTCCGGAGACAAGACGACTCCGCGGGGATTGTGGCCGACTGGGATTCGCTTGGAGACATAGTCCGCCGCGGCGGACAGATCATTCACGAAAGGGCGCGGGCGCGCGTGAACTGTTTTCAACAACTGCTGGACATCGATGACGGTCACGCTCTCCGAGCCAGCCGTGGTGAGATAGATCTTAGACTTGGTAGGAGTGATCGCAACTCCCCAGGGCAGCGCGTAGTAGCGGTCGAGTTCGTCGAGTGGGACCTGAACTGTGCCGCCGATGTCTTCTCCGAAGAGGGAGAGTGAATCGCCGAAGGCCCAGCCGTGCTCGACGTGAGCCAAGGGAATCAGGTTCTTGGGACGGAGCTGCGCTACAACCGCGAGCTTGCCGTCCGCCGAAGTCGCAACGTGAAAGACGCCCGCTACATTGCGGAGCGGCTTGCGCTCGGCAACCGTCTGGCTTTCCGTGTCGATGACAGTAATTTCGGAGGTCGGCTCGCTACGATTTGACTTGGAATTCGGATAGATGTGGGTGCAGTAGATGCTCTTGCCGTCGGGAGAAAGCGCCAGGTAGCTAGCGCCGCGTCCGGCGAGAAGACGCTTGCGTTCTTCGCCGGCCTTAAGGTCGATCACGGAAATGTCGCTGCTCAGGCGGTTGGCGACGTAGAGGGTGTCGCCGCCACGATTGACGATGACTCCGGCGGGCTCGAATCCAGTAGGCAACGTCTGCACGACTTGGCGGCTGTCGGCGTCGATCACTGAGACCGTGTCAGACCAAGCGTTGGTGACGTAGAGGCGATGACCGTCGGGCGACAACGTAATGCCGCGGGGAACGCGGCCCACTGGGACTCTGCTTACGACTTTGCCGGACTCTATCTCCAGGATTCGCACTTCGTCGCTGTCCTGGCAAACGACGTAGAGGAATCGGCCATCCGGCGAGATCGCCATCTCGATCGGGGAGAGATAGCGCTCCTTCGGAAGCGTGGGGGCTTGCTTCGGCGCAGGCTTGGCTGCGACAGCCAGCAGCGCGACGGCCAGCACAGCCACGACCTGCAACATCCTGACGAAGGTGGTATTCGATATCCCCACTTCTCGCGCTGAGAACGCGCCAGAAGGGCACCCGGGATTTGCCCTCCGCGCCATCTACGGTTCCTCCACGGTGAGAACTCGGTCGACGGCCAGATTTTCAAGAACCTGATTCTGTCCGCTGGGCCAGTGAATCGTGAGCTTGTCGACTTTTGTTGCGGCACCTAAGCCGAAGTGGATGCGGCCGTCATCTTGCGAAAGGTAGCTGGATCCGGCGAAACGTTGGGCGATCTGGGTGCGACCGCCCGCAAGCAACTCAAGGTGCGCGCCGAGACCGTCGCGGTTGCTCTTCTTTGCTTTGGAGTTACCTTGCAGCTTGATGGTCAGCCAGTGATTGCCGTTCTGACTGACGTTATGCAGAAGGGTGGCAGGCGCGCCGAGATTGACCAAGAATGCATCGATCTTGCCGTCGTTGTCGTAGTCGGCGAAGCAGGCGCCGCGGGAGACCGTCTTCACATCGAGCACCGCACCGGCCTCGCGCGACACGTCAACAAACTTGCCGTCACCCACACCGCGGAAGAGGGACTGCTCCTCCGGGACAAGATGAATCAAACCGCCGTGGAAGATGAGAATGTCGAGCCAGCCGTCATTGTCGAAATCGTAGACGCCGCTACCCCAACTGACGTACTGTGCGTTGGCTTGCGAGATGCCGGAAGCAGGGCCCATATCTTCAAAACCGTTCTGGCCGGTGTTGCGCATCAGGCGGTTGTACTTGGAATCGGTGACCCAGAGATCGACGAGCCCGTCACCGTCAATGTCAGCGAAGATCGGCCCCATCGCGGATGTGCTTTCGCCGTTCTGGCCATAGGCCACGCCGAGGTCTCCCGCAATTTCTGCGAACGTTCCGTCGCGCTTGTTGTGAAACAGGAAGTTCTCCGTCTTGTCATTGGCGACGTAGATGTCAGGGTAGCCGTCGCCGTCAAAGTCTGCGGCGGTCACGCCCATCGTGCGGCCCTTGTAGGCTCCGATGCCAGACTTGTCGGTGACGTCCGTGAAAGTTCCATTGCAATTGTTGTGGTAGAGACGGTTGGTATCGCCGGCGTAGTCGAGCGGTCCGGGATAGTTGTCGGCCGAGTAGTAGTTGCGATACTTCGGATCGAATTTGACGTAGCGGCCGACGAAGAGATCGACGCAGCCGTCCCGGTCATAGTCGAGCCAAGAAGAACTGATCGACCAGCCGTCGACCTTGATGCCCGCCTTGGCCGTGACATCCGTGAACGTGCCGTCGCCGTTGTTGTGATAAAGGATCGCCTGGCCGTACCCGGTGACGAACAGATCGACGAACCCGTCGTTGTCGTAGTCTGCAGCGATCGCGGCCATTCCGTAGATGTTTGCAGCTACGCCGGCTTTGTCGGTGACGTCGGTGAACGTGCCATCTCCGTTGTTCTTGTAGAGGTGATTATGGGGCGGAACCGCCGGCTGCTGTTTGAGGGGATAAGGATGAATGCTGTCGTCGAGCGGCTTTCCGCTAGCGACATAAAGATCGGGGAATCCATCGTTGTTGTAGTCGAACCAGACGCATCCGGCACCGGTGCTTTCGAGCAGCGACCCGAGTTTCTGAGAACCGAAGCTGTGGGTGAACTGGATGTCCGATTTTGCGGTGGCGTCTTCGAGACGGATCGTACTTGGTATGGCCAACTGCGGCGCTTGCGCGAGCAGCGATGAGGACAGCAGCAGAAATGAAAGTACGCTCCCTCTCACGCTAGTGTCCTCCTGCGGCGCTTTGCGCGGATCCAGTCAGGTCCGCTGGAATGGTGGATTTCAACAAGATCATGGGAACGGCGTTCTCGGGTGCAGTTTCAGGGCCGGCATGGCATCCGACGCATCCTCGCTGTTCTCCGCGACGCATCCAGAAGAATCCAGCCTCGCGCTTGAGCGTTTTACCAGAGGCATCGAGGAGTTCGATTTGCACGGGCTGCTCGGTCGGAACTTGCACGAAGAACGAACCATCACGCTCGACTGGAGCTGTGCCGAGTAGATTCGCGTTTCCTGCGTTGTCGCGAGTGTAGAGACGGACAGAATGGATTGATCCAGGTGCGAACTGGTACTTCGACGTGTAGGCGTTCAGGCAGAGCAGATTCGCGTTGGCCCAATCATGCAAGCCCGAGGGATGGCGATTGGGAATGGCGTGCTCTGATAGCGGCACCGGCTGAATCACGCTG
>Ga0335082_10008065_pt1 | contig 11438 bp, 7 predicted proteins | sample Lox_Sample_41_FD_206718 | JGI IMG/M metagenome (GOLD analysis project Ga0335082, IMG submission 206718) | Soil microbial communities from Loxahatchee National Wildlife Refuge, Florida, United States - Lox_Sample_4.1 | ecosystem: Environmental > Terrestrial > Soil > Wetlands | place: USA: Florida... | reverse complement strand
GACCGATCGCAAGAGATCGGGATGGCGGAAGTCATTCTGCCTGCGAGCTCGGAGCTGATCGGAAAATCGGTGGTTGAAACCAAGTTCCGTAATCGTTTTGGAGTGACAGTGATCGGACTGCGGCGCGATGACGTAGCGCATGATCGCGATTTCCTGAACGAAGCGCTTGCAGTCGGCGATACGCTGCTTCTGATCGGCTCCTGGGAGGATATCGAACGGCTACGGTCCGACACACGGGATTTGGTGATCATCAGACTGCCGGCCGAGCTCGCCGAGGTGCTTCCGGCGCCGAACAAGGCTCTCCGCGCACTGGCCTGTCTCCTGCTCGTGGTCGGACTGATGGTGAGCGGCGTGATCCCGAACGTTCAGGCCGCCCTGATCGGATGCCTGCTGATGGGAGCGCTGGGCTGCATCGACTTTGCTAGCGCCTACCGTTCGGTCGACTGGAAGACCATCGTGCTCATCGTCGGCATGTTGCCATTCTCGACCGCCCTGGAAAGGACCGGTGGAGTCGATCTCGCGGCCGATGGTTTGCGCGCGCTGACAAGCGGGGCCGGAACCCACTTTTTGCTTGCGGCACTTTTTGCCATCACGGCGCTACTGGGAATGTTCATCTCCAATACCGCCACCGCGGTGCTGATGGCTCCCGTTGCACTCGCGGTTGCCAAGGAGATGCACGTTTCTCCTTATCCCTTCGCCATGATCGTCGCGCTCGCCGCCTCGACGGCCTTCATGACTCCGGTCTCGTCACCGGTGAACACGCTTGTTGTGACTCCCGGGCACTACAAGTTCGCAGACTTTGTGCGCATTGGCGTGCCCTTTTCAATAATTGTGCTGATCGTTTGTGTCGTACTTGTCCCTTGGTTGCTGCCGTTGTGACCCATGAAACAACCGTACCCCGGCATACCGTGAAAGGAACGCCGTCATGAGCAAATCCCGCAGGGTAGTGAAGACGGAAGTGTCGAAAACCGTGATGCAGAGCATTCTGGACACGGTCGAGAGAGTGGGGAACAGCGTCCCGCACCCGGTGCTGATCTTTTTAATTCTCATCGCGATTGTAATCGTTCTATCTCACCTCCTGTACATGATTGGTGCATCGGTTTCCTTTCAGGTCATCAATCCGGACACAGACAAGGTCGAAAGGGTGACAACTGCCGCCAACAGCCTGATGACGGGGGAAGGAATTCGTCACATCTACACGCGACTTGTTCCGAACTTCCTGGGCTTCAGCGCGGTCGGCCTGCTGATCGTCGCCATGATCGGCGTGGGTGTTGCCGAGGAAGCGGGTCTGGTGAACGCACTGATCCGAAAGCTGGTGGTCGTCTCCCCGGCATGGGCCCTGACCTACATCCTGGCATTTGTCGGAATCATGTCGAGCATCGCGTCTGACGCCGGCTACCTTGTGTTGATCCCATTGGCGGGGACGGCGCTCATGAGCGTCCGCCGCCATCCATTGGCCGGGCTGGCGCTCGGATTTGCCGGCGTCGCCAGCGCATTCACCGTGAACATGTTGATCAAGCCGCTCGATGCCGTGCTCACGGAGATCACCAACGACGCCATTCACATGGTCAATCCCGCACTCTCGCTCGATCTGACGGCCAACCTCTGGTTTTCGATTGTGTCTGTTGCGGTCCTGACCATCGTGATTGCGCTGGTCACCGAACGCACGATAGAGCCCCGACTCGGCGAATATCATGAAGAACAAGCCGAAGGAGACCTGCCGCCCCATGACTCCGGACGACTTTCTGCCGCGGAATCACGGGGGCTGCGTTACGCGGGTCTTGGATTCCTGGCGATCATTGTCCTGTTCGGGCTGTTGACGATCCCATCGGGAGCCCCGCTGCGTAATCCAACAACGGGCACGCTGATCGGAAACTCGCCGTTCATGACCGGTCTGATCGGCGTCATCATGCTGTTGTTTTTGGTGAGCGGAATCGCTTACGGCGTTGGCGCAAAAACAATCAAAAATTCGACCGATGTCATCAGCGCCATGACCAAGGCGGTGTCGGGATTAGGTGGCACCATTCTCCTGTTCGTCGTCATCAGCCAGTTCGTGGACTACTTCAACTACAGCAACATGCCGACTCTCATGGCAGTCAAGATGGCGGACTTTCTCAAGAGTGCGAACATCGGCGCGATTTGGTTGCTGCTGGGCTTCATCATTGTGGTCGCGATCCTCGATCTATTCTTCACGCCCGCGATCGCCAAATGGGCCATCTTCGCACCGGTCTTCGTGCCGCTGTTTGTGCAGCTGGCTGTCGACCCCGCAGCGGTCCTTGCTGCCTACCGGATCGGCGACTCGCCGATGAATTCGATCACGCCCTTGAACGCCTACTTCGCATTGGTGGTCGGATTCGCGCAGAAATACGACAAAAACGCTGGCGTTGGGACAGTCGTCGCACTGATGTTGCCCTACGTCATATGGATCACGGTCGTTTGGATGCTGCTCTTCGTCGTGTGGTACCTGCTGGGCCTCCCCTGGGGACTGCACTGACGGATGACGCGTAACACAGAGTACTCGGAGGTTATCCATGACTGGCAAAACTCTGCCCCTGAATGTCAAAACCGCAGAATCCCATCTGATGAAATTCCTTTCAGTGGAAGGAGTCACGGGTGAGGAGAAAGCCATCGCCGCCGCTGTATCGTCCGAGCTGAAAAAGGTTGGCGTGCCAGCGTCCGCGATCCGCTTCGATAAGGTGAACAAACGCATCAAGCTGCCGACACAAACCGGCAATTTGATCGTCAACCTGAAGGGAACACGCAAGGGCCCGCGGATCGCATTCTCTACTCATCTCGATACAGTGCCGCTATGCGCCGGCGCAAAGCCGAAACGCAAGGGCGACCGGATCGTGTCCGATGGCAAAACTGCATTGGGTGGCGACAACCGCACCGGCTGCGCGGTGCTCGTGACGCTTGCCGAAACGCTGATCAAGCACAAACTGCCTCATCCGCCGATCACGCTGCTCTTTACAGTGCGCGAAGAAAGCGGGCTGCACGGCGCACGCGAGCTGGACGTCGACGAATTGGAGGGAGCGGCGATGTGCTTCAATGTCGACGGTGGACCTTCAGCCGAATTGATCACGGGCGCCGTCGGTCAGGAAAATTGGGAAGCCGAGATTCTCGGTAAAGCCTCGCATGCTGGAGTGGCCCCGGAAAAGGGCATTTCAGCAACCCTGGTGGCGGCGACAGCGCTCGTCGAAGCACAGCGGGGCGGCTGGGTTGGCAAGGTGACCAAACCGGAAGGGCAAGGAACCAGCAATCCCGGCATTTTCGGCGGGAAGGATGGCAAGGCGGCCGGCGACGCCACCAACGTGGTCACTGACTACGTTTATGTCAGGGGAGAAGCGCGAAGCCGCGATGAGAAGTTCGCGGCTGCGATCGCTTCGGCTTATGAGGAGGCCTTCAAGAAGGCCGAGACGGCAATCAAAGATGCTGCCGGTGAAACCGCCAAGGTCAAATTCAGCAAGCAGCACTCATATCCGCCATTCAATCTCGATGAAGATTCTCCAATCCTGACGCACGCCAAACGCGCTGCGGAGTCGATAGGCTTTGTCCCGAAAGTCGTTTTCTCGAACGGGGGCCTGGATGCTAATTGGCTTGTGAAGCATGGCATACCGACCGTCACCTTCGGAGCGGGCCAGAACGAGGTTCACACGATCAAAGAGTACGTAGACTTGAAGGAATTTGCGAATGGCTGTCGTATGGCTGTAGCGCTGGCAACATGGGAGGGCTAGCCAAATCCACGACCTCCTCTGTGCAAAACTCAATCTATAACGCGGCGCGCATTAAATTTTTTGGTCGGTTGCATTTTGGTCGGTGTGACTTGCGGCTAACCGGCAATTATTGCGGGAACGGAGGCCATGAGTAGCAGCGCAATTGTCTTCACGATTGTAGCCGGCATCGTTGTTCTATTCGTCTGGAACCGCATTCCGGTTGTGCTGGTGGCCATCGGCACGGCTCTCGCATTATACGCTACCGGCGTGCTCGATCTCGGGCAGTCGCTTGCCGGATTTGGCGATCCCGCCGTTATCTTTATTGCATCTCTGTTCGTGGTCAGCGCCGGGCTCGATGCGACCGGCGTGACAGCATGGGCGGGGCAGCTTCTGATCAACCAGGCGGGACAGAGCCGCGTTCGACTGTTGGTTCTCACGTCAGTGCTTGTGGCGTTGCTCACGGCGCTGATCAGCCTCAACGGTGCGGTGGCAGCGCTTCTGCCTGTCGTTATCGTCACGGCGATCCGTGTGGGCCGCTCTCCTTCACAACTGCTTATGCCGCTCGTATTCGCGGCTCATTCGGGGTCGCTGCTCGCCCTCACCGGCACTCCCGTAAACGTTCTCGTTTCTGAAGCGGCCGTGGACGCAGGTGGAGCACCGTTCGGCTTCTTCGAATTCGCTATCGTCGGCGTACCCCTGCTGGTCGGAACGATCGTAATCGTGGTGCTGTTTGGGCAACGTCTGCTGCCGGAACGCGGTGGACGGACGATCCCTGCCGATCTCAGCAAGCATGCCCGTACGCTCGTCGAGCAATACCGGCTTGATGACGGACTGTTCCAATTGCGCGTACGGCCGCATTCTCCGTATGTCGGTTCGCCGGCGACTGGCGTGGACCTGACCGACTATACAGGCTTGACCTTGGTTACAGTGCAGGCCGCCGACGGCGGCGTGCGGCGAACCGCAATCAGCGCGGGCGACATCCTGATCGTGCGGGGCACCGCAGAGACGGTTGGCCGTTTGGCCTCGGACAAGGTGTTGGCCTTCCGGTCAGAGGAAACGGCCGCCGGAGTCGCAGATACGCTTTTCAACCGCACCTCCGGTCTGGCCGAGGTGGTGATCCCGCCGCGTTCGGGGATGATCGGGCAATCGGTATTCCCAGGGATGGTCACGCCCAGCGGCAACCTTGTCATCCTCGCCGTACAGCGCAGAGGCGAGAACCTGGGCCCAGAAGAAACTGTACTCGCGGCGGGCGATATGCTGCTGCTTCAGGGAACCTGGAAGGCGCTCGATGAACATCTCGACGATCCCGACGTGCTTGTCGTTGACTCGCCGGAACTTGTTCGTCGGCAAGCTGTTCCGATGGGAACGGGTGCGAAGGAAGCGAGCGCCATTCTTCTTGCAATGGTAATCCTGCTCGCGACCGGCGTCGTACCGTCGGTTATCGCCGGGCTCGTCGCGGCCTGTGCGATTGTCCTAGTGGGGGTGCTCACAGTCGAGCAGGCCTACCGTGCCATAAACTGGACGACGGTCATCCTTGTCGCTGCAATGATCCCGCTTTCGACCGCCATGGACACATCCGGCGCAGCGAAGCTGATGGCGGGGACGTTGATCCACCTGGTTGGCGATGCCGGTCCATACGCCCTGCTCGCCGGATTGTTCATGTTGACCGCTATCCTTGGTCAGCTCATCAGCAATACAGCGACAGCACTCATTGTTATACCGATCGCAGTGGCGGCTGCGACCGAACTCGGAATGTCCCCACGACCCGTACTGATGAGCGTTGCCGTTGCCGCAGCGGCTTCGTTCCTCACTCCTGTTGCGACACCGGTTAACCTGATGGTGATGGGGCCCGGCGGCTATCGTTTCGGAGATTACTGGAAGCTCGGATTGCCGCTACTCCTGCTTTTTTTCGTGGTGGCAACGTTCCTTGTTCCCGTATTCTGGCGATTCTGATTCAGCGGTAGAGTGATCATGTCGCCTCTCCGCTTTTTCAGAATCTTGCAGTGACAGAACCGAGGACACGATTGGCTGTGGCGAAGCCGGAGCCCGCCGTGCCGGTGGCTGCCGAGCCGCCAAATACGTCCCGGTGCATGTAGACATATTCAAGTCCGACATCGAGCCACCCTGTCGCAACAGTGTTCCCACGCAATTCGGCAAACGGACTCCAGATCAGGTTGCCGACTACTTGCTGCATGGAGTTGTTCAATAGAACGGCTGAGGATGATCCCGGCACAAACATCAGCGCGTACGCCGGGTACTGCTGCCACGCTGCGGAATAGGCGAAGTTGCTGCGAAGCTGCGGCGTCCAGAAACGCCGGTAAGCCGCGGTCACGCCAAAGGTTGTGAGCGGGTCGAGGGAAAAGTCGGTGGTTGTGCCGGGCAATCCGATATTCGACAGAGCATCCTGACCGAAAGTATTGCCGCCGAAATAGCGCCCGATGCCTTGTCCATAATAGGCCATGCCAAGCAGTTCGTCGGGGCCAAAAGCCGCGGACAACCACCGCATCGGAAAGCGGGCTGTTCCAGCCACTCCCCAGCCGACGGCGTCCTTTGTGAGCGCCGGTGGCGCGGCGGCGGTACCCTCGGTGCGGACGCTGAGTTCTCTCAACAGGCCCCGCATGTCGAGGAGCAAGCCGTTATTGGTGTACGAGAGTCGCCCCAACAGGTCAGGCAGTGAAGTAAACGCAGGACTAAGCCCGGAAAAACCGGTCGGTGTGCTGTTCTGTGTGAAGACGCCGGCCACCGAAGTGTATTGCGTATCCGGCATTTCCAGCGAAACTTGGCCGGTCAAACCCGGCGCCAGCGTTCCGGTCGCGCGGATCTGCGGTTGACGCACGAACGACTGATTGAGATTGGTCGAGAAGTTCACCGTTTCATACACGCCCTCGTTCCACAAGCTGTTCGCCTGGCCGATCAGCACGCGAAACTGTTCTGTGCCAAGTTCGCCCCAGGCCTGGCGCAGGCGAAAAGTCGCGTTGGTGGAGGTCGGCGCGCCGCCGCCGAAGTCACCCTCCAAGCGGGTTTCGAGCGTGCCCCAGCCTGTGAGTGTCCGTGTGTCGATACCCAGGCGACTGAACCGGGCCGACAAACCGAAATCGCCCCCCTGCATGGCGGCGGGGCTATTGGCGAGTGGAATCGTTTGCACGGTCGGCGCGTCGGTCTGATTGCGGGCGTTAAAATCGCGGTAGCCATTGACGTTTGCAAAGCCGTAGACGCGCACCTCGGACTGGGTCCCGGGAATGCGGAGTGAAAGGCCGGGAAGGTCGGAGCGCAACGCATCATCGCCCTCCCCGCCCTCGTTCGGACGACCCATCGGCTCGGGGGGAAGCAGGCCTGGAATGTTCGTAACCGGAGGCTGTTGTGCGTACGCGGGCGTGCTGGCTACCGCCTGCGGTGGCGAAGATCCGGTGGCCGTACGCGGCCTAGTCGATTCCGTTGCCGCCTGATTGTTGGCGGTCGCTAAGCGTTTTTTTTCCGCCCGCTCGCGTCCTTCAAGTTCATCGACACGGTGCTGCAACGCATCGATCCGTCGAATCAGATCTTCCATAGACGGTTGCTGCGCCGTGGCTGAGCCAACAAACGGAATGGCGGTCGCATTGACAGATAGCGCTGCGCAAAGTGCCCCAACGCGAAGTGGTCTCATTGGTTCGCCCCTATGTTTTGCCGCGATTACGCGGCCGGCGGATAAATAAAAAGAACGAAGCAAAGGCGCAACGCTACGAAACGCTCACACTTCCGGTGCCGAGACAAACAGATCCATGCCCAGGCGCTGGGAAAGAAACTTGGCGGCGAGCTGTCCTTTGACGCTGTTGCCGGCGCCGTCAAGCGGCGGCGCGAACGTGCCCAGCCCACCCTTGCCCGGCGAGACCGTGACGATTCCGCCGCCAATACCGCTCTTGCCCGGAAGACCAATGTCGTAGAGCCAGTCACCCGACGTCTCGTACAGCCCGGCGGTCGTCATCACCGCGAGGGCATAGTGGCAGACGCTCGGGTCAACGACACGCTTTTTGGTGAGCGGATTGACTCCCCCGTCGGCCAAGGTAGCACCCATGACGGCGAGGTCCTTCGCGCTGACATTGAGAGAACATTGCTTCGTGTAGAGATCGGTGGCCTGCGCGGGATCAAAATAAATCTTGCCATAGCTCTGGAGCAGGCGAGCGATGCCCTGGTTACGGTAATTTGTCTCCGATGCGGAGGCGTAGACTTCCTCGTTCAGGGGAAGCTTGCGGCCGGCAAAACTGGACAAGCCGTCGTGTATGAATCGCCATTTTTCCGCCAAGGTCGCGCCCGGCACAAGACTCGTGGTCGCTATTGCTCCGGCATTGACCATCGGGTTGGTCCGCCCGTCGGAACTGCGTTCGATCGCGCCAAGCGAATTGAACGGCATGCCGGTTGCGTTGGCTCCGAGCTTCGCGCGCGCCTCTTCCGGACCCATCTCCTGGCAGACAAGCGCGAAAACGAAGGGCTTGGATACGCTCATGATCGAAAATTCGTGATCTGTATCCCCAACCGCGTGGATATTTCCGCTCGTTCCGACCACACAAATCCCGAACAATTCGCTCGGCACCCGGGCCAGCGCCGGGTAGACGTTCGAATTCTTCCCCTCGTTGTTTGATTTGAAGCGTTGGTGAGCCTCGGACACCAGTGCCTTCACCTTCTCAGGGGTCGGCAAATGTCCAGTCGAGACATAGGCTTCATAGCTGTCGGGGCGCGCGCTCAACCATTCCTCCCCAACGCCATTGACGGGTGGCCCTGCTCGATACTGTGCGCATTGGATCGCTGTCGCCAATTGGACCACGGTCCAATAGCCGCCGGGATTACTGCCGCCGGCTCGGACCGAAATAGGCCTGATATCGACCCGCCAGAGCTCCGGAGGTTTTGTTCGGCGGAAGACCGCCGTTGCCTAGAAGGATCCGAAAGCGGACCCGAGCACGATAACCGCCACCAGCGCGAGAATGGCGCTGACAATCCCGACCATCACGATATCGAAATAGCTCTCGCGATGCGTTGACCCACAAACGGCGAGCAGCGTCACGACGGCTCCATTATGGGGCAGACTATCGAGGGTGCCCGACGCGATAACAGCGACTCGATGAAGCAAGGCCGGATCCATGCCGATTTCCGTCGCGCGCGCCATATAGGTACTTCCCAGAGCATCAAGTGCAATCGTCAGGCCGCCCGACGCCGACCCCGTCAGCGCGGCAAGAACGTTGGTTGCGGTCGCAAGGGAGACGAGCGGACCTCCCGAGATGCCGAGCACCCAATCGCGGACCACCGCGAATGCCGGCATCTCAGCCACGACGGCGCCAAAGCCGACGAGACTGGCCACGCTCAGCGCAGGAAGCACAGAGGCGTTGGCACCCGCGTCTACTGTTTCACGCAACGTCGGCAGCCGGCCAAAATTGACAACCAAGACCGCCACTATGGCGGCGGCCAGAGCTGTGACGACCGCCCAGACACCGCCGACCGCGGCCAAGGACGTTTCGCCCCAGCGCGGCTCGGCGAGGTAGGACACGTCGAGCCTCGGCAGAATGACGAGTGACATCGCCATGTTGACGCCAATCACGACGACGAGCGGAAGCGCGGCGGCTGCCGCCGATGGCGCAACTTCGGCGGTCTTGCCATGCTCCAGCTCGGCTGGATCGAACTCATGTGCCGTCGTCGCGCGCTCCCGCGCTATTTTTGCCCTTTCAACCTGCTCGTGCCGCCCCGCGGTACTACCGTCGCCGAAATTTTGGCCAGTAAGACGCGCTTTGGCCTCGGCGCGGTTGAGCCACCACATGCCAAATCCGAGCATGATAACCGATGCAATAATTCCCAGGCCGGGCGCCGCGAACGGTGTTGTTCCGAAGAATGGCATCGGGATCGCGTTCTGGATCGATGGCGTCCCCGGCAGAGCCGACATTGTGAAAGTGGACGTCCCCAGGGCAATGGCGGCAGGCATCAGATGGCGCGGAATGCTGGCAGCACGAAAAAGTTCCTGCGCCATAGGACCGATGACAAAGAACGCAACGAAAAGACTGACGCCGCCATAGGTGACAAGCGCGCTGGCAAGCACGACTGCAAGAATTGCGCGTCCATGCCCAAGCTTGCGGATGATCAGGTCGGCGATGGCTGTTACCGATCCGCTGTCTTCCATCAACTTGCCGAAAAGCGCACCCAGCAAGAACAGCGGGAAGAACTGCGCGAGAAAGTTCGCTGCGCTGCTCATGAACGTTTGCGTCCAATGCGCCAGAAGCGGCTCGCCCGAGAAAAGAGCAGCGATCAGCGCCGCTATCGGCGCAAGAAGCAGCACGGACCAACCTCGGAAGGCGAATCCGACCAAAAGGCCGAGACCTGCCAGAATGCCCAACAAACTCATGGCTCAGCACTCCGACAACAGAACATCAATGTCGGCTGTGGAACGATGACCGAGATCATCGGCATGCGCATCCAGAAATTCGCCGGCGGCGCGACGACCCTCGGTTCGCAGCATTGTCAGGAACTCCCATTCGGCATTGAGCTTCGAGGAGTACCCGAGGTCTTTCATCATTTCCGTCATGATCCGGTGCGTGCGCATCCCGGCCCAGCGGGCACCCTCTCCTTTTCCCGGATCGGCCACTTCGCGCAGGAGCGCAATCATGCGCAGTTCCTTCATCAGCGGCGAGTTGAATGATATTTCATTCAATCGATTGAGGATCTCTGCAGCCGACCGGGGCGGTTCCGGCCGCTCACGTGGATTGATCTGCACCAGGATCGAATCGTGCGCGTCGCTTTCGCGCACGAGCGGCGTAATAGTTGGATTGCCAGCGAATCCTCCATCCCAGTAGGGTTCGCCGTCGATCTCGATCGCCTGAAACATTGTCGGCAAACATGCGGAAGCCAGCAGTACGTCAGCCGTAATTTCAGAATTGCGAAAGATGCGTCCGCGGCCGGTTCGTACGTTTGTCGCAGTAATGAATAACTTGATCGGCGAGCGCGCCAACCGAGCAAAGTCAATACTCTCGGCGAGAATGTCGCGTAAGGGATTAAAGCCGCGCGGATTAAGATCGTAGGGAGAAAATAGCCGCGTCATGAGATCCATGGCGACGAAGGCAGGAGACCAGTCGAGCGTCCAGCGACCTGTCAGCCGGTCAAAGGGCGTGCGCTGTAACGGACTAAACGCTGCCGCGCGCGATACGCGCTTCCAGTATGCATCGAGCGCGGCGCGTGCGCCTTCCGGGCCACCTTCAGCCCATCCGTCCGCGAGCACGGCCGCGTTCATTGCACCGGCCGAAGTGCCCGAGATCGCAACAATTGGGAGCCAATGCTCTTCGAGGAGACGATCCACAACGCCCCAGGTGAATGCCCCATGCGAGCCACCACCCTGCAAGGCGAGATCAATCGGCAGTGAGCTGCGCTGAGTCTTTGACGGCATCGGCTGTGTACCTACTGTTGGCGTCATGGCGGAATTTCGTCCACGGTACTCTAAGACCGTCTGCTGGCCGGGCCGCGTTACGCTAGTGACCGGTGAGCATTGTTCCAATGAGAATAACGGTCAACGCCAGAAGCAGCACACCAGCCATTTGCCATTGACGCAGATACCAGTCTGTCCGCTCGGCGAGCGTGCCCAAAATATCAGCAGTGCGCGTCGCGCTGTTTCCCGCGGCGAGGACATCTCCTTCCGGTACATGCGGCAGCATGTATCCCCAGCGCCAAAGTCCAATCGCCAAGAGCCCGCCGATCAGAACCGGCCAAAGTGCCGCC
>Ga0335082_10008064_pt1 | contig 11438 bp, 7 predicted proteins | sample Lox_Sample_41_FD_206718 | JGI IMG/M metagenome (GOLD analysis project Ga0335082, IMG submission 206718) | Soil microbial communities from Loxahatchee National Wildlife Refuge, Florida, United States - Lox_Sample_4.1 | ecosystem: Environmental > Terrestrial > Soil > Wetlands | place: USA: Florida... | reverse complement strand
CAGGCGTTCCCGACGTCCTGGCCAGCGGCAGAACTTGCAGGTTGCGAATCGCCTTGGTATCGTCTGCGCGCAACAAAGCAAGATCGGATGTTTTCGAAACCGTCGCGGGAGAGAGACTCACCGGTGTTGGCGAACCCGGAAAGAAGATCACCAGACTCTCCAGCGTAGCGATCGCCCCCCGATCAATCAACTGTTGCGCCTCAGAGTCTCCATACCAGGGCTCGGCCACATGACGGTTGGTCGCCAGCAAACCGTTCCCAATGAGGAATCCAGTGCCCGAAACGCGCGCGCGGATCGAAGGGCGCTGATTGGCAAAGCCAATCTGATAAACGCCGTAGATATATCCGATCGAATTGCGATAGCGGTTGAGCACCATCGAGGGCATGGCCTGCTCCTGCTTCAGTTGCTCGACCTGTGCCGTGAGTTCGTGAAGCTGTTTCTGGAGGTCATCCGGAGGCGAAGCCTGAGCCGCCATTGGACCGTAATAATGGAACATGGCGACAGCACCGAGGAGCATCACCGATCCCAATACGGCCTGGATCATTTGCTGCCAGCTATCACAAACGATATTGGATTCCGGCGAGGCTTCGCTGAGGGGCAGAGGGTCCGGTGCTTCAGTCTGAAATTGTTCGGCCATGAGTGTCGACTTGCGGTGCTCGGTACTCAATCCAAAGCCCTTGCGCTTCCGAGATTTCGGATGCAATTGCAGGGCTTGGATTGGTTATCTTGCGCCTTTCGACACAGGTTGGCCACGGTACCGAAGGGGATGTACGGGGGTTACTTCCTGTAGGGGGTTACGCGAAAAAGGTACGATCGGCTAGCTGAGCGACAGCAGGATTTCGGGCGACTCACGGCGGACCAATAGCTCCGCCCCTACGATAGCCAGACCTAGACGTGCTCCAACTCTTTGTGGGTCCGCTCGTTTACTACATTGCCGGTATTCAGAGTCGAAGAGGGCTCGAACAACAGGAACCAGCATTCTTCCTCGGCAACCGGCTTGTGTTCGACTCCGCGCGGAACGACCACGAATTCACCTTCCTCGATCCATTCATGGTGACCGCGATACTCCATGCGGAAGCGCCCTTTCACGACAAGGAAGAGTTCATCCTCATTCTCGTGATGATGGAAGATAAATTCACCTTTGATCTTGTCGAGCTTCACGCTTTGTCCGTTAAGCTCGGCGGCGACATAGGGCTTCCAGTATTCGGTGATCTTGGAGAATTTTTCGGCGATGTTGACTTTGGGCATAGTAGTGGGATTGTGCAGAGATGCCGAAAGTCGCAAAGAATGTGCAGTAGGCGGGCGGACGTTGAGTCCGCCCCTACACAAACATTTAGAGCCCCGGCGTCCCTTGAGCGATATGTCCGCTGTGCAGGGAAACACGGATGCCGCGCTGGTTGTTCAGCTTGGTCGTCGCGCTCCAGTCAACCTCATCGGTGCTCACCACACCACAGCCGCCGCTGACTAACGTGTACGTGATGCGGCTATCGGAATAGCCGTATCCGCTGACGGAGAGAACCGATCCATTGTTCAGCACAAACACCGGCATGCCTGCCGCGCTCTCAACGTTCGTCGGAGCATTCGTCGGCACTTGGCGCGTCACAAAACTGGCATAGCTGGCTTGCGGTACCGAGGAATCGTCGGTCGGATTCATGGCAATGCGCGGCTGGACCGACCTGAGCTGTGCATCATTGTAGGAATTGCGCTGCACGCCTCCGAAGAAATGCCATCCGGGACCGTTCGTCTGCGCGACCTGCGGAATCTGGACATCGTCCATCAGACGAAGGCTCAAGACTGTCTCTCCCTTCAGTGTAGGACGTGGTCCGCGAGCCGGAAGCGTGACTACCTTCCAGGGCCAGAGTGGCGGGAGCATCCATTCCGCAACATCGCGCTTGGGATGTCCCTTGCCATCGATCTTGCCTTGCTTGTCGACTTTGTAACCGCGCGTCGCGATCACCTTCGCTTCGAGCGGCAGATCGCCACTCGGCACGCCGATGCGATCAAATTGTATTTTCAAATATCCCTTGCCGACGAAGTGGCCTGGATTCTTTTCCGCTTCTAGATGGCCGACGAGATAACTTCCGCGCGGAAATGCTTGCTGCCCAAACTCAGTCACGCCGCGAAGATGGCAGAGAACTGGATCTCCAACATCAGCAGTGGCCGAAGAAAAGTTGGGCTCGCTCAATGTGCACTGCAAGAGAGTGCCGGCGGGGACGACGACATCACGTGCGCTGGCGCTCAGAGTGAAAGTGAAAACGGATACTGCAACAAGGGCGAACAGCAGTCTGCACTTCATACATCACCTCGGTCGCACACCCCAAATTTCGCGGGAAATATAGCCCAAAACCCGCGCTGCTCGGGGCATCTAATCACAGCTTGTAATCAGAATCAATCAGAAACTTTGTCAGTTGCGGCGACTAACTCCGCGCAGTGGCACTCTGCCAGGGGTGGTTGAAAACCACCACTTTTCGCTCCTTTTTTGAGCTTTAGAATCGGCGGCGGGGGTGTGAAGGAGTGGATCGGTACGCTCGGTAATGCGTCCTACTTCTTTTGGTCCAGGCGTTTGAGGTAGGGAAAGAATGGTGACACTTCGAATGGTCTGTTCTCTGCGGACGATGCAAGAGGTGGCGACTTAGCCTTGAGCATTTCGATCCTGTCCGACCATGGATCGAGTTTGATTCGCGAGCCCAGGGGCAATGCCACAACCTGATCCTTGGAATCCATTCTTGAAGAACCGCTCGAGGCCGGCATTCCGAACAGGTGGCTGGTTACGAAATCGTTGGTGAAGCGGGCCCGTGACAGATTGGGGAGTTGCGGAGAGTGCACGGCCAGCGCTTGAAAGAAGCGAGAGACGTTAGCGAATCTATCTTTGTACGGCGATTTCAAGAACATATCCTGCCCTTGCTTGTTCGCCTCGGCTTCTTTCGCTGGATCGAAACGAAATTTCAGTTTGAGGAAGATGTCGAGATCCGAGAAAGGCACGCTGAATTGCGAGGGACCCTCGGGAGCATGGTGCAGGACGATGTGAGCGAGTTCATGCGCGAGCACGGCGGCGAGCGAGGCTTCATCCGGCAGCACGTCGAGAAGTCCGCGGCTCACGACGATCGTGCGGCCCACGACAAATGACTCCAGAGGAGTGGTGAGCAATACCCGGCAGCGCACGCCAGCGATATCGAGATTGTTCGTGATCAACAGATTGTTGACCACGATCTCGAGAGTGTGGTTCACTTCGCCATCCGGTGCCATCAATCCGGCGAGTTGTAATCGCTCCACAATCCTGTCTTCGGGCGTATAGGTTGGTTCACCAACCGTGAGCTGCGGACTCAGATTCTGCGACGTTTCAGATCGTCCAGGATCGGCTGTGGCCGGATTGTCCGTAAGACGCTTCGCATACTCGCGATGATCTCCTGCTTGTTGCAGATCGTAGCCCCAGATTCGTGTCTGCGCCTTGAACCATGGGTTGGGGCTCGTCGGATCGTTTGGATCCGACTCCTGGAAATAGATGTATGCCGGCATCCATATGCTACCGAGCGTATTCAGCCGCCAACTGTCAAAGTGAAATGAGTGCTTGGCGTATGCCTTCGCGGTGTGTGTTCCGGTGAAACGAACGATGTTGTTGTCCAGATCCTCGACCCAGATACGGCCCACGAAGCCCCGATTGTCGGCACCTGCGCGCGGGGTTACATCAATGACAATGCAACGCACTTCGTTGACCATCTCCCATCGAACCAACTTGAATTCGTAATTTTGCCGATCGAAGTTACCGAAGTCCGGAAATATCGCTTGCGCGAAGTCGATTGCCGTGAATACTTCGGGCTTAACTCTTCGAAGTAATCTTTTCCGGTCCGGGTTGGCGTGCTCCCGGGTTTCAAAGTCCCGAACAGTGAGCTCGTTCCCAGCCATGCGAATACGGCCCAAAAAATAGAAATCATCTTTGGGAGACGTCTGCTCGAGCTCGGTCTTTTGCTCCTGTACGTAGGTTTCGATGACGGGCTTGTAGAAGCGCATCAGCTTCGCAAGGCGGCGCTCCTGTGCGATGGTGGCATTGGCGAATTCCTCGAATGTAGAGGCCTTGTGTGACGCCGTGGAGGTTGGTGGGGAATTCTGCGTTGTCTGTGCCGCACCAACTTCGCTGCTGGGTATTCCAAGGAAACTGACGAGGGCTATCCCAAGCAGCGCACCAGCGAAACCAGAGGATGTGGTCCTTGCGTACATGCTGGGATTAGTCTAGACCGACTGCGCGAGGGATTGTCGCCGATGAGTCATCAAAAAGCAAAGCCGCCAGCTTGTGGGCTGACGGCTCATGGCTGAAAGCTGAGAGCTTTCTTCAGTTTTCGTACAACAACACGCCTTCGGCCTTCTCTGAATCTACCGGCCGATAGAACAATTTGTTGTCTTCCAGGAAGACCTCGATGAACGCGGGGCGCATCGTGATGGTGCCCTGGATCAGCGCCTCCGACAACGGGTCTTCGATGTACTTCTGTAGCGCGCGGCGCAACGGACGCGCGCCGTAACTGCGATCCGTTAGCGTCTGGTTGAGGATCCACTTCTTGGCCTCGTCCGCAACCGTGACCGTGATCGACTTCTGCGCCAGGTTCGCGTTGAGCTGTGTGACCATGAGCTCCAGAATCTGGATGAGGTCGTTCTCGCCCAGGGCGTTGAACAGAATAATCTCGTCCAAACGGTTCAGAAACTCAGGATTGAAGGTGCGCTTGACTTCATTCTTCACCAGCTCTTCCACCTTCTCAGCGATCGCCTCTTCCTTCGTCGACTGGAAGCCGAGGCCCTCGCGCTTTTGCAGGTGGCGGGCGCCAATGTTCGAAGTCATGATGATGATAGTGTTCTTGAAATCGACCGTGTTCCCGAGTCCGTCGGTCAACTGGCCGTCTTCAAATACCTGCAGCAGAATGTTGAACACATCCGGATGCGCCTTCTCGATTTCGTCGAGCAAGACCACGCTGTAAGGCGCGCGCTTCACGCGCTCGGTAAGCTGTCCGCCCTCTTCGTAGCCGACGTATCCCGGAGGCGATCCGATCAACTTCGATACCGAGTGTTTCTCCATGAACTCGGACATATCGAAGCGGACCAGAGCTTTCTCCGTACCGAACATGAACTGTGCCAGAGTGCGGGCGACTTCCGTCTTGCCGACGCCGGTCGGACCAAGGAACAGAAATGAACCGATGGGACGGTTCGGATTCTTCAGGCCGGCGCGCGAGCGGCGGATGGCGCGAGCCAGCGCGCTGATGGACTTGTCTTGCGAGATGATCCGCTTGTGCAGCTCTTCTTCGATGCGGAGCAGCTTCTGCGTCTCTTCTTCCTTGATCGAGGTGATGGGCACGCCGGTCCACCGCGAGACCACATCTTCGATGTCCTCGCGGTTGACCACGCCCGTCGAAGATTCATCGAGATGATATTTCTCTCTCAGGGCGCGCAGGTTCTCGCGCTCCTTGCGTTCTTCGTCGGAGTAAAAACGTGCCTTCTCAAACTCGTGATTCGCAATGGCGTTTTCCATGCGATGGACGATGAACTTGATGCGCTTCTGGACTTCGGTCAGCTCTTCCGGCAGCGAAGTCTGGCGCAGCTTTACGCGCGCTCCGGCTTCGTCGACCAAGTCGATCGCCTTGTCGGGCAGGAAGCGGTCCGGGATGTAGCGGTTCGAATGCGATACCGCAAAGTTGATCGCTTCATCGGTGTAAGTGACCGCGTGGAACTTCTCATAGCGGTCTTTAATGCCGAAAAGAATTTTGATCGCATCGGACTCGTTCGGCGGCGGAACCTTTACAGCCTGGAAGCGCCGCTCGAGGGATCGGTCCTTTTCGATCGACTTGCGATATTCCCCTGGAGTCGTTGCGCCGATGCACTGAATCTCGCCGCGGGATAGTGCCGGCTTCAGAATGTTGGCAGCATCGAGCGAGCCTTCGGCCGATCCAGCTCCGACCAGCGTGTGGAGTTCGTCAATAAAGATGATGGAGTTCTGCGATTCCATCAGCTCTTTCATGATGGTCTTTAGGCGCTCTTCGAACTGGCCGCGGTACTTCGTGCCGGCGACGATCAGCGACAGGTCAAGCGCCAGAATTCTCTTATCAGCCAGGAAGGACGGCACTTCGCCATCTGCAATGCGCTGGGCCAGGCCTTCGACGATTGCGGTCTTACCGACGCCAGGTTCCCCGATCAGCACCGGATTGTTCTTGGTACGCCGACAGAGAATCTGGATGACGCGATCGACTTCACCTTCGCGCCCCACCAGAGGATCCAACTGGCTATCCATGGCGGCCTGCGTCAAATCACGTGAGAACTCTGCCAAAAGCGAACTTTCACGCTGCCGCTGTGGCTGGGCTTTTTCCTGGGTCGTGCGCGCCAGCTCTTCGCGGATTGTCGAAAGCCGCAGTCCGCGCTCGTGTAGTATCTCGGCGGCGAAGCACTTCTCTTCCCTCAACAACCCTAGAAGCAAATGCTCAGTTCCGATATGCCGGTGCGACAGGCGCTCCGCTTCTTCCGCCGCATAAGCCAGAACTCGTTTGCATTCATTACTTAGCGGCAGGTCGACCGACGTCGAAACCTTCTCTCGAATCGTGGTGTGTCCTTCGATCTGCTTGCGGATCGACTCGACAGAGGCATGGGAGCGCAGGAAACGGTTGGTCAGGGCCTTGTCTTCGCGCAGCAGTCCGAGAAGCAGGTGCTCCGTCTCTATATAAGGAGATCCGAACTGGCTGGCTTCGTAGCGTGCGAAAAAGATGACGCGCCTGGCTTTCTCCGTATAGCGTTCAAACATAATGCCCTTCCCTTTGACCTTCCTGGGTGAGAAGAAATCTCTCTTCCGACCCGGTGCCAACTTCACTCGCCACTTGCCTGTCCGTAATCCCTACATTATGCAATCAAAGGGCCAGGAAACCCAAGCCGAGAAACCCGATTGCATCCCTTTGAGTCACGTTACCGAAGGAACTACTGCGCCTTTATATAGTGGTTTCGCAAAACACTTTGTTGCACTTTGTCGAACTAATCTTGCCTCGCTCCAGGGGCTGAAGCCCCCTTTGTTTTGACTTCTGAACGCGGTCCTGAAGGGCCGCTTTTCCACGAAATTTTCTTTCCCTTTCAGGCCGGAAGTGATTCCGGCGTGATCTCTTCCACCCGCCCACGTTGCAACCGCAACACACGGTGACACCGCTTAGCAAATGACAAGTTGTGCGTAGCAATGAGGGAGGTGAGTTGGTGCTCGCGATGTAGTCGCGCAATCAAAGCAAAAACGGCTTCCGCAGTCTGTCCGTCCAAGTCCCCCGTGGGCTCATCCGCGAGCAACAGCTTGGGCCCGGTGATGAGCGCACGGGCCAGAGCTACCCGCTGCTGCTCGCCGCCGGAAAGTTCTCCCGAGCGGTGATGCGCGCGCTGCTCCAGTCCGACCTCACGCAACCAGCGTGAAGCATGCGGTTCTGCCTGTTGCCATGTCTGCCCACGAAGCAGCAGCGGCATGGCAACGTTTTCCGCCGCCGTGAACTCCGGCAGCAGGTAGTGGAACTGCCATACGAAGCCCGTTTCCCGATTGCGAAAGTCGGCGGCTTCGTCGTGAGACATCGAGTTCAATCGCAAGTTGGCGCAGTATACGTCACCTGCGGAAGCTCGATCAAGGGCACTCAGGATGTGCAAAAGAGTACTTTTCCCTGCGCCCGATTCTCCCACAATGGCGAGCATCTCACCTCGCTTCACCTCAAACGACAGATTCTCAAAGAGCACCAGATCCGATTCGCCGGACCGAAAAACTTTCTTCAGGCCTTCCACGCGGAGCATTCGATCGTCATCCTTTAGATGCATGGCGTGCCGATTTCGTTCCAAGCCACTGCCCGGATGAGGGTTCGCCGATCCGCGGGTACACCCTGGGCAGTACTTCCGACGATCATATTGAACATATCTCCGGCCCGACATCCTTCATGTGATGAGAATCACAACGGTTACGGGCATTGCCAAGCCTTCACTCATAGCGCAACGCTTCGGCCGGAAGGATACGCGACGCCGACCACGACGGATACAGCGTCGCCACAAACGACACCAGGAGGGTGAACGCGGCGACCCAGGCACCATCTGCCAGGCGGGGCGCAAAAGGCACGTAATCGATCGAGTACACCTCAGGCGAGAGGGATATCACATGATAGTGCCCGCCGGCATAGGCGACTGCATAGCCGAGAATCAGCCCGATCGCCGTTCCGATCACGCCAATCAGGACTCCTTGCGAGATGAATACGTTGCGCACCTGCGCCTTCCGGGTGCCCATCGACATAAGCACTGCGATGTCCTTGGTCTTCTCCATCACCATCATGATCAGACTGATCAGGATGTTAAGCGCGGCGACGAACACGATCAGCCCGATTGTGATGAAGGTGACGAGACGCTCAAGCCGCAGTGCACGGAAAAGAGCCTTATTCTGCTCCATCCAGTTGGTAGCCATGAAGCCTTTGCCGGCCGCGTCTTCAAGTTGACGCGAAATGGCGCCGGCCTGGTAGATGTCGTCGACCTTAAACTCCAAAACCGAGATCAGGTCGCTGAGGCCGAACAGGCGCTGCGCATCCGAGAGCCGCGCAAATGCCCAACCGGAGTCGTAGTCGAAGAAACCGGAGTTGAAGATCCCCACAACGTGAAAACGGTTATATTTCGGAACCATGCCGAAGGGCGTGAGTTCGCCTTGTGGACTGGTCACGAGCACCACCGAACCGACCGTGGCGCCGAGTTGGTCTGCCATTTCCTTCCCCAACACAATCGGCGGCATGGAAGCAACGCGCTGCTGAACACCCGCAAGCGAGTCGGGAGATTGTGTCGGAGCTGCCCCCTGGTCCGCCGTTTCGGAGGGCGATGAAGAGCTCGGTTGCAGTGCTGTGTCCTCGACATCCAACGGCTCAGCCGATCCTTCCGTCACCGAACTCAGTAGATCCCCGACCTTCCGCTCGTACGTGGGAATCATCCCTTTAAGTACAGCACCGCGAGCCCGTGGACCTCGCGAAATCAACACTTGCTCGAAGATGGCCGGAGCCGCCGCCACCACATGCGGCTGCTTCGAAAGCCTTTCCATCAGCGGGGGCCAGTCCTTGATTCCATCGTCGGCGATCCGTTGGAGGCTGATGTGCGACGTTGAACCCAGAAGTCGTTGCTGCAGGTCCTGCCGAAATCCGTTGTTGATCGCCAGAGCCACGACGAGCGAAGCAACGCCGGCAGCCACTCCGGCAATGGAGATGCCCGTGATGATGCCGATGAAGGCCTGCCGGCGCTTGGCCCGCAGGTAACGACTTGCAATGAAAAGTTCGAAGCGCATTAAGAGCTGTTGGCCGTTAGCGATCAGCCTTCAGACAAGTCGGATTATACGTGGCGATGCTCACTTCTCCTCAACACCAGAAGGAAGCCTCCCAGGCTACGGTCTCCCGTTCCTTCCCGATTCCTGGCGATGCTGCCATAATGGAAAAATGGGAAGTGGTTTCCTTACAGAAAATTGGCTGCCGAAGTCTGTCCTCTTACTCAGGACTTACGACCGGCACAAATTCCTGCTCGACCTCATCGCTGGAGTCACCGTCGGACTGGTCGCGTTGCCCCTGGCGATGGCGTTTGCGATTGCATCAGGACTCACGCCGCAGGCCGGAATCTATTGCGCCATCGTAACCGGATTCCTGATTTCCGCTTTAGGCGGATCAAAGACGCAGATTGGCGGCCCCACCGGCGCCTTCGTTGTGGTCGTCGCCGGAATCATCGCGGCTCACGGCGTCGATGGGCTCTTCATGTGTACCGTCATGGCCGGAGTTCTGCTGATCATCATGGGGCTGACCGGACTGGGCACAGCCGTGAAGTTTATTCCCCGGCCCGTCGTAATCGGATTTACAAACGGCATCGCCGTACTGATCGCCAGCACACAGATCAAGGATTTCTTTGGGCTGCACCTCGACAAAGTCCCCGGCGTGTTCTCGCTCCGCATTGAGGCGTTAGCGCGAAGCTTTCATACCTTGTCATTTGAGGCTACTGCACTCGCCGGTTTTACTCTGTTGACACTCATTATCTGCCGCAGTTTTTCCGCACGCATCCCCGGACCGATCGTCGCGCTCATTCTGGCCACTTCTGCGGTGTTTTTCTTCAAGCTTCCGGTCGAAACGATTGGAACGAGATTCGGCGGAATCCCCGGTGGCCTGCCGCACCTGCAGATTCCAAAATTTCGTTCGGACCTGATTCACGGTCTGCTCGGACCAGCATTTACGGTCGCGATGCTAGGAGCTATCGAGTCACTCATGTCGGCGGTTGTCTCCGACCGCATGAGTAACGACCGCCACAATCCGAACGTGGAACTGATGGCCCAGGGCGTGGCCAATGTGTTTTCACCCATGTTTGGCGGATTGCCCGCTACGGGCGCCATCGCCCGAACAGCCACGAACATCCGGTCAGGTGCCCAATCGCCGGTTGCGGGAATGATTCATGCGTTGACGCTGCTCTGCATCCTGCTGTTTGCGGCGCCGCTGGTCAGTTATGTCCCGATGGCGGCACTCGCGGGAATTCTCATGGTTGTCGCCTACAACATGGGTGAGTGGCGCGAGATTCCTCAACTTCTCAAACTGACCAAGACCGATATCAGCATCTGGCTGGTTACCTTTGCCTTGACTGTCTTCGCCGATCTGACCGTCGCCGTCGAAGCCGGAATGATTCTCGCTGCCCTGCTGTTCATCAGCCGCGTGGCCGCGACCACGACCGTATCGCAGGTGACAGAAGATTACGTGGAGGACGGGCGCGTCCATATCCTGCAGGACAAAGACATTCCCTACTACGCGACCATCTTCCGCATCCACGGACCTTTCCTGTTTGGAGCTACCGACAAAATCTCAGCGGTCACCGAGAACGTGCACAAACTGCCACCTGTGGTCATCCTGCGGCTGCGCAATATGACCGCGCTCGATGCGACAGGGCTCTTCGCTATCGAAGAAGTCGCCAAACAACTCCATGCCAACAAGCGAACGCTCATCCTCTGTGGAGCACGCGAGCAGCCATCACAACTGATTCATCAAGCGGAATTCTCCGAGGTGATTGGAGAAGAAAACATCTGCGACAACGTGCAGGCGGCGCTCCAGAGGGCCGAAGAAGTTTACGAACGGCTGGAAGCAAAGCGTGTGCCGGCGTCGCGTTGATTGCTCTTTTCTCGAGTAAGCGCGGCGGAATGCCTCCGCGGATACACAATCAGAACCGGAAGACGTAAGACCCTTTCACGAAGAACTGCCGCCCATCGTTGATATAGCCATGCTGCGTCGTCAGGATTGCATTGGTAATAGGGTCGACTTCCAGATCGCGATTCAGGTTCGCCAGATCGCTGTTGTATCCCACGTAGATTGCGGTCCCCGGATGGATTAGATACGTGATGAGAAAATCCGTATTGAAATGCTTGGTGGGTGACAGCGAGCTGATCAGCGGATTCGAGAGTACGGAGA
>Ga0335082_10008058_pt1 | contig 11441 bp, 11 predicted proteins | sample Lox_Sample_41_FD_206718 | JGI IMG/M metagenome (GOLD analysis project Ga0335082, IMG submission 206718) | Soil microbial communities from Loxahatchee National Wildlife Refuge, Florida, United States - Lox_Sample_4.1 | ecosystem: Environmental > Terrestrial > Soil > Wetlands | place: USA... | reverse complement strand
CACCCGATCGATCGCCGCCTGCAAGGTCTGCAGCTGCCGCTCTGCCAGATGCGCTGCCAGCCGCCGCCAGTCCGCGAGATCGCCGGCTTGCAGATCGTGCCCGAGCATGCGGGCCAACCGGCGCGCGCTGTCCATCGGAGTCTTGCCGCGCCCATCCGCGGTCGGCAGCTGGTCGGCATCCTCTGGCAGCGCGCCGGTGAGGCGATGCACATCGGCCATGGTCGCGAAATGCTCGGCCATCAGGCGCTGGCGCTGCCCGCCGTACGGAACGCTCTCGGCCACCGCCATGACCGGCGTGCGCGTCGCCCCCGCATAGACCAGCTCTTCCGAGACCAGCCGCTCGTCGTCGGTGTAGCCGACCGCCTCCACCCGCCCATCGCGCAGCGGCACGATATCGGTGGTCGTGCTGCCGATATCGATGAACAGCGCCTGCGGCCGCCGCGTCGCAACGAAGCGCGCGCTGGCATGCCAGTTGGCCGACGCCACCGCCTGCCAGTGTTCCGCCGGTGTCGTCACGAAGCCCTCCCGGCCGGCATAGATGCGCAGGTCGTCGCCGGCGAGAGTCTCAGCCATCGCCCGGCTCAGCCTCGCTACCCCTTCAGCGCGATCCGCAAAGAGGTCCGCCAGCTCGCCCGTCATGGTGACGCCATGACGGCGCGAAGCACGGAGCTGCCGCCGCGCCTCGCCGAGCGCACGCGCCAGCTCCTCCATCCCGAGCCACAACCGGCACGGCACCTGCAGCGCCGTCACCAGGCGCCCGCTGCGCTCGACCTGCGCCGCCTTGAGATGGGCGCCGCCGAGGTCCCAACCGGTGATCACGTCGTCAGTCATCTGGATGAACAGCCCGGCTCGCGACGCCGAGCGGCCGTCTCGGTCACGCGGAGACGCGGAGGCGCGGAGGACACTGTAGGGGCGCGCTGCGCGCGCCCGCGGAGGGGCGAGACCTCGGCCGAGCGAAGGTGTGAACGACGGCGCCGCAGGCGCGCGCAGCGCGCCCCTACAGGACCTGCGTGAAAGGCGCAATGACCTCCGCGTCTCCGCGTCTCCGCGTGCAAAATGCCCCTGTGCTGCCGCAAGGACGCGGAAAGCATTCGTCCCTCCTCAGCCATGAAGTGCCATCACGTCGATGCGTTCCGCTGAGACTCGCAGCGGCCGCTCGATCGCCTGCAGGTCCCGCTCGAGCAGGCCAAGCGCAAGGCCCGCCGGGTTGATACCAAGCGCCCGCCCGAGGCCGACATAGGAGGTCGTCAGACGCGGGTTGACTTCCAGCACGATCGGCCCCCCGGCGGCGTCGATGAAATCGACGCCGACATAGCCCCAGAGCTCCGGCATCGCGGTGGCTACGGCGGCAGCGAGGGGCTCTAGCAGCGGACGCCGCCGCTCGAGCCCGCCGACGACGGTGCCGCGGAAGCGAAACGCGCCGCTCTCCAGTGCGACATCCTGGCGATTGCAGCTGAGCAGCCAAGCACACCCGTTCTGACAGAGCATCGAGAGGCTCGCCGCCGTGCCCTCGATATAGGGCTGAACGATGAGGTTGCGCTCGGGCGCGGACTCGAGCCGCCGCCGCACGTCATCGCGCCGGCGGAACAGCTGCGTCGCTTCGGCGCCGGCGCCGTCATCCGGCTTCACCACCCATCCGTCGGGCGCGGACGGCAGAGGGTCGCGCAGCGCCGCCGCGGCGGAAACAGTCGGCACGACGGCGATGCCGTCCTCGGCGAGGCGCTTGGCCGTCGCCAGCTTGCTCGTCGCCAGGGACACGGCGGCCGGGCTGCTGCCGATGAGGACGCGTCCGGCGGCGAGGACGAGTTCGCTCAAGCGCGTCAGCGCACCGCCGGTCTCCGGCGCGACCGGCCAGACGGCATCGACCGTCCCGATCGTATCTTGCCAGACACGCCACGGATCGTCCTGCTGCCCAAGCACGCGAAACGCCGCGGGCAGGTCGGCAGCGCCCAGACGTCCGTCGCGCACCGACATGATCTCGATGCCGCCGAGCGCCGCTACGTCCTTGACAAGGGCCGCCAGCATCATGTCGCCTTCCCGCGCCAGGGTTGGCGGCAGCGGCTGGCGGAGAAAGCCGCCGCCGGTGACATATTCGCAGATCAACAGACGCAAGGCTCGCTCCGGTGGAGATAATTCCTGTCATCGACCTTAAGGCCGGCGAGGTTGTCCACGCCCGGCGCGGCGAACGCGACTCCTACCGCCCGGTGCAATCGCAGCTCTGCAGCGGCAGCGCGCCCGTCGAGGTCGTGGCCGGCCTCTGTGCGGTCCACCCCTTCGCCACGCTCTACATCGCCGACCTCGACGCCATCCAGGGCCGCGGCGACAATGGCGCCTCGATCCGGCAGATCCGGCACCGCTTCCCCGCCCTCCGGCTCTGGGTCGACAACGGCCTCGCCGAGGCCGAGACCTGCCGGAGCTGGCTGGCGCAAGGGCTGGGAACCCTGGTGCTGGGCAGCGAAGCGCAACGCGATCATGCGATCCTGCAGGACCTCTCCGACGACGACGCGCGCCGCAATCTCGTCCTCTCCCTCGACTACAAGGACGACCGCTTCCTCGGCCCGCCGGACCTGCTGGCAGCGACGGCGCTCTGGCCGGAGCGCCTCATCGTCATGACGCTGAGCCGCGTCGGCAGCGGCGGCGGCCCCGATCTCGCGCTGTTGCGCCGCTGGCGCGCCGAAGCGCCGTCCAGAAAGATCTTCGCCGCCGGCGGTGTGCGCGGCGGCGAAGACCTGTTGGCATTGGCCGATTGCGGTGTCAGCGGCGTGCTCGTCGCGACCGCGCTCCACGAACGGAAGATCGGTCGGGCCGAGATCGCCGCAGTCGATCCCGGTGCGGCGAGCTGAGCGACGGCTCAGCCGGCGCCGAACGGATGCTTCACCGACCCCTTCTTGGCCACGACGTCGCGCGCCTTGGGCTCGCCCGCGACCGCGCGCTTGATCGATTCCTTCGTCGCCTGATAGTTGAACTGCTGGATCTTCTTGTCGTCCGCAGCTTCCCAGTGGATGAACACGCCGACGGAGATGAAGATGTCGTCGGCTTCCTCGGCCGGGATCGTGCCGTCGGCCACGCAATCGGTCACCGCCTGGGCGACGGCCGTCTGCGCCGGGCCGAACATCTGCACGGCCTGCTTGGCGTTCTTGATCGTCACTTTGTTGAACAGGATGGTGTTGGGCTTGCAGGGCAGATTCGGCGCCACCACCGCAAGGAGGGTCGTGAACCCGTCCTTGTTGTTGGTCAGCGCGTTGCAGAACGCGGTTTCAGCCGCGCTGCCGCGCGGGCCCATGAGCAGGTCGATATGGGCGACTTCGTTGCCGTCACCGACCAGTGATTCACCAACCAGGACTTTGTTGATCTTGGCCATATGAGAACTCCTCCCTATGCGAGCGGTCCGATACGGAAAGCGTCAACCGAGATGCACCGACAAAGCGATGCCCCTCGTTCGCCTCTCTCCCGGCGCACGGAGCTATCCTTGTTTGCAGCGCCCGACCGCACTTCGGTCGGACCGGTTGACCAGACAGCAAGCCCCTGGCGGACAGAGGACACGCAGGAGGATGGTAGGCACAACGCGCTTCCGTCCACAAGGTCCTTTCGGCAATCGCCGCTCAGGCAGGCGACGATCTGTGACTTGTATTGATGTCGTGTTTCTAATGTTTCGATCCCCACCCTCTTTCACCGGGCGACAAGCGCATACCGCCGGGACCTATCTGACCTGGCCTTCGCTGGCCTCGATCCGATGCGCGAAAAGGCTGGCAACAGTCAGGTCGGCGCTGGTCCCAGGATTGATGCCGGCCGCCTTCAGGTCCCGATCGAACGCCAGCAAGTCGGCCGCCACGAACTCGGGATCATCCGCCTGATCCAAGCGCTCTGCATGAGGCCTCGCCATCGCGCACACCGCCTGCGCGCGCTCCAGGCCATACTTGCGCGCGATGTGGCTGTCGGGCCGGGCGGCGAGAAACGCCAGATAGGCCGATGTCGTCGCCCACGGCTCGCTCCGCCAGCGGAGCAGGCCGCTCCGCAGACGCGGCAGGCCGAGCTCGAAGACATCGGCGAAGCCGCTCGCATATTGCGCAGCGATGCGATCGCGGCCGACCGCGGCGGCCATGGCGACGGCGAGCGAGACGGCCGGCGCGGCGCGAACATCGTGCTCCGGCGCGTCCCCCAGCCCGGCCGGCTCCGCCAGGCGGATGGCGGCGAACGCACCCTCGGAGTCCGCGACATCCAGTCGCTGCAGCACGCCCTGCAGGCGATCGCGCAGAGTGCCGCCCGCCTCCGACGTTGCCGCCTGCGCCAGCGGGGCGCACAGCAGGACGATACCGAGATTGGTGTTGCAGCCGACCGCCGCGCGCGTCCGCCGGACCGCCTCGAAGATACGCTCGCCGACGGAGAGCGCCGGCGCGCCCATGGCCGGCGCGCTCGCGGCGGCGCTGCGCTCGAAGTCGGCCGTGGTCATGCCGTGGCCGCCGGCGAAGGCGTGGACGTTGCCGGGCTTGAGGGCGGCAAGCTCGGCGAGGCAGGCGGCGCGATAGGCGGCCGCGACGGCGTCGCCGGCGAGCATCAGCGTCGACTGGCCGCGCGGCGCAGGCGGGCGACCGTCGCCGGCGGACGCAGCGCCGCCATCAGGTTGGCCGCCAGCGCGCCCGCGATGTCGACGGCGGTTACGCGCTGCAGCGCGGCCCAGGCCGGCATGCTGTTGACCTCCAGCACGAGGTACCGGCCGTCGGCGTCCTGCACGATGTCGACGCCGGCATAGTCGGCGCCGACGGCGGCCGTGGCCGCTATCGCGAGGCGCGCGAGGTCGCCGCTCGCCGGCACGCCTTCGCAGCGCGCGCCCTGGGCGGCGTTGGTGCGCCAGTGCGTGCCGTGCCGGATCATGGCGGCGACCGCGCGATCGCCGATCACGAACACGCGCCAGTCGCGCCAGCCCGGCGCGCGCCCGCGGACGAAGCGCTGCAGGTAGTAGACGCCCGCAACCTCCTCCGCCGGCGGCAGCGCCGTCACGCCTTCGATCAGCCGCAACCCGCGCCCCTGCGATCCGAACAATGGCTTCAGCACCAGCGGCCGTCCGGGCCGCGCCTCGGCGCGCACGACGCGCCGCGCCTCCGCCGCCGATTCGATGCTCCAGGTCGCCGGCGTCGCGATGCCGTTCTTGTGCAGCAGGAAGCTGGTCATCGATTTGTCGACGCAGCGCTCGACGGCGCGCGCGTCGTTGTGCACGGGCACGCCCAGCTCGCGCAGCGCATGCAGCACGCCCAGCCGCATGGTCACCTGCTCGAAGCTGCCGGCGGAGATCGTGCGCACGAACACGCCGTCGGGGAGGGTCTCGCCGAAACCGGGCAGCCGCAAGCCGTGGCCGTCCCCGCCGATTGCGAATCCGCTATCGCTCAGCGACAGCGAGACCGCCTCGGCGCCCTGCGCCGCGAACGCCCGCTTCAGCCGCCGCGTATGCCAGTCGGCGTCGTCGACGAAGATCGCAATCCTAGGCCGCGCCATGGCCGAAGGACTTGTCGATCAGCGCCTCGTCGAGCGCGCCGCCGTGGAAGCTGCGCCCGCTGGCCAGCGCCGTCACGGTGACGCGGGCAGGACTGAACAACAGCCTGTCCATGGCGTAGAAGTCGCCCTTGTAGGAATTGAAGATCTCCGCGAACGGCCGGCCGTAGTCGCGCGAGCCGGCGCTCGGCAGGTCCTTCGACAGCTTCTCGGCGTCGCCATCCGGGCCGTCGACGAAGAGCTGCACGCTGCCGCCGTAGATGATGGCGTCGTTGGTGCGTCCCATCGCCGCCACGAAGGACGCGGCCGGCGGCGGCAACGGTGCCGTGCCCATGCCGTCGATCACGCGTTCGAGCGGGAACCTCAGTTCGTGCAGCTTGTGCAGCGCCACCTCGAGCACGCGCGCGACGATCTGCACCGTGCCGGCGAGACTCTTGGTCGGCGTCAGGATCAGCGTAATCTGGCGCGGCGCGAGGCCGCAATCCTTCGCCACCTTCTCGATCAGCGCCGGCGGCGGTCGCTTCTCGACCTCCAGCACCAGGCAGGCGCCGTCGGCGGTGTCGCGATAGCCGAGCTCGTCGAACAGCGCCTCCTTGCGCGCCACCGCGCGGCCGGGCCCGGAGCCGAGCGCGTGGTAAGCGCTCTTGCCGCTGCCGACCGAGAGCTGCCAGCCGGCCAGCTGACTGCCGAGGCAGGCCAGCACCGGATGCGCCGCATGCACGCTCAGCGACCAGGGCCAGCGGCGGAACGGGCCGTTGCCGCCGAGTGTAACGCTGCCCAGCCCCCCCAGGCATATCTCGGCGATGCGCAATCCCGCGGCGATACCGCCGGGGCAGTCGATGCCGGCGTCGATGAGCGTGCAGCCTTCGGCGGTCGTCCCGACATTCACGCGCAAGGCCGCCGCGTCGTCGATCAGCCGGCGCAGCAGCGGCTGAGTCAGGCGGTAGAGGCTGGGGCGCGCGGCCTCAGGCATGGTGCGACGTTTCCTCCGCGGCCGCGAACATTGCCGAGTCCTTGGCATCAAGCAATTCCGAAAATACACGAGCGCTTCGCGCGTCGATTGCCGCGCGCACTGCGGCGCGGGACGGCGCGGCCGCCAGCACCGTGCAGATCGGCGCCCCCTGCTCGATCCGCGCGCCCAGCGCCGGGCGGTCGGCGACCCAGTCGGGCCAGGCCACGCGCCGCGGCACCCGCAATGTCCGGTCCGCATAGAGCACCGCCATCGCCGTCGCCTGCGGCGGCGGCGTCCAGCGCTCGGGCAGCCGTCCCTCGCATGCCCTGACATGCAGGCCGAACAGGCCGGCCGGATCGGTGCCGTCGAAGACGTCGAGATTGGCGCCCGGCCGCGGATTCACCTCGAGGATGTGAAACGCGTCGCCGGCGACGATCAGATCGAGGCTGTTGAGGCCGACGAGGCCGAGCTCGCGCGTCAGCGCATCGAGCACGGCTGGAATTGCGGCGGCAGCACGCGCGCTGATCGTGGCCGGCTGCACGAGCCCGCCGAAGCGATAGGAGCCCGGCGCCGACCACTGCTCGGCGAAGCCCAGCAGCCGCGCGCGGCGCCCGTCGGCCAGGAACGACGCCCCAATGGGAACGCCGGCCACCCGCCGCTGGTAGTAGCAGTCGGCGGCGGCCGCACCGGCCCGCGCCGGCGCGACATGCCCGCCGCCGGAGCCGCCGACCCGCTTCATCAGCCAGCCCGCGGGATCGGGCGGCGGCGCGTCGGCGATCGCCGGATAGGGCAGGCCGAGCCGCGCGAGCAGCGCGAAGAAAGCGCGCGGATCCTTGGTGCGGGTTACCGTCGCGGGCGCGTTGCCGAACAACTGCCGGCCGGCGGCCAGGCGCGCCAGCAAGTCCGGCCGCGATTCCAGCCCGGCCCCGTAGACGAGGCCGAAGCGCGGCGGCGTCGCCGCCGGCGCCAGCCGCTCGGCCGCCGCCAGCAAATCGTCGGGCTCGAAGCCTGTATTGAAATCGCCCGCGACTACCGCGCTCGCCTCGGCGCTGGCGCGCGTGTCGGTGTCACCGAAGAGGTCGATGACGACGGCGCGCCGGCCGGCACGGCGCGCGGCCACGGCGAGCGCGCGCCCGGAGAGGGCGACCAGCAGATGGATGTCCGGCTCAGCCAACGAGCTCTCGCGCCAGCGCGAAGGCGTCGCGGAAATCGAGGTACAGCGGCTTCTCCGCCTCGATCATCCGGCGGAACAGCCCGGACTGCACTTTGTACTTCACGCCGCCGATGGCGAGCGAGCCGATGCCGACGGCCTTCGTGCCCTTGAGATCAACCGCATCGTCCTGCGCGCCCAGCCCCTCGATGCCGGCCGGCGGCACGGCATTGACGTCGGCGGCGACCTTCAGCTTCGGCGCCTTCGCCAGCTGGGCCGTGCTGAGGATCTGCACGCCCGCGCGCCCGGCCGCCAGGATGACCTCGCAATCAGCGATCGCCTGCTCCTTCAGTGCCTCGCTGCTGCCGTCCGCAGCGGCGAGTTCGACCTTGAAGCGCCCCTTGGCGAGGTCCGCCAGCGCCTGCACGCGCGCCACGCCGTCATAGCCGACGAGCACGGTCTTGGCGCCCTCGGCCGCGGCGATGACGCCGGAGGCGAAGCCGACCACGCCCGTGGCCCCGAACACGGCGACGACGCAGCCGCGCAAGCCGCCGCCCTGCGCCTGCAGCGCCTTCTCCACCTTGGCCACCATGGCGGCAGCGGTGGTGAAGGAGCCGGCGGGATCGGCGAACACCGAGACCTGGAACGGCGGGAACATCGCCTTGCGCGCCGCCGCCAGCATGTCGAGCGCCAGCACCGCATTCTTGCCGCCGATGAAGATGCCCGTGCGCCTCGCCCCCTTAGGCCCGCGCGAGAAGATCGCATCCTGCGTCAATCCGGCCACCTCGCCGAGCTCGACGTTCGTGTAGGGCACCGCCGTGCTGAAGCCTGCATCGAGCGCCATGTTCACGTCGAACGGGCTCACATGCTTCAGCGGGCTCAGCATATGCAGGATGTATGGAGCCTCCATGGCGTCGCTCCTCCCAGGTGTCGGCGTCCGGAACGCATCCCCGTGCGGCGCAGTCTTGTCCGGGAGCCGCGTCGAAGACAAGGGCCAAGGCGCCGAGGCGCCGCCACCGTCAGCGCGCCGGTGCCTGCAACTCGATATCGGCGCCGCGATTGCGCCCGCGGCTGAGCGCGAAGGAGAGGCCGGAGTCCGCGGGCCAGCGGCGGCGCGCGGCGGCCAGCAGCGCTGCCGCTTCGGCCTCGCTCCCGATCAGCCCGAAGCCGGTCGGTCCCCACGAGCTCTGCCCGACTCCGGCGATCCCCTCGACCTCCAGCCAAGCCAGCACGTCGGCCACCGCGCGGCTGAGGAAACGTGCGCCCTGAACCGGCGCGAAATAATCGCCGATGGCGCGCTGCAGCTCGGCGACCGCCGCCCCGAAGCGCGCGAGATCCCGCTCTGCCAGCGCCGGCAGCGCCTGCATCAGCACGACCCGGCAGAGATGGGCGGCCTCTCCGGCCGGGAACAGCGGCAGGGCGCGGAAAGCCTGTGCCTCCTCCGGCCCGTGCAGCCCCTGGCGGGCATGGTCGAAGATCAGCAGTACGCGCCACGCCTCGGGAAAAGGCAGCCGGCTCAGCACCGGCGGCGGCTCGTCGCTCTCGCCGCGCCCGCCGTCGAGTACCACGCCGCCCTGCTCGAACGTCGCGATGCCGATGCTGGAGCGCGCGCCGCGGTCGAGCAGTCCGGCGATGGCGCGCGCATCGAGATCGAGCCCGAACAGGCGCGCCACCGCCGCGCCGGTCGCCAGCGCCAGCTGCGTCCCCGAGCCGAGCCCGACATGGTGCGGAATGGATTCTTCGATACGTAGATCCAGCCGGCGGTCGAGCCGGTAGCGCTCGGCCAGCGCCTCGAGATGGCGCTGCGCGCGCGCCGCGTCCACGCCTTCGGCGCGCGGCCGCTCGCTGCGCCCGAGCGACAGGCGCGTGCGCGGCGTGTCGATGGCGATGCCGAGGCTGCCGAAGCGCCGCCCCAGCCCGCCGTTGAGGTCGACGAATCCCAGATGCAGCCGCGCCGGCACCGTCACGGTCACGCGGGCGACGCGCGCATCGGCGTTTGCGTTGCCCGCCAAGGCCGGCCCGACTATCATGGCTTGGTCAATGCGGTCTTGCCCCAACGATGTCAAGCGTTGAGTCGTTCGAGTCCGAGGGAGGACGTCGTCATCATGGCCGAGAAAGAGCGCGTCTATAGCGACGCCGAAGTCGAAGCGCGGCTGAAGCAGGAATTGCCGCACTGGATCCTCGAAAAAGGCTGGATCCGCCGCAAGTACAAGACGCACAGCTGGAAGGGCACGCTGATGGTCGTCAACACCGTCGGCCATCTGGCCGAGGCCGCCTGGCATCACCCCGACATCACCGCCTCCTACGCCTGGGTCGAGGTCCGGTTGATGAACCACGCGGCCAAGGGCATCACCGACAAGGACTTCGAGCTGGCGAAGAAGATCGAGGACGTGATCCACTGGCAGCCCGGGAAGGCCGGCGGCGCGCTCGAGGGCACGCCGGCGACCGACCAGCGCTTCGCCTACATCAAGTACGACTCCTGACCGCGCGCATGGCGGCTGTCGCGGACGGCGCCCTCCGGCGCAATGTCGCCTGCCCGTTTTGCGGGCTCGCCTGCGATGACCTGAGCATCGCCGTCGATCACGATCGTGTAAGCGTGCGCGATGCCGGCTGCAAGCGCAGCCGCGAAGGCTTCGAGCGCGCCCTATCCGATGCGACCCCGCAGGTCGCCGGCAAAGCCGCGACGCTCGACGACGCCATCGCGCGCGCCGCCGCCATCCTGCGCGCCAGCCGCCAGCCGCTGTTCGCCGGCCTCGCCACCGACGTCGCGGGACTGCGCGCGGTGATGCAGCTCGCCGAGCGCACCGGCGGCATCGTCGACCATCTCGGCAGCGACGGATTCTTCCGCAACCTGCGCGTGCTGCAGGACAGCGGCTGGATGACCACGACCCTGAGCGAGGTCCGCAACCACATGGACCTGCTGCTCATCGTCGGCCCCGACCCCACGCCCCAGTTCCCGCGCTTTCACGAGCGCTGCGTGGCGCCGCGCCAAACGCTGTTCGCCGAGAGTCGAGCGGCGCCGCCGGTCATCCGGATCGGCCCGGCGCAAACCGGCGACCTCATACCCGCGCAGCAGCTCGCCTGCGACCTCGACCGACTGCCGGAAGCCGTCGCCGCCCTGCGCTGCCTCGTCAACGGCCGGCCCTTGCAGGCAACGGCGGTCGCCGGCCTGCCCACCCAAGAATTGCGCGCGCTGGCAGAGCGGCTGAAAGCTGCAACCTACGGCGTGGTGACTTGGATGGCGGGTGCGTTCGCCTTCGCCGGCGCCGAGCTGCTGACGCAGGCGCTGGCCGATCTCGTCCGCGACCTGAGCCAGGCGACACGCTGCGCCGCCCTGCCCCTTACCGGCAGCGACAACGTGATGGGCGCCCATCAGCTCTGCACCTGGCAGAGCGGTTTCCCCCTGCGCACGAGCTTCGCCGGCGGCGCGCCCACGCACGACCCGCTGCTCTACGGCACCGCGCGCCTGCTGCGCGAACGCGAGGCCGACGCCCTCGTCTGGATCGCCGGCTTCGGCCCGCAGCCGCCCCCCGCCGCCCCCCTGCCGACCATCGTGCTGGCCGGAGCACTTCTGGCCCTCGAACGCCCGCCGGAGGTGCAGATTCCCATCGGCACCCCCGGCATCGATCACGCCGGCCAAATCTTCCGCACCGACGGCGTCGTGGCCCTCCCGCTGGCGCAGCTGCGCGAGTCCGCCAGGCCGAGTGCCGCCGACGTCCTCGGCCGCATCGATCACGCCCTCGCCGGAGGCCATCGCCTATGAGCACCGCCACGCCTTCCAACGCAGAGCGCGGAAGTAGTTTGCACGCGGAGACGCGGAGACGCGGAGGGGTCTTGCACAATCGCCGTGCG